>Ga0272442_10000881_pt1 | contig 46917 bp, 33 predicted proteins | sample SSMForm2O_FD_200262 | JGI IMG/M metagenome (GOLD analysis project Ga0272442, IMG submission 200262) | Marine sediment archaeal communities from Little Sippewissett salt marsh, Falmouth, MA, United States - SSM-Form-2O | ecosystem: Environmental > Aquatic > Marine > Wetlands > Sediment ...
TCTTGTACTCTTGGAAGAGAAATCGACCAATGGCTTAAAAACACATTAAATATTACAGGTAATTATGCTACAGACTCGATATCAATAGTCTTTAAAGGCCTGCATCCACTGCGGCCAGTCGCTCGAAAGGGCGCCGCCACCGACGGTCCAGGGACCTGTTTGATTGTATTTTCTGTGCCATTTGAGGGTCCAGAGCTCTTTGAGGCCGACCTTGCGAGCCGACCAGTCCAAAAACAAACAACCGGTAAATCCATCATGGCGATTCAGGCAAAATCGGCCCATCTGGGCGTTGTCGTTCCATCGTTCGCCGCTGTAGCTGGGGGGGCTGTCGGTATGTAACGGTACGCCGTTATAGCGCTGGGCCTCTGTGAATAAGGGGACATACCCGGCCCCGGCGACCGTTGGACTGCGCCAGAAAAATGTCGCATCTCCCCGCTCGGGATGAGGTTCCTCGCCCGCCTTTGGATCGACGCACCAGCCGTTCATCCCATAGCTTCCTTTCATCTGTTTTTCCCAATGTCCCTGGTTCATATAGCCCCAGGCCATGGTTACGCCGGCGCCGGAGGAGTGACCTTCGGCTCCCGAATTTACTCCGTATTCATCAACCCAGGGCTTGAGCGCGTTCGGACAGCAGGTAAACTCGTCATCCCATTTATAGTAGTCCCCGAGCGCATAAACCCATCGATTGGCCCGCGGGCTGGCTGTGAAGCCCCGATTGAATTTGCCGTTCCAATCATCGGCATACATTGAGAAGAACAGGCCCCATTGTTTTAGCTTGCTCAGGCAAGCGACGCTTCTGGCTTGGCGTTTCACACGCTGGAGGGCCGGCATTAAAATCGCCATAAGCAACGCAATGATCGCGATGACCACCAAAAGCTCAATGAGGGTAAATCCACGTCGTTTGTGCATAATCACACTCCTTAAAGGATCTCTGATGTTATCAGGATGCGCAAGGCTCGTACTCTGTTCTATCCATTACATAACTTTCTTGCAATATCCTTGCACACTGCATCATATTATACACCCTAAACACGCGGACTGCAACAGGAAATTTCTCGGAATCGTGGTTCTCCAAACCTAAGAGGGAGCCGACCCATGGCCAATTCAAAGTCGGGACGGGAATTTCCTTGAATGACGGGGATGAATTTGCTATAAATACATAAAGAAAACATAGACTTGGTGGTTGGATCTTCGTACATGATGACGAGAGCTCGTTTCAGGGCTTCAAAAGGAAGGAGGTAAGATCAAATCGGGTGTAACCTTCTTTCTTCAATGGAGATATGTAAGCTCCATTTGTTGTTTGACGTTCAGTTAGCTCCTCTTTGTGAGCATCCGAAATGGCGTCGTAACCTTCATTTACTTTTGTTATTGAAGGAATATTGTTGTGTGTAGAACTTTGTATTTGGGGATAGCTTTTATCTTGATGTTCATTCTGAGTACCGGATGGGTGAAGGCAGGCGTTGAGTTCGGAGACCCGGACGGCGGCTGGACGTATGTTTATACCGGAGATGCAGGCAATCCCGGTGCGGATTTCACCGCACTGGATGGAACCTGGAGCCACGACAACGGCTCGGATTCATGGGATGAGTCTCAGATTGGCTCTGGCTTGCCCGGGGGTGTCAATGTGCTGACCGACGATGGTGTCACATTCGTTCGTTTGCAGGAAACCGGGGACCCCAGGGATCATGGCGAAAGCGATCCCAGCAACCGCAAAATCTTCTTTGGTCACCAGCTTATTGACGAGATCGACCAGGCCGTCGCGGATGAGATCCTGACGCTGCATGGTATTACGATTTCGTTTCGTGCTCGTCTTTCTACAACCCCGCCGCTGGACGATGTTCATCCGGACGCAGGCGGGGCAGTGACCCTCTGGCCGGCCGGGGGGGATGGGTATGTGAACCATGACGGAGGCAAAGGCAGCTTCGGCGTTCATCAGGAGGCCGGCGGCGACCAGATGATTAGCTTTAATCTTTCGGTGGCTTCGGATGATGATGAGCTTCCCGCCAACGGCCTGACTATGAACAAGCTCAACGGGCTGGCTCCATCGGGGGATGTGGACATCCAAGGCGATGAACCCGGCACATTGAATATCCTTGAGATGGAGGATATGACGGTTTGGCATGAATTTTGGATCACAATCGAGCCGGATACGAGTGGAGGCGGTACGCACAAGGTCTTGGTCTATGTCGATGGCTCGTCCACACCTTCGGAATTCCACGTAACCAGCGGAACGGGCGGGGATTTCACGGAAAGCTATATTTCACTGGGCCTCGGCGCCACGCCGCAGGCCGGGGCCGTCGATGTTGATTTTATGGCCTATAAAGAAGGTATCGTGACTCCCGTTGCTTCCAATCCATTCCTGGCCCGCGCCGTCAATCCGGCCCCCGGGGCGACTGTCTCCTTGAACGACGCAATTCCCTTTGGCTGGACGCCCGGCGAAGGGGCCGTACAGCATGATATGTATCTCGGGACTGGGGAAGCCGATGTGAACGATGCCGATGCCTCGGATACGACGGGGCTCTATCAGGGCCGGCTCAACGTGCCTATCTACACTCCGTCAGAGGCGCTTGAATTGGGTCAGACCTATTATTGGCGTGTCGATGAAATCGTCGGCACCACGATCCATAAAGGAACTGTCTGGAGCTTTACCGTCCTCGATCATCTTCCTATCGATGACTTCGAGAGCTATACCGATGATGATCTGGCGGGTGATGCCATCTGGCAGACGTGGATTGACGGCTTTGGTGTCGATGAGAATGGGGCGCAGGTCGGCTATTTATTGCCCCCGTATGCCGAGCGAACCATTGTGAACGGCGGCTCACAGGCCATGCCGTTTATGTTTAACAACGCCTCTCCGGCCTTATATTCAGAGGCGGTTAAGGCGCTCGATACGCAACGGGATTGGACCGAGCAGGGCGTCAAGGCGCTGTCGTTATGGTTCAGAGGATACCCGCCGGCTCTGGGCAGCTTCACGGAAGGTCCCGCCGGCACGTTCACGATGACGGGCGAAGGCGCGGATATCGCCGGGACGTCGGATCAGTTCCATTTCGCCTGCAAGGAAGCTTCCGGCGCCGTCGAGATCGTCGCGAAAATCGAGAGTATGCAGAACACCAGTAATGACGCGAAAGCCGGCGTCATGATTCGCAATACCCTTGACGCGGATTCGGCGCACGCCATGGTGGCCGTCACGCCGGGGAGCGGCGTTTGGTTCGGCTACCGAAACGGAGCCGGCCAGGCCGTCACCGACGCAACGCAAGCCGGGATCACGGCGCCTCAGTGGGTCAAATTGGAGCGAACGATCGGCGGGCTCATTCGGGCTTTTTACTCGGCGGATGGCGCGACATGGACTCAAATGGGGACGACGTCAACCGTCACCATGAATTTGCCTTTGCATGTCGGTCTGGCGCTGACCAGCCACAATTCCGGTGTGCCGTGTGAAGCCGTTTTCTCGAACGTCACCGCGAGTGGTTCCGGCCCGTGGGATCACCGGGATATCGGTTTGATGAGTAACGATCCTCAGCCGGTGTACGTGGCTGTCGCGAACCGTAACGGTGCGACAGCGACGGTTTACTATGACGATCCGGAGGCGACCCTCATCAGCAACTGGACGAACTGGAATATCGACCTGAGAGACTTCAGCGATCAGGGCGTGGACCTGACGGACGTGGACAGCATCGCTCTCGGTGTCGGTGATAAAAGCACTCCGCAGTTGGACGGATCGGGAACGGTGTTCTTTGATGATATTGCCCTGTACCCACCTCGGTATGTGCCGGACAAAGTGAAGCCGCTTGTGGCTGATTTCACCGATGACGGCGTCGTGGACTTCAGGGACTTGAAGATGATGATGGACGACTGGCTACTGGCGGATTCCACGGAGGTTGCCGTTGAGCCGCTGGCCGCTGTTGCAAGGTGGAAATTTGACAACAGTGCCGACGACAGCGCCGGAAACAACAACGGCGCGACGCACGGCAATCCGGCCTACGGCGCCGGTAAAATCAATCAGGCGATCCAACTCGATGGCGACGACTACGTGGACTTTGGCAACCCGGCGTCCCTCGATTTCAGTACGTCCGATTGGACCCTGTGTGCGTGGATTAAGACGACCCAGACGGGTACAGGCGATGAAAACAAGGGAACGGTTATTGCCAACGGCGGCGATCAAACCGGCGGCGTACGATATACACTGGCCGTCAATGAAACGCAATCCGGCATGATGACCGTGACCACGGACGACGACGCCGCGAAGATTCAGGCGACGGGGACGACACCGGTGAATGACGATGTGTGGCACCATGTCGTGGGCATGAGAAGCGATACGCAGTTGCGTGTCTATGTGGATGGTAACCTGGAAGCCTCCGGGGCCGTACCGGCCGGGTATGATCTTTCGGGAACATCCCAGCATAACGTCTATGTCGGCGTCATTACCGATAACAGGGATGGCGCGCTGATTAAGTACTTCGTCGGTCAGATTGACGACGTGCGGATTTACGACTATGCTCTGGCGGATTCTGAAATTATGGGCGTGATGGGAATCGACGACAAATATCATCCGCTGACGTCCCCGGCCAATATCTCCGATGAGGAGCCGGCGAATTCCAAGAGCGTTAATCTGAAGGACTTTGCCATTCTGGCGGACGAGTGGTTGAATAAGCTCGTCTGGCCGATGTGGTAAGCCGCAAGTGTATGGAAAAGGGTAAACCCGTAGAGTGGGCAAACGTCTTCTATCGCACACCCTACGGGTACATTGATACATGGGGTATATGAAATTGGCACAGTCAATTCTGCGGTTTAGTTTATTGGTGATGGGTCTGGCGTGTACAACGGTTGGGAACGCACAAGTCATCATCAGCGAGTTCATGGCCAACAAGGGAAGCAGTCTGACAACCCGGGTCGAGGGCGAAACGGTTCGGCCTGACTGGATTGAGGTTCATAACGGGAACCGTGCGAGCGTTAATCTCGATGGCTGGTATCTAACGGATGATGAGGCGAATCTGACCAAGTGGAGATTTCCCCGTGTCATTGTAAGTGGTGACGAGTACGTCGTCGTTTTTGCTTCCGAACAGGAGGAACAATATTGTCCGGGCAACTATCCGTACTATGACGGAACGACCTACCATACGAACTTCGAGCTGAATCGCGACGGTGAGTATCTGGCTCTCGTGCAGCCCGATGGGATAACCGTCGCCCACGAGTATGGGACGAAGTATCCCCGGCAGTACGGATTCGTTTCCTACGGTGTGTCCGCCGATAAGGGTGAGTTTGGCTACTTCGAGAATCCGACGCCGGGCGCAGAAAATGCCTCAACGTGTATTCGTGAGGTCGTCGCCGATACGACATTCAGCCACCACCGGGGATTCTACGATGCCCCCTTTGCCGTAACGGTCACGACCGAGACCGAGGGAGCCACGATACGCTACACGACGGATGGCAGTGTCCCCATGGAGACGTATGGTCGCATATACACCGGTCCTATTGCCATCACGACGACCACATGCCTGCGCGCCATCGCTTATAAACCGGACGTCCTGCCGACAAACGTCGATACGCAAACGTATATCTTTCCGGTCGATGTGGTTCGTCAGGATGGATCGGGCTTCCCGGATACCTGGGGACACAAAGGCGCCGACTACGCGATGGATCGCGCGGTTGTGAATCAGTATAGCAGCACGATCCGGAATGATTTGAAATCAGTCCCCACCGTGTCGCTGGTCATGGGCGTGGACGATTGGTTTGGCCCGACGAACGGCATTTACTCGCATCCCGATTGGGAGGACCGTTACGACGAGGAGGCGGAAAGGGCCGTCTCTATGGAATTTTTCGATCCGCATGATGCAGAGGTTCAATTTCATATTAATGCCGTGGTCAGGATTGCGGGAGGCAGCAGCACGGGCGGCTGGAAATCCGATAAGCTGTCGATGCGGCTGAAGTTTCAGGAGCCGTACGGACCGACGAAGCTTAATTATCTGCTCTTCGGGCAGGGAGCGGCGGATACCTTTGATACGCTTGTGCTGGACGCCCGGCTGAACAATGTCTGGAACTATGGCAATAACGATTCGCAGCGGCGAAAAGCCCAATATACCCGTGACCAGTTCACCTCGGATATCCAGAATGCAATGGGCGGTTACGGTCATCACGGTCGGCATGTGCACCTCTATCTCAACGGCCTGTATTGGGGACTCTATAATCTTCATGAACGGCCGGATGAATCTTTCGCCGCTTATTATTTCGGCGGCAATAAAAGAGATTACGACGTACTTAAGCACAACGAAGGCAATATTGTCAACGGCTCCGATCAAGACTATCGTGAGATGTTCGGTGTCGCGGCGTCCGGCTTATCGTCGAATACACGGTATCAAACGATCCGGCAATACCTGGATGTGCCGAATTTCATCGATTATATGATCACCAATTTTTATTACGGCAATACGGACTGGGCGCATCAGAACTGGTACGCGACGAGAAGCCGTTTCGATCCGGAAGGACGGTGGCGGTACCATTCCTGGGACGCCGAGAAGGGGATGCAGGGAGTCAACGATAACGTCGTCGACAAAGACAACGGATACGGCAGCCCGACGTACCTGCACCAGAAACTAAAAAGCAACGCCGAGTATCGTTTGCTTTTTGGCGACCATGTGTATCGACACTTTTTCAATGAAGGCATCCTCACGGTTGAGAACGCCACGGCCCTGTATCAGCATCGCCTCGATGAGGTGGACCGGGCCGTCGTGTGCGAATCGGCGCGATGGGGCGATAATCGCATCGAGCAGGGGGGTGTCAGATACACGCGGAACCAGCATTGGGTCGCCCAGCGGGACTGGCTGCTGAATTCATACTTCCCGCAGCGGACGAGGATCGTCCTCAACCAGATGAAATCCGACGGTTTGTATCCGGATATCGATCCTCCCGAATTTAATATTTACAATAGTCAAAGCCTTTCTAACCTGACGTTTACTATCGCGAATCCGAACAGTTCGGGCCACATTTACTACACGATGAATGGAACCGATCCGCGTCGATCTCTGACCGGGCTTCCCGCCGGGACGCTCTATACGCGTTTTGTCACGCTCTATGAGAGCACGCTCGTCAAAGCGCGCGTTCGCAGCGGCGTGACCTGGAGTCCCTTGAGCGAGACGATCTTCAACATCGGGCCCATTGCGGAGAGCTTGAGGATCACCGAGCTCATGTACAATCCGCTGGATGCGGGTGAACCCGATGATCCGAATCGAGAATTCATCGAGCTGACAAACATCGGGCCGGTGACGATTCATCTGAATCTCGTCCGCTTCACGGATGGGATCGACTTTACATTTCCAAGTGTCGAGCTTGCGCCGGACCAGTTTATTCTTGTTGTCAAAGACCTCGATGCGTTTACCGACCAGCATGGGGGCGACGTGACGATCGCCGGCGAATACACCGGCAGCCTGAGCAATAGCGGTGAACGGATCGTATTGGAGGACGCCGCCGGGCAGATCATACACGATTTCGATTATCAGGACGATTGGTATGATACGACCGACGGCGAGGGATTCTCGCTGACGATCATTGATCCGGCCAGTCCCGATCCGAATCAGTGGAACAGCGAGAGCGGCTGGCGTCCGAGCGTCTATCTCGGCGGTTCGCCCGGCTGGGATGATACGGAAGATATCCCGACGCAGGGCGAGATCGTGATTAACGAACTGCTGGCCCATGCGCACGCCGAGGCGCCGGACTGGATCGAGCTGCGCAACACAACCGAGGGGACGATTGATATCGGCGGCTGGTTCCTGAGCGACAGTGAGACGAATCCGATGAAATACGAAATAGCCGCCGGGACGTCTATCGCACCACGCGGTTACGTCGTTTTTTACGAGAACCTCCATTTCGGAAATCGCTCGAACATGGGTTGTCACGAGCCTTTTGCTCTGAGCGAAAATGGCGAAACGCTGTATTTCAATTCCGGCCGGGAGGGGATGTTGACGAATTACAGCGACGAAGAAACCTTTGGCGCTTCGGAAACGGGCGTCGCTTTCGGTCGGCATCGCAAGAGTACCGACACGTACAATTTTGTGGCGATGAGCATCAATACGCCCGGCAGCGAAAACGCCTATCCGAAAGTGGGGCCGGTTGTCATTAGCGAGGTGATGTACAACCCGGCTTCGGGCGATCAGGACGAGGAGTACATCGAGCTGCTCAACATCAGTGGCTCTTACGTGATGTTGGCCGAATATGACGATGAAAATCTTGTAGAAGTTCCCTGGCGGTTCGCGGACGACAGTAACGGAATCAGTTTTGACTTTCCAATTGATACGATGCTGGCGCCCGGTGAACGGTTACTCCTGGTCAAGGACAGAAACGCTTTGCATGTGGCATACCCAACGGTGCCCAACGACGTGCAGATCATGGAATGGGGCGCCGGCCGGCTCAATAACGCCGGTGAAAAGTTGGAACTGTCCAAGCCGGGCGATCAATTCGAAGGCACACGCTTTTACATTCGAGTGGACCGTGTCAATTACAGTGACGGTTCCCATCCCGCCGGTGAGGACTCGTGGCCTGTCGATCCGGATGGATTCGGCGCATCGCTGATCCGAAAGGACCCGGAAGATTACGGCAACGATCCGGAAAACTGGCTCCCCGCCAATCCCTCGCCCGGCCAATAGGTTCTGCTGGGGGATTCGTAACTTACAGATTGGAAAGAAAATGCTTAGAACGATACGAATTCTACTACTACTTCTCATGCTGGTTGCTTTCTTGCTCCTGGCGGAAAATCCATCCGCGGGTGCAACAGGACCCCTCATCAGTGAATTTATGGCGATCAACGGCAGCAAACCGCCGCTGGAACAAGGGGAGCTGCTGGATGAAAACGGGGACTCCTCCGATTGGATCGAAATTTACAATCCTACGAACCAAATTCTTGATCTGGATAAATGGTATCTGACGGATGACGTTGACAATCTGACCCGGTGGGTATTTCCGTCCGTGCAGATTGCACCCGGTGGATTCGAGATTGTTTTTGCTTCGGGCAAGGACCATGACGATTCGGATAGTGAGCTGCATACCAACTTTAAGCTCTCCGGAAGCAGCGGCTTTCTCGCTCTCGTCGAGCCGGACGGCGTGACGATCGCGCACGCTTACGCCTACCCGCAGCAATTTGGCGATATTTCTTATGGACTGAGCAGTGATGCAGCCGACATGGCGACCGAAACGATGCTCATCGACGAGTTCGCACCGGCAACGGCGCTGATTCCAGCCGATGATTCCCTCGGTCTTCGTTGGACCCAGCGGGAATATAACGACTCACCATGGCTTAAGGGTGCGGTCGGTATCGGCTACGACTATGGTTCGTTAATTGGACTCGATGTTGGTGCGATGATGGGCGTCAATCAAACGGTTTACGCTCGCATCCCTTTTGTTGTTGGTGATGTTTCGGTCATCGATGAGTTGACATTGCGGATCAGATACGATGACGGTTTTGTGGCTTATCTGAACGGTCATGAGTTAGTGGGCGACAATGCCCCCGGTAGACATGAACTGGCGTGGAATTCGGGCGCCCTGAACAATCGCCCGGACGATGTGGCGGTCAATCCCCGGGATTTTGATCTGACTCCCTACAAGGATCTGATCGTTCCGGGAACCAATGTCCTGGCGATCCACGGCCTGAATTTCGGCTCGCGGAGTTCAGATTTGCTCATTCTGCCGGAGTTGATCGCGACGGAGATAGAATCGGTCAATCTTTCTTCGGCGGCGGAAGGCTATTTTCATGAACCGACGCCGGGCGGGAAAAATCGTGGTGTGGTTGCCAACCTCGGACCTTCCATTCGCGAGGTCACGGCCAATCCGCTGCAACCGAACGGCAATGAAGACCTGGTTGTCAAGGTTGAGGTGACGGAGACCTTTGGGCCGGTCGATGGAGTATGGCTGTTCTATCGGGTCAATTTCGATGCCGGAAGAAGTGTGCAATTATTCGATGACGGTTTGCATGATGATGAAGCCGCCGCCGACGGCTTGTACACCGGGGTGGTTCCGGCCAGTGCATACGGTCCCGGTGACATGGTCCGCTGGAAGATTCTCTCATACGATACTAAGTCCAATATCTCTTACAATCCCCCCTTTTTATTAAAAGATGGAAGAAGGCAATCGCCTGAATTCTTCGGAACGGTGGTAGTCGATCCCTCCATCCGGACGGCTCTGCCGGTGTTTCAGTACTTTGTTCAAAACATCAGCTCTGCGGGAACCCGTTCAGGTACGCGGGCGTCGGTATTTTATGGCGATGAATTTTACGACAACGTCTTCGTTCGGCTGCGCGGCGGCTATACGACACATGGGCGGAAGTTTGAATTTAACGACGGCCATCATTTTCTTTTCGATCCCAACCTGCCTCGTGTGGACGAAATCAATCTTAACGAAAGAGGGGCGGACCCGACGTATATCCGCCAGGTCCTGGGCTGGGAGACGTATGCGAACGCGGGGCAGCCGGGGAGCCTTTCGTTTCCCATGCACGTCCGGCGAAACGGCCGCTATTTGGCCGTTCGGATTTTCGTCGAGCAGCCCGACCGGGACTTGCTGCGCCGAAATAATCTGGACCCGGACGGAGCGCTCTACAAAATGTATGACGATTTGCAGGATGGCCGAATCGACGGAGAAGGTATCCACAGGAAAAAGACGCGTCTGGACGAGGACGCCGGCGATCTTCTGGCCCTGGCCGGCGGCATCGATACCCGGAATGCCGGCCGGGACACGTTCCTGTTCGATCACGTCAACATTCCCGCTACGATTAATTACTGGGCTTCCTCGGTGATCATGCACGAGAATGACCATACCCACAAGAATTACTATGCCTATCGTGATACCTGGGATCCCGTCAATAATCCCGACGGCACGAACGAGTGGATGTTTCTGCCCTGGGACAAGGACCTGACTTTCGGCCGCAATAGTGGCATCGGCGGTGTTATCGCCGATCAGGATTGGCCGGGGGACGTCCGCTCGCCCAGCCATCCGTTCTTTGGTTGTTCCGAGCACCAGAAGAGAGATTACCAGTGGAATTGTCTTATCGACGCTCTCCATGATAATCCGACAACTCGCCAGATGTACCTTCGCCGGCTGCGAACGTTGATGGACGATTTGCTCCAGCCGCCGGGCACGCCGACGAGTGAATTGAAGTTCGACAGGAGAATCGATGAATTGCAGGCTCAGCTTGAAATCGAATTGGGCGGAAGCTCTTTCCGAAATAATATTAATTTGATCAAGACCAACTACCTGAACGTCCGGCGTCGTCACTTGTTCCAAAATCACAGTATTCACAATCCCGGTTACGAGCAAAATGCCGGTATCCCCGATGCCCAGCCCGCTGACGTCATGATTGATTTCGACACGGTTGAGTTTAATCCCGCATCCGGCAACCAGGACGAAGAATACGTCGAACTCATCAATCTCAATTCGATAGCCGTCGATATCTCCGGCTGGAAACTCGAAGAGGGGATCGAGCATCTCTTCCCTCCGGGGACGGTCATCCCGGCCTACGGCGCGCTGTACGTCACACCCAATGCCGTGGCCTTTCGCAATCGTACGCGAAGTCCGAAGGGAGGCCAGCAATTACTCGTACAGGGCAATTACAAAGGCCATCTGTCCAGTTGGGGAGAGACCGTCAACCTACTCAATGACGATGATATCCTGGTCAACACCGTGACCTATCCCGGCGACCCCAGCGATCAGCAACGCTACGTGCGGATTACGGAAATGATGTACAATCCGGCTGCTGCGGGCGATTATGATAACGACGCCTATGAGTACCTCGAACTTCAAAATATCGGAACCGCGTCGCTTCAGTTAGACGGCGTTCAATTTACCGATGGGGTATCTTTCATCTTTCCGAGTACTCGCTTGGCCGCCGGCGAGTATGTGGTCGTTGTTAAAGACCCGGTTGCCTTTGCATCGAGATATACGGTCCCCGCGGGCGTACAGGTTTTCGGCCCGTACGACGGGCAGTTATCCAACGGCGGCGAGAACATCAAGCTCGAAGACTCTGCGAACGGCACAATTCTGGAATTCACGTATAAAGACAATTGGTACGATAGCACCGACGGCGAGGGATTTTCTTTAACGATCGAAGACCCCGCCGGTTCCGATCTCAATCAGTGGGACCAAAAAGAAGGTTGGCGTCCAAGCGCTACCTTCGACGGCTCGCCCGGCTGGGACGATACAGATCGGTAAGGTGCGCGCTGCACGCCTTTTCTTGTGTATTTTCTATGCGGGTGCTTTTTAGGGTGTGCGGTGCACACCCGACCGGATTGACCTGATGGTTGTCCTTGACATTCCGTGTTTTATCTTGTTTATTATCTGTTTGTTACAAAGACCTCGGATGACAGATTATGGGTAGAAACTTGGTAATGTACGGAGGTATCATGAACGCAACGAAAACTACACGCCGGGATTTTTTAAGAACAGCCGGCCTGGCCACGACCGGTTTGGCTCTTGGAGGCTGCCGACTATTGAGAAAAACTCACGGTGGAGGGAATCGTCCTAATGTGGTCGTCGTGTTAACGGACGATCAGCGGTGGGATTGCCTGGGTATTCATCCCAAGCCGCTTTTGGGAATGAAGACGCCGCACCTGGACCGTTTGGCCCGGGAAGGGGCGCTGTTCGAAAACATGTTTGTCACGACCTCGCTGTGCTCGCCCAGCCGGGCGTCGTTCCTTTCGGGATTATACGCGCATTCGCACGGCGTGGTGAATAATTTCACGGATTACCCGACAAAGCTGGCCAGCTATCCGCGCCGTCTGCAAGACGCCGGCTACAACACCGCCTACATCGGCAAATGGCACATGGGTGAGCAGGACGACAGGCGACGGCCCGGCTTCGATTACTGGATCACGCATAAGGGCCAGGGCACGTACTACGACACGACCTTCAATATTAATGGAAGACGCCAACTGGTTAAAGGCTACTATACCACGCGCGTCACGGAGATGGCCGCGGACTGGCTCAGGAGCCAGCGCGACCCCGACAGGCCGTTCATGCTGATCATGGGGCATAAGGCGCCGCACGGGCCGTTTGTTCCGGAGGACAAGTACAAACACACCTACGATGAGGTCCCCGTGCCTTATCCCGAATCCGGTTTTCACTTAGAGGACAAACCGAAATGGATGACCGAACGTCTCGACACCTGGCACGGGATTTACGGGCCGCTCTACGGGTTTCGCAAGGATTTCCCGGACAAGCGTCCGGAAGGCGTCGATATTTTTGAAACGTTCGTTCGCAGCTATACCGGAACGATTAACTCGGTCGATGACAGCGTCGGCGAAATCTATAAGACCCTCCGGGACATCGACGAGCTCGACAATACGCTGTTTGTTTTCACCAGCGACAACCCGTTTCTACTCGGCGAGCACGGCATGATCGACAAGCGAACGATGCACGAAGAGAGCATTCGCGTGCCGTTGATCGTTCGTTATCCGAAACTCGTCCAGCCCGGCACGGTGATTAAAGAGCAGGTGTTGAACGTTGATTTAGCTCCTTCCATTGTCGAAATCTGCGGGGCCGAATCCTTCGAAAACATCCACGGTAATTCCTGGAAACAACTGCTGGAAGGAAATAAAAGAGGCTGGCGAACATCCTGGATGTACGAATACAACTACGAAAAGCAGTTCCCCTATACGCCGAACGTCCGAGGCGTGCGGACCGATAAGTGGAAGTACGTCCACTATCCTCACGGCGACGGCGGCCCCGACCGCCATATGGGCGAATTATATAACCTCAAAGAAGACCCGAACGAAACCCGGAATCTCATCAATGATCCCGAATACGCTTCCGAGCTGGGCAAGCTCAAGTTGGAATTGGCTCGTTTACTTGTGGAGACGGGCGCGATGCCGGACAAGATGCCGCTCGATGAAGGCGTGAAGATGGAATTGCCCGAAGAATCGATTCGATGACCGTTTCTTTATTAATTCAAACGGACCTTTTTGTGTCTAATAAATACCTAAGTTGTGTTATGGCTATGGATCGCGCCGCGGGGTGTCCCTTATGGGACTGCTTTCGCGGGGATGCCATTGCGGATTGGGCTGGAGATTAATACCAAAGATTTGTTTGGAGATTTTCGTTATGACGAAGGCGAATGAGGTGACATCAAGACGTGAATTTTTGCGGGGAACGGCGGGCACGGTGGCGGCGTTTACGATTGTGCCGTCTTTTGTGCTTGGCGGAAGGGCCGGCGCTGCGCCCAGTGATAAGTTGAATATTGCCATCATCGGTGTCGGCGGGCGAGGCGGAGCCAGTGTCAATGGCTGTCGCGGCGAGAACATCATCGCGTTGTGTGACGTGGATACAAGCCGTATGGCGAAAACCTGTCGGGAGCATCCCGGCGCCAGGACGTATCAGGACTTTCGCAAGATGCTCGATGAGATGGACAACCGGCTCGATGCTGTTGCGGTCTGCACGCCGGACCATACCCATGCCGTGGCCGCGATGGATGCGATCCGGAGAGGCAAGCACGTCTATTGCGAAAAACCGCTGGCCCATTCGATTTACGAAATTCGCGAACTGATGAAAGCCGCTCACAAGTATGGAGTCGTGACACAATTAGGCAATCAGGGCCATTCGTTTGATTCGATCCGAACGTTTTGTGAATGGATCTGGGACGGGGCCATCGGGAACGTCACGGAGGTGCATGCCGCCTGTAGAGCCAATCATTGCAGAATCAGCCAGTTATCCAAACGCGACGAGGTGCACAGTGTGCCGAAAGAACTGGATTGGGACCTGTGGCTGGGACCGGCCCAATACAGACGGTACAATCCCATGTATCATCCCGGCAGTTGGCGCGCCTGGATGCCGTTCGGCTCGGGCACCATTGGCGACTGGATCTGCCACGTTGTCGATCCGGTCTTTTGGGCCCTCGATTTAGGCGCTCCGGCGTCCGTCCAGGCCGAAGTGGATGATTATGATCCGACGAAGCATTCGGATACATTCCCCGTCGGGTCGGCGATTACGTTCCAGTTCCCGGCCAAAGGCAAACGCGGACCCGTCAAGCTGATTTGGCACAGTAGCGAGCGAAAAATTCCCAGGCCCGCCGATTTGGAAACAGGACGCGAAGTGCCGAAAACCGGAGCGATTGTCATTGGCGACAAAGGCAAAATCATGTACGGCTCGCACGGCGCCAGCAGTGTCCGGATCTTCCCGGAAACGAAGATGAGGGCCTACAAGCTGCCGGAACCGTCCTTGCCGCGCGTGAAAGGGCATCATCAGGATTGGCTTCAGGCGATCAAGACCGGCGGCCGGGCCGGCTCGAATTTCGATTACGGCGGACCGCTGACCGAACTGGCCCGGCTGGGTATTATCGCCATGTTGTTACCCAACCGCAAGCTCGAATGGGACGGCACGAATGGGCGATTCACCAACTGCGATGAGGCCAATCAACTTGTCAATCCCCCGTCACGGCAGGGTTGGACGCTATAATGACCCGAACGATAAAGATAATGTCCTGGCGGATGCTGCAAAAACGGTTGCGGCCGTGTCGCCGGGCGGTTTGCGATTTCGCGGCGTCGGGTTTTCGGATGGGGAATGCTCGACATTTTGCTTGAAGAAATCTGACGAATTTGGTATAAAGAGAGAAGGTTAGAAAGGGGGGAGGGTTTGGAAGGTGTTTCAACGTTGAGGAGAAATGAAGAGTCCAACAAGCAGGGTAAGCGCACATCCTGAGGTATTTGTAATTTCTTAGAAGGAGGATTGTTATGTTTCGAGCATTCAGAAGTTTGGTTATCGTTTGTGTCGGCCTGGTCTTTGTGATAGGTGGAGCGACGCATGCCAATTGGGTGGAGACCTTCGACAACAACGCGCTGGATCTGTCCACTTGGCAGTTCTCACCGTATCCCGACCTCACCAAGACGTTCACGGCCGAGATTGTCGATGGTCCCGATGATAATGATTATTTTGCCCTTACCGAGACCAGTTCGGTCGGTGTCGGGGGCTCGGCGTTCGGCGCCGGATTCGGCAGCGAAGAGACGTTCACCGACGTGCGTATCGGGGCCGTCATCAACGTCGCCGGCGATGCCTCCCGCAACTACTGTGGTTTGATCGGGCGGGCGACGTACTTCGTGGGCGACGGCTCCGTCAGCGGCGCCCCGGGCCTCGTTGCGACCGAGACCTATGTCATGCACCTCAACTGGGAGGACGGTCCGGCCAATATGCGGATCGACCTCGAGAAGGTCGTCATGATGCAGAACATCATGGAAAACGAGGACGAGCTTGGTTTGGATCTCTACGTGCCCGGTCTCAACCACGCCAGAAGCTATTACGCCGAGATGGACATCGTCGGCTCGGGCCCGGTCTATATCACGGGTAGTATTTATGAATACAAAGGCGGCCCGCTGGTGGCCCGGACCGCGACCCTAGTGGACACCGACGAGAACGATCCGTGGGAAGAGGAAGTCGATTATGACGCCGTCTTTAAAAGCGGCGTTAGCGGTATCTTCGCTCAGAATGAGCAAGACGAGCCGGCCGGTTACTATTGCACCTTTGACGAAGTCTTCTCCGTCTCCGACGGCCCGGCGGCGGTCAATCCCATTCCCGCCAACGGCGCGGCGGAGGCCTCCGTCGATGTCACTCTGAGCTGGCTCGAGGCCGAGTTCGCCACGGGACGTGAATTGTGGTTCGGTAAAGCCGGGGCGATGGAAAAAGTCGATCCCGCCCCGACGGCGGCGACCTATACCCCCGGCACGCTTGAATTCGGCCAGACGTACGAGTGGCGCGTGGATCAGGTCGGCGCCTCCGGAACGGTGGAGGGACACACCTGGACCTTTACGGCCGCAAACTACCTGACGGTCGAGGACTTCGAGTCCTATGGTACGGATGCGGATATTCAAGCGGCCTGGCCCCACAATATCGAGGGATTCGATTACGTCTTCTTAGCGGCGGACAACCCGGCCGACAAGTCGATGCGACTCTATTATCAGAACCAGTACGAGCCGTTTTTCACCGAGGCGACGCGAACGTTCGCCGGTACGCAGGACTGGACGCGGCTCGGCGTCGAGACATTGTCGCTATCTTTCACCGGGCAGGTTGACAACGTCGAACAACCCATGCATCTCAAGGTGGAAGATGCCGCCGGCAATAACGCCGCCATCGAGCATCCTTACACTCACGCCACCCAGGCGCGACAATGGCACGACTGGACTGTGGCTCTTTCGGAAATCAGTGCGGCCGGCGTGGACCTTAGCCAGGTCAGCAAGCTCACCATCGGCTTAGGTGATGGCACCTCGTCCGCCCAGGCCGAGGAAGACCTCGACTCAATCTTCATCGATGACATCCGGTTAACTCCGGCGAAATAACAGCGTGTCGATAGAGTAGTAATGGATCCATTCGGGGCTTGTACCCATGCGGGTGTAGGCCCCGATTCCTTGGTTTTGTCGCGCTACGAATTGTTCATCGTTTCTTTCATTACCGTCAGAGCGATATCGATATCCTCCGCGTCAATCCCGTAATGTGTCACGGCCCTGAAGCGAGCCGGACCCAGTTGAATGACTTTAACACCGCGGTCGATCAGGCGCTTTGAAAAACCTTCCGCCGTGAGTGTGTCACTTACCAGATCGAAATAGACGATATTCGTTTGCACTTTCTCCGTCTCGATAGCCAGGCCTTCAATCTCTGCGATCCCTTCGGCCAGCCGGCGGGCGTTCGCATGGTCCTCGGCCAATCGCTCAGTCATATCCTCCATCGCGGTAATCCCCGCCGCGGCGATGATCCCGCATTGCCGCATCCCGCCGCCCAGTAACTTCCGGTTCCGACGCGCTTGGGCGATGAATTCTGCGGAGCCGCACACCAGCGAGCCGACCGGCGCCGATAGCCCCTTGGACAAGCAAAACGCGACGGAATCGGCGTGACGGGCGATTTCCTTGACATCTACCTCTAAAGCCACCGCCGCATTGAAGATCCGCGCGCCGTCGAGATGCACGCGCAAACCACGCTTGCGAGCCAGTTCCGCCACGGTTTCCATATACTCCGGCGTCAGCGCCGCGCCGTGACAACGGTTGTGCGTATTCTCCAGGCAGATCAGCCGGGTCTGTGGAAAATGGACGTTGTCGCCGCGAATGGCCGATTCGATATCCTCCAGTCGCAGCGTCCCGTCCGGCTGATTGGGGATCGTATGCGGGTGGATGCCGCCCACCGCCGCCATACTGCCGCACTCGTAGAGGAACATATGCGCCCGATCGCCCAGAATCACCTCTTCGCCTCGTTGGCAATGGCTCAGGGCGCAGACCAGATTCGCCATCGTTCCACTGACAACCATCATAGCCGCTTCCTTACCCATGCGCTCGGCGGCCATGGCTTCCAGCCGGTTCGTCGTCGGATCCTCGCCGAAGACGTCGTCGCCCAACTCGGCATTGTAAATCGCCTCCCGCATCGCCGGCGACGGCAGCGTTACCGTATCGCTTCTCAGATCGATTATTTTCATTCTTGCACTCCAAATGCCCGAATATCGTAAAAAAATGTAACTTTTTGACAAAAATTGAAAGAAAAACACACATAAAATAACACATCTGTAAAAAATTGCACCCTTTTTGCCGCCGTATGTATATGGAACCACGAATGAACTCGAATTCACACAATAATTGGCTTTGTTTTCCATAATTGCCTTTGATTAGGATTTAGAGCTTAGGATTTAGAATTTCCGGCCGCAGGCCGGCGAATTGGCTTTGTTTTTTCAAATGGGTTGGACAGGATAACATGATGAACAGGATTTTTGATCTTTCATTCTGAATTGCATTTGGAAGGTGGCGGCTTGCCCCACCGATAATTGGGTTTGTCTTTTCATTTGAGCCACAAAGGCACGAAGCCGTGATTATTCACTTGGACATTGGATATTGGATATTCGAAAGTCGCTATTCGATGTTTTATCCCTGGTCTCCTGAAGTCCTAATCCCCACCTCCTGATAATCTGATGATCCGATCTCCTTACTCCTGTATCCTGTGTTCTGTATCCTGTATTCTATTCTCTATATGTTATGTATTATACTAAATTATTCCCCCGAAGTCAAGTCTATTATCATTTTTAGCCACAGGTGTCACAGATTTCATGGATTTAATGACGACCCACGACATGCTTTTAGCCTGCCCTGGGCGAAGTCGAATGGGAACGACTAACGATGAATCAATTGCCACCGAGGGCGCCGAGGTCACAGAGAAATATAAAACCGCTGATTTCGCGGATTAACTGGGGAAATACGATCCTACGACTATGTTCAGGACAAGCATACTACATACGAAATACGAATCATACGCACCGAGAGCACCGCAAATTCATCTTCATGCGATGGAGCGTTTCGTTTGTGGGTCGATCTGATCTGCGCTGTTGTTCTCTTTGCGTTGTTGTTGTCTGGCCTGAACGAGTTCGATCAGCCTATCCACGCTGTAATCAGCTTCTTTTGCGAGGGCGTCTTTGATGGCCCACAGTTCTTCAATGATTTCATCGGTCATTTGTGGAGTCTCCCAACAGCTCCTCCGGCGTACAAATCTCTGGAAAGTGATATCCCATGTCCTGGCATAAACGGCGAATCAGCGGCTTGGTTCGGGCGTTATCAATATGCCGACAATTCCAAGTCAAAAGATAGTCAAGTCCGTGTACGACGGCCAACGCAATATGTAAGGCATCGTCAGCCGCTGTTTTAGGTAAAGCACCTCGCGTGAGTAAATGCTTGGTAAACGATCCGACCTCCGGCGTTGGCTCGATTTGTCTAAGTGGCTTGATAATCAGCAATCGCCGTGCGGCAGCTTCGGGATCACCTCTCGAAGCCTCGTCCTCGACCAGCGGCGATGCTACCAGATCGAACTGCTTTCTGCATTTATTCCACCATTCTTGGGTAAGTTGCTGGCGCGCAATAGCCAGCACATTTCGAGACGGTTGAGCCATCAAGTAGCTGATAATAGATGTTTCTATATATACTGATTGCATTTTTATATTTTACCAAATCGCAGGCTAAAAACCAACAAGCAAAATCAAAACGGCCATCTCCCCAATATCTATTATTTATCCACCGAGATCATAGAGATAATAGTTAATATTTGTAGGTGAATAATGTGTAGCTAACGACCAAAAACCAACGGCAAACGACTAATAAAATACGAGTCAATCTATAAGTTGTAAAAAAAGATGTGACCCTCTTATTTCCTGACCCTCTTATTTCCCTTCTTTTATAAATACCCTTTTTCACCGTATTCAGGATTCTATGACTTCGCAGGAGAATATCTTTACTGACTTATCTTTAAGGAGGGTGATACCCACGAAACAGGCCATATCAGGATTTCCACGATAAACACCCATTGGTAAGTCCACTTCTTCACCAGTCCGGAAAGCGACTTGGTTGCGTTGCCTTGTAATTACTACTGAATGGACATTTGACTTCTCCAGTTGCTCAGGAGAGGTATTCATATATAAACAACGGTCTTCACCATTAGATGAATTTAGACGAATATTTTCATATTCACCCTGCAATCTAAACTGAATACGGAAGTTACCGATAAGCTCAATGTGTAAAATAATGATTGCGAACGAGTGAATACCTGTTGTGTTTTTTATCTCGATATATTCCTTATGTTTCTTGAAAGTGGTTTTTTCAAGTTGTTTAAGTCTCCATAGCTCTCCATCCCAGCACATTACTCGTAGGTTTTCCAATAATTCATCGTGCTCAGAAACATCTGACATCATGCGTTCAACTTTCTTATCTTTTGACTGTTGTCCAATCCTGCTTCCTCGTAATCCCAACTCTTCGGTTAGTATATCCACGGAACATGCTCCCCAATTCTTTATCATGCGATAAACATCGATGGCGACATAAAATGCTATGACAACCGATGATGCAATGAAAAATCCTTGTAGATGAGCACCCTTAATCCACGAAAAATCTCTAAACTTAGCTGTTAATAAGGCTGTTATGAGCGCCACTTCCACACCAAGAAGTCCCCATATTCTTGCGTTTATTGATAGTAATATTGCCTTTTCATAGAGAAAGGCTTTTATCGTATCTCGCTGAAAAATGTAAATTGGTTGAGGATCTTTTGTTTCAACTTTAGCATCCTTGTAGAGACCCATGACGTATTCGAGACCTATATTGCCTCCATCTTTCTGTTCAGATTGCGTCATTAGTCTGTCTCCTTCTCCATAGTTAAGCCCAATGCCCCTATTGCGTGTTGGCTGACGAAACCACAGTTTTTACAAATGATGGTCACGCAAGGGATTGATGGACCTCCAAGTTGTATTGTGCCGATTCGGTCTTGAAGAGTTTGAATCGTGTACCCATCAGCAATTGTGAATTCCTTGTTACCGCACATCGGACATGTTAGTGGGACAGCGTTACTCTGTAGAGCTTGGCTAAGTCTGGCAATGATTGCTTGCTTTTTCTTGCTACTAAGCATGTATCTTTTTCCTATGTATTAGACTTTTATTTGTACTGCCTTTTTATAAACACATAACGCTTTTGACAATAGTGGAGTTTATCGAATATTGATATTCAACGTATAAGAAACATGAAATTCTTATAATCCAGATTCATATTCTAAGGTTTTCATTGAGGTCCTTTCGTATCTCGTGTCAGGATCTCGCTGTGGATGGCTCAACGTAACTCGTTCAGCATCACTATAAATGAAAAATAGCTCTCGTGGCTGGGTTTGTCAACAGAAATGACAGATTCGTATATCGTATGGCGTATACCGCCAGTTGAAACCGCGTAATCTGCGAAATCCGCGGTTATTATTTCCGGCTGTGTCAGCGGCGTTTGGCCGGAGCCGCTTGTTGGCATTTCTCGTACAGAGTTTCGGGAGCAATATCGGCGCCATTGGGCCATGCAATCGTACCGCCTTCAAGCCTTGCCTGTTTGAAAAAGCTCAAATCCTTTAGAGGAGCAAAGACAGGTCCTTTTGTTAAATATTCCTCAAAATCAATGACTCCGTGAGTTCCATCGTCAAAAACGATCATATAGCAGTAATTTGATTTGTACTGGATGCTCTTCACTTCGTTCAGATTCCACATGATATACCTCAATCCAGTGGCGATATTTTGTTGAGTTCTCTTCCGGCCTGCGCGAGTGCCCAATTCTCCTGGAGTTCGTTGAATCTTAGATCTATCCATTCGCGCACAAGTTTAGTAGCCGTTCGTGATCGCAGATCACCCCGTATGATATTTCCTCTGAGATCAAACACAGCTTTGTAGCCTTGATATTCAACATGAATATGCGAAGGCTCATGATCATCAAAAAACATCCGGATTATGATGCCAAAAAATCTACATATTTCAGGCACTTTCGACTCCTTTCCAAAGACTTATACTATGATACCATAATCGCATTATCCTGTGAAGCAAGACGAGAAAAAAGTCGCAGAGTTAATACCTTAAAGGATAGAAACCGTATTCATCGGTGTCAATCCTTCGACGACGCTCAGGACGGCGTTTGTGGCTTCTGTGACTGCTGGGGACGTTGGCCGTTTTGGCGGAGCAAGACTTTGTGCGGGTTTGGACTTGTTTGCAACGGCAGGGGGGGCTAATGGCTCCCCATGGCCCGGTCGGGCAGTTGTCGTGTTTCGACCATGATCCAGTGCGTGACCGTGATGAGGGTGGAGGGCGCGATGATTTCCTCCAACCGGTCATATTCTGACGGAGAGCCGGTCTTCGCCGTCTGGAATAAATGATTGAGATCGGGCAGCTCCAACAGAGTGTAATTGTTATTGCCTCCGGCGTTCAGGGCCTCTTCCATGCCTTTCAAGTTTTCTTTCGACGGCACTTGTGCGTCCTTGCTGCCGATCACGGCCAGGACAGGGCATTGAATTTTTCTGAAGGCCGCCTGAGGATCCGTCCGAACAAATTCCCGAAACCACGGCGCCAGGGCGACGTCGGCGTGCAGGGTTGTTCCCGGTTTGGGAAAGCCCTTGTCGGCCTTGAAGGCCTTTTTCTCGGCCGGAGTCATGTCTGCATACATTGCGTTCAGCGACTCTCTGGCTTTCTCGCTATCCTCCTCGTCTCTGACGATCGCATAAAACCGTTTCGTCCAGTTGCGAATCACGGCAACATCCTGATCCGTGGCGCCCGCCGAACGCGCTTCCGAGCAATCCTGAAGAACGATCAAATCATAGCCGTTGATTCCCGTTCCGCCCATACTGACCGCAAACGCCACGTCCGGCGACTCGGCGGCGATGATGGCTGAGACGACTCCCCCTTCGCTGTGTCCAATAAGCCCCGTTTGGGTCGCCGCAATATCCTTGCGATTTCTGAGATAGGAGAACCCCGCCCGCGCATCTTGTATGAAATCCCCGAGGGTCGCTTTGGAGAAATCTCCTGTCGAACGCATGACCCCTCGTTTATCGTACCGCAGCGTGGCAATTCCGTGTCTTGTGAGATAATCAGCAAGCAGATGGAAATGCCCCATGCCCGTGGCGTTACGATCGTTTCGGCCTGAACCTGCGATTAACAACGCGGCCGGAACGGGTCTATCCGTCCTGGGGCGAGTCAGCGTGCCGGAGAGTTTCACGCCGTCGGTTTTATTTTCGAAGACAACGTCCTCTTCGATGTAAGGATAAGGTTCTCTGGGCAATTGCGGACGGGCCGGCAAGCCGGGTAATTCATCAACCGCCGTTAAGCGCAAAGGAAGCCCGGCTCCTCGCTGAGAAAGTTCTGCTTCTATAGTTAGCCCATCCTGGTTCACCGTTCCTTCGATCACGCCGCCCAGGGCTTTTATGTCAAGCCGTATCTTACCGTCTGCCCACGTCAATTCATCGACCGGGATCCCGGTGCGTCCTTGATCGGGACTTCCCATCACGGCGCCCAGGGTTCGGTCGGCCTTTTCAAATATCTCTATCGTAACCGTCAGTTTAGATCCGTTGGGAATCTCCAACTTGCCCAGCCACTTGCGTTGAATGTTCTCAGAATCGTTGCTTGCCGCCGCTGCAACTGCGGCAAAACCAATCATTCCAAAAGTGAATAGCCATACTGATGTCTTCATATTTTCCTCATCATTGGGATTGCGGAGGGCGTTGCCCGTTTTTCCAGAGCCAGACTTTGTTCAAGGGAGTGGTCCAGAGGTAAATGGTGTGCTGGCTTTTGTCTTTGGTTGTGAACTTGACCGTTTGCTCGGGCAGGACGCCGCGCATGCCGAAGTTGTACGAGACGATGCGCGAGCCGGGCTTGAGCTTGTCTAATTGCGGGATCAGCTTGACGTTCAGGCTCGGCAAGAGAAAGAGCGTGATGACGTCCGCTTCGCTGAGGTCGAGGGTGAAGATGTCCTTTTGCTCGATGCGGACGAGGTGCTCGAGTGCGTTCCTTCGCACGTTCTCGCGAGACTCTCTCACCCGGCGCGGGCTGATGTCGTAGCCGACGGCTTTGCAGCCGTACTTCTTCGCGGCGGTGACGACGAACCGGCCGTCCCCGCAGCCGAGGTCATAGACCAGGCTGTCTTTCGTGACTTTTGCCATGTCGAGCATCTTATCCACGACGGCCTGGGGCGTGGCCACGTAGAGAATGTCCGGCTTGCGGGTTTCGGGTGTGATCTTGGCCGGGGTGCGATGGTCCGGCTGCGTCAGTGAGACGCCGTCCAGCGGCGGCTTGAACTGACTCAGGTTCAGGCCGAAGGCTTCCATGATCGTCGGGGCGACGTCCTGGCGCCGGCCGTTGCGGCTGATTTTCTTATTGTCGGTCGCCAGGAAGACGTAGGGTGCGAAACTATGATTGGTTTTGCCTTCGTTGAATCCGTGGTCGGAGGTGATGTAGAATTGGGTTTGGTCGCTTAGTCCTAACTGGTTGACTTTCGCCATGATCTTGCCCGTCCGGAGGTCGGTTGAGATGAGGGCATCGTTATATTCCTTGGAATTTTCTCCGTATTCGTGGCCGGCCCGGTCGATATCGGCAAAATGAACGAAGAAAAAGAACGGTTTGTCTTTGCACTTTTCGAGCAGCTCGATGGCCCGCGCGCCGACCGTTTCATTTTCTTTAAGGCCATTCTCGAACAGGTCCATGCCGTTTTTCGTAAAGTGGAACGGCTGGCCGGGGAGCATGAGGTATCTTATACCGTTTTCTCGCCAGTACGTACCTTCCGGCGGCTGATTTGTGTTTTGAGCGGAGGGCTGCGAGTTCGAGTTATCTTCCGGCGATTCGATCTTTTTAGGCGCCGCGGCGCCGACGTTATCCGATTTGCCGATCAGCGCGACGGTGACGAATGCGTCGGGTCCGAAATGGTGCTCCAGCCGCTCGAAGAGGCTCAGGCCCTTCGGGATTGGCTGATATTGTTTGTTGCTGTAAACGCCGGTCACCTCGGGGTAGTAGCCGGTCAGGATTTGCGACCATCCGGCCTTGGTGTCGGTCGTGCCTTCGATATCGATTTCGACGAAGGTGCCTGCGTCGATGAGCTTTTGTAAATGAGGTAATTCATTGCGGCTAAGACTTTCTTTGACGTGGTTTCGCTGCGCGCCGTCCCATCCGAATAAAATGATATTTCGCGGCGGATCGGCGGCTCCGACCATCGGTGAGATCAATAGTTTCAGAACGAATGTGATGAAAACAAAGGTTGCTTTTTTTACCATCTTTTATTCCTACGATACTCTCAAGAATAATGGTGGGGCGAGCCCCACCCTGCGATTTTGGAAACGCCGACGTGACATTAGATGGTTAATCGACGCGGATGCCCTGTTGTTCGAGCCATGATTTCAAGTCCCCCATTTCGCTGTTGAAGATCTCGTTGTCGTAATCTTCCTCCAACTTCTGGATGTTCTCCGCCAGCTCGGGCTGTTCCTGGATCACTTCGACCAGCTTTTTCTCGAACTCATCGCTGGTCACGGCCATGTCACGAAGATCGACATTGAGATCCAACATGCCGGCCAGCCGGCGTGTCACCGCCTCGATGCACTTGGGATTGTTGCCCTGGACGTAGGCGGGGATGGTGGCCACCAGGCTGACCATGCTCAGGTCGCGCCGCCCGCAGGTCGTCGTCAGGTAAGTCACGATGCTGGCCGGGCCTTCGTAGTTGGTGAGCTTGACGCCGAAATGTTGAAAGGTCTCTTTCAGCCCGGCGTCCGAGACGGAGCAGAACAATCTCGGCTCGCGCGTGTGGGGCACGAGACCGGCGACGCTGCCGATAAAATAGATCGTCTTAACGCCGAAATCCTCGCACAGCGAAAAGATGCAGTCGGAAAATTCCTGCCATTGCAGGCAGGGCTCTTTGCCCAAAAACAGGATCATATCGTCCGGTTCACTGACGTAGAAGGTGTTGGTGGGGATCTCACAGGTCTCGATGAGGCCGTCGTTGATTTTCGTGTGCGGGCGGAAGAGGGCCGTAATTTCCATCGTGCCGGGGAAGCCGTAGATGTAAAAGCCATCCGGCTCGATTTCGGCGAACTTTCTTGCGTCGAGCTTGTCGATGAGGCTTTGGACCGTCCCGGTCGAGACGTCGCCGCCGTCCATCCAGCCGGAGAAACCCAGCAGCAGCCGGGGGTTCCGCAACGTCGGGCTTTGATGAATTTTCAATCGCTCAGAGGCCATCGGTGTTCCTTATTTGTTAGCATTCACGTGCCCTTCTACTATTTATCGGCAAGAGTATCCAGTTAAATTTTGTTAAATCTCGATTTTAGGTGATACGTCAGGTACGTCGCGGCTCGTTCTCAAATATCTGCATATAGAAGTACGATCCGGCCATAACTAAATTCGTGGGATTGAGAGGAATTGTCTGTTTGAGCTCTCCAGGAGATACGCGCATGTCCAACGGAGGGCCGAAGGGCGTTTCTTCCTTGACGATTTCCAAAACGGCCAACCGTCCGTTCGGTTTGAGCAGGCGTCGGACTTCCTGGATGAAACCGGCGATTTGCGTTTCGGTGAAGCCGTGAAAGACGGTGGACATGTAAATCAAGTTGATGGAGGCGTCTTTTAGTTTTATCTGCTTCGTGATATCTCCGATAAACGGCTCGATCATCGTGCCTTCGGTCTCCGATTGTAGGACGTTGATTGAGATGTCATCGGGGTCCAGGGCATAGACTTTGCCCGTGCCGTTGAGTTGTTCGGCGAATGTCTTGGCCATGTAGCCATTACCGCATCCGGCATCAAGGATGATGCAGCCGGGAGGTATGTTCAGCGCATTGAGAATAATATCCTTATCCAGGTATTGTTCGGAGGATTTTCCCCGGCGATGGTGCTTGAGGTCTCTTGTGTGTTCGCATTCTGCCATATTCTATTTTTTCCTTACTCATTATACGATTAGACCGGGCGATTTGTTGGCACCTTAGCCTGCCGGTTATGAAATGTCAAGATGGAAGCGGTATATGGTATCTCGCCGGCGTGAGGCTCGGGTTTCCTAAGAGCATGTATGAGAAGGCGCTTTTTCGTGGCATGGGCATCTTGCCCATGAGTCGCAAGGCCATTCCGGCCTTGCAAACTGCCTTTTTCCATGGGCGGGACGCCCATGAAACACACGGCCAGGATGCCCGTGCCACTTTTCACACACGCTCTTAAATCCGGAAAAAAGGAAATGCTTTGTAGGACTTCACAAAGAAAGGTATAATAAAAACAAGAAAAGCAATGGCTTGATCTATGTGAATGGAATAGATTGGTCGGGACCGGGAGGTTATCACCCGGATGCAATTACGAGACGTTAGGAGATATCGTCATGGCACAGCGTATAGATCGTCGAGATTTTATGAAACAATCGTTGGTGGCTCCCGCGGCGGGGGCGCTGGGCGTTCATGCGGGCCGGGGTCGGGCTGTCGCCGATGAGGGGCAGATTCGGCCTGCGTCCAAAGCCCGCCTGCCGATGGGGAAGATTAAAGACCTTCACATTAGCCGGCTTTTGTTGGGCGGCAATCTATTGACGCATTTTACGCACAGCCGGGACTTGAAATATGTCTATAATCTGACGGCGCATTACAATACCGAGGAGAAGATTTGCGAGACGATGGCCGTCGCGGAGGCTCACGGCGTCAACACGCTCGTGATCCACACGGCCCCCGGCGTCGTGGACCTGCTGAAGCGCTACCGGTATAAGCAGGGCGGCAAGATACAGTGGATTATCTGCCCGACGGCCCAAGTGGATTCCGATCCCGAAGGGTACGAGACGCAGGTCAAGCAGCTCGTCGATGAAGGCGTCGATGCGATTTATCTCTGGGGCGTCAGCGGCGATCGCTTCGTTAAGGAGGAGAAAGTGGATATGATTGCCAAGGCGGTCCAGATCGCTAAGGATCACGGCGTGCCCTCCGGCGTCGGGGCGCATGATCTGGAGGTGGTGAAGGCCTGTGAGCGAAAGAAGATCGACACCGATTTTTATATCAAGACCTTTCACCATCATCAGTACCCGACCGGGCCGAAGCCGGGCGAGATCAAAGGGCCGCATTCCGAGGTGCCGGGCTACTGGTGCAAGGATCCCCGGGAGACCATCGACGTGATGAAGACGGTCGAGAAGCCCTGGATCGCTTTTAAGGTGATGGCCGCCGGGGCGATCCCGCCGAAGAACGCCTTTCGCTATGTGTTCGACAACGGCGCCGATTTTGTACTGGCCGGGATGTTCGATTTCGAGATCGCCGAGGACGTGCTCATCGCCAACGCGACGCTTAAGGAGACGAAGAGAACGCGTCCGTGGAGAGCGTAGCTCATCGCGGAACACCGGGGGGGGAACGGTAGGGTGTGCACTGCGCACCGTTTCGCGTCTATACAACATTGCATGGAAGGGAACCGGCAATGAGCAAAGTCAATTCTGATATGGAAATTCTGGAGTTTGCCATCTCGAAAGAAGCGGAGGCGTATCATTTTTTTCTGGCCCTGTCTCGCCGGGTGGAGAGCCAGAAGATACGGGACATGCTGGACAATCTGGCCGGCGAGGAATTGGAACACAAGGAGCGACTGGAATTGGAGATGATGAAATTAGGCCGGACGGTGACGACGGAGTATAAACCGCCGCGTCCCGACAGCGATTATATTTTGTCCGATGGCCCATTGCCCTTGGATATGGATATTCAGGACGTGCTCCAGTTGGGTATGGCGAAAGAGGAAGCCGCCTTCAGGACCTATGTCAATTTGTTGCCCAACGTTCACGATGAAGAATCGCACGAACTGCTTCTGGCGTTAGCCGAAGAAGAGGTCAAGCACAAGCTCCGCTTTGAGACCGAATACAACGAACTATCCAAGAAGACCTGAGACGGACTCTCTAAGCGCAAATCCCCCGCGAGACGTTGTATGCTTCGCCTAAATCAAGGGCGCCAATTTCACAACGTCGTTTCAGTTGCCTGAGATATCAATAACAACCGATCCGGAGATTACAATCCGCCGACTGCAAACCAATCGTCTGTCAGGAAATTCTCTTGCAGCCAGTTTTCCTCCAACAAGGCCATATCCGCCTCATCGACCCGGCAGTCGCCGTTGAGATCGCCTACGATGGGTTCGTAATCCGGCAGCGACTGGGCCGCTTCGCAACTGTCGTTATAGACGTTGATGGTAATGGTGTCGGTGCCGGTGTATTCACCGTCCGAGGCGTCCAGTTGCAGGACATACTTGCCGGCGGCCGTCAGAGTAACCTTCGTATCCTCAGCGGTCGCCGTCTCGATCACGGCAGTCCCTTCGTTGGGTTCGCTGACCACCGTCCATTGCACGGAATACGCATCGCCATCGGCGACCGTCGCATCCAAATTCCCGGTTCGGGGACCGTCTTGAAGCCAGGTGATGATATCCGCCCCGGCGTCCACCTGGGGAGCCTGATTATCTGCAACAAAGCTGAAAATGGGACCCAGGATCGGATCATTGGGATCGCCGATGTAGGTATCGACGGCCCAATAGTACCGCGTCTTTGGCTGGGCTTGCACGGCAACGGAAGTCACGTTCTGCCTGTTCACGACCTGGATGGCGGCCGGGTCGGTAAAGGAATACAGGGCTTGCCAGTCGTCGGTGAAATAAACATCAACCAGCACCGGTTCACCAGGCACAAGAGGATCAGGCAACGTCCAGCTCAGCTCGATGACGCCGGGTGCCGCTAATCCGCCGTCGATCGGATTGGGTTTAAGCTTGTGAACACCCTTTACCGTGGTTTGGCCTTGATTCGTGACGTCATAATCCAACTGCACCGTGCCGTCGCCGCCATAGGCGGTGATCCAACCGTTGTCGATGTATCCCTGAACGGCTGTAACCTGGTCTCCATCAAGTATCAGCGCACCGGCGGTGATATCCAGCAAGCCATATTCGAACATATGCAAGTCGCCGCCTATAATGATTGTTCCGCCATCCAGATGAACTTCAGCCGGTGAATCCGGATTGCCCTCTGATTCCGGAATCTCGAAATCATCCGCAACGGTAATGGTACCACCGGTCATATTGATGGTGCCCGGATCGCCGCCTGCCACCTCGAGGTCACGATTAATCGTTATGGTGCCGCTGATCATAGTAAGTGTTGCAGACCCATTGTTCTTGCCTAATAGCAGGTCATCTTCGGTAACCACAAGGGTTCCCCCGTCCACCGTCAGGGCGCCCCCTTCTCCATATCCAACGTGCAGCCTTCTCGCTATAGCGCCCGCGCCGGCGATTATTGGGCCGGGCAGGCCATTTCGGATTTTGGCCCAGTGGGCATCCGTGGGGAATTCGGACCAGTTTTCCGGCGTGAACCAATCGTGGTCGCCGGTCGCGTCCGTCCAGGTCGCGTCCTGGGCTTGAACAATCCCCGCCAGAGACAACACCAGAGCAAACGATAGCAAACAAATCACTTGTCTAAACATGGTAATTTTCCTTCCTTACAACAACGGTTAACGTGAACATGCCTTGGCAACACGCCAAAACATCGACAAAACGCTCGAAAAACTTCCTATTCACAGCCACTTCCATTCTTAATCACCACTTTCTTTTAGGTTTTGAGCTTATTTCCTTCCCGACCGGCTCCCGCCGGCTTCAGCGAAACGCTGCGCAGAGCCAGGGCTTTCGCCGGACAGGCAAAAACGCAATATGGGTTGTTCGTTGAAATGAAAAACGTGATTCTCAGGCAGAAAACCGCGCTTACCGCTCTGAGCCTTAGACGATATACCTCCTCTCTTTAGAGAAAACTAAAATCAACAAATACTCCTATCATTATACAAGATTAGCCGTGCCCACTTCAAGAAAAGAATTGGCGGGAGAACAGGGTTTTGCGGGCTTTGACAGAGAAGGTGGGTAGGCAAATGAAAGACGCATGGGCAGGAAGACCTGCCCATGCTGTGAGGCTGTCATACGCACGTATCGGCTTGATGTCACCTGGTCAACAAGGCCATAGTCAACGATCTGTGAAATCCGAATGGACGTCACTTACAGCCCATTGACTGCAAACCAATCGTCAGTGAGTGAAATATCTTTCAACCAGTCTTCGTTCAATATATCCAAGTCCAACTGATCGAAGATGCAGTCGCCATTGACATCTCCGGGAAGAGGCACGTAATCGGGCAGTGACTGGGCCGCTTCGCAGCTATCGTTATACACGTTGATCGTCACGGTGTCCGATCCGGCGTATTCACCGTCGGAGGCCTCCAGTTGCAGAACATACTCGCCCACGGCCGACAACGTAATATTCGTATCTTCGGCATCGGCGGTTTCTATGACGGCGGTCCCTTCGTTGGGTTCGCTGACCACCGTCCACTGCACGGTATAGGCGTCGTCGTCGGTGACGGTCGCGTCCAGGCTGCCCGTTCTGGATCCGTCTTCGAGCCAGGTGACAATGTCCGCTCCGGCGTCCACCTGGGGAGGCAGATTATCCGCATAAAAACTGAAAATCGGCCCAAGGATCGGATCGATAGCGTCGCCCATGTACGTATCCACCGCCCAGTAATACTGCGTCTTCGGCTGGGTCTGCACGACAACGGACGTGACGTCCTGCCTGCTGATAACCTGGATGGCCGCCGGGTCGGTAAATTCTTCCAGCAGTTTTAAGTTGTCGGTGAAGTAAACGTCCACCAATACTGGCATACCGGGCAATAACGGCTCGAGCATTGTCCAGCTCAGCTCCACCTCGCCGGCGGCGACGAGAGCCCCGTCGGCCGGATTGGGATTCAGCAGTGAGCTGGCAGTCACCGTCGTTTTGCCTTCATTGGTGACATTATAATCCATGTCCACTATGCCGCGGCCGCCATAGGCCACGAGCCAGCCGTCGTCGATGAAGGTTTGAATGGCTGCGGTATCGTCGCCGTCAAGAATCAGCGTGCCCGTGGTCATATTCATCGAGCCGGTATCGGAGGTTAAACGGAGATCGGAAGCGTTAATCGTACCGCCGAGAAGGTTCACCGTCCCGGTGCCGCGCAGGCCGGGAACCACCAGATTACCGCTGAGCTCGATGGTGCCGCCGGTCATATTGAGCGTCCCGATGCCGCTCCAGCCGATCTGCAGCGATCCGGTGGAAAATAAGCCGCCGCTCACATTCAGGATGCCGTGGCCGGCGGCGTTGTCCACGCCGATGTAGGCTCCGGTGGCGGTCAGCGAGCCGCCGCTGATATCCAGGTTTGCGATGAAGCTGGAATTGCCGACCCTCAGTGTTTCACATTCGGCGATAATACCCTCCTCGATCTGGCAATGCGTGTTATCCGGATAGTCGATTGAAACCGGATCAATGCTGGTCGGAATGTTATCCGGACTCCAGTTGGTTGCCGTGCTCCAGAGGTGGTCGGGCCCGCCGTCGTCCCAGAAGATCATCGCCGAGGCACTGTTGAGTAGAATGAGCGGAAGGGCAAGCGACATCAGACACATCATTTGCTTAAACATCTTTTTTCTCCTTTAATATGGTTGTTAAACGTCGTTATCTCATCGACATGCAGATTTCTCGAATTATGGGATTTTGGCGCTTATTTCCCACGAACTTCCATCCTTGTTCAACACGGTTTGTCCCCTCTTTTTCTTACGGATAAAGATGCACCACTCCTTGGACATCGCCACTATACCCGAAAATGACCGCGCATGTCAAGCGAATATTGTATTCGATGCCGGCTGTCGGCGGGCTGGGTGGAGTGGGGGGGGTAAGGAATTATGTTGACGGAAAGGGCCTTTTCCAATAGTATCCGCGTTTCTATGCTTTGTATCGCTTGCGGTTAGTCGATCTTTTTGAGCCTTGAGAAAACGAGATAGGAAAAAGAAGAGCTTCTTGAAAGGGCTGTCATGACAGCGAAACTCGGTGCGTTCGAGATTTTGACCGTTGCTGAAACCATTGAGCGGGACGCGGTTGATTTTTACCGACAGGCGGCACGATTGTTTCATGATGAAGAGCTTCGCAAGGTGCTTCTTCTGTTGGCCGACTGGGAACACAAACATGAGGGTGTATTCATCGCCATAAGGAAAGAGCTTTCACAGAGTCTTGAGGAGGACGGGAGTTTTAATGTTTCGAGCTATATGGCGACCAGTCCGCTGGTATTAAATAGCCTGGTGTGGTCGGCGACCCAGTCGAAATCCAAGCATGAATTTACCGGCGACGAGAGCAGGGAAGAGATTCTCGAACTGGCCATGAACCGGGAGAGAAGCACCATTCGGTTTTATTTCAACCTTATGGAAGTCGTCAAAGATTCTATCAGCAGAAGTAAAATCGACGAAATTATTAAAGAAGAAAAACGGCATATCACTATACTCAGGCGAACCCTCGAGCAGCTCCGGAATCCACAGTCGAACATCTGCGGCTCGTGACCGAAGTTACGGCCGCGTTCCCCCTGAAAATCATATCGTGCTTCCGAGGCTGAAGTGTTAATATAGAACCATGTATGCACTGATATCCATCCTCATCGCATTGACGGCTCTCGTGGTATTATTGCGGTTTCGGGTCAAGATCGGTGTTGCGATGGTGCTGGCGGCGTGCCTGCTGGCCGGGTTGCTGCACGTCTGGCCGATGGACATGTGGCGAACGTTGGTTACAGAATGGCACGAAAAACCACTGACGCGAACGACGGGTTATCTTTTTGTTTCATTGGCCTCATTGCTGCTGCTGGTCAACGTCGTCGGTGCGGCGATGGAAGAAATCGGCCTGACCCGCCGGCTCGTCCCCGCCATGCAGGGCCTGTTCCGGAGTCGCCGGTTCGCCCTGGCGATGATCCCGCTGATGATGGGGATGTTGCCCACGCCCGGCGGCATTATGCTCTCGGCCCCGATGGTCCGCGAGGCCGGCGACCGGATCGGCGTCGAACGCAGCCGGCAGGCCGCGATTAACTTTCTGTTCCGCCATCAGTGGGAGCCGGTCTGGCCGCTCTTCCCGGCTGTGCCGTTGATCCAGAGCATGCTCGGCATCTCCGCCTTAACGCTTTTTAGCTATCATATCGTACTCACCGGAACGGGCATCCTGGTCGGGATGATCGTCCTGTTGATGTTCGGCATCCCGCCGAGACGCCCTGAGCACGAGCACGCCAAACGACACGTCGGCCACCACGTGCTGGATTTCCTCCACGCTTTCTGGCCGATTGGATTTACGGCGGTTTTGTATGTGATCCTCGATATCCCCCCGGCCGTCGGTATTTTGTTGGCGATATTCGGATTGCTGTTGTTTCATCGTGTCCCGTTGAAACGATGGCCGAGAATTTTCAAAGCCGCCTGCGAGCCGGACATGGCGTTACTCATCTTCGGCGCGCTGTTTTTCAAACTGAACATCGAAGCGGGCGGCGCGATCGGCAGCGTCGTGGAGTTTCTCACCAGCATTCACGTGCCGCCCCCTCTGCTGGCATTTATGTTACCGGCGCTGGTCGGCTTCGCAACGGGCGTCACCATGCCCACGGTGGCGATGACGTATCCGTTTTTGATCGGTTTCATCGGGACGGGCGCCGAGGCGAAAATGGGATTGGAGGCCCTGGCCTTCTCCGGCTTGCTCTTTAGCCTCTGGCTAACACCCGTTCATCTGTGCATTACGCTGTCGGCGAGCTATTTCGAGACCTCCCTGTTGAGGATTATCATAAAACTGGTCCCCCCGGCCGTCGGCGTGGCCATCGCCGGTATATTGCTGGCCATCTTCTTTGGGTAATGTTATTCAGGACGCTGTTGACCGTTTTTAGGATGAATCAATGTCCAGGATTGATACGATCTTCGAAGTGATTTTTCTCGCCGGTTTTGTGATCGGCTCGGTCGTCCGCAAGGTCTATACGGTGCCATCCCGACATAACAAGGCCATCAAGAAACGAAAAAGCACACTGGATATTGTATTGGTCGGCCTGTCCGGCGTGGGTATGGCGATGCCGTTGGTGTATCTGTTTACCCCGTGGCTCGACGTTGCCGAATATCCTCTGCCGACTTGGTTGAGCTGGCTCGGCGCTGTGGTCTTTGCCGGAGCCGTTGTGCTCTTATGGCGTTCACACGTCGATCTGGGTCGACACTGGTCGCCGACGCTGCAAATCCGGCCGGAGCACACGCTCATAACGCACGGCGTTTATCGCTACATCCGTCACCCGATGTACGCCGCCCACCTGCTCTGGGCGATTGGGCAAGGCTTGCTGCTGCCCAACTGGCTTGCCGGGTGGATCTTCTTCGTGACGTTCATCCCTTTTTATTTATACCGCGCGCCGAAAGAAGAGCGGCTCATGCTCGATGAATTCGGCGACGACTACCGCCAATACGTCAAGCGAACCAGCGGTATGATCCCGTGTATTTGGAAATAGAGCCCTTCACTTGAGATATGTGAGCTTTTCATTGCGAGCGAAGCGAAGCCATCTCAAACCTTTGCGATGCCCAACAGTTGAGATTGCTTCGTCGCTTCGCTTCTCGCAATGACAAGTTCCCTCCTTAAGATTTGACGTAGTACTATTCCTATTCCCGACCATTCGATTTTTCCGATTAAGTATCGACACAAGGAGAGGATTTCGGTATCGTAATTGGATCAGCTTCATAGGGTGTGCAACGTGTTGCACGCGCGGTTAACTCGATTGCAAAATTCTTTTTAGAGGTTGTTGACCAATGTTCACGGCAAATTCCAATCACACAATGAAAGAAATTCGAATCTCAAAGAGAATCCTTCTCATCGCCGCGATTGTGTTTTTCATGATGCTCGGCGTTTTGACGCCGGGCCAAACACACGGTGCGACGGCCACGATCGATCTCAACAAAAAAGGCGAGCCGGTCTCCAAATACATCTACGGCCAGTTCATCGAGCACCTGGGCCGCTGCATCTACGGCGGTCTCTGGGCGGAAATGCTGGAGGACCGCAAATTCTATTACCCCGTCACCGGCGAAGCGCCCGCCTGGGCCCTGTTCAAGCCGGGCATGCGGTCATGGGATGGGGAAGGCCATCCGTATGAACTGTTGACCCGTTCGCCCTGGATGATTATCGGGGATAAGACAGCCGTCTCGATGGTGAATGAAAATGCGTACGTAGGCGAGCACACGCCGAGAATCGCCCTGCCATCAAACCAACCGGGCGGGCTTCTCCAGGAGCGTCTGGGGCTTTTAGACGACAAGGAATACACGGGTCGCATTATACTGGCGGGCGATCCCCAGGCGGCGCCGATTGAGGTCAGTCTCGTCTGGGGCATTGGAGCGAGCGACCGGGATACCGTAGTCATCGACAAGATCGGAAAGACTTACGCCAAGTTTCCACTGTCCTTCACGTCAAAAGGCACGACGGATAACGGCCGGATCGAAATCATCAGCAAAGGCAAAGGATACTTCCTGATTGGTACGGTTTCGCTTATGCCGGCGGATAACATCCTCGGCTGGCGATCCGATACCGTCGCCCTGCTCAAGCAGCTCAATTCACCGGTCTATCGCTGGCCGGGCGGTAATTTCGTTAGCGGCTACGACTGGAAAGACGGTATCGGCGATCCCGACCGCCGGCCTCCCCGTAAGAACCCGGCTTGGAAAGGGATTGAGCATAACGATGTCGGGATTCACGAGTTCATGGATTTATGTCGTGAGATTAATACCGAGCCGTTTATCGCTGTTAATACGGGTCTCGGAGGCGCTAAGGCGGCCGCGGAGGAAATCGAATATACCAACGGCGGAACTGACACGCCAATGGGCAAGCTTCGCGCCAGTAACGGTCATCCCGAGCCCTGGGGCGTCAAATGGTGGGCCATCGGCAATGAGATGTACGGGGACTGGCAACTCGGGCACATGCCGCTCGAAGAGTACGTCAAAAAGCATAACCGCGTGGTGGACGCCATGCGGAAAGTGGACCCGACGTTTAAGCCCATCGCCGTCGGCGCCAAAGGGCAGTGGAGTATCCAGATGCTCACGACATGCGCCGATCACATGAGTCTGATCAGCGAGCACCTGTATTGCCAGGACAAAGAGGACGTCGTGGTGCACGCCAACCAAATCGCCGACGAAATCCGCCGGATCGCCGAAGCGCATCGCGGCTACCGCAAAACGATCTCCTCGCTGGCCGGAAAAGACATTCGCGTCGCCCAGGACGAATGGAATTACTGGTACGGAGCGAATGAATACGGCGAGCTGGGCACGCGCTACTTTCTCCAGGACGGTCTCGGAGTGGCCATCGGCCTGCACGAATTCATCCGCAACAGCGACCTTTTCTTCATGGCCAACTACGCCCAGACCGTGAACGTTATCGGCGCGATCAAAACGACGAAGACGCGCGCCGAATTCGAGACCACGGGCCTCGTGCTGAAACTCTGTCGCGAACGGTTCGGTGAAATACCGGTTGAGGTGGACGGCGCCTTCAAGCCGCTCGACATCGTGGCGGCCCTGTCCGCCGACAACACGATCTTAACCGTCGCCGTCGTCAATCCGAGTGAGAAAGCCCACTCTGTTGCTCTCAAGCTTAAAGGCAGAGAACTCACAGGCCGGGGGCGAAAGTGGCTCCTGACCGGTCCGAACAAATGGGCGCATAACGCCCCGGGGAAACCGCGCCGGGTGGACATCGTCACATCTTCCATTGCCGATGCGACCGGTCGATTGGACGCTGTTCCTTTAAGCGTAACACTCTATTGGTTTTTCCTGCAATAACCGAAGCATTGTGTCATCCCTGCGAAAGCGGGGATCCAGAAACGCAGGGAAAATGGATTCCCGCTTTCGCGGGAATGACACGTTGGGTTATTCCGTTTCATCGGGCTGATGAACTCAACGATAGAAAGGAAATTGTGTGGATCTGAAAGTCGGTATTGAGCACGTTAAGCGCGGCATGGTCATTGTGTCGCCCGTCGGGTCTATTGATACGACGACGTGCGAGCTTCTGGATAAAGAAATCAAGAAGGTCTTGAAACGCTCCGTGACGACTCTCGTGCTGGATATGGCGGGCGTGAATTTTGTGACGAGTCGCGGTGTGAGCACCATCGCCAAAACCAGGGCCTCTCTTGTCCAGAGAAATGGCGACCTGGCTATCATGAATTTACAGCCGCAGGTGCAAAAAGCATTCGAAATTATGTGCCTGGTGCCCGCCCTGAACGTCTTTTCCGGCAGAGACGAACTCGATGACTATCTCGGACAAGTGCAACGCAAGATTGTAGATAACAACGTGGACTCCTGATTGGCTCGAAGATGAGGTTACGCAACAAATTACTAATCCTGTTATTGACCCTGTCCCTCGTTCCGTTGATCGTGTATTTTCTTCTCGATGTCACTTTCACGCGCATCGCCGGAGGTCGCATCGAAAGGACATTCAAGGCCACCCTGGAAACCAGAGCCGAAGAGACTCTCGTCGAAACCATTGATCACTATGAAGAGACGCTCAAGATGTCGGCTCAGGCGGTCCGCTACGCGCTGCGCCACTACGCCAACCAGGTCCAACAGAGCCTGGGGTCGGTCGATACGGATGTGCCGTCGTCTCCCCATCCTTACCTGACGTGGCTATCAAGCGAGGACCTTACCGATGCACCTGGCACCTATCGATTCGTCAGCCCGACGGGCAGCCGGGACTATGACGTGGATTTCGAGTCACAGTTTCTTTTTCCCGAGCAGGATCAATCGCTCAATCCGCTATCCGCGGGTTTGTCACAACTCACCGAGACGTGCAAAGAGATGTACTCCCTCCATCCCGAATCGCGAGTGTGGATTTATACGGTCCTCACGGACGGTACGTCGGCGATCTATCCTTCCGTCGGTTTTTGGCCGTACGAGCCGGGATATGACCTTCGCCTTCAGCCGTGGTTCATCAGCGCCCGGCGAAGCCGGCAACTAACGCCGACGCCGCGAATCGAACCTCTTACAGGCAAGAGCGTCATGACCGTCGCGATGCCTCTCTTGGATCGGGATCGTGCCTTTGCCGGCGTTGTCGCTTTGGATATCGATCTTTCAGGCATGCTCGACCGTATCCAGATCCCCGAACCCTGGCGGGAAGGGGCGTGGAAACTCGTGATACTGGTTCCGGATACGGAAGATTGGCAAGCGAAGGAGGTCCGGGTGTTCTGCAGCATGTCCATGCAACACGGTGAGGAAGTGACAGACAAGGACTATCCATTAGCGGACATTTGCGATCCGAAGAGTATCCGAACCCTCATCGAAGCGTCCGAGCAAGGCGCCGCCGGAAGCCTCCGGGCGCCCTGCAACGGTGTCGATGCGCTCTGGGTGTACGGCCCTTCGGCGGGTCGAGTGGGCTTTCCCGTCCTGGTTGTCCCCTACCAGCGAATCGTCGAACAGGCGAATACGGCCTTACAGATGCTCATTCGGGATAATATTCATGCGATACAAATCGCCACGATATTGATTTTCATTGTGATCGTAATGGCTATCCTGCTCGCGGTCCTGCGAGCCCGCAATCTGACGGTGCCGATCACTCATCTGGTCGATGGATCGAGTAAGTTGGCCCGGGGGGATTATGACGCCAGAGTCAATATCACCACGAACGATGAGCTCCAACTGCTCGGCGAGGTCTTCAACCAGGTGGGCCCCAGACTGCGGGAGCGCCAGAAAATCAAGCAGTCGCTCGAACTGGCGCGACAAATCCAGCAGCATTTTCTTCCCACGGAGACCTTCGATCTGACCCATTTTGACGTTGCCGGCACGTGCAAATACTGCGACGAGACGGGCGGCGATTATTTCGATCTTTTCGACCTGAACATGAAGGCGCCCGGTTGGGTCGGTCTCGTGCTTGGCGACGTCTCCGGCCACGGCATTCCGGCCGCGATGCTCATGATCTCTTCCGGTAGTATCTTACGCAACAACGCCCCGCGTCACGGCGACGATCTGGCCGGGGCGATTTCGGAACTCAACCGCCACCTCGTGAACAATTCCGAGCCGGACAAATTCATGACGCTCTTCTACGGCCTGCTCGATGACGAGAAAAAAACACTTTCATGGGCCTCGGCGGGCCATGATCCCGCCATCTGGTATCGCGCCCGATCCGCCGAGTTCAGCGACCTGGAGAACACGGGCATGCCGCTCGGGATTATGGATGACACTGAATTCGGCCAGGCCGATCCGATTACCCTGCAAGCGGGGGATATCGTGATCATCGGTACGGACGGTATCTGGGAGGCGAGGAATCCGTCGGACGAATTCTATGGCAAAGAAAGACTGCACAATCTGATCATGACGCACAAGGACGAAACCGCCGGGCAGATCGCTTCGGCCGTGGTGGAATCGGTCCTGGATTTCTGCTCGGATGTGTCTCCGACGGATGATATAACGTTAGTCGTCATTAAATGCAAGCTATGAGGCACAACGTCGTACATCTTTACCGAGGAGGCGCAAAAGCCAAACGTAAAGGGATAAAAAATGGCCGAAGAAACGATCCAACTGGGAGCCAACCGAAGCAATATCAGAATCGAATGCGTTGCGGGCCTGACAACCTTTCTCACGATGGCCTATATCATCTTTGTTAATCCGTCTATCCTGAGCCTGGAAGGTATCGAGCTGACGGGCATCGAACGGATGGATAAACAGGCCCTCATTGCGGTGACGTGCCTCGTCAGCGGGATGGCTTCGATCATTGTCGGCGTCGTCGCCAGGGCCCCCATCGCCATGGCGCCCGGCATGGGACTGAATGCCTTTTTTGCCAGCCTGCTCATTTCGGGAAAAATGAGCTGGCAAACGGCCCTCGGTGCGGTTTTCCTTTCAGGATTGTTCTTTTTGATCCTGACGCTGCTGGGACTTCGCAAAAGACTGGTCGAGGCTATTCCGGAATCCCTGATCTCGGCGATTGCCGTGGGGATCGGTTTGTTCATCACGTTCATGGGTCTGGTGAACCTGGGCATTGTGGTTGGCGACGAGCATACCCTCGTCAAAGCGGGACCGCTCGACGGAACGGTCTTGATCGGTTTGTTTGGCCTGCTCGTGATGATCGTGCTCGAAAAGCGAAAGATCAAAGGCGGGCTCGTGGCCGGGATCCTCGCGGCGACAATCTTAGCTGCCATATTCGGCAAGGTCGGATTACCGGAGAAGTTCGTTTCGCTGGACATGAATCTTCAGGCCGTTGCCTTCAAGCTGGACATTCTGGCCGCCCTGAAATGGAGCTTTTTCGGCAGCATTTTCACGTTGATGTTCATCGACATGTTCGACAGCGTCGGAACGCTGGTCGCCTGTTGTTATCAAGCCGGTATGGTCCAGCCCGACGGAAAGATCAAAGGTTTGGACCGGCTATTGGGTATCGACGCCGTGGCGACGATGATCGGCGCGGTATTCGGGACCTCGACGACCACGTCGTATATCGAATCGGCGGCGGGGATCGAGCAGGGCGGACGAACGGGCCTCACGTCCATTGTCACCGGCGCGCTCTTTCTCATTGCTCTGCCGCTCGTGCCCATCGTGGGCATTGTGCCGGCCTATGCAACGGCGCCGGCGTTATTGATGGTCGGCCTGTATATGATGAAGGAAGTCAAACGCATCGACTTTGCGAATCTGGAGGAAGCCTTCCCTTCGTTTATCATTATCGTGATGATCGCCCTGAGCTACAGCATCAGCACGGGCCTGGCCTTCGGCTTCGTTTCATTCGTCATAATCAAGTTAGTCTCCGGCAAAATCCGTGACGTCAAGCCGGCTATGTGGATCATCGCCCTGTTGTCCATCCTGTTCCTGACCATCGACCGCATTCCCACCCTGATCGACACTATCAAATCGCTTGTATAGACTTGCTGCATATTGTGATACCGATTGCTACAGATTTTCCACAACAAAGTATGGAACGACGATACGGAATGTGTTAAAGGTATAGAAAGAATTCTTCTTATTGTTTCAAAGCATGAAGCACGAAACATGAAAGGTGTATTTCAAATGAATACCGAGAAAAAAAGGCACATATGGACTCCTATCGAGTTTTCGGAAAAATGGTTGGAGACCCCAACAGCGAATTTCGATGATCTAGCGCCGAGTTGGTACAATAAAAGAGAAACTCTGACCGAAAGCGATGAAGATTACAAAGAGTTCCTGGAGCGTCTCAAAAGAGAACATGCCATCGAGACAGGCATTATCGAAAAACTTTATGACTTAAGCGATGGTATTACGGAAACATTCATTAAAGAAGGTTTTGTCGACAGTTATATCGGCCACGATGACACAAATATTGAACCGGGTCGGTTGATGAGCTATCTGAATGATCAATTTGAGGCCCTTGATTTCGTTTTCACCTTTGTTCAAGGACATCGGGAACTTACAATAGGCTTTACCAAAGAGTTGCACGCCCTATTAACAAAACATCAAGAAACAACGACGGCTGTTGATCCTCTCGGAAATACGAAACAGATTCCTCTCTTAAGAGGTGAGTTCAAGAAATACCCTAATAATCCGCGCAGAAAAGATGGAACGTTGTGCTTATATTGCCCTTCCGAACAAACAGAATCGGAGATGGAAAGACTACTAACCATCTATGAGGAAAGGATTGATGGAGGAACTAATTCCATAATTGTCTCGACTTGGTTTCACCATGCATTTACCCAAATTCATCCATTTCAGGACGGTAATGGAAGAATGGCAAGGTTGCTATCGAGCTTGATATGGATCAAAGCAGGGCTTTTCCCTTTAACGGTGAAACGAACGGAGAAAAGCACTTATATCAAAGCTTTGGAAAGAGCGGATGGGGGTGATCCAAATCCGTTGGTCGCGTTTTTCAGTGAAACACAAAGCAGAAGCATTGATAATTTTCTCAATTTCAGAAAAGAAATTGAGCCAAAAGATTCTCTTGCAGAAGTAGCCGCAGTTTTTGCTGAGAAGGTAAGCGAGTTAAAATTAAAACGGGAGCAACAGAGGCAGAAGTTACTGAGCGAAAATAGACAAAAACTGTTCGATAAAACTTATGAAGTATTTGGGAAGTTAAATTATGAATTGGCGAAAGCGCTTGGAGGGAAAGATATTGAAATACAGCTAAAAAGTGTAGGGATCGATGATGAGAAATCACATTGGTACACGAAACAGATTGTCGATTACGCAAAGACCCACAACTATTATTTTAACAGACTTCTACCGAGATTTTGGTTCCGGTTTATCTTTTTGATAGCGGAGGATAAACGATATGACCTGATAGTAACCATCCATCACTCCAGTTACGATGACTCCGTGATGGCTGTTGGTTCATTCCTGGAATTTTTTGACGAGAAAGCTAACGACGGAGTTGAGCACCTGGACTATGCCGGCGCGACACCCATTAATATACCGCCGTATAAAATCTCCGTGGAGACTATCACACCGAAGTTGCTTCTGAATGTTGAGAACTACGTTCGGGATGTTGTTAAAACAGGATTAGCGGTGATAACCAGTGAGATTGAATAATTGATGACGACAAAAAAAACGCAACTCAAAGACGTGACGATTTATACGGACGGGGGATGCGAGCCGAATCCGGGGGCCGGGGGCTACGGGGCGGTCCTGATCGCGGGCAACGCACGCAAGGAGCTGTCCGGCGGATTTAGCCTTACAACGAATAACCGGATGGAAATCTATGCCGCCATCGCCGGGCTGGAAGCGCTCAAGTTTCCCTGCAACGTGAAGCTCTTCAGCGACTCCCGATACCTGGTGGACGCCATGACCAAAGGCTGGGTCCTCAAATGGAAAGCCAACGGCTGGCGGCGAAACAAAAAGGAAAAGGCCCTGAACATCGACTTATGGAAACGACTCCTGCCGCTGTGCGAGCGACATCGAGTCCGGTTCGAATGGGTCAAAGGGCACGCGGGTCACCGCCTCAACGAACGGTGTGACGAACTCGCTATGATAGCCCTCAAACGGCCGAACCTTTCCGTAGATGAAGGTTATGAACAAACGCAGATTGAATCTCAATCTTTCTTTTAAGAGGGCCTGTAATGAAAGCCGCTGTTTATGACAATTTTCGAGAGCCGTTAACGATCCGGAACGTGCCCGATCCGGCGCCGCGGAAAGACGGCGTCGTGATTCGCGTCGAAGCCACCGGGCTTTGCCTGAGCGACTGGCACGGATGGATGGGACACGATCCCGACATTACGCCACCCCACGTTCCCGGACATGAGTTAGCCGGAGTGATCGAAGCGGTCGGAAGCGATGTCGTTAAGTGGAAGACCGGCGATCGCGTCACTCTTCCGTTCGTGTGCGGGTGCGGCTCGTGCCCTCAGTGCCTCTCCGGCAACCACCAGGTTTGCGACAAACAATTCCAGCCCGGATTTACGCACTGGGGCTCTTTCGCCGAATACGTGGCGGTCGGTTATGCGGATGTGAATCTGGTCCGGCTGCCGGACGAGCTCGATTGTGTCACCGCGGCCAGTTTGGGCTGCCGCTTCGTGACGTCGTTTCGGGCCGTCGCGGTCCAGGGCCGGGTTTCTGCCGGGCAATGGGTGGCCGTGCACGGCTGCGGCGGCGTCGGTTTGTCGGCGATCATGATCGCCAATGCCCTGGGCGCCAGTGTTGTCGCCGTCGATATCTCCGATCAAAAGCTCGATTTGGCCCGGTCCCTCGGTGCGGTGGAAACGGTCAACGCCGTGACAGTCAAGAACGTCGTCGAATACATAAGGAACATCACACAGGGCGGCGCCGATGTTTCCATCGACGCGCTCGGTAATCCAACGACCTGCTTTAACTCAATCGCCAACCTGAAAAAGCGAGGCAAGCACATTCAAGTGGGTTTAATGGCAGACGATCATCGTCACGCCGCCGTGCCGATGGACAAAGTCATCGCCAACGAGCTTGAAATTCTGGGGAGCCACGGCATCCAGGCGCATCAGTATCCACAAATTCTGGAAATGATCCGAACGGGAAAACTGCATCCGGAGAAACTCATTGGAAAGACGATTAACCTGGAGCAATCTCTGGAAGCGCTCGTCACTATGGACCGCTTTGGCGGTGCAGGTGTCACGGTGATCAACCGGATCGATTAGAAATTTTCGATCACCGCGGCGGTGTGGATGGTCAGCAGCATTAGATAGTCCAGCTCGCTGAGACGATAGGGATTTTCGTCTATGGCGTTATCGACGTACAACACACCGAAACAACCGTCCGGATCAAGAATGGGGGCGATCATCGCCGAGCCCACCTTCTTCTCGTCCGTCACCCTTGAGACCCGGGGTAGGAGGACGAATTCCTTTTGATCAATTGCCTGAGTGATCTTTTTGTGAACCTTGATCCGGGCGAGCTCAAGCGATTGACCGTTCCGGCTCTTACCGGCATGAGAGGTCATCGGACCCTCCGACACATTTCGCAGGGCGCACCAGCACTGATGCGCATTGAACTGCTTCAAACCGATTTTCAAGAGCGTCTTGAGCATTTCATCGGGACCGTTCGACTTACAGATCGCCTCCGTCGCGTCCAGAAAATCAACGATCCGTTTAGCCGGCAGCTTGATATCCGGACCGAGCCCGTCATCGGATTTTCTTGTGATTATTGTAGGCGTCGCGACCGGGGCCGCTTGAACCGGCCGGCGCGAATCCGGTATCAGCGTATCTTCCAGGTGGATGCCGCCTTGAACGTCCGCAACGGCCTCCAGCTCGACTTCAATCTCGAAATCGCCGACACGAATGAGGTCGCCGGTTATTATCTCCGTCTTTTTAATGGCCTTGTCATTCAGATAGGTCTTATTGGCCGAATCCAGGTCCTCGATGACCCATTTATTGTCCTGCGTCGTATAGATCACCGCGTGCCGCCGTGAGACGGCCCGGTCGGACAGACAAATCTGGCTATGGGCATGCCGACCGATGGTGAGCGGACCTTTGGCAAATCGCAGTTCGTTGACCGTTTGACCGTCTTTTTTCACATTCAAACGCATCGACGTGTCCTCCCTTAGAAATTCGGTCTTACATGAATCCGGCAAGCCCAAAATAGATAAATAACGCCAATACAAAAATGGCAAGAAGACAGAGAAGCAACACTGTGGCGTTATTCAATCCGGATTCAAAGTGTTTGCCGAGCAATATAAACGGCAAACCTAAAACGATGAAAAGCGGAACGAACAAGATAATCATCCATAGATAGAACACCCGGCTAACCATCATCGTATGTGCGTCGTACCATATTTTCCGCCACATGGTGCAGAAAATGTCGTAATTGAAGCGGATGTTGAGAAACGCGATGTACGGCGTCAACGGGTCGATCGCCGCATTCGAATCACAATGCGGACAGTAATATTGTAGCGGCGGGCAGGGCGTCAAACACCGGGGGCATACGGGCCAGGCATCGTCCGGAACAAAGTCATCGTCGGGACCGTCCACCTCGTTTAATTCCCATTCCAGAGGACTGTCGTCGCTTCGCTCATCCATATCGCACTCACGCTTATCGAGGTTTTCCGCCTCGATCCTTTCCTGTATTTATTATAACCGTTGCTGCCTTAAATACCAGGGAAATATCCGCCTTTTCTCTTGACATTTCACGCTTCATCAGATAAAGTATTTCAAAGAGTGGATGGGTGGTGACCACAGGTCCACCCGTTCTCAACGAGATAATCGATTCACCTTCATTGTCGTCCTGCGAGTCGGCATGTGAACATCTTAGGAAGAGAGGTTTACGATGAGGCAACAAAGCTTAATCCTCCTGATCGTTTGTGTATCGTTCGGAATCCCTCAAAATACCTTCGGCAACGAGCTGCTCCTCGATCTCGGGCCGGAAGAGATTGTTCAAGCCAACGGTTTCGATATGACGGTGAGTGGTTACTCCGTGCCGTCGTTTGCGGACTGGGATAACGACGACCTCAAAGACCT
>Ga0272442_10000882_pt1 | contig 46890 bp, 27 predicted proteins | sample SSMForm2O_FD_200262 | JGI IMG/M metagenome (GOLD analysis project Ga0272442, IMG submission 200262) | Marine sediment archaeal communities from Little Sippewissett salt marsh, Falmouth, MA, United States - SSM-Form-2O | ecosystem: Environmental > Aquatic > Marine > Wetlands > Sediment ...
TGCCGTCTGGGTGCTGACCGCCGCGCTCTTCTGGATTCGATCCATGAAGATGCAGTACGTGCTGAAAAAGCAATCCTGTCACATCGAGGCGAATACCCTCTTCGGCGCGACGACCATCACGGCCCTTTACAGCATGATTCTCCCCGGAATCCTCAGCACGGGCGTCAAGTGGTACATCCTGAAGAAAAGCAGCGGCAAAGGAAGCCATGTCTTTAGCAGTATGATTTACAACCAATTCTCCACGATGGTGCTGATGACCGCGTTCGGACTTCTCGCACTAATTATTTCCAACCCAACGCCCCTTTTATTCCCCAACGCGATCCATCAATGGCTGTTGCCCGTGATCTGCGGTATCTTCCTGATTGCCCTTTTAGTCTTTGTTTTCCTCTTACTGCATCACCGGCACGGACCCCGAATCATCAACATCCTCAAGATTCCGCTCAACCCCCTTCCGGCGGGGATTCAACAAAAGGGGCGGAAAATCCTCGATCAAATCGCCGACTTTCAAACGGCCGGATGGCGCTTTCACCTCATGGTGGCGTTGATCACCTTCGTCGATACGCTGGTCGGCGGCGTCGTGACGTACATCCTCGCCGCTCGAACCGCGAACATTGACGCCCCCGCGCTCATCTTCGTATGGCTCTGCGCCGGCATCTATGTGATCGGACGACTCCCCATCACGGTCGCCAATCTCGGCGTCAGGGAGGTGACGTTGGTCGGATTCCTGGCATTCTACAACATTGAAAAACCAGCGGCGCTTTTAATGGCGATGATCCTGTTCTCCGCCCTGGTCGCAATGGCGATGATCGGCGCGATCTACCAAATCTCGTGGGGGATAACCGGCAAGAAATTGAATTCGCCGCCGGATTGAATTCCACATCGAGCGATCCTACTTTTTATCTTTTCCGCCCTGCACGTTAAACGCCAGAGCGGCTTTGCCCGCCGGACCGAAATCGCCCGTCAAACGTAATGTCCCCGCCTGATCCGCCGGGATAGTCAATGTCGCTTCAAAGCATTTGCGTCCCATCGGATCGACGGATACCGTCCATCGCTCCCGATCCAACACCCAGCCGGAGGGCTTGCCCACCACCTGAATGGCTCCTTTCACAGATTCGTCTCCGAAATTGTAGGCGAACATCCGCAAACGATAAGGCTTATCGGGATCGATCCGATACTCGTACCCCTGAGACCACGGAAGCGGCGCGATTTTGACCATCGCACTCCGGGGTATCTGTACCTGGAGCACGACCGGGCAAACCTGATCCTCCCGCTTTAATGAACGGTCAACCGACGTTAACTTCAAAGCATCCGTCTGTCCGGCCGGCAAGATAACATACAGAGCCTCTGCAGCCAATGCCGCCGGCATTTCGTCCAAACGACGACCAAGATAATCGAATACGCCCTGCACGGGCCACGACTCGGGTACCGAGAAAGCAACCTTTGTCTTACCCCGTTGCGGCCAATCCACCTTTTTTTCCGCCCAGGCCACCAAGACGTCCCGCTCTCGCCCGTCCGGCCACGCGCGAAATACGATAACGCGCGCATTTTCCCGGCCGGGGATATCCCACCGTCCCAGACACTTCGCCCCGGCCAGGAACCGCCCCGCCGCCGCCAGGGCCACGTACGCCGGCCGCGGCGTCATGTCCTTTCGCAACAATCCAAATTGTACTGTGCCCCCCTCGCAATAGTGCCCTAAAATGAAATGGAAATGCCGGATGCTGCCCGCCTGGAGACTGGACGCGTAGGATTGGGGGATATATCGCGCTTTGCGAATTTCGTCCTCCCGCGACAAATCGCAAAAGGGCTCGGGACCGGTGTATTTGAGACCGCGGTCCGCTTCCGTCACCCAAATCGGCTTGCCGCACGCGACGTTTCGCGCCTCGACCCACAACCGTTCATAATCATGCGCCCAGTCATACGTATGAATATTGTACGTATCGAAGTAAGACCACGCCTCGTTATCCAGGAGCCCCTGTGTATGCTCAGACGTCGGCGTCGTGGTATAAACATTCCAGCAGACCGTCACGGCCGGATCGCCTGCCTTGAATCCCAGAAACGCCGCCTTCTGGAAGCTGCACATCTCATCGACCGTATGCGCGCCGAACGTGCTGACGTTCGCCTCGTTCCACGGCTCCCACGCCACCACTCGTCCGTGAAATCGCTCTGCCATCGTCTTGCAAAACCGATACGCATGCCGCAAGTCGCGTGCGAACCGCCCTCCCGGATGCTCGCCGTCCAGTTCGGTATTCCAGGCCCAGTCCGGCGTCGAGTGAAAGACCTGCAACACCTTCAACCCACGCTGCTTTTGGATCGCCGCCGAGGTATCATACGTCGTTTCAGCCTTCGTAAATTCACCCGATTTCGCTTCCAGTTCCCGCCATTTCAGCCGGTCGCGAATCCAGTTCACCCCCGCCAGGGCCGCCAGTGATGCCAATCGTTCCTGATCGTCCGGCTGATCCTTGGCAAACCACGCCGTCGCGGAATCCACACAGACCGGAGAATTCTGAGGCACCGGCGCTCGGAGCTTATGCAATACCGCCGCCGTCGTCCAATGCAGACAGTTCCTTTGCTCATCCAGAAACTCGACTCGATACCACCCCACCGGCAATCGGCCCAAGCGAATCCGCTCAGACAACTCGGAAGAAGATCCTGAAAACTCACCATTGCAAACCGTCCGACCAATATCATCCAGCGCCCGCCAGCGTCGCGTCCCTTTCGGCGTCTCGTCCGGCATCTTGACCCATGCCGTCTCCGTATCCAGGTACACATTCCCCGGATGATCGTCCAACGGAACCGGTATCCCTCGCTGTATCACATGCCCATCATTCCAATACGCCGCATCATAAGACGCCTGCGCACTTGAACCCACCCACACAATAAACGCTATCACAGCGATACTTCTTTTCATTTCAAGACCTCATTGTTAAATGATACTCTTCGTTCCAATCTACGGATCAAATTTGACAATTCTTATGGAAAACTGCCGGCGGCGATTTTGATGTCGTTTAAGACTTCCTGTGTCAGTTTTTGCCAATCGCAATAGCCGACGCGGTTGGTCCATAGTGGATTCTTGTACTGCTTGAGTGCTGTCGATACGTAGAGACGCCAGTATTCCGCCGCCTTCGTCAACTCGCGGATAGCAGATTTCTGATATTCGGGCTTCCGGGTTTCGCGAAATAGGGCAAGCTCCGTGGCGCCGCGTATTTTGTGGGCGTAGTATTTACCCATGCAGGCTATTGCACGGATGTCTCCTAATGTCAACCGCAATTCCTTGTCACTCCCATGCGATAGCCCGTTGAGGATCGCCAAAGCCCGGTCGGCATGGCGGTGAATCCGCTCGGAGACTTCGATGGGCGTTGTGCCCAGCGGTTCCTTCCCCGCGACAACGCTTTTGACATAGTCAGGGATGGAAATATTGTCCGTTCCTTTATGAGGCTCCAGCGTGATAAAACGGTTGACATCGTGGAAGCCGGTTTTCGTTTTAGCCGGACCGGGACGGCTTTTGCACGCTTCAATATACCATTGGAAATCCAAAGCCCCCCAGTGAAAACCCGTGGTCAAGGGATAAACCATCGAAGCGCTCTGCCAGGCGGCGAACAATTCCGCCGCCGGAACGTGCGGATATTGCTCTTGTAAAATCTTAATAAAGCGTTGGTTAGTCAGATTCGGATCGTAGCCTAATCGACCCCATATCATCCAATGGTACCCGTGTTTGACGATTTCTATCTGCCGGGGCGTCTCCGGCTCGGTGCTCAGGAATTCCCGTCCCCAGATATACTGGTCGGAACCCAGGTAGAATCCCCGGGACACATCGTAGGGAATGTTCCGAATGAACTCGCGGACGAAGTCCGGCGCTCCCCAGCGGAAGTAATAGATATCGTCGTTGCGTAGCGTCCAGATCGTTTTAAGATTGCCTTCTTCCTGGATATCCTCAACGAAGCCGGGGTGATACGGCTGCGTCGTTGAGCTGTACACGTGCGCCTTGGCGTATTTGAAGCTGAAGATGAACTCAATATCCTCGTGTTCGATCAGGGGCGCGAATTTTCGAGCGATATCCTTCGCGCCGGTTTGATGCTGGCGGTGTATGAACGTCATCTTTCGTCCCGGCTGCATCTTGGCTGCATCGAGCACGCCCTGGGCATACGTCTTGAATGCCCAGTCCTCCTTCTGCGAGAAGTTGGCGCCGTGCATATTCTCGCCCGTCGTCAGGCCGATGCCTTTCAGATCGGGATACGTGAGGAACATCTGTCTGACGCTCTTGCGAAAATAATCGAGGGTGGTCTCGTTATTGATGTCATCGGTGATCCCATATTGGCCGTAGGTCCCGTTGATGAAGATGTTCCACGTCACAAAATAGAAATCGACATTTCGCGCTTTGGCATACCGCATCACCTTCCGCCAGAACGCGATTTTCTCTTCAATGGTGATCTTCTTCAACGTCTCAAGGTTATTCAATATCTCCGGAGCGTCAAAGCCGATGCCATTGCCCGAATAATACTCCTTCCACGGGACGGTTGACCGTTTCACATCATCCAATGCGACATCCGGATAATCCGGCACCTTCACCAGGGAAGGAAACGGATGGAGACTCCAGAGCGAAATATAGTTGTATCGGTACCGCGCTAACGTATCGATGTACTCTTTCCAGAAATCAAAGCTCCACATCTCGATGATATTGTTCTGCGCCGCATCGCACACATCGCTGTAGCTGGGCGTGCGGGCGTCGAGCGGGATATTGAACTTGGTCCCCCGCATCGCCATGTAAGGATTGTGATCCACATCGGCAACCGCGTCGAGACCATCAACTCGAATAAGCTCCGCTAATTCCAATCCTCCGTACATCACGCCGGCCGCATCGGCGCCGACCACCCAATAGGTGCTTCGTCCCGCCTTCGACGAGAGGCGCAGACTGTAGCCCTCGCTTTTTAATGTCCCCGGAGGGCGCGCCCCTTCCGACTGCATTTGACGGACGGCCTCTGCATTCGAACGCGGTACGAGAATAATGCGCGTGCCCTCAGTCGCTCGGTTCAGTTGCGCCAAAGACATTTGCCCGACGTTATGCCCCTTCTTTTTCAACGAAGCCTGGATTTCCTCGGCGGCGAATACTGCGTGAGGATTCTTGCCATCGAGAAAGAGGGCAACCGGTGCTGCACTTTTAGCCAAAATCAACGATGGACTCAAAGTCAGCAGTACAATATAAATGCGAATTTTAGTCATAAATACCTCCATATCAAAGCACTACACCTACCGGATCACTATATACCAAGAGCCATCTTACTGATACAGGCGTAATCCCGCAACCACTGAAACTTAGAGTTGAGACTTCGATTGAAACCTTGTATATTAGGGCCATCTTTGAAGAGGCATAGACTATGGAACCTTTCATTATCGTCGGCTTTATCGCGATCTTCATCGTCGTCGGGATCGTCGGGTACCTGAGTTCCCTCAAACGGCGCGAGGCCATGATGGCTGTGGCGACGAAACTCGGCCTGAGCTTTCGACCGCAAAAGGACAGGAGTCTCGCCCGGCGCTATCGTTTTCTGAACAAGCTGCGCAGAGGCTCGAATCGCTACGCGTACAACATTCTCTCCGGCCGTTACCAGGGCCATGACGTGATCTTATTCGACTACCATTATAAAACCGGCTCCGGCAAGAATACGCACCATCACCACTTCTCGTTCTTTATTCTACACATGGCGGCCTCTTTCCCGGAATTGGTGATCGGCCCGGAAGGTTTTTTCTCGAAGATCGCTCAGGCCGTCGGGTACGACGATATCGATTTCGAGTCGCATGAATTCTCCCGCCGGTTCTGCGTTCGCAGCCCGGACAAGAAATTCGCCTATGACGTCTGTAACGGCCGTATGATCGAGTACCTTCTATCGAACGCCGATCTGACGATTGAGATCGAGGACAATGTTCTGGCGGTTTCATTCCGGTCGCGATTGTCGCCGGAGCAAATCGAACCGAATGTACATCGACTCATGACGGTTCGGTCGTTGATACCGGATTATCTGTTTCAAATGCAAAGTGCAAAAAGAAAAATGTAAAATTAAGGAAGTCATCCCCCTTTGGCGGATTCCGCAATTTTGATTTTTGATCTTTCATCTTTTCTTTTTCCTATTTCAGAGAGGTGATTATGCACGCAATGCTGATTGTCATCGCGGCGGTAGTCTTTTTACCGGTTCTTTATGTCATCCTGACATACAACGGATTGGTGGCGCTACGTAACCACATCCGCGATGCATGGGGCAATATCGACACAGAACTGAAGAGGCGCTACGATCTGATACCCAATCTCGTGGCGACCGTTAAAGGATACGCCGCCCACGAGAAGGAGATTTTCGAGCGTATCACTCAACTCCGCGCCCAGTGCCTGGCCAGCCAGGGGCCTATCCGCGAACAGGTCGCCAACGAAAGCCAATTGGTCGGCGCCCTGCAGAAATTACTGGCCGTCGTGGAGAACTATCCGCAATTGAAGGCAGACCAGCATTTTCTGGAGCTCCAGCGGGAATTGGTGAATACAGAGGATCGCATCCAGGCGGCGCGCCGTTTCTTCAACGGGAACGTGCGCGACTATCGCAACAAGTGCGAAACCTTCCCGAGCAATATCATCGCCGGCATGTTCGGTTTCGAGTCGCATGATTATTTCAATGTGAGCCCCTCCGTTCGCGAGGTGCCGGACACGGATTTCAGTTAAGTCGATGCCCGGATTCTGATGGGCACTCAACACCTGATATAAGCAAGATTTCATTTTGGCATTATCCTTGACGGCGGGCGTACAATTTGGTATAGATATAGATGTAATACCGTAAAGGTATGAACAGTTATCACTCATTTTACACGAAGGAGGTGCACCTTGTGTAGGAACTTTGTTTGTCTAACTTTTATTGTCCTCATACTCGCTCTCGCCGGCACAAATGCGGCCTTCGGCGGCACCATTTGGGAGACCAGAATCAGCAACGGTAATGATGACGCTGAAGAAGACGTCAGCGGCGGCGGTATTGATTTAAGCAGCAGCGACCTGGAGCTGCTCGATGACGGCGGTTTGCAGGTCGTCGGTCTTCGCTTCGTGGATATCCCCATTCCAAAGGGTGCCATCATCGATAACGCCTACGTCGAGTTCACGTGCGATGAGACGGGAAGCGGCACTTTAGCTGTCAGTCTTCTCATCGAGGGTGAGTTGAATCCCAATCCCGCGACGTTCAGCAATGCCACGAATGACGTAACGAAAAGAGCAAGAACGACGGCCAAGACGGTATGGGTTCCGGCTGATTGGACGGAGATCGGCCAGACGGATCGGACCTCGGACCTTACCGCCATCATCCAGGAGATCATCGATCTGGACGGTTGGGCACAAAACAACGCCCTGGTGCTCATTATCAGCGACGACCCCGACAATCCCTCCAAAGGCGTTCGATGCGCCGAGGCGTCCAATGATCCGGCCGGAGCGCCATTGCTCCATATCGAATACCGAGGGAAATACGCCATGCAACCGACCCCGGCCGACGGCAGCCTCTATGAGGATACAATGGCGGTGCTGAGTTGGTTAGCCGGACTGAACGCGGTCTCGCACGACGTCTATTTCGGCGACAATTATGACGACGTCACTGCGGGGACCGGGGATACGTTCCAGGGCAATCAGGTCGAGACATTTTTCACCGTTGGCATTCCCGGGACGCCCGCGCCGGACGGCCTCGCACCGGGCGTCACTTACTACTGGCGGATCGACGAGCATGAAGCCGACGACACCATAAACACAGGCCCTATCTGGAGCTTTACCGTCCCCTCTCTGAAAGCCTACAATCTCAACCCATCCGACGGCGCCAAGTTTATACCGAACGATTACGATCTCAAATGGACGGCGGGTTCCGGTGCGAAGATCCACACCGTGTTCTTCGGCGAAAGCTTCGACGAGGTGAATGATGCCGCGACGGGCAAGCAACAGGCAGGCACAACGTACGATCCCGGCCCGCTTGAATTAGGCAAAACGTACTATTGGCGCGTGGATGAGTTTGACGGCGTCGAAACGCATAAAGGCGACGTCTTGAGCTTCACAACGTTGGCCGTGCGAGGCACGGGTTTGCGGGGAGATTATTACACAGGCACGGACTTTGGGAAACTCGTGCTGACCCGAATCGATCCTAAGATCGACTTTCAATGGGCCGGCGGTGAGGTGGATCCCGCCGTTGGCGCCAGTAACCTTTCGATCCGCTGGACCGGCGACGTAACGGCACAGTTTACGGAAACCTATACCTTCTACACCATCACCGACGACGGTATCCGTCTGTGGATCAACGGTCAACTGATCATTGACAACTGGACGCACCACGGTGACACCGAGGACAGGGGGACAATTGATCTTGTCGCCGGACAGGTTTGCAGCCTCGAAATGGAGTATTTCCAGGCCGGAGGCGGTTCGATTATGCAACTGGGCTGGCAGAGTCCAAGCATCGAAAAGCAGCTCATTCCCACCTATGTGCTGTGGCCGCCCATGAAAGCCAGAGACCCGAAACCGGCCGACGGCGCCGTCAATGTCAATCACACACCGACTCTCAGGTGGAGTCCCGGAGACGAAGCAACCTCCCATGACGTGTACTTCGGCGCCGACGCGGACGCCGTGGCAAACGCCACTCAGGCTTCGCCCGAGTACAAAGGCAGCAAGGCCCTCGGCGATGAGAGTTACGATCCCGGGCTGCTCCAGTGGAATACGACATACTACTGGCGAGTCGATGAGATCAGCGATACCCATGCCGATAGCCCGTGGATCGGCGCCGTCTGGAGTTTCACAACCGCCGACTATCTTGTCGTGGACGATTTCGAGAGCTACACCGACAACGACGCGGCCGGCGAAGCGATCTGGCAAAGCTGGATCGACGGCTTCGGCGTCGCCGACAACGGCGCGCAGGTCGGCTATTTGATGCCGCCCTATGCCGAGCCAACGATCGTGCACGGCGGCTCGCAGTCTATGCCGCTTGGGTATAACAATATCGACGGTGTCACGAATTCGGAAGCGGCACTCGCGCTGACGACGGCGCGGGACTGGACCGAACAAGGCGTTGCGGAATTATCCCTGTGGTTCAGAGGCGACTCGGCTAATGCCGCCGATCCGATGTACGTAGCGGTTTCCAACGCGGCCGGGACGCCGGCAATCGTGGCCTACGATGATCCCAGTGCGGCGACCACGACCACATGGACAAAGTGGACCATCCCATTACAAGCCGTAGCCGATCAGGGAATCAACCTGACAAACGTGGATACGATGGCGATTGGCCTGGGCACGAAAGCCGGCATCGCGGCTTCCGGGGGCTCAGGGACGTTGTATATCGACGATATTGCGTTGAATCAATAGCCCGATGAACAAAATCGTTTCTGTTATGGAAACATGAATAGATGTGCATTCATCAGGGGCCCATATCGATTCATTCGGTATGGGCCTCATTTTATGCAGGCTATTCCTGATCCACTGAGTTTTTCTGAAGAAGTGATTCAGCATGTTCTTTCCAATATCGAATTTCCGGCAACCATTCAAAGGGGAACGAAACGTTTGTGCGTATGGAATTCTCTTGACTAAGACGGGAACAATATGGTATTGATAGAATGATTGAGGTTCCTTACTCGATGGAGGAAAGCAGTCTCAAATCGTATACAGAATGTCTCCAACCGAAACAAGTGGGTGCATACTGAGAGCAAAGGTCATTGTCGGCCTTTCTGAATTTCATTTTTTCTGAGGAGTGCGATTATGTGGAAATCATCACTTTTGTTGATGGCAGTAACAATCTTAATATTGAGCGGAACGGCGCAGGCCGCCCGTTTTGATATCACTACCCCGGGGGATACCGTTCGAGGCGTTCCGGACGATAGCGATTGGCCGGGCAACGAAGCGCCGCCCCTGGCGATCGATGACAACGTCAATACGAAGTATCTTCATTTCAAGGGATTTTCTCAGCCCACCGGCTTCCAGGTAACGCCGCTGGCCGCCCAGACGATTGTTGTCGGGCTGACGTTCACGACAGCGAATGATGCCGTGGAGCGCGATCCGATTTCATTTGAACTCTACGGTTCCAACGTCAGTCTCGACGGACCGTATGAGTTGATTGCCGACGGCGATATCGTCGATTTCAGCCAGACGGCGGCGTGGCCGCGATATACGATCAACGAAACACCGATTACCTTCGATAACGAGGTGGCGTACGATCATTATCAGCTTCTCTTCACGGCCGTTCGAAACCCCGGAAGCGCCAATAGTATGCAAATCGCCGAAGTGGAATTCTTAGGAATGAGTTTTATCTCGCTCAATCCCAACCCGGCGAACGGGGCCATCCATGGGGATACCTGGGCGGGCCTGAGCTGGACGGCGGGCGATGTCGCCGCCTCGCATGATGTGTACTTCGGCGACAATTACGACAATGTCAACGACGGAACGGCGGACACGTTCATTGGGAACCAGACGGCGACCGATTTCATCGTCGGATTTCCGGGATTTCCTCTCCCGGAGGGTCTCGTTCCGGGCACAACCTATTACTGGCGGGTTGACGATGTCGAAGCCGACGGCGTGACGAAACATAAAGGAAAGATCTGGAGCTTCTGGATTCCATCCAAGACGGCCTACAATCCCGAACCGGCGGATGGGGCCGAATTCGTGGAACTTGATGATGTAGAGTTGAGCTGGTCCGCCGGTTTCAGCGCTAAACTGCACACGGTGTATTTCGGCGACAGTTATGATGAGGTCAACAATGCCGCCGGAGGCATCCCCACTGGACTGAATACCTATAACCCCGGCTCGCTCGAACGCGAGAAGGTGTACTACTGGCGAGTGGACGAGTTCGACGTCCTCACGACGCACAAAGGCGACGTCTGGAGCTTTACCACGCCGGGCGCCGTTGGAAATCCGAAACCGGTAAACAATACCACAAGCACGGAAATGAATGCGACACTGAGTTGGACGCCATCGGATTCCGCCGCCTCGCATCAACTTTACTTCGGCACGGACCAAGACGCTGTACGTAACGCCGACACCGGTTCACCCGAGTACATAGGCACCAGGACGCTGGGGAATGAAAACTACGATCCCGGCCTTCTGGAACCGAACGGTTCTTACTACTGGCGTGTCGATGCAGTGGACAGCCAGGGCAACACGTTAACAGGTCCTCTTTGGAGCTTCACGACCGGTGCGTTCCTTCTCGTGGAAGGCTTTGAAGGCTATACGGACGACGACGCGGCCGGGAACGCAATCTGGCAGAGTTGGATTGACGGTTTTGGCGTTGCGGATAACGGCGCGCAAGTCGGCTACCTGCTGCCTCCCTATGCCGAGCAGACAATCGTCCACAGCGGAACTCAATCCATGCCGCTGACCTATGACAATACTGCCGGCGCAACAAACTCGCAAGCCACACTGACGCTGTCGTCCGTGCGCGACTGGACGCAGGCAAATGTTGCGGCACTGTCGGTCTGGTTCAGAGGCGACCTGACCAATACCGCCGATCCGATGTATCTGACGGTGTCCAATGCCGCCGGGACGCCCGCAATCGTGGCCTACGATGATCCGAGAGCGGCTACCATGAACACATGGACCCACTGGACCGTCCCGTTACAGGCTTTAGCCGACCAGGGAATCAACCTGACGAACGTGGATACGATCGCGATCGGCCTGGGTACGAAAGCCGGCATGGCGGCAGCAGGTGGTTCAGGGACGATCTATGTTGATGATATTGCGTTGAATCAGTAGCCGCGAGTCTTAAATCGTTTCCTTTACGGAAACATAAAAAGATTTATATACAACAGGGGCTTATGTCGATCTATTCGACATAAGCCTCTTTTTCTTAACGAGTACGGAAAGGAAGCCACAATGGAACACCTCAATCGACGAACCCTCCTGGGTCTGACGGCTGCCGGGCTGGCAACTTGTGTTCTGGATTCTAACGACACACATGGAAGTGAAACGGTTGCGACAAAGAAGAAAGTCCCGGTGCTGCATGTCACCGATCTCTTCCGTCCTCATAATGACCCGGACGACCATTGGGATTTGGCCTGTGTGTATGCCCTGGCGCACCGAGGCGATATCGACCTGAAAGGCGTGCTCATCGATCATCCGCCCGCAAGCCACAAGGACCGCAATCCTGATATCATGGCCGTTGCCCAAATGAACCTAATCTGCAATCTTTTCGTGCCTGCCGGTGTCGGATCGCCCCACCCATTGAAATCACGCAACGACATTCAAGCTGAGGCATCCGATGCCGATCACAACGGCGTCGAGATGATCCTCGATATCCTGCGCCAGTCACCCGATCCCGTCGTGATCAATATCCTGGGTTCGAGCCGGGACGTCGCAATCGCCGGTAAAAAGAATCCGGGTCTTTTCAAAACCAAATGCAAGGCCATTTACCTGAACGCCGGGACCGGCTCGCCCAACATGGGGCCGGAATCGAGACTCGAATACAACGTGACATTAGGCACATTCGAGTATGCCGCGATCTTCGAGCTGCCGTGTCCCGTATATTGGATGCCGTGCTTCGAGGAGATGGAAAACCGCCGGAAGCAAAGTATCAGAGAATACGGCACGCATTACGAGTTCCAACAGGACCGGATACTCCCCCACTTATCACAGAGCGTCCAGAACTTCTTCGCCTATATGTTCGGCAGGTACACCGATCACAACTGGCTCAACTACCTCAAGGGACCGAAAGACCAGGCGCTGCTATCCAAAGTCGGTGACATGGTCCGGCATATGTGGTGCACTGCGGGCTTCTTCCACTCAGCAGGATACACAGTCTCTACCGACGGCAAAATTTTACCCCTTGAACAGAAATCCAACCGCCCCGTTTTCACCTTCGATCCGATCAAGGTTCAATGTGCGGATAATGGCGTGACACAATGGACGGCCGATGACCATTCAGAACACCGTTTCATCTTTCACGTTCGAGATGTGGACCGTTATCAATCCGCTATGACCACGGCGATGAAATCGCTCTTAATGTCGCTGCCATAATCCGATTAGCGTTCGAGCACTTCCTCATCTTCGGGCCGCCATGCCGGGTCCACGATGCACAGAAATTCAAGATCGCCGTTTCCGGTATTCTCGATAGACTGCACCGCTCGCGGTGGAATATAAATCGCACAGTTCGGACCAACTTTGACGGCCTCTTCGCCCACATGCATCACACCGTTGCCGTCTATGATATAATACACTTCGCTGGTTTGAAGTCGGTGCGGCTGCGTTTTCCTTCCGGCATGAACTTTGGCATGGGCTAAACTGTAACGAATCTCCAAGCCGGATTTATCCGGATGCAAAAACTCGCGAAGGATAGAATCATCGCCCGCGATGAATTCCCGACATTCTTTCAGACGCTTGACGAACATCATTAATCTCCCAGGAGAATCGAACCTTCCGTGTAAAACGTCCCGGCGACACACGCCGTCAAGAGACACGCCAACGTCGCCGCGATGAGAGCGCGAACCGCCGGACCGCCCACGCGCTTGGCCTTTTCCGGGGCCAAGGCACAAAGGCCCCCGACAAAGATGGCCATCGAGGCAAGATGAGCGAACCCGCACAAGGCGTAGGTGATAATGACGGCCGAACGCGGATGCTGAAATAAATCCCGCTCCAGGGCGACGGCGAAATCCTGGTAGGCCGTCACCTCCGTCACAATGATGCGCTCGCCGATAATTCTGGAAGCCACACCGGCGTCGGAAGGCGGAATCCCCAAGGCCAATGTGAATGGGTAAAAAACGTATCCAAAGATCGCTTTCAAAGACCACTCGCCCTCGACGCCCAGGAGCGGATTGACCTTTGTCCCCACAGAAGATAACAACAAGTCAATCAATGCAACCAGGCCCAAAACCGCGATGAGCAAAGCGACAATACCCACGATCAATTTCACGCCGGCGTTCGCTCCGTTAATGATCGCCTCGAAAAGACTCGATTCCTTCTCATAAAACGGTTTCACGCTTACGCCCAAGGTCTCCGGGCTTTCACCTTCCGGTAGAAGGATTTTCGACATCACCAGCGCCGCCGGGGCCGATAGCAGCGACGCCGAAACCAGATGCCCGGCGATGTTAGGAAATTGATCTCTTAAACTAAAGACATACAGCGCCAGGACATTCGACGAGACCGTCGCCATCCCGGCGGTCAGAATCGTGCATACCTCCGAGTTGGTCGTTCGGCTCAAATAAGGCTTTACGGTCAGGGTCGATTCGATCCCTACAAAAATATTACTGGCCGCGACCAGAGACTCGGCACCGGAGATTCGCATGAGCTTGGTAAAAACAAAAGCGAATCCGCGAATCACCAAAGGCATCACGCCGAAGTAATACAAAATCGCAATCAAAGCCGAAAAGAAGATGATCGTCGGGAAGGCCTGAAACGCCAGGAAGAAACCAAGGGACTCCTCCCCGGCCTCATTGGTCTGGCCCGGCGGCAACGCCAATCGCCCGAACACCAACTCCGCCCCGGCCGATGCCGAACCCAGAACCTTTACGACGACATCATTAACGAACCGAAATACGTCCGCACCGGCAGGGACAACGAAAATGAACGAGGCGATCAACAACTGCAATCCGATCCCCCAGCCGACCACCCGCCAGTTCATCTTTTTCCGGTCGGACGACAGAAGCCACGCGAAACCGACCAGAACAAATATCCCCAAAAAACTGACGAGATTATAGATATCCATATCTTGCTTCTGAAAAACCTGCTATTCCAAACCCAGCGTCTCCTCAAGCCCAAAGAGGATATTCATATTTTGAATCGCCTGTCCCGATGCGCCTTTGACAAGATTATCGATCGCCGAAAAACACACGATCCTGCCTTTGACAAGGGTTGGAAAAACATGGCAATAGTTCGTCCCGGCGATATCCTTGACCGCGGGCGCATCGTTGCAAACCTGAACAAAAGGCTCGTCGCCATAAAAATCATCATAGAGTTGGACCAATCGTTCGGCGCCGATCCGGCCTTCCGGGCTGCAATACACCGTGGAATAAATCCCCCGGTCGAAGGCCCCCACGTGCGGCTGAAACAGGATACGAACGTCCAGGCCGGCAATCTCACCGGCCACCTGCTCCATCTCCGGCATATGACGATGCGTACCGATGCCGTAGGCGAACAGATTCTCGTTCATATTCGGAAAATGAAACTTGACCGACGGATTCTTGCCCGCGCCGGACGACCCCGTCACGGCGTTCACAAGAATCGAATCCAATTCGATCAGGCCCTCTTGAAGAAGCGGCGCGATCGCCAACAAAGCCCCCGTCGGAAAGCAGCCGGGATTGGCAATCAGTTTGGCACTCGGGATCTGGGCGCGAAACAATTCCGGCAGGCCATAAACGGCATGGCCCAGGTTGTCCTCATCCGTATGCTTGACCGCGTAATACTTCTCATACATAGCCACATCCTTCAGCCGATAGTCCGCACTGAAGTCAACAACCTTCACCTCGGACTCCAACAACTGAGGCACGAATCCCATCGAGACCTTATGAGGCAGACAGCAAAGGGCGACATCGGCAAGCTCCGCCAGCTTATCGAGATCGAGCGGCTCGATGTCAAGACCACACCGACCTCTAAATTGCAAAAAAACATCCTCGACCGCTCCGCATTCATCGGGGATCGCGGTCAAATAGGTGAGCTCGGCTTCGCTGTGCCCCAATAGAATTTTGATGGATTCGGCGCCGGTATATCCACTGGCTCCAATAATGGCGACTCGTATCATATCCTTATCTCCAACAAAAAATAGCCGCTGAGATTAAGCTCTCGGCGGCTAATGTAATCATCCAAAACTGAATCTGCAAACTAACGCTTCGAGAACTGGAACCGTCTCCGGGCGCCTCGTTGGCCGGGCTTCTTTCGTTCGACCATCCTCGGATCGCGAGTGAGGTGACCGCCGTCCCGCAGGGCCTGGATATAATTGTCGTCGTAGTTCTTCAGCGCCCGGGCGACCCCCAGCAGGGACGCACCCGCCTGCCCGGTTGTTCCGCCGCCCCTGACGTTAATAAAAACATCGAAAATCTTTTCCGCATTGACCGTCTTCAACGGCGCCACAACGGCGTTCCTGTCCTGCTCTCGCGGGAAGTAATCGCCCAGTTCCTTCTTATTCACGAGCAATTTGCCGCTGCCGGGCCGGATTCGCACCCGCGCCACGGCGCTTTTCCGCCTGCCGGTCCCCCACCAAAAATTGCTTTTCGGCCCGGTGGACGGATTCGGATTCGCCTTGGGTTTCGGGCTTGCAACGGGAACATCTTCGATGAGCTTGTTTTCGGGTGGATTTACCTGATTTTCTTCCATAGTCCGCTATCTTCACTTAAAACAGTTCAATTTTTTCCGGTCTCTGGGCCTGGTGCTCGTGCTCGGAGCCGCGATAGACCTTCAGCTTCTTAAACATTTTCCTACCGAGCCGGTTCTTCGGGAGCATACGCTTGACGGCCAACTCAATAACTCGTTCCGGCTTACGTTTCATCATATCGGCAAAGCTGACGTATTTATGCCCGCCGGGATGATGCGTATAGTAATCGTATTCCTTCGTATCGGCCTTTTTGCCGGTGACCCGGATTTTTTCGGCGTTGACCACGACCACATAATCGCCCGTATCCACGTGCGGCGTATAAGTGGGTTTGTTTTTCCCCATCAACATGGGCGCGATCTTCGCCGCCATCCGGCCGAGAATAGCCCCTTCTGCGTCCACAAGCAGCCATTTCTGCTCGACCTGATCCTTCTTTGCCATAAAGCTTTTCATAGAAACTCTCTCATTTTAGCACTAAAAAACCCAGATTTTAGCAATTCCTCCCACAATGTCAAACTAATTTTAACACAAATATTCCAGATTTAACTCCTCCCCCGGCCATCGGCTTCGATTGGCTTTGTTTGCCGGAGCCGCTCCGGACCCATAGACATCTTAAACGCCTATAAATAAATACCTTACAGCTATAACGCCCTCTACACATTGGCTTTGTTTCGCAAAATCTTACTGTGCGAAGAGATGTTTTTTGTTTCGTGTTTAGAACTTAGAGCTTCGGCTTTCCGGCCGGAGGACGGCATTGGCTTTGTTCCGCAAAAGTAACCACGAATGAACTCGAATGATCACGAACTCATCCATAAGTCGTAGATTGGGTTTGTTTTGCAAGATGGAACCACGAATGCACACAGCCTGCCCTGAGCGTAGTCGAATGGGAGTTAACACGTTTTTCTTTGATTTTTTGGGAAACGATCGATGTCTTTTTGGGCATTTTTATACATTTTTGTAAAAATTTATAAATTTTTGTGCATTTTCAGCCACTTTTTCGACACGGATTAACACTGGTTAGCACGGATTAGGATTTGTCTTCAGGAACCGCCGAGATCGCTGAGAACGCCGGAAAAATATTTCCTTCGATATTGGATATTGGATATTGGATATCCCCTCCCCTGCTCTCCCGACGTCCTGATGCCCACATCCTGATACCCTGATCCCCCGATCACCTTTCTTACTGTCTCCTGTCTCCTGTATTCTGTATTCTATTTACTTTTGTTAACTATTATACTAAACTAACAGCCAAAAGTCAAGTCAAATCTTAGATGAGCCACTGATTTCACTGATTTCACTGACGACATACGAAATGTTTTTAGCTTGCTCTGAGCAAGGTCGAACGGATCATAAACGAAACTGTTTGCTTTTGCCAGGCCGGGGTGCTAAATTTGAGTATTCCGAGCTTTGCGTCCCGAACGGTAACTTTTTGGAAATGGCGATAGCGGGGAGAGTAAAACACCGACGTCGTCGGATCGATAGAAAGCGACAATCATGACCAAAGGCGATTTAGCCCCCAAAGGCGGGCACATACTGATATACCAGACCGAATCCGGCCAGACGAAAATCGAAGTCCGGCTGGATGGAGAAACACTCTGGCTCAACCAGGCCGCGTTAGCCAAACTCTACCAGACCACTATTCCGAACATAAATATCCATATCAAAAACATTTACGACGAAGAAGAGCTTTCCGAGGAGGCAACTGTTAAGGATTACTTAATAGTTCAAACCGAAGGCGCCAGACAGGTCGGCAGGCAAGTCAAACACTACAACCTTGATATGATCATCTCGGTAGGCTACCGGATCAAATCTCACATTGCAACCCGATTCAGGCAATGGGCCACGCAGAGGCTGAGGGAATACATCGTCAAGGGTTTTGTGCTGGATGACGACCGGCTGAAAAATCCCGATCAGCCGTTCGATTATTTCGACGAGCTGCTCCGACGGATTCAGGAAATCAGAACGTCCGAGCGCCGGTTTTATCAGAAGATCACCGATATCTATTCGACCAGCGTTGACTACGACCCGACGAATGAGGTAAGCCTCACGTTTTTCAAAACGGTCCAGAATAAGCTGCACTGGGCGATCACGGGAATGACCGCCGCGGAGATTATCCATAAGCGGGCCAATTCGGACCAGCCCAATATGGGCCTGACAAGCTTCAGAGGCGAAAAGGTTCGCAAAGGCGATGTCGTTATCGCCAAGAATTATCTCGAAGAAAAGGAGCTTCGAGCATTGAACAACCTGGTCGAACAATACCTCGTTTTCGCCGAGGGCCAGGCCATGCGCCGGGTACCTATGTACATGAAAGACTGGATCGGCAAGCTCAACGGCTTTCTGAGCTTGAATGATAGAGACATCTTGGAAGATGCCGGCCGGATCTCGCATGAGATGGCGAAGCAGCTTGCGGAGACGGAATATGAGAAGTTTAACCGAAAACGAATTGCTTCAAGGGACAAACTGGACAGCGATTTTGATAAGACCGTCAAAATGATCGAGCAGCAGAAAAAGAAACTGCCGCCGGACCGGAAATAGATAGTTTCTTTAGCCATAGATTTCACTGATTTACACGGTTTTTATCCTTTGATATTCAAATAAATCCTGTTGATCCTGTTATCTTGTCAAAAAGAAATAAGACGGGATGACAGGATTTACAGGATCTAATTATATTCCATCCAGTCGATCCAGTTATCCAGTCGAAAAAAAGCCACTGAGGGCTCAGAGATATTCACTTTGACACTGATTTCACGGATTGACACAGTCTTATGTTGTCATCTTGAGCGGAGCGAAGCGGAGTCGAAAGATCTGGTCACGAGTTAAAATATCTCTCCACGAAGACACACTTCATTGATTTCAGGGTATTGACCTTTTGATATTTAAATAAATCCGGTCGATCCTGTTATCCAGTCCAAAAAAGAAATAAGACGGGATTACAGGATTTACAGGATTGAAAGATATCTTTTCCAGTCAATCCAGTCATCCAGTCACAAATGAACCGCAGATGAACGCGGATGACGCCGATTTTAAACAAAAAACCAGAAACCAGTAACCATCAACCAATTGTCATTTGTCAAGCAAAATACGTAGTTACCACAATCAAGCCGCTGGCGAAAGATTGAGATGGATTCGTGAGATTTGGGCTTTGTACAAGTTTTTTTCAATAGAACACAAAAATTTTCACTCGCAGTGCCATAACGCTGTCACTCCTCGGTAAATATTTTCCCAGATTTCACTTATCGGCCCTATTGAAAATGCCGTTAATTGTATAGTGAATAGTCGTTAGTGAATGGTCTTTAGTGCACTGATGACTTAGCTATCATTGATTGACACCTTGGTTTTCACGCTCTGTCATCAAGGACGCTGTCTTGTTTTGATTGGCTGAATTAATAACTTAAGGTTTTGTATAATCTTTTAAAATATTGATTATGAACAAGAAAATGATGCTTATTCTGAATAGGCAAAAACACTTAATCCTATGGCAATGAGATGAGGTGTAAACATGCGTTTGAAGGACGTATACATCAAGAATTTCAGAGCCCTGCAAGAGGCAACAATCAATTTCTCGAGTATGACAGTAATAATTGGAGAAAACGATTGTGGAAAGACTTCAGTGATGCTCGCTCTGAAGGTGTTTTTCGAATCTAAGAAAATTGACGATGAGGCAGACTATTTTAAGAAGGATACTTCCAATCCTGTGATAGTTGAGGCTAGATTTGATCAACTTCCGGAATCGTCTCCAACAGACCAACTACGAATAAGACGTACATTCTCCTTCAAGCAGACAGCAATAAATGAGATTGAGCAGGACGGAAGCTGGGAGAAACTAACCGAAGCAAAGATGAAACAGTCATTGCCTGACTTTGTGCTTGTGCCGGCCTTTAGGAATTTGGAGAGTCAAAGCAAAATGACTACAAAAGGCCTCCTGGGCAAATTGCTGAGACCACTGATCAAGCAAATACTTGTAGAAGAGGGAGCTACGTCTGCCGATGAGCTGCGGAGGCAAATACGCTCAGGTGTCGCAAAGAGAATAGCGGACGTGGAAGGCGCGATGCGGGAGCAACTCAACAATCCAGCTCTCAAGTTAGATCACAATGTAGACGTTGATCCCTTGCAAGGGATACAAGTCCCAATAGCAATGAGTGATGAACGCGCAGAGCAGATCCCTATCGAGAACAGGGGGGCTGGTGTCCAAAATAGCTTTATATTAGCGTTGTTCAGAATATATGCGAAATATGAGACACCCAATTTTGTTCTGGCTATAGAGGAGCCTGAGAATAGTCTGCATCCGCGGGCACAACGCGAAATGAGATGGGCGATGCAGGATCTAAGTCGTACTTCCCAGGTTATCTGCACCACACATTCTCCGGTGTTTTTGGACTTGGGACGCCTTGAAGATAACATAGTTCTCCGCCGAAGGAACGACGGGGCAACGGAGCCTTCGTACTTTTCTTTGCGACACACTGAGGAAATAAATGAGTTGCGGGAACTAATCGGTGTTAAAGTTTCAGATGCTCTTTTGAGCGGTGGTGGAAATTGCACGTTGATTGTAGAAGGTGACACGGAGCTTTATGCCTACCCTCATCTATTCGCTTGTTTGGACATGAATCCTCGGAGCCTCGGGATATCAATAATCTCCGCTGGGGGATCAGATGCCAAAAAGATGGTGATGCATGCCAAAATCTTGAAAGCCTACAATCTCCCTTGTATTATCGTTTTGGATAAGGGCAAGGAAACCGAGGCGGCAGAAATAGAAAGGTGTAAATTATCAAATGTGAAGGGTGTCTTTGTTTTGCAGAAGGGCAACTTCGAGGAATACCTACCACTTGAGATTATGATTGAGGTAATAAACGAGTTGTGCCAATTTCACGTCAGCGAAGATGAGTTACCCAGTATTGTACCGATAAGCAAGTTTGACATTGATATGTCCAAGCCAATAGAAAATCAACTCAAGAGACTTGTCCACGAGAAGTACGTCGGAGAAAGATTTGAGTTCCGAAAAGTACAGCTTGGCCAAGAGGTCGGCAAACGTATGGTCGAAAGGAAACTTACACCCGATAACGAGATCAAACAAATTCTCCACAGAGCGAAAGACATAGCTCTGACTTAAGTAGTGACAACTGCGAACAGCAACTCGCTTTAAGCTAGGGCGTCGGGTATGCAAAGTATGAACGGGTAACCTTAAATTCGAGGGATATCTTGCTTAATTCAAACTCCGCTTGGGAAACCAAGCTGCTCCATCCTACATATTGTGTCCATGAGTGTAAATTCGTGGCTACGAATAGTCGTTAGCCTATATCATTGACTATTTAATATTGACAATTTACGATTAATTCATTACTAACATCTGAAAACCAACGACCCATAACTATTTCCTTGGGGGCTATGATTCGTCGTTCGTCTGTCGTTATTCGAATCCGCGTCATCTGCGAAATCCGCGGTTATGATTTGCATATGATTTGTTGACAACGAATTAGCTGGCGGTTACACTCCGGTTTAAGGATTTTGGAACGTCAATGAAAGGAATCGTTCGTGACTTTTCCACGCAAGAGAGTAGTGCGGGAATTCCGCAAGCGCGCCCCGGCGACCAGCGTGCGCACCGGCTCGCGGGCCGACGATATCAAGCGGTCGTTTCTCGATAACCTGTTCTGCGGCATGGGCCGCCTGCTGCGGGCCGCGACGCCCAACGACCTGTACACCGCCCTGGCGCTGACCGTCCGGGACCGCGTGCTGAATCAGGGCGTCCATACCCTGGAAACCTATACCGAGCAGGACGCGCGCGTCGTGGCGTATCTGTCGGCGGAGTTCCTGCCGGGCCCGCACCTGGCCAGCAATATGCTCAACCTGGGGATCATGGACCAGGCGCGCCAGGCGATGGAGAGCCTGGGGATCGACCTGGATACGCTGCTGGAGCAGGAGGAAGAACCCGGCCTCGGCAACGGCGGGCTGGGCCGTTTAGCGTCGTGCTATATGGATTCGCTCGCGTCGGTCGAGATCCCGGCCATCGGGTACGGGATTCGCTACGAGTTCGGCATTTTCGACCAGATGATCCGCGACGGCTGGCAGGTGGAGATCACGGATAAGTGGCTTCGCTACGGCAATCCATGGGAGATCATGCGGCCGGAGCTGGCCTTCGACGTGCCGTTCGGCGGACGGACGGAGCCGTGGACGGACGAGCAGGGCCGCCAGCGGGTGCGATGGGTGCCGGAGACCGTCGTGAAGGGCGTTGCGTACGATACGCCGATCCTGGGCTATCGCGTCGGGACGTGCAATCGCATGCGGCTGTGGAAGGCCGAGGCGGTGGAGTCGTTCGACTTCGACGCGTTCAATCACGGCGATTACTATCGGGCCGTCGAGGATAAGATCGTCTCCGAGAACATCACGAAGGTGCTGTACCCGAACGACGAACATTTCGAGGGCAAGGAACTGCGGCTCGAACAGCAGTTCTTTTTCGTGACCTGCTCGCTTCAGGATATGATCCGCGTGCACCTGAGGTTGAAGCATCCGCTCGAGAAGTTTCATCACTGCTGGGCGGCCCAGCTTAACGACACGCACCCGGCCATCGCCGTTCCCGAGATGATGCGTTTGCTCATGGATGAGCATGCGATGGACTGGGACACGGCGTGGGAGGTGACGCAAAACACGTTCGCCTACACGAACCACACGCTCCTGCCCGAGGCGCTGGAGACCTGGCCCGTCTCATTGTTCGGGCAGTTGCTGCCGCGTCATCTGGAAATTATCTACGGGATCAATCATCGTTTCCTCGAGCATGTGCGCGCGAGGTTCGGGCAGGATTCGGAGCGAGCGGGCCGCATGTCGCTCATCGACGAGTCCGGCGAACGGTACGTGCGCATGGCGAACCTGGCCGCGGTGGGCAGCCATCACGTCAACGGCGTAGCGGAACTGCACTCGGAGCTGCTCAAGCGTAACGTCATGCGCGACTTCGCCGAGATGTGGCCGGGCAAGTTTTGCAATATCACCAACGGCGTCACGCCGCGTCGTTTCGTCGCGCGGAGCAATCCGCCGCTGGCCCAACTCCTTACCAGCCGGATCGGCGAGGGCTGGCTCACCGACCTCTATAAACTCCGCAAGATCGAGACCTTCGTCGATGACGCTGGCTTCCAACAGCAGTGGCGCGAGGTCAAGCACGTCGCCAAGCAGAAGCTCGCCGGACTGATCGAGAAGCGAACCGGTGTCGCGGTCAATCCGGAAACGCTCTTTGATATTCAGGCCAAGCGCATCCACGAATACAAACGCCAGCATCTCAACGTGCTGCATATCCTCACGCTCTACCTGCGCCTGCTGCGCGACCCAGAGGCCGACGTACCAGCCAGGACATTTATCTTCGGCGGCAAGGCCGCGCCGGGCTATTTTCTCGCCAAGCTGATCATCAAGTTCATCAACTCCGTCGCGGAGAAGGTCAATCATGATCCCGCCGTATCGAATCGCCTGAAGGTCGTGTTCTTCCCGGACTTCAACGTGCAGAACGCTCAGCCGGTGTATCCGGCGGCGGATCTGTCCGAGCAGATTTCCCTGGCCGGCAAGGAAGCGTCCGGCACCGGAAACATGAAATTCTCTCTTAACGGCGCCCTGACGATCGGCACGATGGACGGAGCGAACGTCGAGATTCGCGAGGAAGTCGGGGAGGACAACTTCTTCTTGTTCGGGCTGACGGCCGAGCAGGTCCGCGATGAAAAAGAACGGGGCTATCAACCACGGAACTTCTACGAGCAAAATGCAGAATTGCGGGAAGTGATCGACTTCATCGCTTCCGGCGCGCTGGCCGGCGGCGACAGGGATCTCTTCCGTCCGCTCGTGGACAACCTGCTCATCAGCGATCCGTTTCTCGTGCTGGCCGATTACCGGGCCTACGTCGAGTGCCAGGAGCGCGTCAGTACGCTCTGGCGGGATGCGCGGGCCTGGACGCGGACGTCCATTCTGAATGTCGCCCGGATGGGGAAGTTCTCCTCCGACCGGTCTATCCGTGACTACTGTAAAGACGTCTGGCAGGTCCAACCGATGCACGTTAAGATGGAAGCGATCGAGCCTTATACCCAAAGCCGGTAAACTGCCGATGAACAAGCCATGCCGCCCTTGCAGGAGACTGAGAGGGAAACCATGAATTCCAAGCAACGTTTTTTAGCGGCTCTTGATGGAAGGCTTCCCGATCGATTGCCCGTGACGACGCATCATGTCATGCCCTACTTTCTCGAACAGACGCTGGGGGCCATCGACAACGAGGCGTTCTTCGCCGAATTCGGTCTCGATCCGATTGTCTGGATCGTTCCGCATCGGGCGGACACGAGCCGGGGGGACTATCTCAGCCCCGACCAGGAGGAACCGGGCTTTCTGGCGAGCGAGCAAATCGAGAACGATACCTGGAGGATTCGCAAAGAAACACTCACGCAAGGTCAATATGACACCACACGGTACTCCTTTGACACGCCCAAAGGAACCTTGTCCATGGTGCTCCAGTCCAACAATCAGACCAGTTGGGTTGTCGAGCACGTCATCAAGGAAAAGAAGGATATCGATCTGATCGGGGAGTTTGTCACCCAACCGCTCTGTAATGTCGATGCCGTGAATGTCGTTGCTCAAGCATGGTCGCAGCGAGGCCTGGTCCGGGGACATATCTGCTGTTTTGACTTTTTCGGGCAGCCCGGCTGCTGGCAGGACGCCTGTTGCCTCGTGGGGACGCAACGATTGATTATGGCCACCTTCGACGATCCATCCTGGGTTCACGCCCTGCTCACGATCCTCAGGGAACGCAAGTTAGCTTTCATCCGCTCCCTGAAAGGCGCCCGCTACGACATCCTTGAGCTGGGCGGGGGGGACGCCTCCACAACGGTCATTTCCCCAAAAGTATTTCGCGAATTTGTGGCGCCTTACGATGCGGAACTCATCCGCGCCGCTCATAAGGCGGGTCAACGCGTTTCGTATCACACCTGCGGCGGCATGATGCCGATTCTGGAGGATATTGCCGACATGCAACCCGACGCCATGGAAACCTTCACTCCCGTGGACATGGGAGGCGACGTGGATCTGGAACAAGCCAAAAAGCGTATTGGCGATAAGGTCTGCATGATCGGCGGATTCGACCAGCTCCATTTCTTTACGGGCTGTACGGCCGAGGAGACAAAAAACGAAGTCCGGCGATGCTTTGAAGCCGCGGGCGCCGGCGGAGGCTATATCCTCTGCCCCTCCGATCACTTTTTCGAGGCGAATGTCGAGCTGATCCGAGCCTTTGCCGATGCCGCCCAAGAATGCCGATATGAATAAGATTGAGAGGTTTGAATGACACATCCCGAAGATAGTACGATCAATGCTCAACGCGTAAACTGGACGTATATTGGGATGGTGTCTTTCGTCGCGGCTATCGGCGGTCTGCTCTTCGGTTTCGACACAGGCGTCATTGCCGGCACCATCGGCGGGATCGTGAAGGACTTCAACCTGAATGCCTGGCAGGAAGGATTTGCCGTCAGCAACCTGATTATCGCCTGCATACTCGGTTCCGTGCTGACCGGCCCTCTCACCGACCGTTTCGGCCGCAAGAGGATGCTCATCTTAGCAGGCGTTCTATTCACACTGTCGGCTGTCCTGTCCGGCCTACCCCAGCATTACTGGCAACTCATTGCCGCCCGTTTTATCGGGGGCCTCGGTGTGGGGATCGCCTCGGTGCTTTCCCCGATCTATATCGCCGAACTCGCACCCGCCCGCGTCCGTGGGATTCTGGTCTCCATCAATCAGCTTGCGATTGTCGTCGGGATTCTGATGACGTACGTGAGTAACTGGCTTCTGGTCGGCGTCAGTGATAACGACTGGCGATGGATGTTCGAGGTCGAGGCCGTGCCCGCACTCCTTTTCACCCTTGCGCTGTTCTTCATTCCGGAAAGCCCCCGTTGGCTCGCCAAGAACAATCAGGACGACGCAGCCCGGGATATCTTCAGCAAAATCGCAGGAGATAACTACGCCCTCGGCGAAATGGAAAGGGTCCGAACGGGCCTTGAAAAAGAGGCAGGCGGCCTGATCGAGCTACTGAATCCGAGGTTGCGCGTTCTTCTTTTCGTCGGATTTTCCCTGGCGATTTTCGCGAATGCCACGGGCATCAATGTCATCATCTATTACGGCACCGAGATCTTCAAGATGGCCGGGTTTGTCGAAAAAGCCTCTTCGTTCAAGGCCCAAATGATCATCGGGCTCACCAATCTGCTCTTCACCTTTGCGGGGATGGCCCTCATCGACCGAGCGGGAAGGAAAGTCCTCCATGTTATCGCCTATGGCCTGATGACGCTCTCCATGCTCTCCCTGGGCCTGATGTTCAAAATGAAAGACGTCGCCCCGGTATGGATGGTCATCCCGGTCATGACGTATGTGGCCTCCTTTGCCACCGGCGTGGGCGTGGTGATCTGGGTTTACCTGTCGGAAATGTTCCCCAACAAAATCCGCGGTGCGGCCATGGGAATCGCCACGATGCTCATTTGGATCGCCAATTTCATGGTTACGCAGTTTTTCCCCGTCCTCCGCGATAAGATGGGCGGCAACGTCTTTTTCCTTTTCACCGGGGCCTCATTGATCGCGTTTCTTTTCGCCATGATGATGATGAGAGAAACGAAGGGATTGCATCTTGAGGAAATTAATTCAGCATTTGAGACGAGCTGAATCTCTCCGAGCCATCTCTGTGCCATAATGAAAACAGGGTGACCGCATAGAAATTCCGCGGTCCTCTACCCATGGATCGGCTCTGAAGATGTGGTGCTGACCCCGATTAAGCATCTTCCGGAAAATAATTAAGTTGCAATGATCTGAAATCCCCTTATAATGTCTGATATCGCATAGTTAGAATATGACCATGATGAGGTCCTGAACTGTCCTTTCCTGTGAATGGCCACCCCATTGCCATTGGCTTTTGGCGTGAGGATGCGGGCTTCCAATGTCAACAAAAAAAGGATAAGGTGCTTATGGGAACACGATTATATGTCGGCAACCTCTCTTATGACGCTACGGAAAACGATCTACGCGATCTCTTCGAGCAGGCAGGGAGTGTGACCGGATGCAATCTTATGATCGACCGGCATACGGGTCGATCCAAGGGATTTGCCTTTGTGGAAATGGCTTCGAAGGAAGACGCCGACAAGGCCATTGAGACGTATAACGGCAAGGATTACCAGGGGCGTCCCTTAACCGTAAACGAGGCCCGGCCTCGTACCGAGCGCCCCCCGCAGAATTTCGGGGCTATTTTCGATCAACAAGGCGGCGCCGGCGGTAAACGTCGCTCGGGGAAGGGAAGCCGCCGTGGATTGCGTAACGAAAAACGCAGACGCAAAGGGATTTTTTAATGAGGACAGCGGCAAAACGTTCTCCATGAGACCGTTGGATCGTGGAGACCTCGGAGGCCGGACTGGGGGAAGCGGTTGCTTTTCCTGTACCTGACCCATTTTTCCATACATGTCGGGTTTCGCTTTCAATTGCAGGATAATGTATCGGCTTGTCTTATCACTCCTGCAAAACGACAGTGCTTTCGAAAACGGTTTTTGTCAAACTCCTGTAACATGCAAAAGTGAACTGTTTGGACGTGGTAGGAATTCTTGTGAACAAAAACACTAACATGAAATTAAACGCACTGGAACAACAACTCGGGCTTGCCAAGGCGACTCAACGTTATAAGCGAAGCATTTCTAAGAATTCCGATGAGGATAATGCCTTTGAACGATTGGCGCTAATCTACAGAAGTCGAAATAAGATAGAGCAAGAGGTTCTCGTATTGAAAAAGGCTGTTGCTTTTTATGAACACGCGGTCTTCACCGAGCGTCTCGAAAGCATGCTGCCGACGTTGAATGAATTCACCAGGAGATTAAAGGCCGCCCAGTCATTTCTGTCTTCACAATGTAGTACATAGATCCGCACCGGCTTTTCGATAACACGCCTTCGGTTTCGCACACGCGCACAGCGCCAAGCCGTTCTTCCTCCGCCGGCGTTCTTCTTTAGGAAATGCCTTACGGCGCGCTCAAGACGACCGTGATAATCGACCATTGAACACAATCGTCAATGGTCAATAGCCGATGGCTACGAACATCCCATGGAGTTGCCGCAGTTGAAGCATTTGTAGCACGTCCCGTTTCGGACGGTGATCGAGCCGCAAATATCGCAAGCGGGAGCATCCTCCACGAAATGGGCGAACTGGGCGTTGAATTGCTCTAAGGCCCTTGCTTCGGCCTGTAACTGCCCCTCTTCGTCGGTTACGGACGAACCGACAAGCGCCGTAATTCGGCTCGCCAGACCGGCAAAACGATTCTTCGATCCGCCCGGTTGTTTCGTGTCGCGGGTCTCCTGCCCGCGTTTCGAGGGCGAGACGCCCTCGACCCGTATTTTCCTGTCCTCTCGCTTGACAGCCTTCGCTTCGGCGATTTTCTTGGTCAGGTCCCTGGTCGTTTCGACCAGTTTTTTGGCCGTGGTGGTGTTTTTGTTTTCCGTTGTACCTCGATTGGGCGTGTTCTTCTCCGCGTAGCCGGGGATGAACTGACAGCCCAGCCAGCAGAATATGTAGTCGATCAGGCTCTTGGCGAAGGGAATATCCCTGTTCGAGGTCATGCCCGCCGGCTCGAACCGGGCGTGGCGGAACTTGTCCACGAGTGTAATCAGGGGCACCCCATACTGCAACGCCATCGACGTACAGGTTCCGATCACATCCATGAGGCCACCGACGGTGCTGCCCTCCTTGGCCATGGTGATAAACAACTCACCAGGCTGACCATCCTCGTATAGCCCCACCGTCAGATAGCCTTCATGTCCCGCAACGGAGAATTTATGCGTTAAACTGTGGCGCGTGTCCGGCAACCGGCGTCGGAACGGCCGGTCCGGAGCGGGCGCTTCGGCGGACGCCTTCGCCTTGGCCGTGGCCTTGGCGTCCTTATGCTTCTTCGTCGATACCGGCTGGAGCCGCTTCGAGCCATCGCGGTAAATCGCCACAGCCTTCAAGCCGAGTTTCCAGCCTTCCGTATAAGCGGCGGCAATATCTTCGGTCGTACTCTCCTTCGGCATGTTGATCGTTTTGCTGATCGCGCCGGAGATGAACGGCTGGACCGCCGCCATCATTTTCAGATGCGCCAGGTAATGAATATGCCGTTTGCCGTTGCGGGGCTTAAAGGCACAGTCGAAAACAGACAAATGGTCCGGATTAAGTTTCGGTGCGTCCTCGATGGTCTCGTGTTCGTCGATGTAGTCGCAAATGCATTTGATCTCGTCAATGCTGTAGCCGAGCCGTTCGAGAGCCATCGGGACGGTCTTGTTGACGAGCTTAAGCATTCCACCGCCCGCCAACAATTTGTATTTCACAAGGGCGATTTCAGGCTCAATACCGGTGGTGTCGCAATCCATCAGAAAGCCAATCGTCCCGGTCGGCGCCAGAACGGTCGCTTGAGCGTTGCGGAAACCGACCTTGGATCCCAGATCGACGGCCTGGTCCCAGGCGTCTTTGGCGGCGTTCCTCAGGTAATCCGGACAATGCGACTCCGGCAGATCGCACGCATGCTGGCGGTGCATGTTGATGACCTTGAGCATCGCATCGGCATTGTTCTTAAATTCGTCAAAAGGCCCCATCGCGGCGGCGACTTCGGCGCTGGCCGAATAGGCGGTCCCCGTCATAATAGCACTGATAGCCCCGGCCATCGCCCGCGACTGGTTGGAATCGTAGGGCAACGCCAGACTCATCATAAGCGAACCGAGATTGGCAAAGCCCAGACCGAGAGGGCGGAACAGGTGGCTGTTCTTCGCTATCGCCATATCGGGATAGCTGCCGTTATCGACCAGGATTTCCTGGGCGATGATGAACAGGCGAATGGCCTTCCTGAAACTATCCACGTCGAAAGAGCCGTCCTCTTTGCGGAATTTCATGAGATTTAAGGAAGCCAGATTGCAGGCGGAATCGTTAATGAACATATATTCGCTGCATGGATTCGACGCGTTGATGGGCCCTGAATTCGGACAGGTATGCCAGCGGTTGATCGTGCTGTGGTACTGCAGGCCCGGATCGCCGCAAACCCTCGTGCCCTCCGCAACCAACTGCATTAACTCGCGAGCCGAGTGCTCTTCCACCTTTTCGCCCGTCGTCACGGCATACGTCGCCCAGGAGCGATCCTTTTCCACCGCCTCCATAAATTCATCGGTCACGCGCACAGACAAATTGGAGTTCTGAAACATGACGCTATCGTACGCCTGGTTGTTGTAATCGCCGTTGTAGCCGGCCTCGATGAGCGCCCAGGCCTTTTTCTCTTCGTCGGTCTTACACGTCACAAATTCTTTAATATCCGGATGATCGATTTTGAGCGACTGCATCTTAGCGGCCCGGCGGGTCTTCCCGCCGGATTTGATTACCGCCGCGATCTGGTCGTACACCCTCATAAAACTCAGCGGTCCCGACGGCCGGCCGCCGCCGGAAAGCTTCTCTTTGCTGCTTCTCAATGTTGATAAGTCGGTTCCGGTTCCCGAGCCGTGCTTGAAGAGCATCGCCTCGCTCGTCGCCAGGCGCATGATATCTTCCATCGAGTCCTTAACCGACTGGATGAAGCACGCGGACGCCTGCGGGTATTCATAACCGTTCTCGCACGCGGCAGCTTCTTCGCGCTGGCAATCCCAGGAGTAGTTATGCTTGCCCCCGGAGACACCATAGACATCGAAAAGTCCCACGTTAAACCAGACGGGCGAATTGAACGCACCGTATTGGTTCACACATAACCAGGCCAACTCGTTATAAAAAATATCGGCGTCCTCGTCCGTCGCGAAATAACCGTCCTTTCGGCCTCGATCGGCGATCGCTCTGCACACGCGATGAACAAGCTGCTTGACCGAGCGTTCCCGCTGGCCGGACTCGATATCACCGTAGAAATACTTGCTTGCGACAACCTTCGTCGCTAATTGACTCCAGGAAGCGGGCACCTCGATATCGTTTTGCTCGAAGATGACCTGGCCGTCGTCGCCGGTGATCTTCGCCGAATGTATCTCCCACTCGAGCTGCTCGAAAGGATGCACGCCGGGTGTCGAGAAGAAATGCTCCACCTTGAGTTTCATCGGTTTGGAGGCCTCCACAGGTGCTTCCGGCCGCGATCTTCCGGTCGTGAAAGCATTACCAAAGACGAACTTTCCAGACATTTAAACGCCTCCATGCGAAAAAAACAATACCCCAATATATAGAATTATCACCGGGAATTATGCCAGATATTGTGGTCTAACCCGTAAACCAAGTATCGGCAGAATAGCGGCATTTTGATAATCTGTAAAGACCAAAATTTCGTTTTCCAACGCACTTTTTTTTTGTATCGTTCTTAGTCCTTATCGTTGCTATATCTATGGGGAATTTTTTTTTTGAACGAAGCAATCTATTTCTCATAATTTCACAAACTTGTTAGGATAAAGTGATGTCGTCTATCATAGAGTCGAAATTAGAATGGATTCGTCAGCATATCAAAACCTTCCCCACAGGTCCCGGTTTATACTTCATGAAAGGCCCGTCCGACCAGGTGCTGTATATCGGTAAGGCAAAGAATTTGCGATCGCGCGTCGGAAGTTACTTTCAACAGAGCATCGATCCGATCGCATCGCGCGGCCCGAAAATCGCTGAGATGCTTAATAAGGTAGAAAACGTCGATTTCCTTGAGACTCCCAACGAGGTCGAAGCCGTGCTTGCAGAAGCCCGGTTGATAAAAGACATTCGTCCGCCCTATAACACCGACCTTGTGGACGACAAGACATTTCCCTACTTGGAGATCATAACCCGCGAAGATTTCCCGGGCGTTTATATCACAAGAAAACCTCGACCTCATGGCAGCCGGTTGTTCGGGCCGTTCACCAGCGCGAAAGATCTCAGAGATGTCTTGGTGGTACTCCAGAAAATATTTAGATTCCGTACCTGTAAACTCGACATTAACGAGAAAGACACGAAACGCCGATTCTTCCGCCCGTGCCTTTTGTATAGTATTAAGCAATGCACCGCTCCTTGTGCGGCCAGGATCGACAGGGACGAATATAAAAAGATTATTACCGACCTGGTCCGGTTTCTTCGCTCGAAGCGTTCGACCGTCCTGCGCCGATTGAAGAAACAAATGACGGACGCCTCACAGGCTTTACAGTATGAAAAAGCCGCCATGTACCGCGACCGTATTCGTTTGATTGAACGGCTCGACCAACGAGGCACTCCCGACGAAAACGTTCAGCCGGAGGTCTTCGCCGGCGATCCGACGGAAGCCCTCATGCAACTGCGGGATGTACTGGGGACAACCGAACCTGTCCGGATCATCGAAGGCATGGACATTGCCAACATCGCCGGCGCGGAGGCCGTCGGATCGCTGGTCAAATTCATCGACGGAAAACCTTTCAAGAGCGGCTACCGGCGATTCAAAATCAAAACCGTGAAGGGAATCAACGACTACGCCATGATCGCCGAAGTCGTCAAACGCCGCTATAAATACGCGCTGCGGGGCGAAGAGCTCTGGCCGGACCTGGTCCTGATCGACGGCGGCCTCGGCCATCTTCACGCGGCCGAGAAAGCCCTCCGCGAACTCAACGCCCCCAATGTACGAATCGCCTCCATTGCCAAACGCGAGGAAGAGATTTACCTTCAGGGAAACAACACACCCCTTCGCCTGCCCGCCCGTTCACCCGTTCGTAAACTCCTGCAATACGTCCGCGACGAAGCCCATCGGTTTGCGCAGCATTATCATCATATCTTGCGCGGGAAAAAAATGCTGGGCAAAGAATCGTAAGTGTATCCGAAAAGTGAATTGAATATCACCCCGCGACAGATCTTTCTAAAAAGAGCAATAGAGTGTGCCCGCCTCTGGCGGATTGCACACTCTATTTGTATCTCCCGCGTGTACAAAAAGAATTTGCACACCCTACCGACTGGCCGATCTCAATGATCAAACGCTTTTTTTATCCCCCTGCCCTAACGGGATTTTCTTCTCTTCATCGGATTCTTGCTTTTGGGGCTTTTCAAAATCCCTCGGCCGTCCCAAATGTTTCTCTAATCGGTCCAGTCGCTTCTGCAATTCTTTCATCTGCTTCTGGATTCTGTCGAACATCGGTCCGCCCGGCTCGAACGACGGAATTTGAAAATCCCGATAAGGCCTGAGCTTTTCCAAGTAAGACTTCAACTCATCCGGCATCCGCCGGGAATCCGGTCTCACTTTGAAGGACCTCCTCTTTTCAATCTCTTCTCGCGCCTCTTTCACGGCCTGCTCGGCGGGCTCGCGATATTTCTCAGGCAGCTTATCGATTGATCCTACCGTGGTTTCATATTCATTATCACCCGCCTGAACGGTGACCTTCGAATCGTCATTATTGGGATTGCCTTCAATCGTGATCGTAAAATCCTCACCGTCTGTCGAATGGTGATACGTGTGTATCTCATTGAAAAACCGATTGATGTGCATATCCAAATCCGGCGGCACGGCGTCTTTCAGCACTTCCATCCAATCCTCGTCGCCGCGCTTTAACCGGAAAATCTTCCCAGGGCGCCACGATTGCACGATCTCCGGTTCGGGAGGGTATTTCAGATCAAATGCGCCTTCCAGGGCCTCCAGCGTGAGCGTAACGGGCTTGCGTTGGCCCAGATGGATGATCTCCAGTGAAACCTCCGCGCCGACGCCGGCCTTTCGAATTCCATCGACAAACGCTACGTACTCATCGACCTGCTCACCCTGGAACCCGATAATAAGATCATCTCGTTCCAATCCCGCCTTATCGGCCGGGCCGCCGCGATGCACGTTCTTTATCCGTATCCCCTGCCCCGGCGACAGGCCGAGGTGTTTGATCAACAATGCAGGTAAAGGCGCGGAATCCAGTAACACGCCGATATAAGGGCGCGAATCGGCGGAATCCGCCCCGGCATAAAGGCCCGCACCCGCTGAAAACAAAATCAGCGTAATGATGGGTATCATCTTCTTCGCTTTCATGGTTCTTCCTTTCTCACTCAAACAGGCTTTGCTATGACATATTACAGGTCTCCGGAATAGCCGGCCGGCCTGACAATGTTCTCCCGGAGTCCTTCAATGAGCCATTGATTACCTTCTTTGTCCGTAAAATTGTACCAATCGACATTTCGAAAGACGTTTCCGTCCTGATCCGTCATAAGTGTTGGGAAATCCGCTTTCTCCGGTTCGGCCTGGTCGGAGGAATCCTGTGCAACCAGATTCTGAGAAGCCGGATCGACCTGCCGCGGTGATATCGTGGGCAGCATGAAAGGCAGGAGGAGTCCTATAACAAGTCCCGCCGCCATTCCCGCTGCAAAGCGGAATCTCTGGATTCTTTCTACGAAAAACCGGAACGGGCGCCGGGGCTGCTGAAGCCACGCACGCTCGAAAACATCTTCAGCCGCCCTTCCCGTCCCGGTTATCTGCGAGCCAACAACCTCGGCATTGCACTCGTGCAAGTCCTGCAATTGCTTTAGCAATTCCTTAGCCTGCGGATATTGTTCCAACTCGGCGTCCAACAACCGCTGTTCGCTGGGGGCGATCTCGCTATCCAGGTATTTTCCAATCAATATTTCAAGCATCTCCGGTGTCATCTTCACGTTTCCCGTACCTGTTTTCTTTCTGGACTGGTGACTCGGTCATAGATCATACGCCGCGCCCGAACGAGTCGAATCTGCACGGTCGTCACGGGTATATCAAGGATTTCAGCTATCTGGGCATACGTCAAATCGCTGGAATAATTAAGCATAAAGACCTCACGATACTTCTCCGGCAGCATACGGATGGCGCCCAATATCTGCCGGTACTTCTCCTGACGTTCCATGTTTTCAAGGAGCCGCGGAGCACTCTCATCGCACCGGGTTTCAGCCATGTCCTTACTCAGCCGGACGGGCTTTTTCGCACTCTGCTGACGATAGCGCAGGGCCTGCCGACGCGCCAGAACCGCCAACCAGGGCCGAAATCGCTCCGGCTCTCGCAACGTGTCGATCTTCGAAATCACGCGAACGCAGATATCCTGAAGAACGTCATCGACTTCGCCGGCATCATGAACGGTACTGTACACTAATCCCTTGAGCCAAGACCAGTTGCGCGTTAATAACAACTGTAAAGCCGTTTTATCGCGCCGCTGCGCCGCACAGACCAATGCCGATTCGTTTTGCCTTCTTTCTTCTGCCATATCGCGTATTCATAATATATAGATACTCCGGAAAGCAAGTTCATACATAATAAATGTCGGATTTAATCGCTTGGTTTTACCGCAAGTTTTACAACTTAGACGTAATGCATAAAAAAGTCGTTAACATTTATAGCAAAAATGGGGTTATAGTTATGGGAGAAGGTACCACTATAACGATTGTATGAATAACATGAAGGAATCAGTATGATCATTAAATACAACAAAACAGCATTTCTGTTATTGTGCCTGGCTGTTAATTTGATCTCTCTCCATCGGAATTGTAAAGCATCTGTCAGGATATCCAACTCAGTTCCAACATATAAATATACACAAAAACTGGGACAATCACGATCTATGGATGGCGTCCTGGCGAATTTCGACGGCGATGGCGATCTGGATGCCGTCCTGGGGCATTGGGGTGTGGATAATGTAAGCGTTCGACGAACTACATCTGCTGCATTTTGAAAGAAAGACTGACGACTCCTTCCATCTGCCAGTTTTTTGTCTTTCCGCGTCACAACAGCACAACTCTAAGGTGCCACAGCGCGGTTGTAGATGCGGATGTCGTCGATCAGGCCGGAGAAAAAGCTGGCTGGGGCGAGAGTTTGCCCTGCGCCAATGTACAGGCCGCCTTCGGAACTTCCTAAATCAGTCTGTGTATCTCTGGCTACTTCCACATCATCCACATACAGGATTCTGTTGGAACCATCCCATACAAAGCCAATCCGGAGCCAGTTGCCGTCGGTAATGGCTGTCTGCGACAGCAATGCGGCGGAACCACGACCGGAACTCTTTAGTTCCGTCATTAAGTTCCCCCCGGACGGATCTGCCAAAAGCCAATTTGCACCATCTATTTGCGAAATAATAACTTGCCCTGGCGCTCCGCCCTTGATCCAGGCAAAGACGCTGAACTCTCTGTCCGCCGGATTCAAAACAGGATCGATACGAACATAATCATCAATCCCGTCGAATTGAAGCGTTCCAGTCACCATGCCGCCGTCAGGTTGCCAAACCGGGTTGCCCATTAAGGTGCCATCATGATACGCAACTCCGGCGCTGTCATAGGCGATGCTACCTTCTGACTCGTCCAGTTTCCAGTGGGCGATCAATCCTATCTCCGGGATTTCTGTTTCCAAGTATTGCATCATCAGCTCAAGGTCCTGCTCATCGACGATGCCATCGCGCTTTGCCGGAGGGGCGATATCAGCGGATAAGTCATTGGTATCGATGGCCGTATTCAGGATAGCAATATCCTGATCATCGACTTTCCAATCGTTATTCAGGTCACAACGCTTAGCCAGGACCATATCCAATGCGGCTCGTGCATCGACACGCCCCCAGCCGTAGTAATCATCGCGACCGGGATCGCCAAGGTCCTCGGCAGAGCGTTCAAGAAAATGTTGGACTTCTTTGTTGGTAAGATCTGGTTCGATAGAAAGGATAAGGGCCGCCACTCCGGCAGCAATGGGTGCAGCAGCTGATGTCCCACCTATGGCCGTGTAGTCCAGAAGATTAGGGTCAACACCATATGCAGCGTTCCACTCGCTGTAACCTGGGGGGCCCGTGATATCTGTTGTCCATATCCAGTCTTTGCCAGTGGTTACCCACCAATCTTCATCTCCCTTGCCACCGCTTGGTGCGACAAGGTCCAACTCGGGGCCATAGTTACTATACCACCAATGTAGGTCGTTACGATCCGTCGCACCAACTGCAATGACCTCCGGGTATTTCTCCGGATAGTATATGTTCCCCACCCCATCGTTTGGCACCGCAAAGAGTACTACGCATCCTTTGCCATCGCGTCCCATACCGCCCAGTTGGGTAACGTCTTTGATAGCAGAGTGAACAATGGGCGAAGGCTGCCCATTGGGATAACCCCAACTGTTACTCAATACGTCTGCACCATGAGTAGCTGCCCAACGGAAGCTCGTCGCGATATCAGCATCCGCAATGATTGTCGATGGTGTCAATATTCGGATGGGCATGATCCTACAGTTCCAAGATGTACCTGTTACACCGACTCCATTGTTTCCTAGAGCTGCAATCAATCCCGCACACGCAGTGCCATGAGCATCATTCGGGACTATTCTCGCGGGTTCTGGTAGATCATCATCGTCCAAGAAATCGTATCCCTGAACAAGGTTATTGATCAAATCAGGATGGTTCGTGTCGACACCGCTATCGAATACAGCAACCACAACGTTCGGGTCACCTGTGGTTAATTCCCATGCTTCCAGCACGTTGATGTCTGCATCAGGTGTACCACCAGACTGTCCGGTATTGTACAAGTGCCACTGTAGCGGGAAGTACTCATCGTTCGGAAGCACAGTCCCGCATAACTTCGGCTGAAATGCCGTATTCGGAGCTGCCCATTCTATCCAATCTATTTCATTGAACTCAACAACAGCCCTGAACACAGCTTCAGCATTTAGACCAGTTACTCCCAGCAGATATTCCTGCGTCGTAAACTCCATGGGCTTTATGATCGTACAGTGAACTTTTCGACACAGTGATCGAAGCTGCTCCACTCGGATATCAGGTGTCACTCGCACAACAACCTCGGGTATGATTGCCACTGTTCCTCCGGCACAAGAAAATAGTGGTGCTGCATATCGAACCTGTCTTTGCCCACGAAGTGTTTTGATCGCCACCTTGTTTTGAGCAGCCGATTGTCTTCTTTCGATTATCCAGAGACCTTGTCTGCCTCGGCCACCGATGGATTTGATCTCGTTTTGGGTAAACAGACTTATATCTCTGTGGACCGAGACAATCGCATCAGAATCACCCTGTGCTAAGACGACAAAACCCAGATCAGGTCGCGGCTGATAACGATGCTCCTGACCTGCAATCATGATAACCACTTCAGAGGATTCTTGGTGATTGTTTGAAGCTTCTTGGGCCTGCCCTATCAAGAGCATAGGTAAAGCAAATGTACTACAAAGAACGACCCCACCGAACAACAACCTCATTTTTGAACCGTTTAACCATCTCATGTGATACGATCCTTTCCGCCCTAAAGGCGAACTGCGTGCACCTCGAACGACAACGAATCATACGACGATCGAAAGCCGCCTCATGGGCGGCATTTCCGATTCTCCTCTTGTAACAGCGGGGAAACTAACCTATTATAACGCGGAATTTAAGGATTTTCCTAATTTTCTGAAAAAAACACCCCTTCAAATCATGATAATAGGGAATTGTGATTACTGGGGGCCTCAGAATCACACAGATATCGGATATGTTCGTTCTGATTATTGCTTCCAGCCTGATGGCGTCAATTCGGCAATTCTGCTGGCCGGATGAGTGCTGATGCGGTCAAGTACATCGCGGCGTACGCCGAGGACTTCAACATCAAATAATCGATTAGTATCAATATCTACATCGGGTTGTATTATCCGGAATTTTCTTCTGTTTCTTATATGTTGATCTCGCGTCTTTTTCACGGCGACATACTGGCTTGAGACGTGCCCCCGTAGGCGCCCATGTTGATGCGCTGTCCGTTGGGTTCCGGCTCATCAGTCCAATCCGAATCCGGATTCCCGGCATCAATACAGGGGCTTGTAACGGCATCCTGAACCCAAACCCGGCCCGTACCATCCCATCGGCCGATGTGTGAGCGGAGGTGGTAATCGCCCGGAACCCAGACATCATCAGCGACATCATCTGGCGTTCCATTCTGATCCCAGTATCCGACCCGGGCAAAGTACGGATCATCAGCTATGTTCCCCTCGCCCGGCCGGTCGCCCTGGATGGCGGTATAGGTTACGACAGCATCCCCGTCAACCTGATGAGCAACGCTGGTATCGCCATTGAAGTAGATGATGGAATTCATCATCGTCGATTCGAGACTGGACACGCCACATCCGCCGTTGGCGACAATGGTACAGTTCGTGATTGTCGGAATGCCGCCGGAGATACCCTCACGCCCGTTTTCAGCAATGATACAGTGGGTCATCGTGGGATAGTTATAGAGAACCACCCGGCCGTCCTTCTTCAGCCACATCTCAACACCAGCGCCTGCGTTGGACAGAATCTCGCAAGCCGTGATTGTCGGATCGCTTCCATCGCGCAACTCGATGCCCGTATCTCCGCAATTTTCTATGCGGCAATGGATGATTGACGGAGACGATCCGGAGCAGTAGATACCCGTCTGCCCGCTGGTGATGGAAAGGCCGGACAGGACACATCGGTCGTCTTCACCGCGGCTGAATGCCACGGCTCGCTCGCTCCCATGGATTATCGTCGCAGCAACGACCGCCGGATCGTCGGGATCGAGCGAGCGAAGTATCACATTTTTACCGGCAAAATTGATATCCTCGTCATACACCCCCTCGCCGATGACAATCTCATCGCCGGAAAAAGCCCCGGTAATGGCGTGTTGAATCGAATCGTACCTCAAGCCTGAGCTCACGTTTTCGACCGGCCCATCCACCGTCGCATACGAGGCAATCACCAGTTCGATGCCGTCGCCAATGCCCAAATTGCGGGAGTATTGTTTGTCCACGGGATTATTCCAGTGTTCGTGGACGCCGAGGCTGGCCAGACGGACACCATCGTTTTCCGGATCGTAGGACGTCCCCGAGGGCGGATCGCCCGCCCGGGCGGCCTCATGCAGATAATTGTCCGGATGGCCGGTCACGTCGGTGTTTCGCGGCTCATTTCGGAGGAAATCCAGTGCGACTGAATCAATCGCCACGGGATCCTGGGAAGCGAAGAGGCTGGAGGTCCAGTCATCGCCGAAAGATTGCCACCGGATCACATCGTTGCTTTGATTCCTCGCCGGATAGAGACCATCGATAAAGTACAACAGCGTCTTTCCACTGAGGTGTCTGTGCCCATTGAGATTTACCAGGCAGTTATACGATCCCATCGCATTGCTTCGTTGGCCGTAGTTATGCAGCGGCGACGGTGTCCAGCCGCCCCCGGACGGGAAGTAGGTCGTGCCGAAATGGTTCTTGGCGCACAATGTGATGCCAAACATCGAATGCGGGCGAAGCAGCGCCATATTGATGAGGTATTTGGCGCTCGTTACGCATTGGGGCAGGTAAGCCGTTCCGGCCCGTGTGTGGAGAGGATTGCCCTGATCATACGTCGCCCCGATCCGCCCGTTGCGAGCCAGACTGGATTTAACGACAAAGGTAATATCCTGGAATTCCGGATTGGCGTCATCCCTGATCTTATTGAAGATCGGATCGCCGATATATCGTGAAGCATCATAAATCGTAATCGCAGAGCCCGGAACGCCTGCGACTTCAACAAGCTGCCGGACCATTGAAAGGACCACCTGGGGGCTGGGATTGCCGACGCGGGGCGTCCAGTTGCCGCTGCTGTTGTTCTCCTGGTTCATATTGATCTTAATGGCGAGCTTCTCGCCCCGCTGGTAGCCACTCTCGCTACGGCCCTTCGTCTCGTTAAAGTGCCTGAACAGCGCGTCCCACGCCGCCGCATCGGTCGGTTCCCCCGTCAAGGTTTGAATGACCTCGGAAACCATGCCTTCGACGACGACCTGATCGGTGTTCTCGTCGTCCCACCAGCTCCCGTTGGAACCATCCCAACGGGTCGCGGTCGGATCGTGCATCCACACGACGCGCCCGGGATGAATTCCCTTTGCCACGCCCATCGGGCTGTTGGGAGGTTCAGAGGGTGTAAACGCCGCCGTCGCGGGGGCTTGCCCGGTGATGCTCAACGACATCCATAGAGTCAGCACACCCGCAATAAAAAACACACCGGCAATAACCCACCGGGATTGACGAAGACTTCGCTTCGCCTTGCGATAGGCCAGGGTCGAAGCAATCAGCCCCGTCAGCCAGATGACAAAAGCGCTCGCCAACGGCGCCGCCGCCCGCTGGCAGGGATAGGCCGCCCGCGAAGGCTTGGGAATCACGCGGATCAGAAACCAGATCAATGAGAACAAACCGATAACAGGACAAACCCACATCAGCCAACGATACTTGCTTTTGTGCAGATCTCGTTTCATCTTTCATACCTCCAGAACGTTTGGCCGAAGCCCCCAAAAAAATACATTTCCTATATGTTCACTATATTATACTCATCGAGGTGCAGATAGACAAGACGATTCTTGACGAGGTTTTCGCTCGGAATGAGAAACCGGAAATGATGTTCCGTGTTTGAGGGCAGAACCGCCGGGCCTAAGGACGGCGTTTGAAATGAAACGCCCCTCTCGCCTTGTAGCGCGTTTTACTTAAAACTGAACTTTTGCAAAATTGAAGTTAGGCATACTTTTGGAAAGAAAAAATCTTGTCTCTTGATTTTTTCTTGCTAAAAAACAATCGGGGCCTGCACCGAATGACTCGGCGCAAGCCCCGAAGTTATCAAAACCTTGCTTCATACCCAAACGAGCAACTCATCGTCACTCATCGGACATTCGATTCAACTTAAATACAGCCTATTTGGCCACCGAGATGTAATCAACGTCGAACGCTGTGATCCCACCGGTTCCGGAGGATCCGACGCTGATGTAAGGAACATCGCCTTCAGTACCGGTACCGGAAGTCACATCGAACGACACGGGATCGCCACCATTGGCGGATATGGTCACGACGTGCGTGCCTGCTCCACCGGCGGCAATGTTGATCACAAAGGTATTCCAAGCGGTCGCATCGGCAATGTCCAACGTGTTGGCCGCCACGGCGCCTGCATCCCCAGTCGTAACTTCGCCACCCATGGGTTCCGTGCCTGCCAGGTTGTTCATCACAAGCATATCGGAAGTGGCATCCGGGAAATCGGGCTCACCGGCTTTAGCCAGCGAGAAGGAGATGATCTGCGAGCCGTCGGAGATCCCGAACATACCCTTGCCGTTGTCGCGGATGTGGTAGCCAATCCCGCCTTCCGGCCAGGGATCGCCGCTGACTTGATTGTCCAGCGGAGCGGAGGTCGCCACGCGGAGACAACATGCAAGAGTCGCACCATCGAGATCGATACCAGTCGCATGGGTCAGATAGACCTTGCGGTTACTCGGTTCGCTGATGCCCAAACTGCGGGGATCACCGATATCCTGAATACGCAGGAAGGTGACACCGTCTTCGATCAGGGCTGCAGCACCACCGGGATTACCTGCTCCGGGGCCTGTTCCGTCCCACTGGTCGGAACCGTTATCATGGTCCCACGTTCCATCCAGTGATCCAGCGGCTACGTCGCCGTCATAGGTGTAGCTGCTCTTGGCGATGGAGCCGATCAGCTCGATTTCAGCGATCTGCATACTATTGGCACTCCCGGCGTCGCGGACGGTCGGGAACATCACCTGATAGTTAGCATAGGCCGTGGTATTCGCAAACGTGATCGGGGTTTCGTTCTTCGTAAAGCGAGGCCACGCGGCTTCCTGGGCGAAATCAACGATATCGCCGGAGGCGATCAGCTCATAAGGCCCATCGATACCCGCATTCGAACCGGAAAGTTCAAACGAAATCGGGTCACGTTCCGCGGCATCATTCGCAGTCGTTAAAGTCAATCCGGTCACAATCGTCATTCCGTCCAACGGTGTAACCTTGATACCCGTGGCTTCAACCTCGCCTTTGAAGTGCAGAAACTTCGTATTGACGTTGTCATCAATCGCCAGGGCGGGATGCTCATTGCTCGGCCAACCAGCAATACTACCATCTCTGGCTTCATCGGGAACGCCCTTGACGATGTCGCCCGGTACGGTGACGTCGCTTCCGGCGTACTTCTTGACTGCGTCAAGGAAGACACCCAGAGCGCCATCTTGTAAATTCATCTCGCCGCGACCTACGCCGCCGCCTTCTTGTGTACCGGCAACGAAGTACATACGCGGACCACCGGCGATCTGGCCGGCGCCATCATAATATTCTACTCCGGCTTCCCATGCGACAATCCAGGGCAAACCATCGCCTGTCGCAAGCACGGTACCATTACCCACGGTTTCAACATTCATGAAGGAACCCGGGCCGACGCTTTCAATGATCCCCGAGACCTCGGTGCCGTCGGCAAGGACCATCGTCGGAGGCGTCAGACTCAGAATGCTGGTGGAATCAAACCATTTCCAGCGGCTGCTTCTGACAATGTGCGTCGAGCTGTTAATAATCGGCGTCGTGATTGCATTCCATTGGGTTGGCTCGTCGCCGTCATCGTAATCACCACTGTTGCTGTTGCGGCTGATAATGATGCACTTGGCCGCATTCAATTCGGCGATTGCATCGTCGTCGAGCGTTTGGTAGCCCTTGCCATAATCGACACTGTAGCCTTGAGCTTCCAATATAGATGCCCAGGCCGCATCGTCCGGGATACCGTCGGCTTTGTCATCATAACCGCCCGTGACCCAGATGATATCCGCTGCGCCTGGGACAACTCTGACGTCAGAGACGCTGAGGACACCGACGCCGCCGGGATTGCCGTTACCGACGCCCACGTACAGCTTCGCGGCCAGGGTCGGATCCACACCGGCGAATTCGCCCAGCGGAATCGTCCACTCTCTGGCCGAAGCAATCTGCGTGGCCTCGGGATTCGGATGAACCACCGTCGCGGTTGCACCCAGCATGTCTTCCAATGCGACATAGACCGGCTCGGCCGAATTACCGCTGACCGAATCGATACCTTCAGAGACAAGATCGGCACTCACGTCGCCTTCGAGACTCACGTCGTCGAACGTGTACGTGCGGTTCTCACCGTCTTGATGGGACGTCACAAACAGACCGATGAGGACGGGATCCGCCATCTCAATCGTCTGGGCGTCGCCCTGCTGGGTCCAGGTCTCGCCGTCGGCTGAATACGAGCCGGCAAAAGCATTGCCAACGCGCTCGATCTTCACCCAATAACCGGGCGCCATACCCGCCGCGGTGTCATGAGCCGAACTCGAACCGCCGTCGGCTGCAGGACGCCACTGGAACGCACCGCCGCCACCTTCACCGCCGGTGATGGCCATAAGGGCGTGGGTCGAGCCGGGCGCCGTGCTCTGGCGGATCATGACGCCGCCCTTGGCCCAGGCGTTCGAGCCGCTGCCGTTACTGACCACGCGGGCGACCATGGTCGCATCCCCGGTCAGCTCTTGGTACACATATTGGAATTGGTCGGCATTACCCCAGACGTCGGCCCCTTCACCCGTGATCTGGTAGGTCCCCGTAGCTTCATCAATACTCAGACTATCCGGTTGTCCCTGGATTTTGAGCATCAGGTCGGACACAACGCCGCCGGCCGTGATGTCCATCGGGACATCCAAGGCCACCTCGGAAACATACGGTTCAGCCGTATTGTCATAATTCAACGTCGCTTCGTCAGCGATCACCACGTACTTCGGCGTGGAGAATCGCCAGACCGGACCGGCGACCGTACCGGTGGGCGTGAACTCATCCACGGCCCAGTAGTAGGTCGAGAACAGCTCCAACTCGCCGGTATCATACGAGGCCGTCATGAGCTTGCCTTTGAAGGTGCTCATGTCGCGGGCCGCGACAGCGGCTTCGTCCGTGCTCAGATACAGATCGTGCATCACCACGACCTTACCCGGCGTCCACGTCAGGGTCACCGGAGTCACCACGTTCGTCGCCCCGTCGGCCGGAACCGGGAAATGCGCTTCCAGCGGCATCGTCGTGAAGCTCCAGACGTTGCCCTCATAGACAACACCGTCGGCGTCCACTTCGTCCACACGCCAATAATAGGTCGTCCCGGGAGCCGTATCGATAGCGGCAATATTCAGCGGGCTGTCCGCAATCTGGTCTGCGGCGTCGATGGCCGCATCTTCGCTCAAATACACGATGTGCGAAACGGCCGTCGCACCGGCGGTCCATTCCAGCGTCCCCGCCGTCACATCCACCGCGCCGTCGGCCGGAACCGGATTCCGGGCCTTCATCAGGCCGGAGGAAAACGGGGCCGGTGACAGATAAGCGCCGTCAATAACCGTGATCTCTTCGCCGATGACCGGACCGGTCCAACCGGCAGCACAGCTATCGCCGCCGCCGCCTTCTTTCATCAGGGCTTCGATGTAATACTTTTGACCGCCCACGAGCGTCACGGGCGCCGATTGCTGTCCGGCTTCCTTGTCCCACACGAGGTGGTTCGTCCAGCCGGTCACCTCGGCAATTAACGCCGCGTTGGCCGGATCCGCATCGGTGCTCAGGAAAAGCTGCTGAGCGTCGTCGCCGGCGATCCAGAAGGTGTAATCCCCGTCGGCGGGCGGGTACAGATAACCACGAGCACGCGCCCCGTAGTTGTCTGCCCAATCCACCGGACCATCGAACTGGGCCCGCAACTCGCCGTCATCCGGACTGTCCGGATAGGCGTCAAGGCCCGTCAAGTCACTGATCGCCGTGCCGCCGACATTCATCCAATACTCGAAGAGTATCTCGCCCGTCGGCTGGCCGACCGTGGTACTCACGAGGCCCAACACCAGCATAAAAGAGGTTAACATGAAGAGTTTTTTGCACATAATCGTTCTCCTTCCTTAAAACATTGTAAAGAACCTTGTACTTCGCCCTGGCAACGAGTCAGAGCGCCTACGGTTCTTGTGCGCGCCAGATGACAAACCCATAACCCTTGTCTGATCAGGGTTTTTACCTGCCACAGACCACTTCCAACGAAATCACAGAGAAAGATCGACAGGACTCTGTGCCCGTTAAAAAAATACTCTGTTATAGGACTTGGCTCCTTGTTCTTCCGTGAGAAAAGCGCAGTTGAGCTGTAAGTCGAGAAAATACGAAAAGACCGTACATGCCTAACACAAACCTCACTCCAGCTCTGTCCCTTCACCGAACACGCTTCGGTGGTTGCCCAGGAACTTATGGATACTTTTCTACGCCAGAAAGCCAAATTCCCTAAGAGCTACCTGACTTCACTCATGTAACCATTTTTACCAAACCAACCAGTTACTCGTCAAGAAAAATGTAAGAAATTACTAAATTTCTCCAATTCACAAAAAAAAACTCCCCCAATCCCCCCATGTTCTTAGGAGATACAAGATTATGTACCTATTGTAACAATGCAAAATCCGGATGGCGGAAGCTGGATCCTGACGTATGTGCGTGACGTTTCGGTCTTTGTTCCGGTACGGCACGCTCAACCTGCTGGAATTATATTGAAATTGAGGCGAAATTACGGTATCATAAGAATTTGAAGTTCGCAGGAATGATACCGTGAAGTGTATATGGGAAATCCGAGTTGACAGGTGTTTAGTATCAGATGGTTTTCTATATCGCTTACCGTCATGCGAAAACATCATGTTATGGGGTGGCCAATAGTTTATCTGCCTGGTGTTAAGTATTGCTGGTTTTGGATGTATAGTGAGGGTTGTTATGAAAAAGGTTGGAGTATTGACTGCACTGTTTGGGTTCTTGCTGGCGCTGTCTTTGCCCAATGCGATAGCCGATGAAACAAATGGTGACTTACCTGATGATTTCCCCCAATTCATCATCACTCATAATGGCGAAACTGCGCCGGGATACCTGATAGGCAACGTGAATTCTACAGTTGAAGGGGTGGGTAGTTACTTTCTAATTATGGATAATGCGGGCCAGCCCGTATT
>Ga0272442_10000883_pt1 | contig 46875 bp, 18 predicted proteins | sample SSMForm2O_FD_200262 | JGI IMG/M metagenome (GOLD analysis project Ga0272442, IMG submission 200262) | Marine sediment archaeal communities from Little Sippewissett salt marsh, Falmouth, MA, United States - SSM-Form-2O | ecosystem: Environmental > Aquatic > Marine > Wetlands > Sediment ...
CTTCACCTCGATGGGAAGCTCGGCGGTGCGGCCCGTGAGCTGGGAGCGGACAGCGAGGGTCCAGGTGCCCGTCGGGGCGTTGAGCGGAATGCCGTGCCCCATGGTGAAGGAGCCCTTGGCGTCGGTGCAGCGGTAGAGGTCGAGAGCGGATGTGCCGTCGGGACGACGCAGAGCGAGGTGGAACGGGAGTGCGGCGGCGAGGCGTCGGCCCCGTTCGTCGCCGAAGCGGACGCGCAGGGCGAGCTGGCGACCCGCCCGCACAGCCTGGGTGGCCCGCAGGTCGATGGCTTCGAGCGGCCTCGCCAGAAGGGCGAAGACACGCGCGGTGGTGGCCGTGAGGTCGCAGGCGAGGGTCGAGTCCGCGCCAACGGTGCCTGCCTGGCGCTCGTCGTTGAGGTCGTAGGCATGGAGGGGCCGTGGGATGGGACGGGCGGGCCGCAGGTCGGCCTTCACCTGATGCCAATCCGTGTGGCTCTTCACAAAGGAGTCGTTGACGGCGACGAGGTACGTGGCGTCGGCCCCGCCATCGATCTGCATGAGGGAAACGGCCTTGTGGCCGGTGGTCAAGAGGGCGTGGCCCGTGGCGCCGAGGGCCGCTGCCGCGGGTGCGAAGTCCCGCACGAGGCGCTCCACGAGGTCGATATGGCGTCGTCCTGCGGGGAGGTTGGGGCACGCCCAGTTGTAGGGCTTCCCACCGACCTGGAAGGGCGCAGCCACGCCAAGAGGCTTCGCGCCGGGCAGGTCGAGGGTGGTCGACCCGTCCACGAGGACCCGGCCGCCTGCGGAAGCGAATGCCCCGATGCCCTCGACGACGCTCGCGGGCAGAGGAAACGTCTGCCCCACGACCACGAGCGCCTCGACGCCATCGATGCCCCGCTCGGCGATCTCCTCCTCGATGACCAGACGAGGGGTGTAGCCGAGGCGCGTGAGGGTGACGAGCGCCGTGTAGACGCCCGTGCCGATGCCCTGGGCCGTGTGTTGTCGGGCCATCTGGCTCTTCGAGTAGAGGATCCCGACGCCGTGGCGGCCCCGGCACGCGGTGGCCAGGAAGCCGAAGCGATGGAGGAACTCGCGGCCCGAGCGAAGACCTTCGGCGATAGGCTTGCCCTTCATCTCGGACCAGTGGGTCTGCTTGTTCATGCCGCCGAGCACGGTGGAGAAGCCCTCGAGTGCAAAGCCGGCGCCCGAGGCGCCGTGGGCGAGGTCGTGGGCGACCGCCCGCACGAACTTGCCGGGATAGGCCGCTTGGCCGTGGGCCATGCCCAGGCTGTGCGCCACCCACACGGGCTGCCGGCCGCGCGGCCAGGTGTTGAGCATGGCGGCCGTGAGAAGCCACTGGTAGGCGTAGTCTGGCCCGGCCACCTGGTCGTTCCAGGCCGTCATGTAGCGGAAGTCGAGCGGGCGGCAGGCGGAGGGCACGTATTGACCGAGGCGGACCGGGCAGTGGTCGAGGTTGGTGCTGGTGGTGTGTCGGAGTGAATGTGCGACGGAGCGGAGGGTGGCCACGTGTCCACGATTGGATTCCCCGTAGATGCCCATGAGGTACGCGGCCCACGCGTCGATGCGCGTCTCGAGCTCGGCGGTTCTGGCGGCGTCGAGGGGCTTGAGGTGGCGCGCCATTTCCTCGAGCCACCGGGTGGTCGGCAGGTCGATGGCGGGCGCGAAGTCGGGGCGCTTGATCGACAGAAGATAGGTCACGTAGTCGGCGGTCCCGACGGGTTCGAGGCCGGTGCGTCGCGTGAACTCCTCGGTAACCGCTTTGTCGCTCCGTGCGAGGTGGTTCCGCAGGGCCTCCTCCTGCTTGCCCCAACCCCAGTAGAAGAGGAGCATCTTGCGGTTGAGGTGGCCGACGGGGTCGAAGTCGAAGCAGAAGCCGCCGAAGGCGGGATAGCGGGCGTTGGCCTGTGCGACGAGGGCGAGGCGCTGGCGGAAGGAGGCCAGCTCGGGGGCGTGGATGCGCGCGGGGTTGAAGCTCATGGGGCGGGTGTACGGGTTGACGAAGAGCATCGTGCCCGCTTCGGTGAAGGGGTCGAGCACGGTGTTGCGGCCCATCTCGGCGGCGCACATGGCGAACGCAGCGTCCACGCCCGTCTCACCAAGGGTGGTGACGATGTTCTGGTGCCACGCCTGGACGCTGGCCCGGCGGCGGGCGGGGTCGGCGCGGTCCTCGCGCGAGAGCTTGGGCCGGCCGGGCACAGTCTCGTCCGTGAGGGCGGCAGACGACGTGCGGACGGGGCTCGTGAGGGTGAACGTCAGCCCCGTCTCCGCGCCGTCGAGGACGATGGCATAGCGGCCGGGCGCGAGCGGCGCGGTGTCGAGCACGAGCGGGCCGCCCTCCCCTTCCCACAGGAGCAGGCGCGTGCCGCCGTCGTGCACGGCCTCGAGGCGTGCGGCGGCCTGGGTGTGGATGGCGAGGGGGAGTTTCTCACCAACGACGTAGGCGGAGCGGCCCAGGGGGAAACTCACAGCTTCCGCGGCTCCCCGAGCGGATGCTGCGGCGATGCCGACGAAGAGAGCCACCCAGACCATTCGCGACCACACGGACATACGAGCATTCACTGGCGGAACCCTGGCTGGAGTGAGAGTGGCGCTGCGTGGGGCATCAGACCCATCGGCGGACGAAGGAGCTTATGCCCACGCCGGCCCGGACCATGACGAGGGGCTTCTGGCATCGCCTGGCGACGATGTCGGGCACGGGATCGCGCCCGAACCGCAGGGCGGGCGGCTGCCCCGTGCAGCCGATGACGATCAGGTCGTAGGCCTCGGCCTCCTTGAGAATCGAGTCGGCGACGTTGGGGGCGGCGACAACCTTGGCCTCCACCCGGTCCGGCGGCAGATGCATCTCGCCCACGTGGTCGGCGAGGAAGGCACCGATGTCGAACTTGCGGTGGCCCCCGACCGTGAAGGCGACCACCTGCCCCTCGTCCGGGTGGGCGAGGATGCTGGCCACTTCCAGCGCGAACGCGCCGTTCGGGCCGCCAGCGAGCGGCACCAGCACCCGCCGGAAGTCGCGCTTGCCGCAGTCCTTCAGGATAACCACGTTGCACGGGGCGCGCTCGATCACGGGATCGATCGTGCTCCCCAGGCGGAACGCCCGCGCCTGCGTCTCCCCGTGCCAGCCCATGATCAGCATGTCCGCCTTCCTGCGGCGGACGGCGCTGATGATGCCCCGGGCGATGCTTCGGCAGTAGCGAATGGTCGTGCTGAGGGGGAATTGCGGGGCAAGGTAGAGCATGGCCTCCACCATGGCCTCCTTGCCAACGTCCATATACTGCTCGGCGTCGCTGAGGGGCACTTGGTCGGGCACGGGCACCATGTGGAGCAGCTCCACGCGGGCGTCCTTGGCTCCGCATAGCTTGTACGTGTTGAGGACCAGCTCGAGGGCGTTCCGCGGATTCGCGACGGCGACCATCACGCGGTATTCGTCGCCCTCGGGCGCCGCCTCCTCCTCGAAGACGCGGATCTCGTCGGCCGTGGCGACGGCCCGGGACTTCGAGTAGAACTGATAGATGGCGAGGCCGGCGAAGATCCACACAGGAGCCAGAATCCACGCGATGAAGCTCATGTGGACGAGCCACACGGCAAGCACCGCCTGTGCGGCAATGGCCAGGACCGGCGGAATGGGGAACAGCGGCATCACGAAGCCGTAGCTCAACTCGTCGCCCATGTTGAGCCGGATCTTGATCACGCACACGTTCACAAGGAAGAACAGGAAAAGGAACATGATGCTCGCGCTAGAAGCCACGTCCTCGGTGGGCAGAGCGACGGCCACCAGAATCACCAGCGCACCCGTGAACGCGAGGGCCATGTACGGCGTGTTCGTCTTCGGCGAGATGCGGGCGAAGATAGCAGGGAGCATTCGGTCGCGTCCGAGCGCGTAGGACGCCCGCGTGGCCGAGTAGATCGTCGCATTGAGCGCCGACGTGGACGAGAAGACGACCGCGAGCGTCACGAGAAGGTAGCCGAGGAACTTGCCGGGGAGAAGAGCCGCAACAGCAGCCCCAAAGCCCTTCTTGCCGTGGCTCCCGATCCACTCGATCGGGTTCGCGATATCGGGGCTCGGCTTGACGGCCACAACGGTGGCGAAGGAGACGAGCGCGTAGACCACGGTGACGATGAAGACGGAGTAGATCATGGCCTTGGGGATGTTGCGCTTCGGATCGATCGTCTCGTCGCCAGCCTGGGCGATCACCTCAAAGCCCTCGAAGGCAACGTAGATGAAGCCCATCGTCACCAACAGCTTGTGCCATCCGTGCGGCATGAAGGGCTGGAAGTTCTCCAGGCGCGTAGGGTCGGCGATGGCGACCACGATTCCCACAACGGCGATGCCGACGACGAACACCATCTGCCCGAGCGTGAAGAACGCTCCCACCTTCCCCGTCTCCGAGGCTCCACGGTAGTTGATGTAGATGAAGAAGACCGCGATGACGAGGGCAACCCCGCGCTCGGCGGCATCAAGGGAAAACGGGAGCCAGCCCAGCAGGCCCAGGCGTGCCAGGAACTCCAGGGTGTAGGTGGCGAACACGCAGGCGTAGAGGCTGCCGGCCACGCTCGAGGCAAACCACTCCATCCACCCGGCCAGGAAGCTCGTGCCTCGGCCGAACCCGATTCGAGCGAAGTTGTAGGCCCCGCCGGCGCGCGGAATCGCCGAGCTCAGCTCCGCGAACGACATGGCGGTGAAGAGGGCGATCAGACCGTTCAGGGTGAAGCTGAGAACCACGCCGCCCGGGCCAGACTCGCGGATGGAGATGCCGATGCCGATGAACACCCCCGCGCCGATCATCATCCCCAGCCCCATCATCGTGATGTGGAACAGGGTGAGATCGCGCGACAGCTCGGCAGTGACCCGGCCCTTATCCGCCACCGTGGAGGTCCCTCAGAATCTCCCGCGCCGTGCCTGCCTTGCCCCGAGCGATGTGCTCGATGCGCTGGCGACACCAGACAACAAGCACGGTGAGCAACACCAGTGCGGCTACGCCCACACTCAAGCCAACGGCCAGTTCCGTGTCCATCTTCGCCTCTGCAAACAGGACGGGGTGAGGGGCTATCTATAGCAAATCGCTGCCCCGGAGGCAAACAGCACGCGGCGCGGTCAGAAGTGGTCCACGAGGTACTGGTAGTGCGGCGCGAGCGGGAACAGGCGTTCCAGAATGCCCACGGCTGGGCGCGATGCGGCCAGCGTGCCGTCAGCCACCAGAGCACGCGCGGTGCGGTAGCCGTAGAGCAGTTGGGCGAGCGCCCACTGTGGCATCCGGGCCACGGGGCCTGTGGGAAGGCGCTCGCCGATGCTCAGCCTGCCATCGGCCCACGTGAGCCCCACGTCGTCCAGGTTCGTGCGGAGGGTGAGGCACCCGGTGCCATCGAGGCGCGAAGCAAGGAGCGGCGCCACCTTGCGGAGAGCGTTGCGGATGCGGATCATCCTCACCTGCCCCCCGCCGTCGGGGCGCCAGGTGGTCTGCTGGCTCAAACCGAACGGCTTGCAGAAGTCCGCGAACGCATCGTCCTCGGGCACAAGGAGCTTGATGCGCTCCACCCGCTGGCGCACGGCACGCCGGGCCGCAGCGCGAAGGGCGTCGGGGAACACGGCGCGTGTGGCGAACCCGACCTCGATGACCGTGGCCGACGCAGCCGAGGAGTCGCGGACCCAGTAGCCCACGGGCCGTTCCCTCGCGTCGAGCGCCACCTTGCACACGGCCTCGGTGCCGTAGTGGACCCCCTTGCGAAAGGGCCGCCAGTGGCGGGGGTCACGGAGGGTGAAGCCCGTGCGGCCCGCGCTGTTCCGTGCATACATTCGGAGCACGGCACCGAGGTGTCTCCGTGCAAAGCTCACGAAGCGGAACCCGTTGGGCACCGCGCGCTCGGCATCGCGAACCGCCAGCGAGAACTCGATACTCGGGAATGCCTGCGCGTAGCCGAACTTCGGGTAGTAGGCGGGGATGCCGTAGAGCATCGCCGTGTCGAACCCCTCCCGGCGCATCCAGCGCAGCGAGTTCTCCATCACGCGGCGCCCGTAGCCCTGGAAGCGGCAGTCGCCGCGAGTGCCTACGCCGGCAATGCCGCCCATGCGAACCGTCTGAGAGCCGATCTGCTGCTGGAAGTCCACTACGCTCGTCCAACTCACCCCCTCGCCATCCACGATGAGCTCGAGCTTGTGGTGGGGGAAGCGCGTGGTCACCCGGATGTCGGGGTCCACGGGCGCGTCCAGATCCTCGGGCGCATCACGGGACGCGATGCGCTGCCTGCGCAGTTCGCCGATGCGGGCATTCACCTCGCGCGACGACAGCGGGCGGCGTGGCCTTCGCGACGCGTTTCCCATGCTCCGGGCTCCGCTGTTGGGTGGGGTCAGGTTCGCAGCCACGCGCTATGGAGCCTCAGGGCCCTTGGGCGCTGGGCCGAGGGGCACTCGGAAGCCGCGCACGCGCCGGCCATCCGCGTCGGTAAACCAGCAGAGTCCATCGGGCTTCCCCTGCCCCCTGCCCGTGCCAAGCGCATCCAGTGCGGCGCGCAGATACGCCAGCGTCTCGACCGCTTCCGTGCCGGTCGCGCTTGCGGCGAGCCCCTCCTGCTGTGCGATCGCTCCGGCAAGCACGGGAGCGCGCCCGGCCTCCCCGAGAAGCACAAGAGCCGCCGCGGCCACCTTGCGGTCGTGATGGATGTGGTCGCGCGAGTGGTCGTGGCGGAGGATGGAGCAGATGGCATCGACCGCCTCGGTGCGCCCCGTGTCACCCACGGGGTAGCGTGCGGCGACCCGTGCCAGGGTGGCGGCGAACACGTCGCACGAGCTCGTCGGGCCGTCGCCCGTGCCACGACGCCCCCGTCTGATCGCCTGATGCACGTAGGGCGTTGCCCGCCGGCCGGCGGACACCACCGCCTCCACCTGGACTTCGGTCACAGCATCGAGGCGGCCGCTGCTGTAGGCCTCGATCAGGGCGTCGATGGCCTCCTGCTGCTCCGGCGCCAATGCCGGCAGCGACGGGTCGCCGCCCCGCCAGAAAAGCACCGTGCCAGCCACGACAACCAACAGCACGATGGCCGTCTTGACGTATTTCATCCACGTCTCCTGCTATGCCGTGCTTCAGAGCCTCAGGCACGCCTCCACGGCGATCCAGAAGAGTTGCTCCCGCACCGGCCTGCGGTCCTGCCAACCCCGGCGGTCCCATTCGGAACCGCTCACGTCGTCCCCCGCGTAGAGCACCTGCCCCAGGGTCACCCCCCGGAACCGCGCCAGAGCGAAGAGCGATGCCGCCTCCATCTCCACGGTCAAGCACCCCTCCGCCCGGCGGCGCTCAATCTTGCCTGGCGTCTCCCGATACGGCGCGTCCGTCGTCCAGGTCGTTCCGGACACAAAGTCGATACCACGCTCGCGCAGCACCGCCTCGATGGCCGCCACGGCCTCCGGGCTTGGCTCCACAAGGCGTCCGGGCGGCAGGTAGTGGTACGAGGTCCCCTCATCGCGCACAGCCGCCGTCGGCACGATGGGCCGCCCCACGGCCAGCGACCCGTCGAGCACACCGGCCCCGCCGCAGGCAATGAGCTTGCGGCAGCCCTTCGCGATCACCTCCTCCGCCAGCCCCACCACCAGCGGAGCCCCCACCCCGGGCTGGTAGAAGAGCACCCGCCGGCCATCCATCTCGAGCTCATAGAGAGGATGCGAGCCGTGCTCCCAGCGGAGTTGCCCTGCGCGGCGAGCCCGCTCGCTCTCGCCGATGGCCGCCACCACGTCGCCGAAGAAGCACAGCACGCAGTGCTCCGGCACGTCGGCACGCGCCACCACCCGAGACGGCTCGATGAGCGCCTCGCGGCTGGGATCGAACTCCAGAATCGGGAACTCGCTCGCCATCGCACTTCATCTCCACGCGCCCCCATCCCGCTGCCACCTGCTGATGCTAGCACACAGCCACGCCGCGTTCAACTGCCCCATGCACGCCCTCCCCCGCCGGATCGACCCGACCCGGCCGCGTAAGACCGTGTTCCGCAACAAGAGCCAACTACCCTCTCGGAGAAGAGCCGTGAGGCCCGTCCTTCAGCGCCACGATGCTGAGATCATCGAGTTCCGAGCCGCCGCCTCTTTCCTTGGCACTATCACGCGACGCTGAGAACACCACGAGGACGTCCCCCGCGCCGTCGTACTCGAAGTCGAACTCCTTGAATCCCTTGCCGTCCGCGCTTCGGTAGTCCCTTTCCGCGAGCTTCGCGACCCTGCCCTTGCCGTTGCCCGCGACCCTTGCTGGAACTCCTCTCAGCTTCCTGCTCGTCAGCTCGACGGTGCAGCCGTCATCCTTCGTCGCACCGGGATAAACGCCATAGATGCTCACGAAGAAATGGACGTCCTCCGCCGACACGCCGAACAGGTTGAAGCGGAAGCGATAGCGTCCCTTCCCGTGGGAGAAGCGGCTTCCGTCCAGCACGATGGCACGTGCGCTGAGCGCGCCCTTGTAGAACTTGTGCATCTGCGCGTGAAGGGACGTATGCAGATCGTGGTACTCCTTCCCCTCATTCACAGGGAAGGTCCCGTGGACGATGAACCAGGTGTCCCGGGGACTCTCCGCATTGAAGTGCAGAACGTCTCCCACTGCTCTCTGCTTTATGTCCGGGTAATAGTCGAAGCGCTCCGTCCACACCGTGTCGCTGCCGAGGACTTCCAGGCTGTAGCTCGCCGTGTCCGCTCCATCCACGTCCGCGACCTTCACCGTCAACGTGTTGGCCTTTCCCGCGTCGCCAGGGCCGGGCGTGCCCGAGAACGAGCCGTCGGCGGAGACCTTCAGCCAGTCCGGCCCGTTCACCTTGGAAAACGTCAGTGCGTCTCCATTGGGCTCGTATACCTCGGAGGACCATGCGCGAACGCGGTCGAACCGGACTCTGTCTCTATACTCCCTTCCCGCGATCGCCGGGGACCTCTTGAACGCATCTGCGGAAAACTCAGGCGGCCTGGCTTCCTTTGCGACGACCTCCAGCTTGCTCGTGTCGACCACCCCGCTCCTGTCCGTAACCGTCACCGTGCAGGCGTGGGTCCCGACGGAGGGAGCCGTTCCTGAGACCGATCCGTCCTTACCGATGGTCAGCCACGCGGGGGCTCCGGTGCCCGCAAAGGTCAGCTTGTCCTTCGAGATGTCCGAAACCTCGCTGGCCAACGATGCCTTGAAGGCACGCCCAGGAACAACGAGGATCCGCACAGGGTCGTTCTTGAACGACGGACGGTCGAGGATGGCGCCCACATACCGTTCCGCCATGGTCGTGTAGCCGGAGCGGTTGAAGTGGATCGCGTTATTGGGCATCCTCATGCTCTTCCCTGTGGGTTTCCCGTCTTCGTCCACAAGCCGTCTCACGTGTTCGAGGCATACCGCTGCGCCCGTGGAACGAATGTGAGCCGCATGGTCCACGTGATCGCCGACATCAGCCAGGACACGCGTCACGACCCCAAGGGATTCGGACCAATACTCCTTCTCCGCATCGGCATTGCTCGATTGGCGCGAAAGCTGGCCGGTAACGAATGGCAGATCGGGCGTATCGAGGTATCCCCTGATATCCGCGATGATCCGATGCAGCTTCTTCTGGTAAGTGACGAAGCGGTACACTCGGATTGTGTCCGCTTCCCCCTGGTGCCAGATAATCCCCTTGAACGTCCCCTGCTTCTTCAGGGCGCGCAGAGCCGCTGCTGAAGGATGGAATCGGCCGCCCTTGGTGAAGTTGTCGATAGCCTTCCCGCCAAAGGCGCTGATGATCAGGCCCACCTTTACCCCAGGATCCCCAATCTCCTTCAGGTACTTCTGCGCAAACGGCAGGGGAATCGAGAAGCTCCTCTTCACGTGCTTGGTGAGGGGATGAGCTGCCGGCTGCCACTCCCGACCCCGGCGCAACAGCACGCGCGGAACCGGGTCGGTGACAGGATTGTAGTTCCCTGCGTCGTCGTAGAGGTGGCTTTCCTTGAAGCCTCCAGCCATATTCGACTGTCCCATGAAGATAAAGAGGTGGAACTTCGCGGGATCCCTCGGGACGTCCCATTCGCCTGCCGCCCAGGCATCACGAGCCCACAGTCCCAATGCGACCAGCATAAGCATGGGGACATGACGGTGGCTCGCCCTGGGATTTCTGACTCCTGGTTGTCTCACCCTATTTCCCCTGCAACTGACCGTCGAACCTGTAGCTCCGGCCCGCCTTGAACTCGAAGGGCTTCTTCACGGCCCCACAGACCATGCTTCCGCGATCGCTGCGTCCGGCGTGAAAGGTCGCCGATACAACCTCCCCGCCAGACCAGACCAGGTCGAGCTTGTGGCCGCCGCGGACAAGGACGCCGGTGATCGAACCATCGGGATAGCCCTTCGGCCAGGAAGGCAGGAGCTCCACGTGCCCCGGACGGGAGAAGACGAGCATCTCCATAATCAGCCGAGGCAGGCTGAGCGCTGCGTCCAGGTTGTTGATCCTCTGACCGGTCCGGCAGGACGTGGCCATGTTGCGGTAGAAGTAGTTCCGCGTCGCCAGGCGATGCAGGTTGGTGCACACCTTGTCGATGTCCTTCAGTCGGGTCGCCATCAACAGCACGTGCATCAGGCCGTGGGTCTCGTTGGCGCCGAACGCGAAACGCTTGTCGAGTGCCACCCCTGCCGCCTCGCGCAGTTTGGGGTCCGCACCCGGCAACGCGAATTCCCACCACGGGTAGACCATGATCAGGTGAGACAAGTGGCGGTGTTTGTAGAACTCGCCGTATCTGTGCGGAGCCCACTCGGCCAGAGCCCCGTCCCCGTTGATGCGATAGGGTGTGATCTTCTCCCGGTAGCTCTTCCACTGGGCGATCTTGCTTGCGTCCAGCTTGAACTGCTCGCCGAGCTCGATCAGGATGCGGAAGACCTCCCTGGCCACGGCAAGATCGAACGTGCAGTCCTTGAGGGTCTTGGGCTGGCCTCTCGGAGAGTTCTCGGGGGAGATGCCCGGGTAGACGTGGTAGAAGCCATCCTTGCCCTTCACCAGGTAGTCCGCATAGAAGTCCGCCATCTCCAGGTAGAGCGGCAGGACCTCGTTCCTCATGAAGTCGCGATCCCCCGTCAGGAGCGCATAGTCGTAGAAGGGGTGGAGGTTCCATCCGCCGCCGCCTGGCCAGTACATCCAGCCCATCCTGTTGCCCAGATGCACGAGATAGCCCGTCTCCGGGTCGGCGTAGTTGCCCACCAGGAACCCGCGGCAGCCGAGGTACTTGCGCGCGTTGAGCCGCCAGCCCGGCAGCATCCCCTTGATGTAGCTGAAATACGACCTGGCGCATTCGGGGAGGTTGCCCATTGCAGCCGCCGAGATCTGGAGGTTCACGTTCGAGTCGAGCACGAACCCGCCCCCCCACGGCGGCGACCAGTTGCCGCACCATATCCCCTGGAGCGGCGGCGGGTACTTGCCGCACGACGAGATCAGCAGATACCGCCCCATCGCATGTATCTGCTCGAGGAACAGCGGCGTCACGCCCTTTTCCCTCGAAGTGGCGAGCAACTGCTCGGCGGAGATCACTCCCCATTCCCTGGCGCCGCCCAGGTCCAGCACCACGCGCCGGAGCATCTCGCCATGCTCACGGGCGTGGGGCTCGAGCAGTTCCGCATAGCCCGCGGGGAGCTTCGCCAGCTCCGCCCGAATCCGATCGCGTTGCGAAGCGGAGCCATCCCTTTGCGGCACGACGCGGATCACAATCAAAGCCTCATCGGAGCCGCTGATGCTCAGGGTGCTGCCGTCCGCCGACATCCTTCCTCCCTTGGTGGTGGCCCGGGCAACACCCTCGTACCCGCCGGGGTCGAATCCATACTCCACGTCGTAGTGAAGCCAGCCGGGAGCCCCCGTGCTCCTCGGCGGGTTCGTATAGTCTTTCAGGGGAACTCCCCTTACGCTCCTACTGCGTCCCGGCGTTTCGGCCAGAGACAGCATCACGTTGAGCTTCCGGCCGCCCGTGCACTTGAGCTGGACCACGTTCACGTCGTGCGTTCGGGACGAGAAGACGCGCTGCTCCACGCCCCCGTCGCCGTCCCTCCATTCGGTCATCACCTCGCCGGATTCCAGATCGAGTTCGCGCCGGTAGTCGGACGGCTTCCCGGCAAGCTTGTGCTGGAGGCACAGGTCGAAGGCTGGGTGCGGAACCACTCCCTTGGGGAATATGGCTCCCTTTGCGGCGAGTTGCTTCTTCGCCTCGGCGTTGGCCAGGTTGTATGCCTCCCGTTCCTTCCCCTCATCGATCAGGCGCCGCACCTGCGGCAGCAGATGCGCGATATCGGCCACCATCTCGATCCTGCGGTCCCAGAAGCGGACGAACAACTCCTCATGGTTGCAGATGATCCGCTCGTCTCCCGGGCGCCCCACGACCCGTGCCCCGTGCCGCCCGTTGCCGGTGACCATTCCGTGTTCCCACTCGTCCGCCGGCATCTCCGACCAGATCACCCAGCGGCGGGGCGCCGGCCTCGTTTCCGACGCCAACAGCCCATTCGCAGCGATGCCCAGCAACGACATGCAGATCGCCAGGCGAATGCACGGATGTACTTCAGACAGGTTCACTCCAGCGAGTTCCTTCTATAGTGATGTGCTCTTTCGCCTGTGCCATGGCGTCGGCCCTCGTATTGTGCTGGATCAGCGTGAACTGGGCAAGTTCCCCTTGGACATCTGAGACTCGGACAGGCGACTCGCCTGCGGCCAGGAGGGATCCCCGGAGGCATTGGGGGCCAGATTGACGAGCTCCGGCCGGAGCGTGACCGGCTCTCCTCGCGAGCGCTCGCGGACGCGCTCGTAGTGCGGGCCTCAGCCCGTACGAACATACGCCCTGAAGGGCGCACTACCAACCGGGGATACGCCCCCGATCGCGCACGTCAGCGCGCTCGTAGTGTGGGCCTCAGCCCGTGTGCACATCGCGTCAGCGCATTCACCGGCCCCCATTCGTCCTCCTCCGCCTGCGAATCCGCCAGCCTACCACGCCGAGGAATGCTGCCCCCATGAACGCCATCGAGAGGGGCTCGGGGACGACCTGACTATCCAATGGCTTGACGAGGCGGAAACCTATGCCTACGTAGCTGCTCCCGCCGATGGGCTCGTACCAGTCGCGGTTCGTAGCTGACATGTAGATGCCATGCTCGTCCCACCAACTGCCTCGCGGGCCGCGGTGATCTGTCGAGATGAGCGCCTCATTCCACTCCCACAAGTTGCCGCCCTGGTCGAACGTGCCGTAGGCGCTGACCGAACTGGTGTAGGCGCCGACCTCGTTCCTCCAGTACGGCGCACCCACGGCATGCTCGACATCATCCCAGTAGTTCGCCGAGTTCGAGCCGCCTGGGGGCGCGTCCGGGGCGGGCATCGTGTCGCTCTGTGTGGGGTACTCCCAGTAGCCGGCCTCCGCGCCGCCGCCCTTGCAGTAGGCGGCCTTGTACCACTCGTCCTCGGTGGGGATGCGGAAGCGCGCGCCCCCCCTCCGGCGAAGTTCGCCCGGTCGCCGATGTTGATGTAGGCGCCGCACTCCGTGTCGCCCGTCCCCTGGCCGTTGTGCATCCAGTTCGCGAAGCGCGCGGCGTCCCAGAAGTCAATGTAGCTGACGGGGCGGTCGGCCCACTCATCGGCCATGGACTAGTGGTAGTTCCCTGATGAGCCCGTGCGCTCGATCTTGCAGCCACCTTCGTCCGAAGTCCACATCATCGGATCGTAGAGCCCGTGGGGGTCGTCGTTGTCTGCCGCCTTGGCGTTGAGGAACTCGCAGTACTGCCCGGCCGTTACCTCATGCCTCCGATGCGATAGGCGTAGCCCACGGGGCCGTGGCCCAAGGGCTCGGGCATGTTGCCGGGGGCCTCTTGACGTTGCTGAACGTCAACATGCGGTTAAGTCCTGGATTGGTGGGCGCTTGAGAGGAAGAGGGAGGGAGAAAGGGAAAGGTGATGCTGACGTGCGTCAACATGCCTCTGGAGGCGTCGGATGATGGCAGGCGGGGCTGAGTCTGCTGGAACTTGCTTTCCAGAGCGCAAATCATTGACAGGACAGAGCTTGCAGTGAATCGCGAGAAGAGGCTCTGGAGCGCGAGCTCTGGCACGCTCGTTGCATGCTTTCCAAATGGCGATAGTTCAGAGGGAATATGCAATCATTGGTCCGGCTACGTCCACCAACGAGGAGCGACGCTTTGAGAGGCACTACCCCGCACTTCTCGCCAGGTCGGGGCGTGAGCGCAGCACCTCCTGAAGGGAGCAAGGGATAGCATCAGATACCAAGGCCCGGCTCCCAGACAGTCTGCGCGTGCCCAGTGCTCCCATCGTCGTCTCAGGCAAGGCCGTACTGGTGATCCGGCGTACGGCGGACACTGACGGCCAGGGTTGGTGAGAAATGCGGGCTGAGAGAAAGGACACGATACCGATGCGATTGACGCGGCCCCATGCTCTGCTTCTCTTGTGCACGATTGCGGCTCTGGGTGGACTGGCGGCGCTGTCCGACGGGGCTCCGTGGGTGGAGGAAGCCAAGCTCACCGCCAGCGATGGTGCTGCGTTCGACTACTTCGGCTACGGCCAGTCTGTCTCGGTCAGTGGGAGTGCGGCCATCGTGGGGGCGTGGGGCGACGACGACCACGGCGGCGAGAGCGGCTCGGCCTACATCTTCGAGCTCACGGGCAGTGGCTGGGCACAAGTGGCGAAGCTGACTGCGAGCGACGCTCGGACTAATGACAGCTTCGGCATGTCTGTTGTCCTGAACGGGAGCACAGCCGTTGTGGGAGCCGATGGCAATGATGACGACGGCAGTGGCAGCGGCTCGGCGTATGTCTTCGGGAGAAGCGGGAGTGGCTGGACAGAAGTGGCAAAGCTCACGTCAAGTGATGCTGCGTCAGAGGACCGCTTTGGCACTTCCGTCGACATAGATGGGAATACCATCATCGTGGGAGCCATCGGGGACACCTCCTCCCGCGGTTCGGCGTATATCTTCGAGGACACGGGGAGTGGCTGGACACAAGCGGCGAAACTCACCCCAAGCGACGCGCCGACGCACGCGGTCTTCGGCATTTCGGTGGCTCTCAGTGGACGGCGTGCGATAGTAGGGGCGTGGCGAGATGACGACCTCGGCTTCCGGAGCGGCTCGGCCTTCATCTTTGAAGACACGGGGAGCGGTTGGGCCGAGGTGGCAAAGCTCACGGCCAGCGATGGAGTGATGGCCGACTACTTCGGCTGGGCCGTCTCGCTGAGCGGGAACACGGCCATTGTCGGGGCCTACGGCGACGATGATCTTGGGTCCCACAGCGGCTCGGCCTACATCTTCGAGGACACCGGCAGCGGGTGGTCCGAAGTGGCCAAGCTTACGGCAAGTGACGGTGCTGAATACGACTACTTCGGTCACTCCGTCGCCGTGAGCGGAGGAACGGCCATGGTCGGAGCACAATTGGACGACGATCTCGGCTCCAACACTGGGTCCGTGTACATCTTCGAGGACCAGGGAGGGGGCACGTGGACCGAGATGGCGAAGTTGGCGGCAGGCGATGCGGTGGCAGGAGACTACTTCGGCCACTGTCTGGCTCTGGGCGATGGTAGAGCCATTGTGGGAGCCTACCGCGTGGGGGATAACGGACTTGATAGCGGAGCGGCTTACATCTTCTCGTCCAGAGACCTGGACGTCCCGATCCCCGAACCCGGCACCCTGAGCCTCCTCTGCCTTGGCGTGCTCGGTCTGTGGCGGAAGCGTCGAAAGCGCTAGCCACTGGCAACCAACACCACACAAGATGGGCCGAGCAGGCACGCTCGCCTGGGGCACAGGTCGCGCGGCGGCTCCCCATCGAGCTCAAGTGCGACGTCAGGAAGTACTTCCCTTCTATCGACCACGAGATGCTGATGGGCCAGCTTGGCCGAGCCGTCATCGGTGCCTGGCACGCACAGATGCTCGACATCCCCCTTCCCCGGCGCATAATGGGCGCCACACCGAGGGGGATCTGTGAATGGCACCCGCTCAGCATCACCAACCCAGCATCGCAGGCCCGGATTTTGCGCTCGCCTGCCACCATGCTCCCTGTCCGCAGATTGAGTCCGGCATCCCCCGACCTTCTGAACTGCCCCGCTGCATCTGGCCTCGGCAGGGCCATGGAACGGCCGGCATGACATGCGTCGTCGTGACGTCTTCTATGCGGTGCCTGGCACCGCGTCGCCATCTCTCTCCTAGACGGAGTTCTCCAGGAAGCGGCCTTCCCGGCCATCCGACGGATCCCACGGACACCACTCCTGTGACCCACCCTCAGTCGGCAACGGTCGCTTTGTCGCGCTCCGCAACCGGAGCAGAAGGGAGATCGTGCGGATGAGCGTTAGATCAGCAATAACGAGCACAGGAACCTACGCACTGGGACTAGCTTTTCTGCTTGCATTTCTGTCTCTTCCCGTGCTCTTCATTCTGGGGGGAGTTGCTGTCGGAGAGAAGATTCTGCCGTGGCTGATGCTTCTGTCCATTCTGACTCTCGGGTTCAACATCGTCATCCTCTTGCCACTTGCTCTCATTCCCCCAAGTCGTCCATGGGCAACACTGGGCTTCTTCATTTCCTCGTTTGTCTTCGGCCTCACTGGGTGGTTCATGGGCCTCCTGTTGACGTGGATCCTCTGGGGTGGTGTGGCTGTTGTCATCGGCCTTTTCATCATAGGAATCGGGGTGGTCCCGATCGCGATGCTTGCCACGCTCTTCAACGGGATGTGGGCTGAACCAGGGCTTCTCTTCTTGGCTGTACTACTGGCCTTCGGACTTCGGATTCTCGCAATGACGCTCGCAGAAAGTCGATGTGATTGGGTGGATGGATGACTGGAGGGGTGAGTGAAGATGCGTCGGCCTGAGGAGAGGCTGATGCTGGGCTTCCCAGACATCCAATCACCCAACCGTGGCCTCCGGTCCCAACCCAAGACGGAAACGCGGCATGCTCACCCGTCATCGGATCGAGTAGTCCTGCGTTCCACCCGGTGGGTGCTGCTCCAGATTGGGGAAGCCGCGAGAGCGCGAGGCTCCCGCCGAGCCGGCAGGGTGGTAGCCTCGGCTCAGCAGTAGCTTCGCCCTCCCTTGCCCACCTCGGGGCGTCGCTCCGCACAGCGTCTGGACACGAATCGGCGGTTCTGGTACAAGCGGGGGGAAGGGTGGGGTGCACGGAACGGTGGGAAGACTCGTGATGAGACCAGGCTGGTGGGTTGCGGCGGCTGTGGCGGCGGTCACTGCCGCGGCCGCCGGCGCCGCAGGGGCGGGTGAGGCCGCTGCTGAGCGAATCGTGGATCTCGGTGCCGATGGCGATGAGGCCCATGACCTCCAGGGCTTCTACGGACGCGAAGGGCCGTATGCGAAGGCGCGAATCCCGATCACGAAGGCGCAGAACTTCCGCTGGGCAAACAATGCGTTCTCGCTCTCGATCCCCGTGTTCCCGGGACAGCACAATGCTGTGACCCTCCACGCGCACTTCACCGGCCGCATGCTGCTGAGCGCGGGGGCGGGCTGGACGAAGGTGGTAACGGGCTTCGGCGGGCAGAAACGCGAGTATGCCGTCGTGATCCCGAAGGCCGTGGTGGGCGATGCGACGCGGCTGACGCTGAGCGGGCGAGCGGTGCGGCCTCGCCGGGCCGGCGCGGGCGACAAGCGGACGCTTTTCGCTATCCTCGACCGCCTGGTTATCCGCCCCGTCGACGAGCTTCCGCCCCCCTCCCCCAAGGAGACGCTCATGGCCGCCAGCCGCGACATCCCGACGCTCGACCGCGTCCGAGGCATCGAGCGGCGCCCGCCCGACGGCGATCCCGTGGCCTTCGCCGAGCAGCTCGCCGAGGAATGCGCCAACGTGGTGACCCTTGGCGCGATGAACGGCCACGGCCATCTCTTCTTCCCCTCCGACCTCGGTGCGCCCCATCCCCGCATGAACCCCGACTGGCTGCCGCAGGTCGTCCCCGAGCTCCACAAGCGCCACATCGCGGCGCTGTGCTGGGTGTGCTTCAATGCCCAGGACGTCCGCAACGTGGCCGACTTCGTGCCCGCCCAGCGCTTCCCCGACTGGCAGATGCGCTTCATCGACGAGCCCGGCAGGACGTATCCGCCGCGCGTGGGCATGTGCGTCCTCTCCTCGCCCTACATCCAGCACCACGCGAAGGTGCTCCAGGAGTGTGCGGAGTTCGGCATCGACGGGTTTTTCTTCGATGGCTTCTACCTGGGCGGCATCCCCCATCCCGTGCGCCCCGCTTGCACGTGTGCCTTCTGCCGGGAGCGGTTCAAGAAGGACACGGGGCTGGAGCTGCCGGCGAAGCTGGACTGGACGGACCGTGCGTTCAAGCGGTGGGTTCGCTGGCGCAACGAGCGGCTGCTGGCCGTCGCCCGCTTCTTCCAGGCCGAGATGCGCAAGGTGGACCCCGAGATCACCTGCACCTTCAACTGCAACATGTGGCCGTTCGGGAGCAAGGACTGGGAGACGGCCATCCCTGCCTGGCGGGTGGACGACTTCGGGGTGTCGCAGCACGGCTACTCCGGCGCCTTCGCGCAGAAGTGGCTCATGCCCGGCTTCAAGGCACGCATCGGGCGGGACATGAATCCGAGGCACACCGACCTGTGGCGGGCCTGCGGCTTCCGGCACACGTGTGGCCGCGGCAAACCCGACCCCGCGTGGCACGAGCTCGAGATCACGACGTTTCTCCTCGCCGCGCTCGCCCACGGCATCACGCCGTGGCACAGCACCATCGAAGGCCCCATCGAGCTGACGGCCCGCATCCACGCCGAGGTGGCGAAGCGCGAGCGCTACTTCTCCCGCGACCACGTGGCCAACGTGGCCGTGCTCTACTCCCAGAGCACCCACGATTTCTACGGTCACATCCCTGGCACGACCCACCTGAACGACTACCGCGACGGCATCCTGGGCACGTGGATGATCCTGAGCGAAAACCACGTGCCCTTCGAGTTCGTCTTCGACAACCAGCTCGAGGAGGGAATGCCCGAGGGCTACGACGTGCTCGTGCTGCCGAACGCGGCGGCGCTCTCGGAGCGTGCGGCGGGCCACATCGCGGCGTGGGTGCAGGGGAGGGCGGGTCGCCTCGTGCTCACCGCCGATGCGGGCGCCTTCGATGAGTGGGGCGACAAGCTGGCCGCGCCGCGCTTCGACGGTCTGCTGCGCATGGCACGCGGCGAGGCCCCCATCCCCAAGCGCTTTGGCACGGTCGTCCACCTGGCGCAGGACCCCGGGCAGGCCTACTGCCGGCGCCGCGACGGGGAGGCCGCAGGCAGGCTTCTGCGCGCCGTGCGGAGCGTCGAGCTGCCCTTCGAGGTGAACGCCCCGGCCTCGCTCGTCGTCAACCTGTTCCGCAGCCCCGACGGCAAGGAGCGCTGGGTGCATCTGCTCAACGTCTCGCCCTTCATGCCTGGGGGCGACACGGGGTTCCGCGGCATGGGCCGGCCGGCGGTGAAGGTGGGCGACGTGGCGAGCGACGCCGATCTCGAGCGGCGCGGGGGCCGCGCGATCGGCGGGCCTCTCGTGCCCGCGGAGGGCGTGGTCTTCAAGCTCAACGGCGCCCGGCCCCGCGCCGCCCGACTGGCCGTGGCGGGCCACGACCTCACGATCAACAAGAGGAACGAGATTGCTCTCCCGCCCATAGGTCTGCATGATGTGCTGGTCCTCACAGTGGAGTAAGGGCTGGAAGGGAAGGAGACGAACAGTGACCGCGCCTGAACGACGGTGCCTCCTGAGTGTGCTCGTCCTGGCCGCAGCAGTGGCGCAGGCGGCCGACTGGCCGCAATGGCGCGGGCCGATGCGCGACGGCGTGGCGCCGTGCACCGAGTGCCCCGACACGCTGCCCGCCGAGCTGAAGCCGGCATGGAGCGTGGAGGTGGGCGAGGGATACTCCGGACCCGTCGTCACGGGCGGCAAGGTGGTCGTCCTCTCGCGCCAGGGCGACGACGAGGTGCTCCAGTGCCTCGACGCGTCGAACGGGAAGGCGCTCTGGCTGGATACGTGGGCGGCGCCGTATAAACCGCAGTCGGTGGCCAAGCGCCACGGGCGAGGGCCATTCGCGACGCCGGCAATCGACGACGGCCGCGTCTACAGCCTGGGCATTCGCGGAGCACTGAGCTGCCACGACCTAGCCAACGGCAAGCGGCTGTGGCGGCACGATTTCGCGGACAAGTTCAAGAAGTCCCACCCCACTTGGGGTGCCGCGGGCTCGCCTCTCGTCGAGGGCAGGATGGTCATCGTGAACGTCGGCACGCGCGGCGACGGCGGCCTGGCGGCGTTCGACTGCGGCTCCGGGGCGCAGGTCTGGCAGCAGACGGCGGACGGAGCGGCCTATTGCTCTCCGGTGGCCGCCGACCTCGGGGGGCAGCGGCAGGTCGTCTGCCTGATGTACAGCCACACCGTCGGCCTCGCGGCGGCCTCGGGGAAGCTGCTCTGGAAGTCGCCGTTCATCGTGAAGTACGAGCAGAACATCATCACACCCGTTATCGCGGGCGGCCAGGTGGTCATCTCGGGCTGGCGGCAGCCGGCCACCGCATATCGCATCGGCGACGGCGGCGCACAGGCCACGGTGGCATGGCAGAACAAGGCGGAGTCGATGTTCATGAGCTCGCCGGTGACGGACGGCAAGCATCTGTTCGGGCTGGCCGACCGGGGGAAGGGCTCGCTGGTGTGCCTGGACGCCGCGAGCGGGAGGACTCTCTGGACATCGCCGGGCGGCATTGGCGAGTATGCGTCGATCGTCCGCGCAGCCGACAAGCTGCTCGTGCTCGCCGCGAATGGGGAATTGAGGCTTGTGGCCGCGAGCCCGTCGGAGTACAAGGAGCTCGGCAAGGTTCGCCTCACCACGCGTCCCACGTGGGCGCACCTGGCCGTCGCCGACGGCTGCCTTTTTGTGAAGGACAAGACGCATCTGTCCTGCTTCGCCCTGCCTGGCCTCAAGAAGTGAAAGGAGTTGGTACGTTGGGCCGACCGAACATCCTCATTTTCATGACGGATCATCAGCGTGCGGACACGGCATTGCCCGAGCACGCCGCCATCACACCGAACCTGGACCGGCTGGCGAGCGAGGGGGTGATCTTCGAGAAGACCTTCTGCCCCTCGCCCCACTGCTGCCCCGCCCGCGGCACGTTCCACAGCGGCCTCTACCCCACGCGCAGCGGGGTGTGGAACAACATCTGCAACGGCCAGGCCCTCACGCGGGGCCTGAAGGAGGGCGTGCGGCTGTGGAGCGAGGATCTGGCGGACGCCGGCTACCGCCTGGCCTGGTCGGGCAAGTGGCACGTGAGCGTGCTCGAAACGCCGAAGGATCGCGGCTGGCACCGCGAGCTGCTCGTGGGCGCCCACAAGCCAAACGAGCACGCCACGATGTGGGACCGCTACCAACAACTCGCCCGCAAGCCCCATCCCGCTGAGCGCGGCGAGGGCCAGGCCCTTCGGCCTGGCTACGGCACCTACACGATGTACGGCACGCGGGAGCCCGGCGATGGCGGGGACGAGCGGGTGGTGCGCCTGGCCGTCGAGGAACTGCCCCAACTCGCGGCGGGCGACGGGCCGTGGGCCATGTTCGTCGGACTCGGAGGCCCGCACGACCCCTACATGGTGCCCCAGCAGTACATCGACCTGTACGACCTCGACGACGTGCCGCTCCCCCCAAGCTACTCGGACGATCTGAGCGACAAGCCGCGCATCTACCAGCGCATGCGCCAGACCATCTGGGACCAGATGAGCGAGCGTGAGATCCGCGAGGGCATCCGCCACTTCTGGGCCTACTGCTCCTACCTCGACGCCCTGTTCGGCAAGGTGATGGCGACGCTGGAGGCCACGGGCCAGGCGGACAACACGCTGGTGCTCTACTGCTCCGACCACGCGGACTACTGCGGCGACCACGGGCTGTTCGCCAAGGGCATTCCCTGCTTCCAGGGCGCTTACCACGTGCCCGCCGTCGTCCGCTGGCCCAATGGCATCGCCAACCCTGGGCGGCGGGTCGACGCCTTCGTGTCCCACGCGGACTGGGCGCCCACCTTCCTCGAGGTGGCGGGCATCGAGACCGACCGCGACTTCTCGGGCGCCAGCATCGCCCCGTTCTTCCGCGGCGAGACCCCGCCCGACTGGCGCGACGCCCTCTTCACCCAGTGCAACGGCGTGGAGCTCTATTTCACCCAGCGCTCGGTGATGACGAAGGACTTCAAGTACGTCTTCAACGGCTTCGACTTCGATGAGCTCTACGACCTGCGCACCGACCCCCACGAGATGCGCAACGTGGCCGCCGAGCCCGCCTACACCGAAATCAAGCGCGCCCTCGTGCGGCGGCTCTGGAAGTTCGCGCTCAAGGAGGACGACGCAGCGATCAACGCCTACATCACCGTGGGCCTGGCGCCCTGGGGTCCTGCGGAGGCGTTCGAGCCCGACCTCGATCTCCCCGACGCGGGAGGCTGAACACGGCCCACGCGATGGCACATGCGGCAGACGATGAGCGCCCCGACGAGGTGTGGGACGTAGCAGTCGTCGGCGCGGGGCCGGCCGGTGCGGCAGCGGCTCTGCGCCTGGCCCGGCTCCGACGCCGCGTCGTGTTGCTCGACCCCCAGCGCCAGGGGAAGACCTGCGGCGGGGGCCTCACGGCCGAATCCCTGCGCCTGCTCGACGACCTGGGCGTGGGCGACGCGGTTCGCCGCATCGCCCACCCCAACGGCGAGCTTTCCGTATTCAGCGCCTCGGGCACGGAGGTGCGCGTCCACGGGACTTTCCTCACGGTGGAGCGCGCCGCATTCGACGCCACGCTCGCCCAGGCGGCCATCGGGGCAGGCGCCGTGTTCCGCCAGGCGTGCGTAGACGCGGTGGAGCCGCTGACCGACGGCACGGTGCGGCTCGAGCTGACGGGCTGCCCCCGGCCTGTGCGGGCGCGAATCGTCGTGCTGGCCACGGGGGCCTCGGCGCGGCTGGCGCGCGCGCTCGGGATGATGGATGCGCGCCACCCGAGCGGCGTGGCCGTCCGCTGCATCGTCCGCTCGACGCACTCCCTGGACAGAATGGTCGCCGCCTACCTGCCCGACCTGCTGCCGGGCTATGGATGGGTGTTCCCGCTGGGCGGCGGGGCGTACAACGTCGGCTGTGCGGCCTTCGAGCCCTGGCGGGGAACGAATCTGGCCGACGCGTTCCAGCGCTTCACGCAGCAGTTCCCGGTGACCAGGGAGTTGATCGAGGCAGCCGAGGCGGTTCCGCCGCTGGAAGGTGGCATCCTGCGATGCGGCTTCCACGGGGTGCGCCGCTTCGTCGTGGACAAGGTAGTCGGGGTCGGCGAGACGGTGGGCTCCACGCTCCCGCTCACGGGCGAAGGCATCGGCATGGCGCTGGCCACCGCGGGCATGGCCGCCGAGGCCATCGAGGAGGCCCTCGCCTCGGACGACCCGGGCGAGCTTCGTGCGTATCCCGCCCGCGTGGCGCGCGAGTTGCGTCCGCGCCACCTCGGGCTTCGCATCGCGCAGCGGGCAGCCTCGGTGGGGTGGCTCAACGATCTGGTGGCCCGCCAGGCGCGCCGGGGGCGATGGCTCCACCGAACGGTGGCCGCCGCCGTCACCGATCGGCAGCCGCCGCGTGCCGTCCGTACGCTGAGGCGTCTGATCCGTTGGCTTGCGGCACCGTAGGCGGCCTATCTGGATTGGGCTGGGATCTCCCGCTCGCCCGTGTGGTCGGGCACGGCCTCGGTGTGTTCCCCTTGCTCATCGATGCTCTGCACGCGGTTCCCTCGGATGAGGGTGCGGGCACCCCAATCGAGGATGGGCGTCGCCACGTTCTGGAAGGTGTTGTCGACCACGAACGTCTTGCGGGCGGCGTCCGCGACGGCGACACCGACGTTCGTCGAGGTGATCATGTTGCCGGCAACAAGGGCGTGGGAGCAGGCGACGCGGCGGGCCTGCGGCTGCGTCATGTCGCGGCTCGTGCGGCTGCCGATGCGGATGGCGCCGTGGCCGTAGGGGTTGAAGCCGCTGAAGCCCGTGCGCAGGAAGTGGGACTGGCGGAGCGTGCAGCGCACGATGGCATTGCCGAAGAGCGGCGGCGCCGTATGGGGACTGCTTGCTGACGCGCCCGACCACAGGTGCACCATCGCGCCATCGAGCCACGAGTTCATCACGGCGTTGTAGTATGACGCGCAGTAGCGCCCCCGCTTCTTCGAGTCCTGCGGCTGCGTCGCGTCGGTCGTGTCGGAGCCCCAGATGTCGATGCCCTTCGAGCGGGAGTCGCGGTGGTGGTCGACGATGTTGCCCACGCAGTCGAGCCACAGGGACATGCGGCAGGGGGTGTTGTTGAGATTGGCGAACCAGCAGTTCTCGACGAACATCGGGGCGACCACGTAGTGGCTCGTGGCATCGGGAGGCACGCGCCAGGCCCGCTCCAGGATGAGGGTCTCGGCGGTGTTGTCGACCACCGTGCGATGCTGGCCGAAGCCGCGTCCGCCCACGATCATCACCTGGGCGTCGCGGCGCTTGCCGGGCTCCCACTTCTGCTTGGCGTCGGCGAGGGTGGTGGGTGAGCCGCCGGTGGCGATGCTCACCGTCTTCCAGGGCGTGTCGCCGTGAACGAGGTAGATTTCCTCGGCGTTGGCCCACGTGCCACGGAAGGCGCCGTGGACTTCGTTGTAGCGGATGTGGCAGTGGCGGCGGGGGTTGAAGAGGAAGCGGCCGGGGGTGTCCACCAGGCGGTTGGAGTCGACCAGGCAGTCGAAGCCGTTGGCACTGAAGGTCACCACGTCGCGCGAGGCTCCGCCGTGGAACGTGTTGCCGATGAACTCCGAGCGGCGGACGCCGGTGAACCAGGCGCCGAAGCCCGCGCCGCCGTATATGTCGTTGCCGAGGAAGCGGACGCGGCGGCACGGCGCCACCGCCACGGTGGTGCGATAGGGGTACCTGGGCTCGGCCGAACGCACCTCGGAGCCGTAGAAGCGGCAGTTCCGGATCAGCAGATCCTCGACCTCCTTGCCCTTCCCCGGCGGCGGGGCGCAAAAGAGCGCGGAACCGTAGTCGCCCGGCCCCCGGTAGGTGACTCCCTGGAAGGTGAGGGACTCGAAGCGGGTGTGGCTGGCGGGGCGGATGAGTGCGGTGGTGCGCCCGCCGCGCTCGGGGAGCGGCTCGCCGAAGCCCTCGATGAACGTATTCTGGCGGCTGGCCCCGCGCAGGGTGACGCCAGACAGCACGGGAATCGTGGTGTCCGAGCGATAGGTGCCCGGCGGAAAGAAGACCACTCCCCCACCCGCCTGAGCAGCCGCCGCGATGGCCTTCCCGATGGCCTCGAAGTCGTTCTCGGTGTCGGAGCCGTTCGCTCCGAAGGCACGCACGTCGAAGACTTTCTCGTCGACGGTGCGGCGAGGCACCACCTCGAGGGAGCCCGCGTCGCGCCAGCCGAACGGCCCGCCGATGCCGTTGTGGATGAAGGCGCGGTAGCGGCCTGGCGTCGCATCGGGCGGGACGACGAAGTGGATGAGCCGCTTGTCGGGCGTGCGATACGACCGCGCGGCATGGGTGAGCCGTGGCCGAAGCACACCGCCGGGGCCTTTGAGCACAAGACGGCAGGGACGCCACTGCGCGCGGAGCGCGAAGCCGAACAGGTAGACCACGCCGCCCGGCTCGGCCCGCTCGTCGCTGAGCCAGAAGGGCCGCGGCACGTCGAACAGACAGGGAGGCGAGACGCCCGCGGGGGTTTTCACCCACACGAGCGCTCCGCGCAGCGAGGCCACGATCACCTGGCGCTCGACATCGAGCGGGCTCACGCGCCGCGCCTCCTTCGGCGGCACGGCCGGCAGCACTGGGGCCTCGCCAAGGCGCTCGATGGCCTTCTCCACGCCCTCGTCGTCCTTGCTGAACTCAAGCACCCACACTTCCGTGCTGCCAGGCACGAAGTTCTCGCCCGTGATGATCTTCGGCCCGGTGGCCGGGAAGTCGGGGAAGACGTTGGAGATGAGGGGTGCGCCGGCCAGCGCGCTGCTGCACCCGCCGAGCAGGGCGACGAGCAGCAGCATTCGGCGGTGGCGGCTGTGAGGTCTCATCGGGCTGCCCATTCGGCCCATTCCTTCTGGGTGGGCGGCTCGGCCCATTTCACCGAACCGTCGGCATAGAGAATGTTCACGCCGCCGCGGTGGCCGCACGACTTCACGCTCACCATCCAGTCGTGCGTGCCCACGAAGTCCATCATGAGCCACGTGGCGGCGGGGTCCTTCACGTCGGCGAGCTTCGTGCCGCTGAGCTTCTCGTTCCAGATGTAGGTGAGTCCCATGCGCTGGAAGTCGGGGCCGCAGGTGGGGCAGACGAGGAGCGGGCGTGCGGCCTCGCCGAGGAGGACGGCGATGCTGTCAGGGTCGCTCTGGGGCTTCTCGGGGAACCAGGCGGCCTTCGGCAGGTGGCCGTGCCTCGATTCGTAGGCGCGAATCAAGGCGTAGAGCTTCTTGAGATTGGCGGCGCAGGCCTGCTCGGCGGCGGGGTCGTTCACGCCCGTGTAGAAGCAGTAGGCGGGCTGGGAGACGAGGACGTGGACATCGCGGATGGTGGGCGCGAGCGGCGGCCCTGGCGGCGCCGCGGCGATGGGCTTCGGCTTCGGCGGCGGGTCGAGAGCGCGCTCGCCCGAGATGTCGGGCAGCTTGCCTGCGTGCTCCCCCTTCTCATCGAGCAGGTGGGTCTTGTTGCCGCGTGCGAGGGTGCGGGCGCCCCAGTCGAGGATGGGCTGCTCGACCTCCTGGAACTCGTTGTCGAGCAGGAAGGTCTTGCGGGCAAAGTCGGCCACGGCCACGCCCACGTTGGTGAAGGAGATAAAGTTGTTCGCAACGATGCTGTGGGAGAGGCCGGCTCGGGCGGTCTGGGGCTTCGTCATGTCCTTGCCCGAGCGGTTGCCCACGATGACGCCGCCGAGGGCGTGGGGGTTGAACCAGTTAAAGCCGGTGCGTTTCATGTGGGCCTGGCGGATCTTGTTGCGGACGACGTAGTTGGCGAACATCACAGGGCCGACCGCCAGGTTGTTGGCGGTGGCGCCCGACCACAGATGGATGAGCGAGCCGTCGAACCAGCAGTTCTCGAATGCATTGTAGTAGGCGGGGTGGAACCGCTCGGGGTTGGTGAGCTTGCCCTCCTTGTCGCGTCCCGTGCGGTCGGAGCCCCACAGGTCGGCGCCGCCGGCGAAGGCGTCGCGGTGCATGTCCACGATGCAGGCGACGCAGTCGAGCCACAGCGAGAAGCGGCAGTTGGTGTTGTTGAGATTCGCGAAGAAGGCGTTCTCGACGAACATCGTGCCGACGGCGTACTGGCTCGTGGCATCGGGGGGCACGCGCCAGGGCTGGGCGAGCTTCAGGGTCTCCGCCGTGTTGCCGGTCACGACGCGATACTGGCCGAAGCCGCGGCCGGCGATGATGAGCACGGTGGCATCGCGGTACTGGTCGGGGCGCCAGTGCTGCCGCGCGTCGGTCAGGGTGTCTGGCCCCGCCGCCGTGGGAACCCCGAGGGTCTTGCCCCCGCCACCGTGGACAAGGTAGATCTCCTCGGCGTTGGCCCACGTGCCGCGGAAGGCCTGGTGGACTTCGTTGTAGCGGATGTGGCAGTGGCGGATGGGGTTGAAGACGATGCGGCCGGGGGTATCCATGAGGATGTTGCCGTCGAGGAGGCAGTCGATGCCGTTCGCGCTCAGGGTTACCACATCGCTCGCCGCGCCGCCGTGAATCCTGTTCCCGATGATCTCGGAGCGGACGGTGGTGCCGTACATGAAGTTCACGGAGCCGTAGACGTCGTTGTCGAGAAGCTGGATTCGCCTGGAGTTCGGGCCGATGAAGACGGCGGAGCGGTAGAGGTTGTTGCGGGTGGCGAGGTCCTCCTCGCGCCCGACGATGCGGCAGTTTCGGATCGCCACGTCGGCCACTTCCCCGCCGCCGGGCATGATGAGGGTCTGCGGGACCGCTTCCAGGGGTGCTCTGCCGCCGGCCCCCTTGCTCACGGCACCCTCGATGGTGAGCGATTCGATGCCCGTGCGGTCGGTGAGGCGTACGACGGCCGCCGGCGGTCCGCTGGGCAGTGTGAACCAAGCGGTCCGCGGGCCGTGGGGGTCGTAGCCTGTGCCCTGGATGATGCAGGCGTCGCGGCTCGCGCCGCGGAGCGTCACCCCGGGCGGCACCACGAGCGTCTCATCGATTCTGTAGGCGCCCGGCGGGAAGAAGACGGTGGCGCCCTTCGCCTTCTGAGCGGCGGCCAGGGCGGCGCGGATGGCCGCCAGGTCGTTCGCCAGCCCGTCGCCCTTCGCGCCGAAGGAGCGGACGTCGAGCACCTGGGACGGCTTCGGCTCGGGGGCGGCGACCTCGATGGTGCCCGCCTTGACCCATCCGAACTCCCCGCACATGCCGTTGTGGAGGTAGACCTGGTAGCTGCCGGGCGCGGCATCGGGCGGCACCTCGAAGTAGATGAGGCGGGGATCCGCCGTGCGGGGGGAGCGGGCCTCGATCACTTGGCGCGCCACATACGTCTTCGCCTCGTCGAGCAGCGGGTCGGTGCTCCGCAGAAGCACTTGGCTCTTGCGGTACTGGGCGCGCAGGCCGAACCCATAGACGTGCAGCAGTTGCCCAGGGCGCGCCTTGGCGTCGCTGAGCCAGAAGGGCTTGGCGGCGTGGAGCAGGAACGGCTTCGACACGCCGCCGGGACCCGTGACCCACACGATGTCGCCCGTGACGTGTGCGGTGATCACCTGCTCCTCGACGTCGAGCACGTTGACTCGCTGGGCGGACTTGGGGGGCGTCTCGGGGAGGGGAGCCGGTTTGCCGCCCAAGCGCTCCATCCCCACGCGCGCGAGCCCCTCGTCCGAGGGAAGCTGCACCTGCCACACCTGGGTCTTCTGGGGGTCGAAGCCCTCCCCCGTGATGATCTTCGGGCCGTGGACGCCCACGAAGTCGGGGAAGACGTTCGAGATGACCGGCGCGGCGCCGAGCGCCGGAGCGGCGCAGGCAGCCATAACAGCCAGGACAAGCCACAGGTGGACGCGGGCCTTCATACGGCGGCTCCTCTGCGCTCGAGCCATGCGGGGGTGATGGTGCGGACGTGGTCGCGCACCTGGCGGATCTTCTCGATGGAGGCGAATGGGGGCATGACGCCCGCCGACGTGAGCACCACTCCGCGCAGCGTGCCTGCCTGGGCGAACGAGCGCTCGATCGCCTCGCAGATGGCCTCCGCCGGCTCGAGCCAGAGCGTGGCATCCGTGCCGCCGATCACCGCGGTGTCGGGGGCCAGGGCCACGCGGTCGGCCAGGGTGGTATTGCCCACGGGTGGGCGGGTGAAGGCCTCGATGGCCATGGCCGGCAGCTCGTTGATGCGGGGCAGGAGCGCCTTGAGCTTCCCGCACATGTGGAGCACGTGGTGCTTACCGTGTTCGCGGATCAGGCGGCCGTAGTCCACCAGGTGGCGCCAGCAATAGCGCTCGAAGACGGCGGGCGAAAGCAGGGTGGTCGAGGTGTTCTCGACGGACACGACGTAGTCGAAGGGGCATCGCGGCAGGAGGGCTCGAAGGAAGCGCAGGCGCTCGTCGTGCATGACGCCGATGAGCTCGTCCATCGCCTCGGGGAAGTCGGCGAGGAAGAAGTAGGTGGCCTCGGGGCCGATGAGGTGCTGGATGAGGTTCATCAGGGGCGAGATGCCCATGCCCGTGATCACGATGCCGCGGTCGCCCATGGCGCGGAGGCGGGCCTCGGCCTTCTCCTCGAGGTCGTCGCTCGCCTCAAAGCGGTTGTGGGCGTAGAGGGTGCACGCGGCCCGCAGGTCGTCGCGGCTCTTGATGGGGAACTCGACGGGGTGCCAGGAGTGGGAGCCTTCGTCGAACCTGTCCACGGAGACGAGCGTGCCTTCGGGCGTGACGGTGCGGTGGACCTGCCGCCCGTTCTGGCGTTCCGAATGGTGTTCCACGAGGTCGTTCGTGCAGGCCACGGACGCGCCGCCGCCGGCCATGTGGTCGAGGTCGAGGTGGTCGGCGAGTTCGAGCTCGCCCATGGCGCGATAGCGCTCATCCTGGAAGTGGAGGTACGATGCCCCGAAGATCTTCACCCAGAACGGAAGGCGGTCGACCTCCTCGTGGAGGAGGGCGCGCTCGAAGCGCTCCTTGCGCGTCATCATCATGATGAAGCTGCTCCCTGACTCGGAGGCTACGGAATGAACTCGATGTCGCTCGCCCACAGCGTGCCGCTGGCCTTGGCGTCGGCGGCGGTGCCGTGGAGGCCGATGATCATCGAGCCGATGTCCGCCACGTCCAGGCGGCCGTTCTCGTCCTTGGACCAGTCGCCGAGGCTGAGGGTGTCGAGCGGAATGGTCACCGTGCGCCACTCGCCGCTGGCGGGCGGGGCCGAGGCGGGGCAGTACTGCGAGCCGTCGCGTTCGAGCAGCGAGACGAGCAGCCCGTCGATGCCCTTCGGCAGCGTGCACTTGTAGGCGAAGCGGAGGGCGCGGTAGCCGTCGAGCTCAGCGTCGGGCACGCGCAGCGTGGGGAGCACGTACATATGCCGGGCGCCGGGGAACGCGAAGTCGCAGCGCATGCACGGCTTGCCCTCCGGCCCCTCGGGCACCACCGCCACCGTGGCCGTGGCGGCGGGGTCCCTGCCCACGCCCCAGAGCCCCTGGTCGGCGAATGGGACCTCGAGGGTCTCGGTGGGGCGTAAGGGCTCGGCGGTGAAGCTCACGTCGGCGAGTTCCAGGGTGCCGGTGGCCGGCCCGTCGATGACGAGGCCGAGCCAAACCCGCTCGACCTGGCCCCAGTCGGGAGCGTCGTCCGCGTCGCGGCTGAAGGCGGCGCGGCGCAGGGAGCGGAGGGGCATTCGGAATTCGCGGCGCGTCTCGGCCAGAGGGATTGCCCGCGTGGTGAACCAGGCACCGCCGTCGCTCTCGAAGGTCACGAGCCCGAGCCGCGGGCATTGACCCTGCCCCAGGGTGAGCCTGTAGCGGACGGCCAGGGCCTTCACGTCGTCGGGCACGGCGCCCAGGGCGCGGCGCTCAGCGGCGACGAGGCGGCGCTCGTCGCCCATCTTGCAGAAGTTCAGCTCCACGCCGTCGGGAGAGGCAGGACCAATGCGCAGGTCCGCGCCCGCCACCGGGGCACGGCGCCAGCCCGCCACGTCGGGCGGCGGCTCCGGCCTCGGGCCCCCGGTGCAGCCGGCGACAAGAGGCATGGCGAGGCCGAGCACGAGGCATCCAAGACGGTGGGGCATTGTGATTGATCCTCTATGGGGTGCGGGCGAGCGGGGGCATTATAGCGCGCGCCGCCTGCCCCGAGTCAAAGGCCGAAATGCGGTTGATGGAGCATCATCCAGCGAAATTCTTGCGGTTTTATCCTTGATTTCCCAGGTTCCTGTGTGGTATACATCTGTAACGCCTGGAGGAGGCGGGGATGGGCTTGGTAGCACGTAGCTGAACGGAATCGCTAACGGCTTCCCCCGCCTTAGGTTACGGTAAAGCGGTGGCACTTGCGCCCAGATGCTGAGCGTCTGGGTGGCGCATGGATCGCGTGCGGCCACCACGTCCTGCGTGTTCTGGACCGCTTCCTCCAACCTGTCTCTGCACGTCGACGGGCCGGCGTCCGACGAGCCAGTACCCAACGGACCGAGGCATGCTCGCCTGCTTCGAGGGCACGCGACGTGGGTCTACGAGACGCGCTGCCGGGAATGAAGCAACGCCGACGCGCAAAGCCGAGGAGACTCCGGCTCGAGCCCCTCGAACAGCGTCTCCTCCTCTCCTGGCAGGGCACCCTCGGCGAAGACACCCTCTGGGCAGGCACCACCGAGGTCACCGACGACCTCACCGTGCCCGCCGGCATCACCCTCACCATCGACCCGGGCGCTGTGGTCAAGCTCCACAACGGCGCGGCCATCATCGCCGACGGCACCCTCGATGCACAGGGCACCGATGCGCTGCCCATCGTCTTCACCTCGCTCAACGACGACAGTATCGGCGATGACCTCTCCGGCCCGGGAACGGCCACGCCGCAGCCGGGCGACTGGGAGGGGCTCGTCTTCAACGACGGCTCCGACGCCTCGGCCCTCACGGACGTGGAGGTGCGCTACGCGGGCAACCTGACCGCGCCGGGCTCCGCCCCCGGCCTGGTGCCCAGCATTCGCCTCGATGCGTCGGGCCTCTCGCTCGCCGACCTCCTCGTGCACGACGCCGACGCGACCGACACGACGATGCTCATCGACGGTGCTTCGAGCCCAACGCTCGCCGGCGGCTCCCTCCTCCAGGTGGACGGCTCGCTCGTCGTCACCGGCAACTCGACGCTCGTATGCGGGGGCATCGACCGTGCGGCGCAGGTGGGCGGCCAGTGGGTGGGTGCAGGCCCCACCATCGAGGCCACGGACGTGACGGTGGACACCGGCTCGGCCATCTCGGCGAACGGCCAGGGCTATCGGGGCGCCACCACAACGCAGGCCATGGGGGCAGGCCCGGGCGCAGGCGCGGCAGGCATCAACGTGGTTGGGGGATCGGGTGGCGCCGGCTACGGCGGAGCAGGCGGCAGAGCAAACTACGGCGGGGCCGGCGGACCGGAGTACGGATCTCCCGTCGAGCCAGTGGACCTCGGCTCGGGCGGAAGTTCGGACGACAGCGGCGACTGGGGCGGCCACGGCGGCGGCGCCATCCGCCTCATCGTCGGCGACACGCTGACCCTCGACGGCGCCATCAGCGCAAACGGCAACAACGGCCAGGGCAACGAAGGCAGCGGCGGCAGCGGCGGCTCGCTCTGGGTCACTGCCGGCGTGCTCACCGGCTCCGGCTCGTTGAGCGCGCGAGGCGGGAACGGCGCGAGCACGAGCTACGCGGGCGGTGGCGGGGGCGGACGCATCGCTGTCTACTACGCCGACGCCTCGGCCTTCACCGGGTTCGCCGCCTCCACCGCCGCGGGCGGCACAGGCTACGCGGCCGGCGGCACGGGCACCGTGGCGTTCCTCGACACGTCCGTCCCCAACAGCCACCTGTGGGTCTACGAGCGCTTCATCACTCCTGAGAACGACACGCTCCACGTGGGCGCGGCCACGCTGACCGACGACGCCACCCTCGTCCTCTACGGCGGCAGCACGCTCGACGTGGACGGCCCGCTCGTCGTCACGGACAGCGCGGACATCGTGGTCCTGTCCCTCAACCGCGATGCCCAAGTGGGCGGAGAGTGGGCGGGCGTCGGCGGCACCATCCACGCCGGCGACCTCACCGTCGATGCCGCCTCGAGCATCACGGCGAACGGCAGGGGCTATCGGGGCGCCACCACAACGCAATCGATGGGCGCCGGCCCTGGCGCGGGTGCGGCGGGCAACAACACGGCGGGCGGCTCCGGCGGAGCCGGCTACGGCGGCGCGGGCGGCCAGGCGAGGCACGGCGGGCCCGGCGGGCAGGAATACGGCTCTTCCCTTGAGCCGGTGGACCTCGGCTCTGGCGGAAGCTCGGACGACAACGGCGACTGGGGCGGCCACGGCGGCGGCGCCATTCGCATTGATGTGGACGGCACCTTCACCCTCGACGGCGTGGTAAGCGCCGACGGCAACAACGGCCAGAGCAACGAGGGCAGCGGCGGGAGTGGCGGCTCCCTCTGGGTGACCACCGACGTGCTGGCCGGCTCCGGCTCCCTGAGCGCCCGAGGCGGCAACGGCGCGAGCACCACCTACGCAGGCGGCGGCGGCGGGGGCCGCATCGCCGTCTACTACGCCGACGCAGCGGCGTTCACCGGCTTCGCTGCATCCACCGCTGCCGGCGGCACGGGCTACCGCGGCGGCGCGGCCGGCACCGTCGCGTTCCTCGACACCAGCGTGCCGAACCTCCACCTGTCCTGCTACGAGCGGTTCGTGGTGGACACGGACGACGCGCTGCACGTCGGGGCGGTGAGCCTGCTCGACGACGCGGACCTCAGTCTGCGCGGCGGCAGCACGCTCGAGGTGGACGGGGCGCTCCTGGTCTCCGAGAACGCCGACATTTACGTGGTCGGCAAGAACCGCACGGCAAAGGTGAACGGCGACTGGGCGGGCGAAGGCGCAACGATTCACGCGGGCAGCGTGACCATCGACGCAGGCTCCCGTCTCACCGCAGATGGCCTCGGCTACACGGGTGCAACGACCGTCCACTCGATGGGCGCCGGCCCGGGCGCGGGTGCGGCGGGCAACGGCTCGGCCGGCGGCGCGGCAGGCGGGGGCTATGGCGGCCGCGGCGGCGCTGCACGGTATGGCGGAGCGGGCGGGGTCTCCTACGGCTCGGCCTCCGAGCCGACCGACCTGGGCTCGGGAGGAGGCTCGGACGAGACCAGCGACAGGGGCGGGGCGGGCGGCGGCGGCATCCGCCTTATCGTCGACGGCGTGCTCACCCTCAACGGGACGCTCAGCGCGAATGGCAGCGCCGGCCAGAGCAACGAAGGCGGCGGCGGTTCCGGCGGCGCCATCTGGGTGACGGCCGCGACCGGGACCGGGACGGGCGCGGTGAGCGCCAACGGCGGCAACGCCGGCACCACCTACGCCGGCGCCGGCGGCGGCGGCCGCATCGCCATCGAGTACAGCGATGAGCTCTCGCTGCCACGCGCCAACGTGGCGGCCACGGGCGGCGTCGCCTACCACAACGGCGCGTCGGGCACCGTGGCCATCCGCGACCTGACGCCCGACGGGCCGCAGATCGTGGACATGGTGCCGCCCGAGGCAACCAACGACCCGGCCCTGGCCACCATCCTCCTCACCCTCTCGGCCCCCGTGGCCGGCGACGACGCACGCGACCCCGCCACCTACACGCTCCTCGACCTCGGCGCCGACCGGGCTGTGGGCGGCGGCGACGACACGGCGATCGCCGTCACCCCCACCTACCTGGACGGCTCCACGCAGATCGAGCTCGCCCTCCCCGCCCCTCTCACCGAGGGGCGCTACCAGCTCACCGCCACGTCGGGAGACCCGGGACTCCGCGACCTCGACGGCGACCCGCTCGACCCCGATGCCGACGGCTTGGGCAACGACTTCGTGACGATCTTCGATGTCGATCTCACGCCACCCACCGTCACCACCGTCGAGGCTGCTGCCGCCCTGGCGTTCGACGGTGCCAACGACTTCGTGTGGGTCGGCAACGACCCGAGCCTCCGCATCAGCGGCGACATCACGGTCGAGGCATGGATCAAGACGGCGGGCGTGAGCGACAGCGCGGCGATCATCGACAAGTACTACCACGGCGACGACACGGGCTGGGCGCTCTACCTCTCCGCAGACGGCCAGCTCTACTTCTGCGGACGCGACCACTCGGGCAACTGGGTCACCTCGGGCTACACCGACACCCTGGTGAACGACGGCGAGTGGCACCACGTGGCCGGCCAGCGGCAGGGCAGCGTGTGGCGGGTCTACGTCGACGCCCGCCTCGCCGCTGAGAGCGACGTCGGGACCTCGGGCAGCATCGACAACACGAACGTGCAGCTCTGGCTTGGCGGAGCCCACCGCTACGGCCGCTACTTCCCCGGTTCCCTCGCCGAGGTCCGCATCTGGGACATCGCCCGCTCCGCTGGCGACATCGCGGTGGACATGGCCCAGCAGCTCGACGGCGACGAGCCGGGCCTGGTCGGCTACTGGCGCCTCGACGACGGCGTGGGCACCCTGGCCGCCGACCTGACGGCTAATGGCAACGAAGGGCTCTTCGGCGGCGGCACGTCCTCCTACCGTCCCTCGTGGGTGCCGGCAGATGTGCCAATGGAGCGCAACACGATCCGAGTGGGCTTCGACGACCTCGTGGGGATGGACGCCGCAACGGTCGCCGATCCCGCCAACTACACGCTCCTGGCCAGCGGCGGCGACGGCACGTTCACCGACGGGAACGAGACCGACCTGTCCGCCACCCTCGACCACATCGTCTACGACGCGGCCTCCCAGCAGGCCGTCCTCCACTACGGCACGCCCTTCGCCACCGATTCCTACCAGCTCACGGTGGACGGCACGACGAGCGTTCGCGACTTGGCGGGCAACCCGCTCAACGGCGGCGCCGACCACGTGGGCGCACCTCTAGCCTTCGAGTCCGGCGCCCCCGACATCGCGCTCGGCCTCCAGCCCGGGAGCGACACGGGCGTCTCGGACACCGACGACCTGACGTACGACAGCACGCCGACGTTCGACGTGACGATCACCCGCTACGGCCTCATCGAGATCGACTACAACGGCGACGGGGCGTTCGACGCCTCGCTCGATGCCGCCACAGCAGGCACATACCAGCTCACGCCCGACAGCCCAATCGCCGACGGAACGCATCAAGTGGCGGCCAGGCTCACCCCCTGGGTCGGCACGGCCGTCGAGGCCACCCTCGACATCACGATTGACACGCAAGGCCCCGAGCTCCTCCCTGCCACCGACGCGGCGCTCCTGCCCTTCTTCCAGCGCTCGGTGGCCTTCTCCGAGGACATCGCCCCCGGCACGTTCACCACTGCCGACACGCAGCTCCTCGGCCCCGGCGCCGCCGACCTCGGCCCGGCGCTCAGCGTGGCAGGCAGCGGAACCGACTACGTGCTGACCTTCGCCACGGCGAACGCGGCAGGCGACTACACGCTCCTCCTCGGGCCGGACATCCTCGACCTCGCGGGCAACCCGGCCAACGGCGACGGCGATGGCACGCTCGGTGAGCCCGAGGACGCTCTGGCCGATGCCTTCACCCTCCTGGTGCCCACGGCCGCCGGCCTCTACGTGGCGCGAATCCAGGTCGCCGGCAGCGCCGCCGCACCGTTCGACACCATCCACGTGGCCTTCAGCCTGCCCATCGACGATGCGACGTTCGACGCCGCGGACGTGGCTCTCGCCGATGCCGGCGGCACGCCCATCGTCCTCCAGGGCATCACAAAGCTCGGGGAGCAGTGGTACGAGCTCGACTTCACGGGGCAGACGGGTCTGGGCCAGTACGCCCTCATCGTCGGCCCGGCCATCGAGGCCGCCGGCGTGGCGATGGACCAGGACCACGACGGGACGCCTGGGGAGCCCGCCGACGCCTACGGCGCGGCGCTCTTCGCCATCAGCGGGGCCATCGCGGACGGCGAGGCCACCTACGACGGCCGCACCCTGATCGTCGCAGCCAGCAGTCTCGACGTGCAGGGCGAGCACACGTTCGCGGGCATCGAGGTGCTCCGCGGCGCCACGCTGACCACCCACACCCACGCCGGGGCGACCGACGACGTGGTCGTGGATGGCGGCTCGACCCTCTCGCTCGCGGGCGGCGCCACCTTCTCGGTCGGCGGCACATTGGCCGTCGGCGCCTCGTCCATCGTGCTTGGCCGCGGGGTGAACACGGCGGGCCAGGTTGGCGGCGAGTGGGCCGGCGAGGGGGCCACGATCGATGCGCAGAAGGCACTGATCGCGGCGGGCTCGGCGATAAGCGCCGACGGCCAAGGCTACCAGATGACGGCCTACCGCACCACAGGCGCCGGCCCCGGCGGCGGCCTCTCGGGCGGGGGCTACGGCAGTGGCGGCGGCGGGTACGGCGGCACGGGCGCCGCCGGCGATCACGCTTCCGGCGGCACAGACTACGGCTCGCCCACGCTGCCCCTCGAGCTCGGCTCGGCCGGCGGCAGCGGCGACCAGGGGGCGCTCGTCGGCCACGGCGGAGGCGCCATCCGGCTCAACGTCGCGGACACCCTGGTCCTCGAGGGCACGATCTCGGCCAACGGCGCGGGCGGCGATGGCGACAACGGGGGCGGCTCCGGCGGATCGGTGCTCGTGGTGACGGACACGCTGAAGGGCGCGGGCTCCTTCCAGGCCAGCGGCGGCGACGCCATCTGGGGATCGGGCGGCGGTGGCGGCGGACGCATCGCCGTCTACTACGCCAACGCCGATGCCTACACGGGCTTCCCCGCGGCCTCCGCCGACGGCGGCCTGGGCTGGCAGAACGGCTCCGAGGGCACCGCGGGCTTCTTCCAGGTCGACGACCTCGCCAACTTCGAGACCGCCCCCAACCGCCACCTCTTCGTCTACCAGGCCTTCCGCTACGACGACACCGACGCCGCCATCACCCTCGCCGACGTGACCATCGGCCACCCGACGTCGCCCGACGCCTGGCTCTCCGTGGCGGGCGGTTCGACGCTCAACATCACGGGCACGCTCACCGTCCAGAGCACTTCGAGCTTGATCCTGAAGGCGAAGAACAACACGGGCACCGTGGACGCCCTGTGGCAGGGTGCAGGGGTCACCGTCGCGGCGCAGGACGTCTTCGTGGAGACCGGCTCGAGCATCACGGCCGACGGCCAGGGCTACCAGATGCTGGGCTACCGGGTCACGGGCACAGGCCCTGGCGGCGGCCTCTCGGGCGGTGGCTACGGCAGCGGCGGCGGCGGGTACGGGGGCATCGGCGGGAGCGGCGACCACGCGGGCGGCGGGGCCACCTACGGCTCGCCCGAGCAACCCACCGACCTGGGGTCCGCCGGCGGCGCGGGCGACCAAGGGGCGCTCATCGGACACGGCGGCGGCGCCATCCGCCTCATCGTGGCAGGCACGCTGACCCTCGACGGCGTCCTGAGCGCCAGCGGAGCAGACGGCGACGGCGACAACGGCGGCGGATCGGGCGGCTCCCTGTGGGTCACCACGGACACCCTGGCCGGCACGGGCGCCATCCAGGCCCACGGCGGCGGCGCCATCTGGGGCTCCGGCGGGGGCGGCGGTGGACGCATCGCCGTCGAGTTCTCACAGCTCGCCTTCGACCTCGCCAGCATCACAGCCACAGGAGGCGCCTCCGACTACCAGGTCGGCACCCCGGGCTCGGTCGTCCTCCGCGACACGACGCCCGACACCCCTTACGCCCTTGCCACCACGCCGCCCGACCACACGAACCTCCCCACCGTGCAGACCATCAGCCTCCAGCTCTCCGAGCCCGTCGTGGGCGACGACGCCCGCGACCCGGCCACTTATACCTTTGTATGTACAGGCCCCGACCGCACGGCTGGCACGGCCGACGACGTGGTGATCCCCGTCACCCCCAACTATGTGGACGGCACGACCCAGATCGACCTCGCCCTGCCCGCCATCCTCACCGAGGGCCTCTACCAGCTCGCCGCCACCTCAGGCGAGCCCGGCCTCCGCGACCTCGACGGCAAGCCCTTCGACCACAACCAGGACGGCTTCGGCGACGACTTCCTGGGCACGTTCGAGATCGACTTCACGGCGCCCGCTGTCCTGGACGTCGAGCCGGGAACCTGCCTGACCTTCGACGGGGCGAACGACACCGTGTACGTCGGGAACGACCCGAGCCTGCGCCTGGCCGGCGACATCACGGCGGAAGCGTGGGTCCGCACGAGCAATGCGTCCGCCCTCATGATGGTGGTGGACAAGTACGACCCGAACCAGGATATCGGCTGGGAGCTGTACCTCGACCAGGGCAAAGCCACCTTCGCCGGGCGCAGCAGCAGCGGCCAGTTCCTCAGTTCAGGCCTCTCCGACGTGGTCGTGGCCGATGGCAGATGGCACCACCTCGCCGGCCAGCGCGAGGGGAGCGTGTGGCGCATCTTCGTGGACGGCCGCCTCGCAGCCGAGACCGACGTGGGGACGACCGGGAGCATCAACAACACCGCGATCCCTCTCCAGATCGGGATGAGCGCCCGATCGGGCAACCAGTATCCCTACCAGGGCAGCCTCGCGGACGTCCGCGTGTGGGACCACGCGCGCGCCGCGGCGGACATCGCGGCGGGCAGGTTCGCCAGCCTCACGGGCGGCGAGCCCGGCCTCGTGGGCGCCTGGGCGCTCGACGATGGCACCGCCACCACGGCCGCTGACCTCTCGCCCAACGCCAACGACGGCATCCTGGGTGCCGGCGACCCCGCCCGCGGGCCGGCCTGGGAGGCGAGCGACGCCCCCATCGAGCGGCGCACCATCCGAGTGGCCTACGACGACTTGGGCGGCATGGACCCCGCCACCGTGGCCGACGCCGCGAACTACGCCCTCCTGGCCAGCGGCGGCGACGGCACGTTCACCGATGGGAACGAGACCGACCTCTCGGCCTCCCTCGTGACGATCAGCTTCGACCCCACGTCACAGATCGCAACGCTCCGCTTCGCCGAGACGCTCCCCGACGACTACTACCAGCTCACCATCAAGGGCACGGCAACCGTCCTCGACCTGGCGGGCAATCCCTTGGGCGGCGGCACGGACTACGTGAGCGACCCCCTCCCCTTCGAGGCCGACCTCGCCGAAGTCACCCTCGACCTCCAGGCCGCCAGCGACTCGGGCGTCTCCGACACCGACGACCTCACGAACGACACGACGCCGACGTTCGACGTGGCCGTGACCAAGCGCGGCCTCATCGAGATCGACTACAACGCCGACGGGGTGTTCGACGCCTCCCTGGCCGTCGGCGAGCCGGGAACGTACACGTTCACGCCCGCGGCTGGCCTCGGCGACGGCCTGCGCGACGTGCAGGTCCGCCTCACGCCCTGGGTGGGCACCGTCGTGACCGACGTGCTGCCCGTGACCATCGACACCACAGGCCCCACCTGCGGGGCCGTGCCCGAGGCGGTGCTCTCGCCCTACTTCCAGCGGAGCATCGTCTTCTCGGAGCCCATCCAGACCGCCACCTTCACCGTGGACGACACGGTGCTCGTGGCCCCCGACCGCCAGGTGCTCGGCCCGGTGCTCGCCATCGCGGGCAGCGGCACCGACTACACGCTGACCTTCCAGCCCGTGGGCGACAAGGGTACATACACCCTCACCATCGGCCCTAACGTGCTCGACCTGGCCGGCAACCCCATGAACCAGGACGGCGACGGCACGAACGGCGAAGCCGCCGACGCCTTCCCCGACGCGTTCACGCTCGGGTGGCAGACCCCGTCCGGGCTCGAGGTCGCACGTATCGTGCCCACCGGAGCGGCGGGGCACCCCTTCGATGCCATCGAGGTCGTCTTCAGCCTGCCCGTCAACGATGCGACGTTCGATGCCTCCGACGTGGTGCTGACCACCGGCGGCACCCCGATCGCCTGCCAGGGGATTGCGAAGCTCGGCGAGCAGTGGTACCAGCTCGACTTCGCCGGCCTCACGGGCGCCGCCGTGTACCGCCTGGCCATCGGCCCCGACGTCGCGGCGGCCGCAGGCGGCACGATGGACCACGACCGCGACGGCACCCCCGGCGAGCCCGAGGACGCCTTCCAGGCCGTGCTCGTCTCCACCAACACCACGATGGCCGACGGCGACGCCACGTTCGACGGCCTGGTGCTCGTGGCCGCAGGCTGCACGGTCACCATCGATGGCACCCACAGCTTCGCCGCCGTCGAATTGATGCAGGGGGCCACGGTCACCCACCCCTACACCACCACGTCCGCCGAGCATCGCATCAACCTTGCCGTGGCGGGGTTGCTGTGGGTCGATGCCGCCTCGGGCATCGACGTCACAGGCCGCGGCTACCTGGGCGGCTACACGTTCGGGAACACCACTTCGGGTGCTTCGAGCCGCGCTGCCGGCGGCAGCTACGGCGGCATGGGCAGCTACTCCAACGGCACGCCCAACGCCGTCTACGGCGACTACCGCGACCCCAACGAGCTGGGCTCGGGCGGCGGCCTCGAATGGAGCTCGGCCGGCGCCGGCGGCGGACTCGTCCGCATCAGCGCCGACTCGATGGTCATCGACGGCACGATCCGCGCGGACGGCAACTGGCACTCAGGCGGCCACCCCGCAGGCAGCGGCGGCGGCATCCGGCTCGACACGGGCTCGCTGAGCGGCACAGGCTGGATCATCGCCAACGGCGGCAAGGGCTACTACAGCGGCGGCGCAGGCGGAGGGGGACGCATCGCCCTGTACTACGACGACATGAGCGGCTTCGACGCGGACCACGTGAACGCCCACGGCGGAGCTCCGTCGAGCGCCACCGCGGGCGGCGTGGGCACCGTCTACCTCAAGGACCGCGCGGGCGAGGGCGTGCTGCGCATCGACAGCCACGGGGCCAGCACCGCCTCGTGGACGCCCCTCGGCGTGCCCGGCGACACCGAGTTCACCGTCGACCACTTGGTCGTGGCGGGCGCGGGCGTGTGGGCGATGCCCCAGCACGAGATGCCCGTCACAGCCAATAACGTGACCGTGCTCGAAGGCGCCGTGCTCTCGCACCTGTCCACCACGACGGCAACCGAGTACTCCCTCGCGATGACCATCGCTGGGCAGTTGCTCATCGATGCCGATTCGGCCATCGACGTGACGGGCCGCGGCTACCTGGGCGGCTACACCATTGGGAACACCACCTCGGGTGCTTCCACCCGCGCCGCGGGCGGCAGCTACGGCGGCATGGGCAGCTACTCCAACGGCACGCCCAACGCCGTCTACGGCGACTACCGCGACCCCAACGAACTCGGCTCGGGCGGCGGTCTCGAATGGGGCTCCGCCGGCGCCGGCGGCGGGCTCGTCCGCATCAGCGCCGACTCCATGGTCATCGACGGCACGATCCGCGCGGACGGCAACTGGCACTCGGGCGGCCACCCCGCGGGCAGCGGCGGCGGCATCCGGCTCGATACGGGCTCGCTGAGCGGCACGGGCTGGATCGTGGCCAACGGCGGCAAGGGCTACTACAGCGGCGGCGCAGGCGGCGGGGGACGCATCGCCCTGTACTACGACGACATGAGCGGCTTCGACGCGGACCACGTGAACGCCCACGGCGGAGCCCCGTCGAGCAGCACCGCGGGCGGCGTGGGCACCGTCTACCTCAAGGACCGCGCGGGCGAGGGCGTGCTGCGCATCGACAGCCACGGGGTCAGCACCGCCTCGTGGACGCCCCTGGGCGCGCCCGGCGACACCAGCTTCGTGGTCGACCACCTGGTGGTGGCCGGCGCGGGGGTGTGGGCGATCCCTGAGCACCAGATGCCCATCCTGGCCAACAACGTGGACGTCATCGAGGGAGCCGTCCTCTCACACCTGGCTGCCACGACCACGACGGAGTACTCGCTGCTGATGACCGTGGCGGGCCAGCTCCACGTGGGCGCCGCCTCGGCCATCGACGCCAGCGGCCGCGGCTACGTGGGCGGCTACACCCTCGGGAACACCACCGTGGGCGCTTCCACCCGCAGCGCCGGCGGCAGCTACGGCGGACTCGGGCATCCCGGCTCCGGCGTGCCTAATGCTCCGTACGGCGTTGCCGAGGACCCGAACGAGCTCGGCTCGGGCGGCGGCCTCGAATGGGGCTGGGCGTGCGCCGGCGGCGGCCTTGTCCGCATCACCGCGGGCGCCACCGTCGTGGATGGCGCGATCCGAGCAGACGGCGGACAGAACTCAGGCGGCTATCCCGCGGGAAGCGGCGGCGGCATCCGCCTCGACACAGGGACCCTGAGCGGCACAGGCACAATCGAGGCCGACGGCGGCACGGGCTACTACAGCGCCGGTGCCGGCGGCGGCGGACGCGTCGCCATCTACTACTGGGACGCCCTCTCCCTGCCCACCGCCCAGATCACCGCCAACGGCGGCACCGGCGGCCCGGGGCCGGGGCAGAACGGCACGGTCTACATCGAGCACTCGACGCACGACGTGGCGCCCCCCTTCGCCGTCGCCCACGAGCCGTCCGGCACCGTCAACGCCCCCGTCGCGTCCCTCATCGTGCAGTTCAACGAGAGCATCGATCCCGCGTCCTTCACCGGCGACGACGTGCTCATCACCGCCCCCTCGGCCGCAACCGTCGACCCCGTCGACATCACGGTGGCCGAGGTGGACATCGGCCGCTTCGAGCTCACCTTCCCCGCCCAGGCCGAGAATGGCACCTACAGCCTCGCCGTCGGCCCCGATATCACCGACCTGGCCGGCAACCCCATGGCGGCGCCCTACGAGGGCCTCTTCGCCATCGACCTGCACGGCCCCAAGGTGGTGGCGACGGCCCCCGCGGCCGTGGTGCATTCCTCCTTCAACTCCATCGAAGTCACCTTCGACTCCCCGGTGAACGCGGCGACCTTCACGGGCGGCGACGTGGTCCTCCGCAACACCGATCTCGCGGTCGTCCCCGTGTCGGTCGCACAGGTCGACGCCACGACCTTCCGCCTGTCCTTCGCCGCCCAGAGCGTGCCCGGCTTCTACACCTTCGAGATCGGCCCCGACGTGACCGACCTCCCGGGCAACCCCATGGACCAGGACGGCGACGGCACGCTCGGCGAGACGCCCGACGACATCTTCACCCTCACCCTCGAGCTCAAGCACCCGAACCTGGAGTTCGACGGCACGCTCGTGCCCCTGTCCGTCTATGCGGGCGATACGCTCGCCGTGAGCTGGACGGTGATCAACACGGGCGACGGCACGGCGCCCGCCTCGTGGCTCGATAAGGCCGTGCTGAGCCTCGATGAGTACTACGGCAACGCCGACGACATCCCCCTCGGCTCCCCCGCCGTGGCCATCGACCTGACCTCGGGCTCGAGCTACGCAGGCCAGGCATCCGCCATGGTGCCCTGGGGCACGCTCGGCCAGTGCCGCGTCTTCATCGAGCTCGATGCCGACGACAGCGTCGTGGAGAGCAACGAGGCGGACAACCTCGTCGCCGTGCCCATCCAGGTGCTCTACGCACGTCCCCCCGCCGACCTGCGGGTGGACGCCGTGACCGTGCCCGCGACGGCTGGCTCTGGGCAGTCCATCTCCGTCTCCTGGCGCGTCACCAACCACGGCTCCGGCCCCACCGAGGCCACGGCCTGGTCGGACAGGGTCTACCTGTCCGCCGACACGACGTTCGGCGGCGACACGCTTCTCGGGACCTTCGCCCACGCGGGCAGCCTGCCCTCGGACGGCAACTACACGCACGTGCAGAGCGTCGCCCTGCCCGAGGATCTGGCGGCCGGCAGCTACACCATCTTCGTCGTCACCGACGTGTTCAACCAGGTGGATGAGCCCACGGGCGAGACCAACAACGTGGCCGCGGGCCTCAACCCGGTCGCCGTCACCCTCTCGCCAGTCGCCGATCTCACGGTCGCGCTCGTTGCCGGCCCGCCCGCGGCCGGCATCGGCCACCAGGTGAACGTGCAGTGGACGATCCACAACGCCGGCGCCGCCATCGCCACGGGGCCATGGCGCGACCGCGTGTACCTCACCCACGACGGCACGCTCAACGGCGCGGCGCTGCTCGGCGAGTTCACCCACACAGGCTCCCTGGCCGCAGGCGCCGATCTGCCCCGCTCCGCCGACGTCACCCTCCCCAGTTGGGACGACGGCGACTACATCCTCGTCGTCGTCGCAGACACGGCGAACAACGTGTTCGAGCGCGACGCCGAAGGCAACAACACCGGTGTGGCCGCCACCACGCTCACCCTCACCCACCCCAACCTCATCGTCGAGAGCATCGACCCGCTGGCCGACCACGAGTCCGGCACCGAGGTCACCGTGAGCTGGACCGTCCGCAACGCAGGCACGGGCGCCACCGCCTCCACGTGGACCGACCGCGTCTACCTGTCCGAGGACGACACGTATTCGGGCGGCGACGTACTGCTCGGCAGCTACACCTTCACCGGCTCGCTGAGCCCCGACGATACCTACGACGGCGCGCTCACCGCCCCGCTGCCCGACGGCATCGACGGCACCTACCACATCATCGTGAAGACCGACGCGGGCAACGCCGTGGCGGAAGACGGCGACGAGGACGACAACACGACGGCATCCGCCCCCTTCGACATCACCCTGGCGCCGTATGCCGACCTGCAAGTGTACGACGTGGACGCGCAGGCGCTCCTGGTCGGCAACCCGGTGGACCTCACGGTCTCGTGGAAGGTCGAGAACGTGGGCACAGGCACGGGCACGGTCTCGGCGTGGGTCGACCGCATTGTGCTCTCGCGGGACGGGGTGTTCGGCAACAGCGACGACTGGGAGATCGCCCGATTCGCCAACACCGACCCCGTGCCCGTCGGCGCCCACTACGAGCGCTCCGAGGTGGTCTTCATGCCCTCGGGCACGAACGGCCGCTACACGCTGTTCGTGCAGACGGACGCCCTCGACGAGGTCTACGAGCACACGGACGTGGGGGCGAACGTCGCGGAGGCGACGCACCCTGTGGACATCACGACGATCCCCTACGCCGACCTGGTGGTCGACGTCGTGGTGGCCGACGCGCTGGGGCAGAACGGCGAGCCAATCTCGGTCACCTGGACCGCGGCGAACCAGGGCATCGGCGCGACGAACATCTCGTCGTGGCAGGATCGCATCTGGATCGCCCCCGACGTCTCGGGCACGGGGGCTCGCACGCTGGCCTACTTCACCCACGCCGGCGCCCTCGCCCCGGGCGAGTCCTACACACACACCGCCGACGCCGACCTCCCGATCGATCTCGCGGGCGGCACCTACTACGTGTTCGTCACCGCGGGCAACCCCTATGAGTTCATCTACGACGACAACAACACAAACCACTCGGACGCCGTGGCCGTGCTCTACGTGCCGCCGCCGCAGGGCGACCTGGAGGCGGTCGAGGTCCTCGGCCCCACCACCGCGCTCGACGGCGAGAGCGTCGAGGTCACCTGGACCATCCGCAACAACGGCCCGTACGACATCGATGGCTCGTGGAACGACCGCCTGCTTCTCGCCCCGAACGGCAACCTGAGCCAGGCCACGGTGCTCGGCGACTACCGCCGCGTGGGCGGCCTGGGCGCAGGCTACACCTACACCCGCTCCGAGGTCGTCCATCTGCCCCAGACCCAGGGCGTGTTCGTTCTCTATCTCCAGACCGACTGCAACGGCTGGATCTCCGAGGCCGACGAGACGAACAACACGACCCCGGCCGCCGAGGCCCTGACCATCACGATGCGCCCGCGGCCCAACCTGCGGGTCACCTCGGTGAACGCCACCTCGCAGGTGACCGCAGGCGGCATCATCGACGTCGAGTGGGTCGTCACCAACCTGGGCAACGCCCCCACCCCCACCGGCGGCTCCCGCTGGCTCGACGGCGTGTTCCTCTCGATGAACCACACCATCGACAGCGGCGACTACGCCCTCGGCTCGATGGCCAACGTCAGCGCCCTGGCGGTCGGCGAGAGCTACAGCCACTCGGCCAGCTTCCAGCTCCCCCAGC
>Ga0272442_10000884_pt1 | contig 46858 bp, 32 predicted proteins | sample SSMForm2O_FD_200262 | JGI IMG/M metagenome (GOLD analysis project Ga0272442, IMG submission 200262) | Marine sediment archaeal communities from Little Sippewissett salt marsh, Falmouth, MA, United States - SSM-Form-2O | ecosystem: Environmental > Aquatic > Marine > Wetlands > Sediment ...
ATTGAAAACATCATCGGTTGCTGTGGCCAGTCCCGTACTCAAATCCAGAAGAATACGAGGAGAAAGCTGATATCTGAAAAACAGGGACAATCCCGGCCCAATGCCGGAACCCGGTATCTGACTTGCGTCCTGTCTCGTGCCGACAAACTGTCCGCCCATTTCATCCGGTCGAAATGGATGAAATCCCCCATCCGTGGAAGCGGCAACAATAAGTTGCCCGGATATCAGTGCCAGAGTCATGATGCGCTTCATAATGCCACTCCTCTATTGATAAAACAGGAATCCGATTCTCATCACGATAAATTGGCGGCCGTTATGTCTGGAAGCCGCGAAAACATACCGGTAATCTGCGCTGATTTGAATCGAATACAGGTAATTGGGCTGAATTTCAAGTCCGCCCCCCAAGAAACCGCTCATCTGGAAATAACGTTCACCGATACTCAAATAATCCGCTCTTGTTTTTTCCTTATCAAAAGCGGCATAAACGTTCAGGCCCCCAAAAAAATTGGGGTGCCAGACGCGATTTTTACTTAAATACTTACCATAAAGCATTTCCAGTGATGGAAAAATGGTTGTCTTAAATTGATCCATCTGTAAAATATCATCCGTAATGGTATAAAAACCAGATCCAATGCAGAAATAGGTATCGGAAGGATTCTGATAATTCAAAAAAAAATGAAATCCCGGACCGATTCCTGATTTCCCAAAATTCGGATCATCTTGATAGGTCATAAAAACACTCATTCCCAGTGCCTGCGGATTGAATAAATTCATCGCTTTTGCAGTAACCGGAGCAAAAATAAACAAAAAGATAACAGTCCAGCATAAAATTGAAACCCAGCAGTCGAGAATCGGCCGACTATGATTTGAATCTTTACCGGAAAGAAATCGCATCAATATTATATTTAAGATATTTTTCATAATTGAAATATATATTAAATTTTTAAAAAATAATAATTTAAAAGATGATTCATCATTTGATATAGCATCTTTTAAATATATCCTGCTCATATTAGCAAAGATCATTTATGCAAATATTATACCAGAACTAAAATAATGCAAAGTATTAAATAACAAGAGATTAGACTAACTATATTTAGTTATTCCGGGTACTAACTTACCATATATAGGCAAATATTTCCTGTCTATGGCAGACTGATAATCCTGTGATTGCAGACTTTATCAGCAAAAACAGAGAAAAATGAAGGCCAATATCTCATTTTGAAAGGTTGAACAGGCATAAAAAATCGAACAAAAAAAGTGTATCCCAAACCCTTTGATAAGCACAGGATAAACTTTCTTGAACAATTAAATACAAAAAATCACTAAGGATTGTTCACTGCATCACGATTCAAGCATCCTGACGAAGGCAGCTCATCATGGATTATCCCATAATTACTTCAATCTGATGTACGCTCCCTGATTTATAAATAGGAAGTATATTTCCTTCGTGAGGCTTTCCATCAATCGAAACTGATTTTATCCCCTTTTGGATGTGAGACGGATTTTTCACTGAGATATTATACGTGGCGCCGCGAAAAACGCGCTGCACAGTAAATCCGTCCCAGTCATTCGGAATGCATGGATTAATTTGCAAACCATCATAATGGGGCTTGATGCCCAAGATATACTGGGTAATGGCCACATAGGTCCAGGCGGAAGTACCGGTCAACCAGGAATTTTTCGCCTCGCCCGGTTTAAATGCGTCTTTTCCGGCAATCATTTGAGAGTAAATATAAGGTTCTGTTTTATGCAAATCGCTGATTTCTTCGAGGAACGAGGGAGCGATTCTGGCCCAGTAATCAAAAGCACGATTGCCATTTCCAAGAATCGTTTCCGCAATCATGATCCAGGGATTGTTATGACAAAAAATGCCGGCATTCTCTTTATAGCCTTCGGGGTATGAAGATATCTCTCCGTACTTCACGATATACTTAGTAAATGCCGGATTATTCAGTACAATGCCATATTCACATGCGAGATATTTATTGACGGATTCCAAAGCGGTTTTTGCCCTTCCATTATCCACACCACAGCCTGCCATGATACAAAATCCCTGAGGCTCGATAAAAATTTTGCCTTCGTCACATTCACTGCTGCCAACTTTTTCTCCAAAATAGTCATACGCTCTGATAAACCATTCTCCATCCCAGGCGTGTTCATCCACGGCTTCACTCATTGCATCAACATGCTTTTGATATTCTCTTGCCAGATCTTTTTTGCCCAGTTTCTCACACAGGTAAATAAACTCCTGACCGTACAAAATAAACATCGCCGCAATAAACACAGATTCTGCCACACCGCCTTCTTTATTTTCAGTCGTCTGAAAAGATTCGCCAGGGATTGTGGAAAAGCAGTTTAAGTTAAGACAGTCGTTCCAATCGGCTCGTCCTATCAAGGGCAGTCCAAGCGGTCCTAAATTATCGACAACATGCATAAAAGACCGCCGGAGATGTTCAAAAAGCGTATCTGCATGTTTCTCATTATTATCAAAAGCCACCTGCGATTCAAGGATAGAATAATCACCGGTTTCTTTTATATAATCTGTAGCCGAAAGAATGAGCCATAATGGATCATCATTGAAATTTCCTCCAACATCAGCATTGCCACGTTTGGTCAGCGGCTGATATTGATGCCAGGCACCACCATCTGGAAGCTGGGTAGCTGCAATATCTAAAATTCTTTCTCTGGCGCGTTCCGGCACTTGATGAACAAAGCCGATCAAATCCTGATTCGAATCTCTGAATCCCATGCCTCGACCGATACCCGATTCAAAATAAGAAGCCGAACGGGAAAAATTAAACGTAATCATACATTGATAAGCATTCCATATATTCACCATCCGATCAATTCGGGAATCATGTGTTTTCACCTGGTATTTGCCAAGCAAATCGTCCCAGAAATTTTTTAATTCACCGAATGCATTTTGAACATCCTGAATAGTTTTAAATTTTTCAATGGCGGCTTCAGCCGGTTGTTTATTAATAACTTGTTTCGACACAAATTTTTGATCATCAGAATTTTCTACATATCCTAAAATAAACAGTAAGTCACGGCTTTCACCAGGCGCTAATTCAATATCAATACAATGTGATGCAATCGGGAACCATCCATGGGCCACCGAGTTACCAGCCTGACCATTCACAACAGCATCCGGTGCGTCAAAACCGTTATACAGTCCCATAAATGTCTCTCGATCCGTATCAAATCCTGCAACAGGTGCATTCACCGAATAAAAAGCATAATGATTTCGCCGCTCACGGTATTCGGTTTTATGATAAATCGTTGAATCAACAACTTCAACCTGGCCGGTGGATAAATTTCTTTGAAAATTAGTTTGGTCATCCCAGGCATCCCAAAGGCACCATTCAATCAATGAAAACAATTTAAATATCTTGGTCTGATCACTTTTATTGGTCAGTTTAACTTTTTGAATTTCTCCCCAGTAATTTAAAGGAACCATAAACAGAGTTTCAACCTCAAGTTGGTTCCGCTCGCCTTTAATGATTGTATATCCAAGACCATGCCGGCATTCATACGTGTCAAGTTTCGCTTTGACTGGTTTCCAGCCAGGCGACCAGATATCTCCACCCTCATTGATATACAAGTATTTGCCGCCATCATCCATCGGTATACTGTTATAACGAAATCGCGTAATCCGTCTTAAACGGGCATCTTTATAAAAACTGTACCCACCAGCCGTATTTGAAATGATGGAAAAAAAATCCTGATTTCCTAAAAAATTAATCCATGGCCATGGCGTTTGCGGGGATGTAATGATATATTCTCTGTTTTCATCATCAAAGTGACCAAATTTCATTGAGTCTCTCCTCTATTTTCAAAATAAAAACGATGATACGAATCCCCATTATTACCTCAATTGTAAATCATAATAAAATCGGATATCTTATAAAGCAAAACTGACAAATCATAACATTGGGGATATGATATTGCACAATGAGTATACTTAAAAAAACATTCAATAATTAAATTCCGCTTATTGTAAATCCTTGATCCTGGTTATCCGAAAATGAACCGGGATTAATTCAGCGATTAATATAGCAAAACGCAGTTATAAATGCAAGTGCAATCGTTTGCGGAAGTATAAAAATGCCCGCAATGCATCATATAACTTCGATTTTTAATAAAAATCAATCTGAATTGAGAAAGAGAACTGATAAAAAAATTAATAACGCAGGTTAAAAAATATTCAGTTTTTTAATTTATTGAAGGTTTTCCGCAATCACTCTCAATAAATTCTCAAAGGTATACGGCTTCTGTAAATAGGGAAATCCTTTCTCCTTAATCATTTTCCATTGAGATTTTTGATCAGTATAACCGCTCGTCATCAATACTTTCATTTTCGAATTCTTCGTTAACAGTTTTTCAACCAGTTTGATTCCATTTGTATTGGGCAATACCACATCACTGAAAATCAACTGAAAATCACCATTTTCTTTATTAAAAATATCCAACGCTTCCTGATCATTCATGGCAGTAAAAACATGATATCCACCCTTTTCCAGAGCACGTTTGGCAAAATGCCGGACACTGTCCTCATCTTCAATGACCAAAATCCGCTCTCCATTTCCTTTTTTAATATTGATAGGCAAATTATACTTTGCTTTACGAAAATTCTTCTTCGATGCAAGAGGCAGGTAAACTTCAAAGATGGATCCCATTCCCTTTTTACTCTCAACCTGAATCCAGCCTTTATGCTGTTGAATAATCCCATAAACCACAGAAAGCCCGAGCCCGCTTCCTTTTCCAAACGCTTTTGTACTGTAGAATGGTTCAAATATATGTTCAAGGATCTCTTCATCTATCCCGCTGCCGGTATCAGCCACAGAAAATCGGACAAAATCACCCGGATAAGCATTGGATATATTTTTTACTGCCTGTGAAGATAAATTCGATTTTTCTGTACGGATCGTCACTGTACCGCCTTCCAGCATGGCATCCCGCGCATTCACGACCAAATTCATAATCATTTGCTCAATGGATGTCTGATCTGCAAACAAAATCAGCTTCTCCGAAACGAGATCATAACGGACTTCAATGTCTTCCCCGATAATACGATGGAGAAGTCCCAGCAGATTTTCAACGGTTTTATTGAAATCAATATGAAAAAATTCCATGGGCTGACGTCGACTGAAAAGCAACAGTTGACGGGTTAAATTCATGGCCCGCTCCGTACAAATCTGTATCTCTTTTAAATCTTTATATAGTTGCGTATCTTTTGTGATCTGGTCAAATGACATATCGGTGTATCCACGAATGGCGGTCAGCAAATTATTAAAATCGTGGGCGACACCTCCAGTTAAACGACCGATGGCTTCCATTTTTTGAGACTGAAGGAGCTGTTCCTCAATCCGCTTTTTATCTTCCTCAGCCTGTTGTTTTTTTCGATGCATCTCGACTTCCCGCAACTCGCGTTCTATCGCCGGGATTAATCTCGCAAGATTATCTTTCATAATATAATCATGGGCACCCGCTTTCATTGCAGTAACGGCAGTTTCTTCTCCGATTGCTCCAGAAACAATAATAAAGGGAACATCCAAACAGCGCTCCTTAACAATCTGCAAAGCATCCGGAGCGCTGAAACGTGGCATCCTGTAATCAGCGATAATAACTTCCCAGGTTTCATCATGCAATGCTGAAACCATGGCTTCCCGAGTATATATTCGCTGAAATATTGGATCGTATCCGCCCTGTTTTAAAGCATGCACCAGCAATAATGCATCTTCTTCAGAATCTTCAATAATCAACACGCGCAATGGTGTGCGTTTCATCGTGTTCTCCTGACATTTAGCGGTGGATTATCCGGTAATGTAAAATAAAATACAGCGCCTTTATCAATTTCGCCATCTGCCCAGATTTGCCATCCATGCCGATGGGCTATTCTTTTAACTGTGGCCAATCCGATGCCAGTTCCTTCATAATCCGGATGCTGCCTCTGAAAAACCTCGAATAATTGATTTGAATAACGTTTATCAAAACCAATCCCGTTATCTTTAATAAAACCGGCACGTATTCCATCGATCATCATAGAACCAAATTCAATTTTTGCATTTAACCGTTCGCGAGTAAACTTATAGGCATTATCCAGCAAGTTTCTCATCATCACCCGTATAAGCGCAGTATCACCTGTGACATAAACACTTTTTTGAATTTTAAATTCTATCGACCTGTCAGGATCGGAATTCTGATATTCAGTGAATAGCGCATTAACAATATCAGTTAGATTCACCCGATGCATATGCATTTCACTTCGAGAAAGCCTTGACAATTTTAACAGGCCGTCAATTAAATGCCCCATACGCTGGCTTGCTTTCCGGATGCGGCAAAGATAGTCTTTGGCTGTCGAATCCAATAACTGCTCATAATCATCAATTAGGGCTCTGCTGAATCCATCCATGGCTCGTAATGGGGCACGCAAATCATGCGAAACGGAATAGCTGAAAGCTTCAAGTTCTTTGTTGGCTTCTTCAAGCAGCGCGGTTCTTTCTTGTACCCGTGTTTCCAGTTCCCGGCGGTATTTATTAATTCGAATCATCCGATATTGATAGGCAGCAGCAAGTAAACCAATCATCAACAGACCAATAGTACCACGAAACCATAGTTTTTCCCAAAAAGGCGGACGAATTAAAAGATGAATGGATTTTCCGGTCTCATTCCAAACACCATCGTTATTGGAACCTTTTACCTGAAACACATATTCACCAGGCGAGATATTGGTATAAGTGGCTCTTCTCTGTTCACTGGCTTCATGCCAGCCTTTGTCAAATCCGTGCAAACAATATGTATATTTATTTTTCGTTGAAAATATATAATTCAATGCGGCGAATTCGAAATAAAAAGCATTTAAATGATATGGCAGGACGATTTGCTCCAGATGATTAATCTGCGTTGTTACGAATGTCTGGCTGTCCGAGTTATTCGAAGAGGCATTTAAAATTTTAAATTCAGTGAAAACAACAGGAGGAATATTTACATTATAATCAATTTCACCGGGATCAAATACATTGAAGCCGTCAGCCCCGCCAAAATAGAGCAGTCCATCACCTGATTTCAAATGACATTTTTTCTGAAACATATTCCCCTGTAAACCATCCTCTTTTGTATAATTTTGGAATTCTTTTAATCGAGGATTATAACGGGAAAGACCTCCATTTGTACTGATCCATAAGTCTCCGTAATCGTCTTTTTCAACACCAAAAACAAGATTATTGGGCAATCCATCTTTCTGATAAAACCGTGTAATGGTATCTGTTTTCAGATTGAGCCGATTTAATCCATTGGTCGTTGCAATCCAGATTTTTGAACTATCTTCTTCAAAAATAGACATGATAAAATTATTTGAAAGACTGTTCGGATTTTCAGTATTATGCACATAATTGGTAAAGCTTTCTGTTTTCGGATCAAATATAATAAATCCGTTCACATTGCCAATTAAAACACGGCCTCGGCAATCCATTTTGACGACTTCCATTTGCCTAAATATCAAATCACTGTTTTCAGGCGTATATATGTGAAAGGATTCACTCAAAACATTAAAACAATGCAGTCCATTTTGAGTGGCCAGCCATAAATTGCCTCGACCGTCCCCTGTAATATCCATGACATTGTCATTTAACAAACCACTGTTTTGTGTATTATATGCTCTGAAAGACTTTGACAGTCTGTCAAACCGGCTGAATCCGCCATCCCATGTACCAATCCATATATTATTCTGAAAGTCGACATAAACACTCAGAACAGCATCCCGATTTAAATTGCTGTTTTTGGAATGATAGCACTGAAATGTCAGATTCTTTGGATTAAACCGGTTTAATCCGCCGCCGTCTGTGGCAATCCAAATCATCCCTTCTGCATCTTCACAGAATTCCCAAACCTGATTATGACTCAGGCTGTTTGACTGTTTTTCGATATGCTGAAATGTTTTAAAACCTTGATTGCTGCCATGACTGACACTGATCCCGTTGGCATAAGTGCCTATCCATAAATCGTTTACCTGATCGATAAAAATACTGTAAACCGAATTACTTCCAAGACTATTGGGATCGTATTTTTTATATTGATAAGAATGAAAAGTTTTTGATCTGAAATCAAAATATTCAAGTCCCCAATTTTGAGTACCAATCCACATCCCTTCCTTATCTAAACAGAGTACACGCGCTGACTGATGGTTACACTCATTTCTGTTTCCGGACTCAGACAGATAATTATAAAATTCAGGCTTATTCTGATTCACATTCATAACGGATATTCCCTGTCTGTGACAGGCTAACCAAATTCTCCCTTCCGGATCTTCAATAATATCATAAACATTATTGCCTGCAATACTGCCTGGATCATTTTCATCATGCCGATATTGAATAAATGTCTCGGTCCCGGGATCAAAACAATTGACTCCGCTGCCAATAGTGCCTATCCACAATCTTTGACGGTCGTCTTCAAATATCGAGCGTATCTCATTGCTTCCAATGCTTGTAGGATCATTTTCCTGATGTGCATACTGTTTATAGTGACGACTATTCGGATTCAAAAGAAACAATCCGGCTTCTGCAGTACCGACGCAAATATTTCCATGACTGTCTTCATAAATAGATTGAACACTGTGCCGATATTCTTTCAGATATCGAATAAACGCATCCTTCCCGGGATCATATCTGCACAAACCATCAATGGTTCCAATCCAAAGATTTTCCGCTCTATCTTTATATAATGAAAATATAATGTTCGAAGGAATGCTGGTGGAATCGTTATCCTGATATCGGTATACCTTAAAATGATAGCCGTCATACCGGTTCAGCCCGTCAAAGGTGCCGAACCACATAAATCCTTGATTATCCTGAATCATACATCGAACATATCGATGAGACAGGCCCTCATTCGTTGTAAGATGACGAAACTGCATTTTTCTATTGATGGCCCCTGCAAAAGAGGTAAAAATCAATATTGTCAATGCAATTATATAATAATAATATGACTGCTTTCTTAAAAACATGAAAACCGACCGCTTTCCTTTCTTATCTGCATAATATCCGTTTGATAGGCAATGCGTTAAATTTTATTCCGCTTTTTACGATCCTTTTGGTACCTCATTTAACAAAGCCCAGTACAAGGCCAGTTGCTCTACAGCCTGCTGAAACTGAATAAAATCAACTGGTTTACGGACATAGCTGTTTGCACCCATCTTATAACTCTCGATAAGATCACGCTCTTCGTCCGAAGATGTTAGAATAACCACAGGCAACCACTTTGTTCTTTTGTCTTCACGGATACGCCTCAGTACTTCCAGACCGTTCACCTTGGGTAATTTAATATCAAGCATGACAATAACGGGCATAACGTTTAAATCACGATTGGCGTACTTCCCCTCTCCAAATAAATAATCCAGTGCTTCCGAACCATCCCGAACCACAACTACATCATTAAGAATATGATGTTTTTTCAGGATTCGAATTGTCAGTTCCTCGTCATCAGGATTGTCTTCAACCAACAAAATAATCTTATTTGACATTATTTTCCTCCATTCTTATCAACATGTTTCTCATTATTTAAAATAAAATAAAAACTGGCGCCTTCCCCAACTTTACCTTCAGCCCAAATACGTCCGCCATGTCTCTGCACAATCCGTTTTACTGTAGCCAAACCAATACCCATACCTTCATAATCATCATGATGCCTTTGAAATACATCGAATAGATGGTCGGCATAGCTCATATCAAAACCGACACCGTTGTCCTTTAAATAATAAATGGTCTGACCTTCATTCTTTTGGCATCCGAAGTCAATTTCAGCGTCCGAGACTTGTGATGTAAATTTCCACGCATTGTCAATCAAATTCGTCAGTAACACCCTGATCAAGGATGGATCACCTTCTGCAATAATATGATCCTGAATAACAAATTTTACTGATCGTTTCTGCATGAACTGCTGATACTCTTCCGCTATAGACCGCACCATATCAGAGACATTCACCCGACTGATATGCATTTCATTCCGGGCAAAGCGGGACAGTTTCAATAATCCATCTATAAGACGGCTCATGCGTTGACTGGCATTGCTGATACGATGAAGATAATCAATACCTCGTTTGTCTAATTTTATCTTATATTCGTCCAAAAGCATCTGACTGAATCCATCCATGCTTCGAAGCGGTGTACGCAGATCATGAGAGACTGAATAGCTGAAAGATTCAAGATCTTCATTGGATTGCTTTAAGGCTTCGGCATATTTTTGAATAGACATTTTTTGCTGTCCCAGTTCCTGATTGGCCACTTTTAAATCCTTGGTTCGTTCGGATACCTGTTTTTCCAGGATTTGTCTCTGCTTTTCCATTTGAAATATCCTGAATTCAAATATACCCACTACCAATACTGCAATAACAATCACCATTAAAATTCGGAACCACCAGCATTGCCAAAATGGCGGTGTAATAATCAAGCGAACCAAAGCACCAGACTCGTTCCAAATCCCGTCATTATTGGTTCCCTTCACCCTGAAAATATACTTGCCGGGATTGATATTGGTATATGAAGCTATATGACTATTCCCGACAAAATTCCATGAGGGATCGAATCCGTCCAGCTTATATGCGTATTGATTTTTTTCAGGCATAGTGAAATCCATCGCTGCAAAATCAAATGAAAAACTCGATTGCCGGTTCGACAAAATGATTTCTTGTGTTTCTGAAATATGATTCTCAAGCGGAGAATTTTCCATACCCACCAGTATGGGTTGATTGAAAATATAAAAGGCTGTTATCAATATATTCGGCGGAATTGTGTTTTTTGATAATTTGTCGGGAAAAACGCAATTAAATCCCTTGGTAGTTCCCAGATAAACAATACCTTCATTATCAGTAAATGCGCTTTTTCTGTTGAATTCATTGCTCTGGAAGCCATCCGCCTTTGTATAAATCCGACTTTCTCCAGTTTTTGTGTCCAAACGGCTCACACCACGATTTGTCGTCACCCAAAGTTTACCTGATTGATCGAATGTCAACCCAATAATACGATTATCCGGCAAGCCATCTTCCACATAATAGCGTTTAAAACACAAATGATTGATATTCAATCGATTCAGCCCGATTTCTGTACCAATCCACAGTATCGTATCATTCTCAAAGACAAGTGTGTGAGCGGAATTATCACTGATACTTGTTGAATCATACGGATTGTGTAATAACGTATTGAAATTTTCTTCATCTGGATGAAAGATACAAAATCCTGAAGCCGTACCGATATATAAACATCCATCAGGCCCTTCTTTTATATCATGAATCAGATTGTGTACCAATCCGCTGTTATTTGTATTGTACGATGTAAATTTCTGAGTCCTGGGATTAAAATGAATCAATCCCATCTGATAACTGCCCATCCATAAATCGCCATGGATAGACTCTAATATGCATTTAATATTATTCTCTTGTATGTTGCTGTTCTGCATTGTAAATGATTGAAATTGTCCTGTCTTTTGATTCAATCGGTTCAAACCCCCGGCCCAGGTGGCTACCCATATTTGATGATGTGAATCTTCAATAATATCTAACACAGCATCACTCTTTAAGTTGGTCATTTTTGAATTATAACGATAAAACCAGTTGTTTCCTTTCATAAACAAGTTCAGGCCTCCGCCATCCGTACCGATCCAGATTCGACCCAGATGATCTTCCATAAAATCGGTAACCACATTATGACTGAGGCTTCTCGAAGCGCCCGGCACATTCTGATAGTGCAAAATAGCTTCACTGTTTTTCATAGAACGGTTGATCCCGCCTGCAAAAGTCCCCACCCATAAATTGGCCCTGTTGTCCTGATAAATGGCATGAATCGATTCATTATTTAAACTGTTTGCAAGATAGTCATCATGGCGGTAATGCCAAAAATAATGATGAACAGAATCATAAGTGCTGAGACCGCCGTTTTCAGTCCCGATCCAAATAATACCGTCCCGATCCGAAAACAGTGTCAGTATATTATTCACTGTCAGACTGTGCTTATCTGCAGGATCATGGACATAATGATTAATAATAAATTCATCCGACGCATTCCTTCCGATCCGGAATAGGCCACGATTGGACGCAAGCCAGATATCTCCATTGATATCTTCGATGATATCATGAATAAAAACACTGGATAAATGACCACGATGAGTCGATTGCAGATCAACGGTCTGGAATGCACCATCATTGAATAATTGCAGACCATTTTCTGTGCTGATCCACAGTTCATTCCTGCTGTCGATATAAAGAGATTGAACACTGTTATTACAAATACTTCGCTGATCATTGGGATTATTCGTATAACGGGTCAGTGTATTTTTTTGATAATGAAAACATAACAATCCGATATCTGTCCCCAGCCAAAGATTACCTAATGTGTCTTCAGCAATTGAATGCAGATTAAAGTTGATATCATAAAGACAAGATGCCGGATCATACATGGGATTGATAAAATGATTATTGCCCCAGTCATACAAACTTAATCCCCGTGCGGTACCAATCCAAAGATCATTGTTCCGGTCTTCAAACAAGCAAAAAACAAGATTATGTAACAGGCTGTGAGGATCACCCACAATATTTTGATAAATTTTAAAGTCCATGCCATCATAACGATTCAGGCCATAATAGGTGCCAATCCACATCAGCCCTTTATGATCCTGAACAATCGATGTAATCGTTGATGAAGACAATCCTTCATCGGGCGTTATATGCATGAATTGCAATTGCCTTGGCCCGGCTTGGACCTTCAGCACGAAAAGTATAAGAAAGAATATTCTCAGTCCTGCATGGAGTTTATCCTGCTTATTTCTTAAATGACTTTTCACATCTTGATATATCATTGTGAATCGCTTATTCCGTTGTCAAATAATGAATTGCATCCGGCAATATTTTGATCAGAGAATGCTTATGATAACACTTTGAATCCATGCAGCAATCATATTGCTGATTTCTTCTTGAATACATCTTTATTTATTTTCCTTTGAATAAATATAAAGAGAATATTAGATACTGGCTCATCATATCTGGAACCGGGGAAATATTTCCATATGTCGAATCTTTTTTTCTTATTGAAAAAAGTCATCCAGCCATATGGTTGTATGATTGTTGATATCTTTAGCGCAAATAAAAATATTTATATAATGCTGCCAAAATCGTTCCTGATTTCCATAGAAATCAAGGCATTATCCCAATCCCTGAAAAGGGTGTCGCCTTTATCGACCGATTGAGCAGAAAATATAAAAAAATAACGATCTTTTTCATATATTCAAGCAGCATCTATCATATAAAAACAGGCATTATGAGGACTTCTCATAAGCGCGCTTTTCATTTTTTATAAATACCCTTGCAATTTGAAAATAAAAATTCACTCAATATGGATAGCTAAGATCCATTGACTATAAATAGAGTAACACTCCAATTGCCACGAATTTCAATGGCTATTTTTTTGAAAATAGATAGATAAGATAGATGTCTATTGCCGGACTGTCAGCAATTTAAAGGATTCGAATAATCCGGAGGTGTAAAATGAATCTGAATGTGTGTTGATTCTCTGCAAATCAATATCATCGCTGGGAAACATATTTTCCAATGATCCATAAACAACCACTTCAACGTCGTTCAAACCATCCCGAAGATATTCGGTGACATCCAATGAAAACGGCGGCCATGCAATGATACCGGCCGGAAAATCATTAATTTGAACGGCTGTGACGGTTCCCTGCCAGGAACCCAGTTTGACTTTATAGCGGGAAGATGGTTTTTGAATAAAATAGGTTTGAGTATAAGAAACATCATCGGAATAAAAAGGCATCCCCTGTTTTTGCCAGTGACCAAATTTCAGCGCCCGAGGCGGATTTAATATCCACCCCGATTTTGATTGTGTTACTGAAAAATCTCCATAAATATAAACAGGTAAAATCACCGGGTCATCCTCTGAGGGAATTAAAGTAATCGTATTCATCCCTGATTTTACGCATGAACCTATCGAATACACTCCAAATCTGTGATCCAGAAGCCAGGCATCCCGCAACTGTTCCGCCGCTTTGTTATTGACATAAAAATTCCAGGCATCCGGCGCCGGGATGACAATCATCATTGAAAGCGGATGAACACTTTCGTGAATGGATACATTAAATTGAATTTTAAACGGGTGTGATGAACACATTTCTTTGACTTGGGACACAGGACAATTGGAATGTTGTTTTCCATCCCATAAAATATCGCATCGGTTTAAAACCAGACTGTTCAAATAACCGGGCGTAATCATTGTTTTGCTTTTTTGGGGAATTGCCTCTTCTGTTTTTGTCTGCAGCGTATCTGTCAGGGTAACGCCAAATGTATCGCTGGATGCACTGAAAACAAGCAGATTCTCAGACGGTTTGAGATCAAAATCAAACTCGGACAGTTGATCCTGGATGATACTTGGGTACCTGGTTATCGTCCCTTTGAAAGCATCCAGTCGATACACTGCTTCACCCTGAATCCGCACACATCCCTGAACACAATCCTTTTGAGAAATGTTGACCAGGAACAGAATTTGGCCATCCAGCAAATGTCTTCGTCGATGCAAGAAATGATGACTGTCTGAATTGAATAAAGTGATACTGAAATCCGTCGAATCCATGTTCTTCATTAAGTCTGTATCGTTGGGATCCAACATGTGGATCCATTTCGAACGATATTTGTGCGGCCATGTTTGAAAGACGCCAGAGGGTTTTTCATTGACTGCAACAGGCGGTTCAAAATAGACAACCTTTCCTCCGGATTTTAAAAACCTTTCCAATATATTCAATGTGGAGGACGCAAGATTTTGAACACCCGGGGAAAGAATCACCCATGAATAGGAGTCGCAGTCAGTTGTTATGACACCGTTTTCAACGGATCCGTATTTATCCAGCATGGAGGGAACTCCCAAATCAAATTCCACATGGCAGTCTTTAAGTAATTCAAAAACGGACCGAAGCGGCTCAGATGGATCATCATGCTGCTCTTTTATTGACAGTGATGTTTCTTTCATTTCTGAAGGAAGCAGAACCAGAATATTCCGTGCTGGCATCCCTGTGGACAAAGCCAGGGAAAGTCTTGAAAAATAGGTCGTGATAAAAGGAAAAAGATCCCACCATGGCATTTGATAAGAGAATGTGGGAGTTTTATATTGTTTCAATCCGCAAATCGAATACAGACTTTGAGCAAAACACACAGCGTCAAATCCAAAAACAAATGCCTGATCGCCTGTCTCCTTCATCTCACGAAATGATAAACCGGGATCCGCTTTTCGAAACAATGCTCCCGTTACCCGGTTCTCACCGCTCTGATGAATCATATCGATCTTTTTTTTCAATTGGATATTTCCAGTGAATGTTTGATCTATTTCATAACACTCGGGCATTGCCGGCCAATTTTCCAAAAAGGCAGCACTTCCTTTCTTCAATGACTGAATGTTTTTATTGACCCAAATACTCATTCCCAGGCTCTCCGCCTGAGCTTTTGCATGAATAAGCATATCCTGCCAGGCTTCTGAAGAAATTCCAGGCTGCATTTCTGTGTCTGGATAAATGATCACACCGCCCAAATTTTTGTCATCAAATTCTCGAAGTTGAAAATCAATCGCTTCAGGATGAATCGGACCATTCCAAATCCAGCGGCTTAAAGGACGGAAATATTTCGGGGGATTGTTAAATTGATTTTGGATGGTTCTAAATGACTTACGGGTTTTTAAAACAGAGGAGGACCGGGTGCAGGTAACATAAAGACAGACCGCATTCCATACGATGAAGACTAAGAATAACCGGCAATATCGCTTTTGAATTTTGAATAAAAAAAATCGATACACACTGCTCTCCCTGACAGGGATTAACGGGCAAACAATACCGTAATTTACCTGCTGAATATTCTCGATTTCAGGTCGATTCGCTCAAAGATCTGACGGGTGACAGTCTCAACTTTCGAGTCTGGCACAAGCATCGGCCAGTGTTTCATTTCTGCCAGACGCGCCAGCTTAGGTTTGGGATGCACCGCAACAGGCACTGCCACACGAGAAAGAAGGTACCGGTCCTTCCAATGATCGGCCATCGCAATGGTGTTATCCCAGGACTGCCGATGTTCTGCCATCCATGCCTCAACATAACGAACTTTCACTACGCCTCTTGGATGCCGTCGATGCACACCTCCGCCGTAACGATGGCATTCAATCACAGGCTCGGCACAAATAATCTCATGAAGGTTCAAGTACGACATCAAAGGCACCGCGAGTGGCTTCGGAGTTCCGCTGAGCAACACGATACGAACTTGCTGTTTCTTCAATATGTTTAAAAGGCGAATGCTTTCAGGAATCAAAGCAGGCTGAATATAGCGTTCCCAACATGTCTCAATCCATTTTTCGACTTCTGGTTCAGATCTTCCCTGCAGATAAATCAGTTTCCATTCATGCCATTTAGAACAGGGATTCCGTAAAAGATGATTCAGACTGGCCAGAACAATTCGGGAATAATCGAGTAACTTTTCCTGCCGCATAAAAATCAGCAGCCACTGTTCAAGACTTCTTAATACAAGTGTACCGTCGATATCGGCAAACAGAACCGGCTGCTCCATGGTTCAGGACACTTTCTGTTGGGGCTTGCCATCCAATTCATGAATCAATGCTGTCCCTTCGATAATCACAGGTAACCCGCGAATCAGGCACACAACGGCCGTGGTAATCGCTATCCAAAAACCAATGTTCAGTCCGGTCTCTACCCAGTCTTGCGGAAGTATACCCACTTTCCGAAATGCAGAAGCCAGTAAAAGCAGGCTGAATGATACCGCTTTCAGGACAGCATAGCTGCTTCGCATCACCGGTGAACCCGTTAAAAATCTTCCCAGACTGGTTCTCATCATTGTTTTCTGACCGAAAGCTGTATAACCATAACGTAAAACATACCCGCGTATCGTATCTGTCAGAATACCGCGTGATATCACCACAATGGGGATCCAGACGGGAACCAATCTGATATCCGCCAGACAGATCCAGAGCACAACTTCAACAATCCGATCACCTGCGATATCCAGGAGGCTGCCCAATATGGTCTTCTCATCCAGTTTGCGGGCCAGATACCCATCCAGCCAATCCATAACAATAATAAGAATCGATAATCCGGCAGCTAATAAACGCATCCAAAACTGTTTATCATAGATCAAAGCAACCAAAATAAACAGGATTCCGATACGTAATAATGTCACTCGGTTTGGCCATGTTAATAATTTGATTTTCATACAGACATCCAAAAAATTTACAATAATCGTCAATCAAGCATTGTCGAGCCGGGACTCACATCCCGTGAACAGTCTGCTTTCGATATCCAGTCGGAATGCTCATTAAACCGTCGGGTGCTTTCCCCTGCTTAAATTCAATGAGTTCTGTTGTGGATTTTACGGTCTGCCCCATCACCTGATTCGATGAAATATTCATCACCTGAACGCCTTTGATTTTTTCCATCTCGCTTTGTATCTGAGAGGCCGCCTGTTGCATTCCGGGCATGGCCGACAACATGCCTGCACTGAATTGCTGATAAAGTTTCGAATCGACCTTTAACACTTCCGTGGCCCAGATTTCCATCTGAAACTGCCCCATGGCCATGTTCACAGTCATCAAATACTTCCGGCAGGGCCAGCTGTGAATGGTTTTATTCTCAGACGTAGGCTTCACTGTCACATCCATCTTCATCATGGATTGCATCATGTTCCGGAACTGAGCAGCGTCCTCATCTTTTTTTTCATCCGTCATTGCTGAAAGCATGTCTTTTCCCATGGGCATTTCAGAATAGGTTTTTTTTACATGATCCAATATGATCATTTTATTATTTTTTGAATCAAAAATCATACTCTGTTCAGGATTATCACTTCGAAATCCGGACTCTGTCAGCCATATTTCTTCTATCACATCTTTAGCCGGCTGAGATTGCCCCATCATCTGAATCGCATCGGTATGTCGTTTCTGTTTCATAAAAACGCCTGCCAAAGTAATTTGCGTAAAAACAATCAGTATCACTATACTGACCTGGCATCTTCTTTTCATGTTATGCTCCTTTTATATTCAATTGGTTTTTAGAGTTCGACCAGATACTGACTAAAAATGCGGCTGTAAAAATGCAGACAAATACAAATATAACAGCAGGCAAGGCAACCTGTTCGTCAAAATGTTTCAGTGCGAGCACACTGCCCAATCCCGCATTCTGCATACCGATTTCAATGGATAACGCCCTTCTCCTGAGCATCTCGAATCCTGCCAGTTTTGCCACTCCGTATCCCAATCCCAAACCCGCAAGATTCAGAAAAAGCACTGCTGCCAGTATAAATCCGTCCATTTTTAAAACGTAATTTCGATTCAAGGCAATCACCAGACCGCATATAAACGCGATAAAAAGTGTGGAAATAGCGGGGAAAATTTTAACTACGGGTTCCACTTTTTCATTAAAAATCCATTTCACTAAAAATCCAATAAGTAGCGGCAGTAGCACCATAGTCGCCACACTCATCATCATATTCCAAAAGGGAATCTTCAGCAGCTGGCTGGCTAAAGTCAGCGTCAGTAAAGGAGTCAGCAAAGGAGAAAGAAGGGTTGAAACGGTTGTCAGGGACACAGAATAGGCCACATCCGCTCCGGCAAGATAGCTGAGCACATTACTGGCCATGGCGCCTGGCGCAGAGCCAGCCAGGATCAGCCCCAAAGAAAATTCCTTTGAAAGCGAGAACAGCTTTGATACAAGCCATGCGGATAACGGCATGATTGTAAATTGCGCAAGTACGCCTATCAGTACAGCTTTATAATGACGGAAAATATGAATAAAATCCTCCAGTTTTAGTATCATCCCAATACCAAACATGGTAATGGCAAAAAAGAGTTCCATGTATTTTTTCAGAGGCAGAAAAAAATGTGGAGAGTGATATGCCAATAATCCCGCAAGTACAACCCAAACGACAAATAATTTATTGAAAATCGTAATAAATCGATTCAAAAAGAACTCCTGAACCAGGTAAACAACCGAACAAATTGATCATTTTTAAAGTATTCAAGTATACTAAACAATTTATAAAATTCCAAGAAAAAAGCCGATCTCTCTGTTGAGATCGGCTTGATTGACCATTCATTAAAAGATTGAAGACAATCAATATATACGGGCATTGATACGCTTCATTAATTTGTTTCAGGAACAAAGGGAATGCAGATTGATTCTCCCTCAGCGTTATAAGCGATTACATTGGTAATAATCACTTGCTCCACTTTGCCCTGGTTGCCATAAAACGGAGAATATTCATTGGTTGGAAATTTGGAACGAATCAATTGATACGGCTGACCGGAATGAATTGTTTCAAAACATGTACACGATCCGTCCTCATCCTGCAGTAATTGATCGGTTCTGAAATGCAGATTATGCTCCCTTTCGAACGGCGGTCCCTCTAAAATAACCCGTCCGAAAATCTCGAGTGCCTCTGCCTCGAAATGATTCGCCTGAATTTCAAATGTTAGAAGGTTGACTTTTTTAGTTGCCAGCCCGGATAAAGAGGCTTCCGTGGTGATGTAGTCTGTGCAAACATGCTGAACTTGAACAGATTTGGATTCTGAAGATATATTTTCTGGATTTGAGGGGAACTGCTCGCAACGGCTGATGCAAAATAGAATGAAAATACCTAAAGTAAAATGTCCCGTAATTCGGGATAAGCCTAAAATTCCTTTTAATTTATGCATCCTTCTTCTTCCTCTGATTGGTCCCTAATGGCGCTGTAAATTGTATCAAGTTGATACAATTTACAAAATCTTTTCCTCAAAAGCAAATTTAATTTGTGGTTTGATAAGAACAAAGCGAAAAATTGTTAAATATTTGTAATAAAAAATCCCTGCTTTTCAAGCAGGGATTTGAACAGCGGAGCCGACGGGGTTCGAACCCGCAGCCTCCGGCGTGACAGGCCGGCGCTCTAACCAAGTTGAACTACGGCTCCCGAAAATATCGAACAAAAGTATACTAAAATTTTATTTGAAAGTCAACAACATTTTTTAATCATATCTCTTTTTAACAATCATCATTCCAGTTATAAATATTAAATCCATCTTCCTGATGAGGATTTACCAAAGGATAAGACTGCACGTTCCCGTTGTATTGCATTTCAACCCGCCCGGAATATTCAATTGTTAACGTCCAAATTTAAAAAAGCCCCTCAACCATGAGGGGCTAATTTGATCAATAACAAGTGTGGGCGATACTGGACTCGAACCAGTGACTTCCTGCTTGTAAGGCAGGCGCTCTGAACCAACTGAGCTAATCGCCCAAATACTTACACAGAATCGGAATTACCTTCTTTATGATAGAGAATAGCGACCGGCATCAGCACCACATAGCCCAGGACCAGCAATATTGGAGCAATGGACAATGAGACAAAACTGTTATACGGTTTTTGACCCAATGCGATAAATCCAATGGTGATCACAGCCAGACTGATTCCGAATAAGATGTAATTCATCCGTGTGAAAGGCAGCAGTTTTTCTTTCTTGTAATTCCGTCTTTTATTTTTTAACTCTTTTGCCATATTTCCTCCAAGAAACGGCTAACAATATATAAAAGCCAGCAACAATTGTCAAGATATATTTAATCCTCTCTGCAATCAGCCTCAATAATTCTAAGACGATATTATACCCTGTTCAGTTGTATAATTTTTGCACCCCTTAATCAGAGCTTGAACAATTAAAAAAAGCACTCAGATAAAATTTGCCAAAAAAATCCAAATTCAGCCGCCACCTTGATTTATTCATTTTTTTTCCCTATATTTTTTTGTCCGAAATAATGGTTACACAATGATACAAAGGATCCGGAACAATACCATCTTTATCAATGTTATTGTTGCTTCATTTCTTTAAATTTCGGTGTTTAAAATATGAATACATTACAAAAAATACAGGAATTCATCATACGCTGTTTTTATCACCCTCTGCAATTAAACAAAAGAATCAATTTTAAGGATACCATTCAAAATGTTCAAACGATTCTTGTTTATTGTCCGGAAGAAAGCTTGATTAATGATATTCATAAAAATTTAAAACAGATATTTAAAACTGCCGGCATTCACTACATATTGCCCTATGAAAAAAGCAATAATATCCATAGAATCACCAAATCCGGCCATGTTTATTATCTTTATAAAAACTCAGTTTATAAATCACAAAAATCCGATTCATATAAAACATTATCAAAACAGAAAATCGATCTTTTTATCGATCTCGACCGTGAACCAAACATATTAAATTGCTTTCTCTGCCGAATGCTTCTGCCCGCCATCTGTCTGTCTTATCATAAGCCATTCAGTGACTATTATTATAATTTTCAATACCAGCCAGCTTCATACAATCCAACACGTGAACGCTTTAAAAATATTTATCAAATATTATCTTCCTGGGCAGCCGGCTGATCAGGTATTTATACTTTAATTATATCCTCTGAATTGAATGATCCAATGGCTGTCTGAATAAATGAAGTTAAAAAAAACCGTCCATGCATATTGGACGGTTTTGTAAAAACAATATAAAAACAATAGTGCGTATCTGTCAATTCATAATGTAGTATTCAGGATTTTTCAGATCTTCATTCACCATGACTTCATAATGAAGATGCGGACCTGTGGTCGCGCCTGTCTCTCCCACTTCACCAATCGTTTCCCATCGCTTCACATTCTGTCCGGGCCGGACCAGAATTTTGTTTAAATGAGCATAACGTGTTTGAAATCCATTGCCGTGATCAATAATGATTTCTTTACCATAACTGACATTAGGCTTGTATTTAATCTTCACCTTGATAACTTTGCCTGCTGCAGATGCCAATACTTTTGTGCCGATGCGTCCACTGATATCCACACCCTTATGATTCTGAGGCCGGTTGGTAATCGGATGAATACGATAACCGAATCGTTCAGTAATGCGTCCGTTGACAATCGGAGAAATCGACGGCAAGTGATCAAAATAATCCTGACGCTGTTGTAACTTAATCGCGATTTCTGTCAAGTTGTCTTTTTCAAGCTGCAGGGATCTTTCCAATTTATCAAGATCAAGCCGGATTTCCATGGCCGTTTCGCTGATTTCATCAGGATAGTTTAAAAAATCCAGCTCAGAATAATAAGAAGGGCCTCCGACACCGACCTGGCGTATATCGTTATCAATCGCCGAAAGGTTGGCAACCACACGAAGATCGTCTCCTGTATCCTCCAAATGAGTCAGCCGCTGGTTAATCGTTGAAACCTGCTCTTTCATTGAAAGCAATTCATGCTGAAGCTTTTCACGGTCATTTTCCAGAGATGCGACTCGGTAACTGTGAAAAAAGGTTGTGGCAGAACCGATAATAAGCGCACCAATGAACAAAAAAACAATAAAAGATATTGATAAAATGAGACAAATTTGATAAAAGGAAAAACTGTACTGCTTGATATCAATGCTATTTTTTGATAACCATAAAATACGGAATCGTTTTTTAATCATCCTCTCTCCCCATATTACGCCTTGTGATGCATGAATGTAACCTCTTGATGATGAAACGATTTAGAATAACATAATAAAATATTTATTAAGAGTCAAGAAAAATATATATTGTTTACATTCAAAAAAAGAGGTTTTTTTCATATTCATTCATAAAAAATCCCGGCAGAATAAAATGAGACTGCCGGGAATAATTTACAGCGTACCGTAATTATCCGAGATAGCTTCTCAGCATCCGGCTTCTTGAAGTATGACGTAAACGGCGAATTGCTTTCTCTTTAATCTGTCTAACCCTTTCCCGAGTCAAACTGAAACGTTCGCCGATTTCTTCGAGAGTGAGAGGATGTTCCCGCCCCAACCCGAAATAAAGCCGAATCACTTCCGCTTCTCTGTCAGACAACGTTTTCAATGCCCGTTGCACTTCAATCTTCAATGATTCATCTAAAAGGTAATCATCCGGCGGAGGCTGCTGATCATCCTGAATGACATCCAGCAGCCGATTGTCATCCCCCTGATTAAACGGAGCATCCAGAGATAAATGCTTACCGGAAATCTTAATGGTGTCTGATACCTCATAAGGGGTCATCTCCAGCTCTTCTGCGATTTCGCTGGCGCTGGGCTCTCTTTCGAATTCCTGTTCCAAATTGCTGAACGCTTTTCCTATTTTATTCAATGCGCCGACCCGGTTTAAAGGAAGCCGCACAACCCGAGACTGTTCCGCCAATGCTTGCAGAATCGACTGGCGGATCCACCAGACAGCATAACTGATAAACTTGAATCCCCGGGTTTCATCAAAACGTTTGGCAGCCTTGATTAATCCCAGGTTGCCTTCATTGATAAGATCTCCCAAAGATAATCCCTGATTCTGATATTGTTTGGCGACGCTGACCACAAAACGCAGGTTTGCCTTGGTTAATTTTTCCAGGGCGTCCTGATCGTCTTTTTTGATTTTTCTCGCCAGTTCAATTTCCTGATCCGGGGTCAAAAGGGAGACTTCACCAATTTCCTGCAGATAACGGTCAAGAGACTGATTCGCACGATTTTTATTTCTTCTCGTCATTAGTACGATCACCAACTCCTTAAATAAATGTAATATCCACCTTTAATTTTACACCAACTTCGTATACACTGTTCCAAAAAAATACTTGACTTTTGATTTTCAATTCACAATATTCTTGTGCTATGATCCGAAAACAATTGACATACTTAATCATTTTTCTGCTTATCCCTGTTTTCATAACCGGCAGTGCTCTTATTAATAATTTTCATGCGCGACGCGGAAACAACAACCAGATCATTCTCTCATGGGAAACTGAATCAGAAACCAATGTCGCCGAGTTTATTATTAAACGCAACAACCTGGAAATCAAGCGCATTGCTTCGCATTCAAACAATTCAACAATCCTGCAAACCTATTCATTTGTTGACCACAATTCCGAACTTCTTAAAAGCAGTGTTTCCTCATTCAATTACAGTTTAACAATCGTTGACCTGGATGGTCATCAGGAGGAATACCCGGTTATCGCCTCCATATCAGTAAGCTCAGGTATTAAGCACACCTGGGGCAGCCTGAAGGCACTATTTCGCTAATCCCTCCTGATCTTTAATAAAACAACCAATCTTTTTAAATACATCCCATTTATCCCTGCCAAGTGTAACTGTATGTTTATGATTCTTTAATATCATACTCTCTTTATATTCTGAAGAAACAGAATTGATGATCCGGGTCATATGAGATATTGGCACTCTTGGATCAGAAGCTGAATGAATCGCAAGAAGCGGGCATTTCACTTGAGACAAACGCTGACGCGTTTCTTGCAACAACTTAAAAAACATATGAACCGCCGGCAAAGGATACCATCGATATCCCAACTCGGGATGATATGGTTTCATCCAGAGACGCCATTTTGGCCAATACCGGACAAACCGCTGCACAATCGAATATCCCGGTCTCTGAAAGCATGAACTGTCTATAGGAGCCGCAATACTCACACATCCATGAACAGACAATTCAGAGGCCAGATACAGGGCGATAGTGCCTCCCATTGACAGGCCGACTAAAAAAATAGCATCGCAATCATTTTTCAATTTCAGGACAGCGTTCCTTCCTGTTTCAATCCATTCATGATATGAAATACCTATCAATTCCTTTGGTGTTGTGCAGTGCCCTGGCAGGCACGGACCATATACGGTCATCCCCTGTGAATGAAGCGCCTTTCCCAGACCGTGTAACGCAAATGGTGTGCCTGTAAAACCATGAATTAAAACACAACCAGTCCGTCCTGCCTGATAATAAAACGGCTCTCTTAAATTTGCAACGTTCATATTATATGCATTACATCATGATGCATCAGGATCGACCCAATTTGACTGCAAGGTTGCAAAGATTCAACTCTAATAAACGTATAAAAGGGTGAGATAATTACTGTAATAATGATGCAGTTTTTGTTTCAAAATAACAATTTGCCTTACTTAAAGAAAAACGGGTAAATACGATGTCTCAATTCAATGAAAATCGATCAATGAATATAACGAAAAATTATTCGGATTTCAAGTATTTTTTATCATTCCTGTTAAATTTTCGATACATATGGTTGATTCCTTCCCTGTAACCCACCAATTTTGTTTTTAGAATGCTTTGTGCCTGACGGATGCAGAATGATACATCCTGCGGACGCTCAGCAGCGGTCTGTGAATCAAACATGGATACCGGATACAGACAATCCGGTGAAAAACCTTCTTTCTTTACCAAAAGCAATCCAAATTGATACCGATCGACACGATCCGCTCCTCCCAGATGGATAATGCCACAAAATTCATGATTTGCCAGTTCAAGCAATGCCCTTGACAAATCAGCCACCCAGACCGGCGACCGATATTGATCAGTATAAAGATAAACCGGATCTCCTTTTCTGATTTTTTGTAAGATCCGCTCGGAAAATGAATTTCCTTCTCCGAGAGGCTTACCGTAGATCAGGGCGACTCTGGCAACGACCGATGACGGAACTGAATCGAGTACATATTTTTCCCCGGCGAGCTTTGTTATTCCATAGTGATTCAATGGATGAACAGGATCCGATTCCACATACAATCCTTTTCGTCCATCGAAAACCATATCTGAAGAGAGAGATATCATCCGTGCACCCATTCTGGAAGCTTCACGTGCGATCACTGCTGTCGCCTCCGCATTGATATCATATGCCAATTGCGGATCTCTTTCGCAGGCGTTGACATCCGTCCATGCTGCTGTGTGGATAATCACTTCAGGTTTGATGGATCGAACGCATTGAACAATGGATTGCTCATTGAGCATCGACACACAGTGCATTTCTGCATTGTTAAAAGCAACAGGATGTTTATGATAGGTACCGTGAATCTCCCACAAATCATCTGCCTGTTGAATGAGATAACCGCCCACCAGGCCGCTGGCTCCGGTGACCAATAATCGCTTCATGGTTGTACTCCTTATCATCCATTCAATCATGTTGTTGAAAATATAAAGGTTTGTCATCATTGAATCAAATATTTTTCCAGGCAATTTACTTGACATTTCCATAGAATTCTCTTATTTTTATATTTCAGGTAAATTTGCTTTTACCCGAATATGGCAAGAAACTTGGTATGCCAAAAAATATCGATTTCCAGGTATTGGAGGAATGTGATGGTTAAAACGAAAAAACCTGTTTTCACACCCAACCGTATATTCAACTGGATCATCTCACCTCTTTTTTTTATTGGATTTTATCTATATTTTATACTGAAAATACAACCGGAACTTATCTACCAGCTTCAGGAACCCATTTTCTATCTTAATCAGAGATTTCTGATAGAATTTCTCAAATATCCCGGCGGCCTGACAGATTATTTATCTAATTATTTATCACAATCCTTTTTTATTCCATGGCTGGGCGCACTTGTCATCACTCTGATCGCAATCATCATGACGCTTTGCTTTAAACGAATTATACAAGTCACACTTCCCGATTGGAAAACCGGTCCGGTCATTCTCTATCCTGCCATTGCACTTCTGATACTGCACAGCCATTATGAGTATCATTTAACTTACAGTGTCGGATTAATGATTGCACTTTTATGTACAGTCTTCTATATCCGTATCTCATCCGCTTCAATAATAATACGCCTGCCGATATTTACCGGCGTGATTATCTTTCTTTATCTTTTCACTGGAGGTCTTTTTCTCCTGTTCCTGATTATGTCTATTCTGTACGAATGCCAAATGGGTCGATGCAAAACAGGTTTAAGCATGCTTGTTTTGCTTATAATGCCCTATTTATCCGCAAAGTTCCTATATCTGATCACGGTTCAATACGCCTATTTTAACCATTTATTTTTTGAGTATCAACATCCGTTTCTCCAGACAATACTATTATCGCTTTATCTCGTATTTCCAATCATACCCATCGGCCTGATTCTCCTGAATCGATTGGATGGAAACCTCTTCAGCGGAAATTCTAATAAATCGATCTGGATTAAAATGGCCTCTCATTTATTCATCCAGTTCATATTCCTTTTTATTGTGACCACATTGTCTGTGAATCCAATTCAAAAGAAATCTTTATTAATTGATTATTATGCGCGTCGTCAGATGTGGCCGCAAGTCATTGAGACCTCAAAACTCATGGGTAGAAAATTCGACTGGCCGATATTATATCAAATTAACCGTGCATTATATCACACATCGCAACTCTCATCAGAAATGTTTTCTTTCCCGCAAATCTGGGGCAGCAAGGATCTCATTTTATCAAACGATCAAGGTTTCCAATGCCCGCTGCAATTCAGCGATCTGTTTTTTGATCTGGGGCATATCAACGAAGCGGAGCATTGGGCTCATGAATCCATGTCGATTCGAGGCGAGACATGTTGGACGCTTGAACGCCTGTCCCTTGTCAATCTTGCCAAGGGCGAATATGATGCGGCTCATGTATTTACGTCGAAACTGAAGCAGTCACCGCTTTTTAAAAAACGAGGCTGTGAACTGGCTGAACTTGTCGAAAATCCACGCAAACGATTAAAAAACAGAGAATTCATCAAACTCAGGTCGCGCATGCTGCATCCGGTTCCGGATTTTATCTATTATTCAAATATTCCAGATCTCACATTACATCGTATTTTAAACAATCGCCCTGATAACCGGATGGCTTATGAATACCTGATGGCTTATTACTTGCTCACAGGTAAACTCAACATGTTTTTAAAAGAACTGGATTACCTTCAAACATTTGGGTATAAAATAATACCGAGACATTTTGAGGAAGCCGTTATTCTTTATAAAGCTTTGGGCGGAGAAAAAAATATTCCGTTACCCGAGGGATATGGGATATTGAAAAAAACCATTAATCGTTTTCAGAATTTTAATAAAATTCTTTCCAAATACCATGGAAGCATGGCTGCCGCTAAAAACGAATTGGAAAAGCAGCATGGTAATACCTACTGGTTCTATGCCATGTATTTAAAACCAAAGGAGCCATCAAATGATTAATCGAAAATTTTCTATTGTTGTTTTAGCAATAGGATTGATCATTGGAATATCCAGCATCCTGATAATTCATGCAGAGCAGAATATACAAACGATTGACAGAAAACCGGTAATCGATCCAGACTACGCGGGATTGATTATTCCACCCAATATAGCCCCATTAAATTTCAGGGTTTTAGAAGAAGGCACCCGATACAAAGCACGAATAGAGCCGGTTACCGGTCCCTCAATCACCATAAAAAGCAGAGATGGTGCATTCTGTTTTTCACAACGACAATGGAAAAAAATACTCAGTCAGAATATTGGAAAGCATTATTCAGTCACCGTATCAGTAAGAAACAAAAACGGTCAGTGGATCCGTTATCACTCGTTTCGAAATAATATTGCCGAAGATCCCATAGACAGCCATCTGGTTTACAGAATGCTTGATCCTATGTTTGTTCAATCCAGGGTCATGGGTATCTATCAGAGGGACTTAACCAATTTTAAAGAAACGGCCATCCTTCATACCCGGTTCCTGAATGCATGTTATAACTGTCACTCTTTCTGTCAGAAAGATCCTGACAAGATGATGTTGCATATCCGCAGCAAGGATGCCGGGGGCACCTTTATCATTGACAACGGAGAAGTGAAAAGAATCAATACAAAAACCGAAATCAATAAAGCTCCGGGCGCCTACAGATCCTGGCACCCAAGCGGCAAGCTCATTGCATTTTCAGTCAACGTCGTGCGTCAGTTCTTTCATGCCACAGGATACACACAGGAAGGCTATGATAAGGTATCCGATCTCATTCTTTATAATATTGATAAAAATACAGTCACCTCCTGTCTCGATCTGGCAAGTCCATATTATATGGAAACTTACCCCGAATGGTCCCCGGACGGTAAGTATTTATATTATTGTCGGGCAAAACAGCCTTCATTTGATTCTAACTTTGAAAATGAGTATGATAAAATCATGTATGATCTGATGCGAATCCCCTATGACATGGAACAGGAATCCTGGGGAACTCCAGAAATCGTTCTCAATCATAAAAAAACCGGATTCAGTGTGACCCAGCCCAGAATATCACCGGATGGGCAATTTTTAATGTTTGCTGCCGCCAAATACGGCACCTTTACCATACACCGGCCGGGGGGCGATATCCATATTCTCAATTTAAATACAGGGAAGATCATCAAACCCGACTTTAACAGTGATCGGCCGGAAAGCTACAATACCTGGTCTTCCAACAGTCGATGGTTTGTATTTTCAAGCAAGATGCGAAATGATTTCTGTACACATGCATATATCAGTCATATTGATCAATCGGGAACTGTATCAAAAGCCTTTATTTTACCGCAGAAAAATCCGGCTTTCTATGACACACATATCATGACATATAATGTGCCGGAACTGGTTCGTGGTCCAATTGAGATCACAGGCCGGCAGATTGCAGCTGTAGCCAAGGACAGCACGTCATTGCGTCAGGCCACCGTGGATAAAAAAACGCCGATTGACGCCTTGACCCAGGCAACAGTAAAAGAAAAACATCTTGAATCATTTCAATAATTCAGAGAAACAACAATTCTTATTAAAAGGGCATCTGAGAGGAATCTGCATGAATCAAGCAAGGATAGAGCGACAAGACGGCTACACTATATACTCAACAAAACTCGGAAACAGACAAATGGTTTTCACAGCTTCGATCACTGATTTAAATGCGGATTCGATTGCATTGTGTGAATCGATCTATGAACATATCGGCCGGCAAATTCATCAAACAAAAATGCATATGGTTCTTGAACGAATCTTTGGCAAACTGGATGATGAGAATCAAATACAAACCGCCAGAAAGACAGGATTGGAAAAAACAGGCGAATCTCCTTCCGATCCTTTTACATTTATTCAGGGTTCACCGATTATCAGTACTGGACTTGCAGGAATTCAGGTAAGGGCCGTGGATGCCACAAATCCTGATAAGATATGGCCGATATCTTATGAAGGAGAAATTCGCGGACAGGGATGGCGTCGCAACGGCACCACCTATTTGTTGCTTCAGAATATTCACGGGACTGCAGCCAATCAGGACAATTCACGAAAAGCGCAGACCATTCGTATGTTTGACAGGGTGCTGGAGATTCTGAAATCTCAGGGAGCGGACTACCGCCATGTGGTACGAACATGGATATATCTCTCTGATATTTTAGACTGGTATCCACTGTTTAATAAGGTTCGAAACGAGAAATATCAGGAATTCGGATTAATCCAAAATCAAGCCGTTCCTTCAAAAGCTGAATCGATCTATTTACCGGCGAGCACCGGTATTCAGGGTGATAACCATATGGGTGCTGCCGGTACCATGGATATACTGGCTGTTGTTCCGGGCAATGATTCATGCTCGGAGGTAATCGCGATATCCGGGAAAAAACAAAAATCCGCCTTCCGTTACGGATCGGCATTTTCAAGAGCGATGGTCATCCGGGAACCGGATGTGACACAAATACTCATATCCGGAACAGCATCGATCAGCGAAGAAGGAAAAACACTCTATAAGGGAGATTCCAGAGCACAAATATTGAAAACTTTGGATGTGGTCGATGCGCTTGTTTCATCGGAAGGAGCAACCTTGCAGGATATTGCCAAGGCAACCGTGTTTCTGAAACATCAAAAAGATTATGAAACCTATTTGAAAGCAATGGATGAGTACGGCCTGTCCGATTTTCCCGCAGTTGTTGTTCAGGCGGACATCTGCCGAAGTGATCTGCTCTTTGAGCTGGACGCTGTGACTGTTTTGGATCGTGACTGAAATCCAACCGAAAGGATTGATACACCCTGATGATGTCTTTCATCATAAAATTCAATAAATGATTCGGATGAATTAATAGAACTAATTTTCGTTCATTTCTTTATTACTGTATATGATTACATTTTTTATTCATTTTAGTAGCATTGGATGTCAAATAATCATTTTTCAATGGAATAGCTGATCGTTGAAACAACAAGGCATCATTTTCATTGAAGGAGGGAAATTGTCATGTTGATGCATCCGGGAGACAAACTGCACATTATTGCCCGACGCCGTTTTGAAAAAGATCTTCGGCGCCATTTTGTAGGAGAAGTTCAGGCCGTCGAACAAAATGCGGTACGAGCCAAGGGATATATATTCATATTTGACAATGCAGCCAACCGATTCATCAAAAAGGATGAACAACATACCCGTATCTTTTCCCTGATCGATTCCAGTATTATCATCAACGTACTTCCATCTGAAACCAATATTGAAGATGTCCACTATCAATTATCAGATGAAAATCACCTCGTCGTCACAGATAACAATCTTTTTCGTCTGGACATCCAGGAATTTTATTAATCAAAAATATTCAGAACCATCCATAATAAAAGTCATCCAAAATGCTATTCGGAACACTATTAACATCAACAACAATCATTTTGCTGATTTTTGTTATCTTTTTATGGACAGAAAAGAAGGGCAACAGATCAGGCAACCGGTTGTTTGCCGGTTTTCTTTTCGCACATGTACTGAGCAATACATTCTACATTCTTTTTCTTTATCAGATTGAAGCGCGTGTGCATTTTCTGAGATATTTCGGTTTTTCACCTGAATTCACCTATGGACCGTTTCTTTATCTCTATATCATGGTCAAGACCTACCGGATTCCGAAACTCAGTCGAAAGCAGCTTGTCCATTTCATTCCTTTTATTCTTGCTTTTATTTATATATTACTCAGATTTCACCTCATCCACGGCGATGAAACCGTTCAGGCCATTCGATCCGGATGGCGGCCTATTGATATTCGGCTGTTTATTTATCTGTTGACATTTCAATATCTGACCTATGCAATCCTGGCAATTATCCGGGTTCATCAATATCGTCAGCAATTAAAACGCTATTATGCCTCCATCGATCGTATTCATTTTCTGTGGCTCTATTTTATTACATACAGTTTTTTAATCCTTCGTATTGTCGGTTATCTTCAGCTTTTTGACTTTCATATTTCGATCGGATTGGTTCAAATCTTATTTTTATTTTACTTTGTTGCCTCCCTGTTCATGGCAATGATCGTTCTGTTCTGGGGACTCCGGTATCCGCAGTTGTTTGTTGGCTGGGAAGAGAAACAAAAATATAAAAACAGTGAAGAGTTTCAAACGAACAAGGCCATTTATCAAGAGAAACTGATCACCCATATGAATTTAAAAAAACCGTATTTAAATCCATCGATAACCATTGACGAACTTTCCAGCCAGGTGGATATTCCAAGCAGATATATATCTCAGGTCATTAATGGAGAGCTCAATCAGAACTTTTTTGATTTTATCAATACATACCGGATTCACGAAGCAAAAAAAAGGCTAAAAGAAAAAAAGAGCGAAAATCGGACAATTCTTGAAATTCTTTATGAAGTAGGATTCAATAGTAAATCCGTTTTTCATACTGCATTTAAGAAATATACGGGCATGACACCGACACAATATATTCGGAAACAACCGGACTAAAATGACTTCCACAGAGTCACTCGCATGCCGCCCTCAGGCAATCCGGCAAAATGAAGACGGATACGATTCTGAGCGGATACAGAAGATTTTTTAGCAATACGCATTGCATTGACACCGCTCACAAGATGATTCAACACCACTCCTCCAATCATCAAGGCGCCGGTATTTTTAAATCGGTCGCTTTTCAGCCGCATACGCTCGAACTGGCGTATAGAAGTTTCTGAATCCCATGACCAGTCATACAATTCGTTTTCCGGATACATATCATCGAATCTTCTCTCCTGCAGCATTGCATCATTATAAGCGATCAAATTGTCATAGGCCTCAATATCCACATAGAACTCATGATCTTTTTTATACGGATTCACACCGGCATGGGCGATCGCGTAAAGGGTATAGTCATCGGCCTTCAAATCACCGTACCAGTTTAATAGAACATAGGCTGACCAAAGCACGACTTCCGTACCGAAAAACAGAGTCGCCATTTTACGATCACCTGAATAATACTCCCCCGCACCTGGCAGAAGTAGTGAGAGCAGAAAAGCCTTCCCCCGTGACTTTTGATGTTCCGCAGACTCCATCGCCTCTGCACGCACCGAGTCTGCCGGAGCCACCAGGGATGCTTGAAAGGACAAACGCTCTTGACCCAATAATAGTCGGGAATCATGCTGACTGTGAACACCGAACGGGACGCATAACAGTAAAATCATCCAGCGGTAACAGGGGCGCATTGATAACTCCTATAAAAAATAAGCAATAATACTTTACCAGCCGATCTGCATTGAAAATGCCGGCTGCATGGATCCGCGTGTCCGAATCAGTCCGACATTTGGAGATATTCGGAACCGTCGGTTGTATCGGTTGACACACACCACTGCGTCCAGTGCCGATATCACATGATTGGCTAAAATAACCATTGTGCAAAGACCTGCTTTCTTGTACATGGAATCCATTTTATATTCCATATCTTCATACTCGTTCCGCAGAGGCGTGATTATCGCAGTGGTCGAATCTGAATCTGCCCATCCCTCCCGAAACTGGTCATACTTGCCGATCATCTCATAATACTGCTGATCTTTAACTACATGGAGGCTGTGACTTAAGTCTTGCCTTTGCCGTTCATAAACCCGGAGCCCGTTCTCAATATTCAGATATTCCAGATAATTTAATGAATCGACTGCGGATAAATGACTCCATTTCGGTTCCATGGAAGCATCTTCTGCCATGGCCAGCCAGTAATCTCTTTCGATCCAGTATTTATCGGCAAACGCCCGAAATTCCTGATCCCTGCGGTCTCCTTCATCCGTATAATGCACATACCCGACCCAGAGTGCCACCTCAGCTGCCAGCAGAACGGCTCCTTTCACCCAGGATCCGGCATACATCTCCCCGGTTCCCGGTATAGCAGCAGACATCATCAGACCCAGACCCGGTTTTTTTAATGATTTGGATTCGGCTTCATACGTTCCGGAGTCCGTTGTCATTTCCGAATTTCCCAGCATGGCCATGCGCAGCTCAACATCGCATCGGGACCAGGCATCCGAATCATTGTGCCCTTTCTGTGCAAATATCATCACCGGGATCCACAATATAAACAGGATAATTCTCATCTATTCCTCCATAACAACCGGTTTAATTATCTGAATATGTTTCAAATTCTTTATGTCCATCAAAGAGATCGCCGTACGTATTAATGTTCAGCCAATCGATGTCGGCTTCCTCTCGCCAGATCAAGAAAATCGAAAAGCATTGTAAAATAAAACCGCCACTCTTTGCCATAGCTGTTTTCCCGGATGATAAATGTATCCAATCCGTATGTTGCATCAAATGCAATTTTCATAGGAAACGCATAATAGGTAAAAAGTCCCAGTCGCAATTGCATACCCACATCCCTTTTCCATTCCAGAGGCTTCAGCTTGTCCTCGATCCATGCGTCTCCGGCGTCACCATAAATGGAAAAATAAGCATCTCTCAGATGAAACATGGCCAGTTTGATATTCATATTGCGTTTCAGCGGAAAGCGGTACGCCGCTCCGATGTGAGTCAGCTTCCGGCCCTCCATACTGTAAAACGGATATCCCTTCATCCCCTGAAGTCCGCCTGCATAAAGATGGTAAAAGGGATCGACCGTGCGATCGATATATCCGCCGCGGAGTCTCAGTGCAATACTGTGTGATCGATACAGTCCGGGCAAGAACTCATACCAATCCAGGTAGGTTTGAAAATAATGATAATCCTTATAAATATCCACGGGTGTGCCGTATTGCGAACTGGCCGCTGTAGAATCATAAAAACTCTGCATGGCATAATCAAGCTGAAGCGTAAAATGCCGGCCTCTGCGCGGCGCAATGTGCGATTGCAGACTCGGCGGAATGGCCCGGTGTTTCCATGCAACACTGGCAATCGTGCCTTTATGATATGTAGAAGAAAACTTAAAAAAAACATTCTGATACTTGACCATACCCGATCCGGAACTTTGATAGCGGCTGTAATCCAGTGAAGTCCGGATTTTATTGACTTCGCTCAGTGGATAATCGGCACCCAGAGTCGCGCCTAATAAATTATAATCGGCATCATAACTGATGTAGGTTTCATCTTCAGAAGTCTGCCTGCGAACCCAATACAGCTCAAGAAAGAGAGTCGGGGCGTATTTTCGGTATTCGAACGTGCCGAAAAGATCCGCATCCAATTGTGAATTGACGGAAATGCCTCCAAAGAAAGCAAATTGATCCAAAAATTCACTGTTGTACGTATACAGTCCGATTTTGGGCTTATTGGGAAAATCCATGGCAATGCGCGGTAAAAACATAAATTTGCCGTATACGGGTTTATAGGGTTTGACCGGGTAATCAGGGGTCAAGGTATCATCATAATTGGCGATATTCCATGAACGGCTGTCCGCTGGGGATTCCAGAGAATCATAAGGGGATTGATAAAATGCAACCGCCGGATCAATCGCATCAAGGGAATCCAATAAAGCGAGTTTGAAACCATCTTTATCGAATCGGCTGAACACACACTGTCCGTTCTGATTGACCGATGGAAGAAAGGCACCTCCGACCACATTGGTCAACAGTGTATCCTCGAGCGAATTCAGGTTTCTGCGATAGAGATTAAAAATACCGGTCCGATCTGAAACATAATAAATCATGCGGCCGTCTTTGCCTGGCCAAGGATCCCGCTCATCATGATCGGTTTGAATACAATATGAAAAATGATGCCCGTTTGAATCGATCACAGCGATATCACGTCCGAGTTTTTCTTCATTGATTGAAAAAACAATCCGGCCATCCGGCATCCAGCGTGGCAGATGAATGGATTCTCCCTGATGAAATTGTGTTATCTGTCTGAAACAGCTGCCGTCCGGGTTCACCAGAGCAAGATTGGAAACCCCATCCTGTTCCACGACACACACTATAGATCCGTCTGAACTCCAGTCCGGCTGCCGGGCCCGCCTGGATTGTGTAATTTGTTTTTCTTTTTCAGTGTTCAAATTATAAATGAAAAGATCGAAATACCGGCATTTACTGGAATTCAGATGATGTTTGGCATAAATCAGTTGTTTTCCGTCCGGTGACCAGGATACCGAGCTGGTCACGCCCCCCATGATCTTTTCTCTTTTTCCACTTTCAGTATCATATATCCACAGGCTGCGCTGCGACAGGTAATCCCGGCTACGGTTTGACAGATAAGCGATTTGGCGGCCGTCCGGACTCCAGACAGCATAAAAATTGGCGATCCCATTCTCATCAATCAAGCGGCCGCCTTTTCTATTATCCTGAATTGTCTTTATTTTTTCCGTATAACTTTCCTGAAGCCAGGACATCCATTCATCGAACAATTCCCGGTCTGATTTGCCCAATGCTTCTCTGGCGGCTTTGGAAAAATGAATCCGCCATTTATTCTGCATCGATCGGGCTAATTTTCTTAAACCGGATTCTCCATACTTCGAAGCCAGATATCTGGTGAATCCATATCCCTGGTTGTAAACACGCTCATTGCCTAAAGAATTTTTTCCAAAGTATCCCATATCGTCCAGATCATGAGTTTTATTGCTGAGAACCGCTGTACGAAGCAGCATGTCCCGATGGGTATCCCAGGTTTCATAATCCAATCCCGCGCGTTGATACTGAGCGAGGCCTTCGGCAAACCACATGGGCGCGATGGTGCCCGGATACGGAATGGAAACGAGCGTATTGGGATAGCCATGAATAACATCCTGCCGTTTTTCTTTTTCATAACCCAGCCATTGAAAATAAAATGCCTGAATCTGCCGGGGAAATTTCATGCTGGCACCCAGAGAAATGATGTGGCTGTATTCATGGGTAATGGTATTCCGAAGCCAGCTGTGTGTGCCACGGAAAGGGAAATCGAGAACCGCAGGCGCCCAGAATTCGATTTTGTTATCATAGTAAAAAGCCGCACCATTGGCATAATCATTATAATCCTTGATCACAAAATGGACTTTGGTATCCGGCTCAAACTGATAAAGGGACGTGATCGGCCCGTAGATGTCTTCACCGATTTTTGCCACCAGAGCAGCGGTTCGACCGGTTCCGTCGTGAAAATGCACAAAAAAATGATCCGTCTCAATGGTCTTCCAGGACAATTCAGGATGATTGAATGAATCATCCTGTCCAAATGCAGTAATATTGAATATTATAATGACTATCAAACAGGCAATCAATCCGCTGCGGCCTTGGTGCATTTTACAACCTTTCAGTATGCTTCACTTCTTGATTCTTTGTTCTTGCTCTTCATTTCTGTCTTTATTCTTTAATTTTGATTCTTGATTCTTGTCTCTTGATTCTTGATTCTTGTCTCTTGATTCTTGATTCTGCTATTTCACAACACCAATCTTAAAAGTGGTCTCCTCCGTTCCCAACTCTCCTTCCGCCCGAATATGACAGATATAGACACCGCTGGCCACACCCGATAAATCCCACCGGACTTCATTGTTGGACTGGGCCAGTCCCGGACCTGAAAAGCTCTCTATTTTCTCGCCGGCCAGATCATAAATTGTAATTTTCACATCTGCTGATATTTCAAGTCTGTACCGGATCACCGTAAAATCCTCTTCATTGGGATTCGGATAATTATAAGCCAGATTTCTGGGCATCCAGTCGGAGGTATTGGGCGGATCGGGAATAAATGATTGAAAAGACAGACAGGTGCGCCCTGGATCATGTGCGGCATATCCCCATGGAACACTTGATTTGGAATAGGGAGCATCCAGATCCCAGACATAGAGCATCCCTTCGGAGCTGGCTGCTAAAATTTCCATATCCCCGTCCAGATCCACATCATCAACAGACACGGTTGAAGCACTCCCGGGTGATAAAGCAAAATCCGCCATCACTTTACCATCGAGTGTATACACATTGATATGCCCCTCACTGTTGGGAACGATCAATTCCAGCCGGTCATCGCCATTGACATCGGCGACCAGAGGCGGATCGGCCGCCCAGCCTGGCTCAACATAAGGTGCCGGAAAGCCGCTCGTAAAAATACCACGATAATCAAATGCATCAATTTGTCCGTTTTGAGTGGTATGGAAAGCCTCGGGGAATCCGTTGTGATCGATGTCTGCAATTGTCATGGGCAGATAACCGGGCATCAAACCCATTTCAACATCCAGCGGAGCAATCGTTTCCGACTCTGAATTCCAGAGAAAGCAGCCGTCCTCCGAACGAAACCAGATATATTCTCCGAATCCTTCCACATAGCATGCCGAAGGCAGAACATCCGCTTGATTCATTAATTCAACATGCCGTTCAAGCTCACCCTGAAAATCGACAAAATAAACATCTCCCGACCGATCCTGGCTGGAAATCACCCATCCCCGATTATTGGGCCGCTTACAAAGTCCGATAAGCGTGGATGGCTTCAATTGCTGAGAAGCCAGCAACTCACAATCGGATGAAAACAGACGAAAATAGCCTTGATAAGAAACCACAGCCAGCCGTCGCCCGGCTACATCTAACACCATATTGGCCGGCTGATCTTCGCTCTCAAACGGGATATATCCGACCTGGTCCGCAATACCATCATGATCCGAATCCGTCCCGTGATAAATATGAATCCCTGTCTTGCCGTCTTTGTCTCCGCTGATGAACAGCTCATCGAGGCCGTCATCATCCCAGTCTCCAAGCACATCAATCATTTGGTTGCGGACGACGCCCAGAGAAAACAATGCAACAGGATATCGAATGGTCTGTCCGGAAATGGTTGTATATGTGCCTTCCTCTTCGGTTTCAAACAAAGGAGAGCCATCATGGTGCCAGGCATAGGTATAATCGAAATTTCCAACAACAATGATCTCTTGATCCCCGTCTCCGTCCAAATCTCCGACTAATGGCGGAAAACTCATCTCATTATTTGGAAAGCGCTTCGGAAATCCCGCCTGAAAAAGATCCGTGGTTACTGAAAATGTCATGAGTGTATCAGAATCTGAAAAATGATCAAATACAATATGTGAATTGCCTCCGCTGTTGGACCGGGTGCTTGGGTGGGTATACGGTGAAAACTGGACGGTTTCGGCATCATTCGCACGTTTATGAAGATAATTGTCTGCAAACCAGCAGTCATGCAGGATCCCGTTTTCAGAACCGCTGCCACCGCTTAAAAATCCGTACGATTCACCAATATCCTGAGCCCCGTCCGCCTCTTCCAAATCCACACCTTTTCTGTCGGGATTGGCATTGATGCGGTTTTCTTCCAGATTTTCCAGAATCACGGCTTCGTCAATATGCCAGATTAAAAGGCCCGATCCGGGCATGTCATAATCATATTCATCCACAGAAACAATCACACCGATCGGCTCATCCAATTCCAGAAATCCCGTGGATGGAAATTCAATCCGTTTATTATTGTGATCCCAGCCATAGTTCACACTGTCACCATTCACATCATATTGGCGGTTTTCAATCAGATAATATTCATAGTCGTTAATCGGAACCTTATAGATTTTCCGGGAGTCTTTAGCCGCGGGACAGGCGACCACAAGATTGCTGTCATTACGAACTTCAATGGGTGTCTCCCACCCCATCAGGACTTTTGAAAAAGCGCAGGGTTCACAGGGGATCATTCCGTTGTAATTGCCCGATCCCTGATCCATCATCCCCCACTTGCCGATTCCCGATTGTCCGCTATCCGTATTCCACAAAGCCGGCAAACCCAGCTGAAAGCCGAACTGTAATGTCATCGTGCCCAGCAATCCGAACTCAAATCCTTCCTGATTTTGCGTCTCCGGAAGAATAATCATCTCCCTTATAAAGCAATCGCCGTCTTGAACCGGAATGCCTTTTGGATATTCATCTCCAAAAGCTGCCTCAAGATCATTCTGGTTCAGAAAAACAGAAGGAATATCTTTGGGTGTCGGATCGTATCCCAATTCAATATCACGTCCGACTCCCGCATGAAAAATGATAAAAACATTATAATCTGAAAAAGTGACGCCTTCTGAATCAGCTGCTTGAACAGCATCCCGGAACAATTCAGCTAATCCCTGATTAATGCGTTCTTCCGTGGTTCCCGGATTGTAATGTCCCATTTTATAGGGAAGTGTAATCAACGGATGAAAAACCTCGGTTTCAAGCGTGAGCTGATTTTTTGATACGGTATGATAATAGCGGGACAACGCCTTGAGTTGATTTTCAAAATAGGCACGATCATGGGGCGGCGCGTCAATGACAGGCTCTTCCGGGGGATTCATTAAGAAATGACCGTTGCCACTGGTCATATCATCATCATCCTTCTGGAACTGCACCATAAAAGCCAACACTTTGATCGGATCTCTTCTTGGGTGACGGTCGCTCCCAACCGGACGGTTCCACTGCCGGCCATCCCAATAAAACAAGCCGTTTTTACTCAAATTCTGATGTGATATAGAAAGGGATTTCGTTTGCAAAACAGTCCGTTCCCGTGAAAACGCCATACAGAATCCGCCCAACAGAAAAATCAGAACAGCCTGACCTGCTTGCTTCATAGTCCACTCCATCTGAAAATGACGGGGCTGAATCAAAAGTATCAATGGGATCCTGCGTCCATTGCAACCGTGAATATGCACAACATAATATCAATATCGTCTGAGTGCTTGGTGGATATTATGTTCTCTGCGGTTATTTTTTCACTTTTGATTCAGCCCCGAATAAACTTTTGCTCACCCTAAAATTCAAGGATATATTGGTCGTTTTAAAACGCAGCGGTCAATGAAAAACGCATGGTATCCGACAACGGATGCCCTTCTTCAGCCGCAATATAAGCAAAATCAAACTGAAACATATTATACCGCAAACCGGCTCCAAATGACGGATATTTGACCTGCCCGTCCTGATCATAATAATATCCCGCGCGCATGGCAATCATGTTATTGTAAATATATTCAACACCGATCGAGCTGTCCATTTCATTCAACTGCTCACGCAGAGAGCCATCTGCCCATGAGGTAAAAATGGCCTTGTAAAACGGATCAGAAATGGATTCGTACTTTTGACTTTCCCAGTTGACTTTGTCTTCTTCATCTTCACCGTATTTCTCAATATCCTCTTTCTGAAGGTCAATGTATTCCTGATGCGATATTTCTTTACCGGCCACATCTGTGCCTGACGCGCCGCGCCATAACTTGCGAATCAGCTGTTTATTTGTATCAATGGTGATAAAAAGCTTGTTGAACTCGTCGTCGATCACTTTATAAGAAAATCCCATTTTCAGATTTGTCGGCAGCGGGTCCGCCTGACTTTTATTGATATAGGTAATTTTCGGCCCCATATTCGACAGGTTTGCACCGAATGTCAATCCTTTGACAAAGGGAATCCTTTGAAGCACGCCGAGATCGACCGCAAAAGCGTTGCCTGTGCCGTCTCCCTTCTGTGCCCCCACTTTCACCCAGTCGGGCGCCAGCATACTCCGGATAAACCGCATGGAAACACCCAGACCTGTATTTTTTATACGTGTTCCATAGCTTAATGTCAGGGCCATTTCATAGCTGTTGAACCGGCCCATCTCATACCCCCCTTCGTCGGTCCAGACATTCTCACCCAGATTTAAAAAGGTGATATTACCGCCCACCGAACCATCCAATGCTTCTACATACATACGGCCGCCGACAAAGTCATAGGCCATATCTGTCACAAGCTGGGGCAGCCATTTGGCATGCATAATCGTCACCTCATTCCCTTTGGCATATGCTAGGCCGGCCGGATTCCAGAAGCTGGCAGTGGCATCATCAGACAAAGCGACAAACGCTTCGCCCATACCAGCGGCTCGCGCTCCCGGTGAAATCATTAAAAATAATACGGCCCCTTCGCTCACCGCCCATAATTGAGATCCTGTCATCAGGATTAAGGCGATGATCAACAGAGCGGTTAAATGCTTTTTCATGTTTCAGTCCTCCTTCATGCAGTAAACAATAAAAAAACCGAATTTTCAGGGTCCGTGAACAAATTGTTCACATATCGACCCAAATCCGGTCTGGTATGAAATTCGTTAATTGCTCGATGGACATGTGTTCCGCCGATCATTTTTTTATGTCTTTTATCCACCAGACCATTAACGAATTTCTATAGGCAACTCCAAAATACAATTAATAACGTTAAAAAATATATGAAATCAGGCGTATAATGTCAAGATTTTTTTTACCTCCCGGGTATTGCCATGAAATTTAAATTTGCAATATTCATGCCATCCTTATTCTGTGTTTCCATGCATATCTGTTACGATTTTCTTCCTTATCAGGTTCCCCGCCGATCCAAAATTTCCCTGTAAAAACGGATCATTTCATCAGACATGCGTTTCAGAGAGCATATATCAATGACATCCTGCCGCGCTCTGTCCGAAACCAATTGACGCAAATCCTCATTCTGGTAATAAAGCCGGATCGCCTCGGCAATGGAACCTGCCTCTGTATTTTCGAGGAGCCATCCATTTTTTTTATGGATGATCATTTCATGGATGCCTCCCGCCTGTGCAGTAATGACCACATTATTTAAAAGCATGGCTTCGAGTACGGCATTGGATATCCCTTCATTCATAGATGCAGTAATAAACAGATCGCTGATCTGCAACCAGGGATAGGGGTTCTCAAGATGGCCTGCAAATTGAATCTGATCTCCCAGATCAAGCTCTGCAGCCAGCGTTTCCAATGCATCCCTGCATTCCCCGTCTCCGATAATGACAAGCCGGCAATCGGTGATGCGCATTCCTCGGACAAATTCACCGAATCCCTGAATAACCCGATCCACGCCTTTTCTCGGAATCAGGGTTCCCATAGTCGTCATTAAAAAGGCGCAGGGTTTGGCGATCGGATGTGTGAGCCGTAGAATGTGCTGTGTATCAATTCCATTATAAATCACGCGGATATTCTGATACTGCATATAGTATGTTTTCAGAAGTTCTGTCTGTATTCTTTTGGCATTGACAATTAAACCGTCGGTCAGATCCCGGTAAATCCATGCCTGTATCCGGCTGGATTTTAGGCGCCGGACAATACCCAGCCTGAGAATATTCACCCGACCGCAAACACGAGAGACAATACCGCTCAGCACATAATCTTTGCGTTTGGTTGGAATCAAGACATCAATACGATGAAAAAGCGTGATGCCAATCAAAGGAATAATCGTCAGCAGATCCAGTTCAAAAATAAACGGGAGATAATAGGTTCTATTCTTAAATTGATTTCCAATCACAGAAGAACGGCAGGCCAGAACAACTTCATAATCCTCCGACAAGGCATCGGCGGCCATCCGTGTCCATTTTTCATTCCCGCCCCAGCTGCGGGCGGAATTCAGAAATAGAATATTGATCTTCATACATCAGTGACCTGTTTTACCTTAAACGGTTATCAGACAATGTAGCATTTTATCGGATTTTATCAATGGCTTTTGATACAGCTCCATAAGAAGGTCACCTTTTCTAAAAAGGTGACCTTCTTACATCGAGTGCACTTTTCATCTTTCTTACCGCCTGGACAACCGGCTGAACCGGTATGTCCGCTATATTTCTCGTCAATGAAACCACACTTTTAAAAGGAATGCCGTAGGGCGAAAATCGCTTTTGATGAACTGTTTCAGAGGTGTACAATCCGACAACGGGTGTTTCAACACATGAAGCCACATGGATCAGCGAGGTATCCGGCGTGACCAAAAGACCCACATGCTTCATAAGCGCAGCCACATCAAAAATCGATTTTGTGGCCGGTGTTGAAATCACATGGTCAAATTCCTTTTCCAGCTGGATCTTGTCATGTTTGCGTCCCGGCATTGAGAATATGATTGTTGGATCCTGAATCCTGCTCAGCATTTTTCTCCATGCCTCAAGCGGCCATTCCCGCCGGTGGTGACCCGCGCTTAAATTGATGCCAAGCAGAAATAGTTCATCCATATGCTGTGTCCACAATTGGATTTGTGACGAAACGGTGCCGTCGGGGATATAAGGACGCATGGGTTGACTGTTTTCAGCACCGAAAAAATCAAGAATCGCACTGTATTTATTGACCATATGTGCGTGAAAATCAAAGTCAGCCATCCAGTGAAAAAATCCATGATGGGATTCATGAGCAATACCCACCTTATATCGGGCCGGAATCAGTGTGGTTAACAGTAAGAAATTAAATGAAGGATGATCTTTGGTATTGATAATCACATCATAACGTTGCTGCCTGGCCTGGCGAATAAACTGAAAATAATTTTCTTTCACATGATAGACATGACGCACAAGGCTGTCATGCTCGAAAAAAGAGAATACCGGGCTCTTGACCGGACTCATAGAGGCGACATCAATCACAACCCCCGGAGCATTATGCTGAATGAGTGCCAGCAATGAGGTCAGCAAAATGGCATCCCCCATTTTTTCCTGAGCATAAATCAGAACGCGATCCAGGTCTCCGGAAAATTGTTCAACCGGAGCGACCCGGGGAGAAAAGAGCCGGACCCCATTTATCAGGATCTGTTTGGCTTTTCGTTCACTCTTTCTCATCGTGTATCACAGTCTTCGGATCTCAGACAGGACTGCCGGATCCGGATCATGTCTGTAAAATAGGATTCCAGATGACGGACCATGATGGGTATGGTAAACTGAGTTTGAACGCGGCGCTGACCGGCCCTGCCCATGGCCTTTCGCTTTTCCGGCTGTGCAATCAGGATTTCAATGGCTTCGGACATATCGCCGGGATGCCGCGGCGGAACGACCAGGCCGGTGACGCCATCTTCCATGAGTTCCCGAACCCCGTTCACATCCGTGGCGACCACGGGTGTACCGACGGCCATGGCTTCCATGACCACATTGGGCATCCCCTCAAAAAGCGAGCTGAGCACAAATAAATCACATCCCTTCAGAAACGGATCGATATTATCAGAAAATCCAAACAAAAAGAAATGCTTTTCAAGGCCTTTTTCCCGGATTTGTTTTTTTAATTGATTCTCAAGACGTCCCTTTCCCGCAATGATAAAAACAAGATCGCTTCTTTTTTTCCGGAGCATGAACGCGGTCTCGATCAGATAAGAGAATCCCTTCTGTTCAGAAAGCCGTCCTGCCGAAAAAACAATCTTTTTATCGGGAAATTCACGGGTAAAATCATAGGCCTGAACCGAAGATTTATCTTCGATCCCGTTATAAATCACCCGGACAAAATTGTCGGGAAACCAGCCGTAAGCGGCATAATTCCGGCGGATGGATACAGAATTTGTTAAAATTCCGTCTGTGAGATGCTGCAGCGTCACTTTATGTTTCCATTTTTTTCCGCAGAGCTGCACGCCGTGCCTTGCAATCACAACCGGTTTTTTCACAAGACGGGCAGCCAATCCGGCCACACGCACATCCTTATTTAAATTGCAGATGAGGACATCGATTTTTTCCTGATGAAGAAACCGGGCAATTCGCCATGTATTCCATGGACTAAAATCTCCCCGGATATTGAATACCCGGACTGGCAGCCCGGCCAATGCAGCAGTTTTCAGGATCTCGGCATTTCGTTTGCTTGCGACAAATACACGGTGCCCCGCGTTCGACAGTCCTTCTGCCGCTTTCACCATCCACTTCTCCCCGCCTCCGAATTTATCAGCGGATATGGAATTGATAAACAGTATATTCATGATCTCCTTGTATGAAGTCAACGACCATAGCCAGAGTCGGTGGTTTGTAAGAATTACTCTAACAGGCGCGATTTTCTTTTTTTCATATATTATACCAAGCTGCCAGTCTTTTGGGGCTGGGAGGTGTTTCTGGCATTCGGAAAATCTCCGTATAAAAATTCGGATAGAGCGAGCGATCAGAAGGACTGATGTTTGACCCCGTGAGATAAGCCTCACTATCTCACGGGGGAGTTTCAGTCCTTCCGTGAGCGGAATCCGGATTTTAGGAGATTTTTCGGCAGCCAGAAGTCTCTTTGCCCACTTTCTTTTAAAAGAAAGTGGGATTCTAATATTACATACTGAATCGCTATTTAATCATATAAAACGATAAATCCATCGACCAGACCATTAGCTGAGCTTGCGGTTTTCGACAATAATAAAAATATGCAAAATAAATCGAAATAAATCAAGTTTCATCATCCGGCAACTTGTTTTAATCCCATCAATTCTTTAAATTAGCATCACCTGCATGATCAGAAAAAACACAGGAAAATTCAGAACGGGGTGTTTAATACATTGAAACAGCAGAAACCGCCACAAAACAGGAGGCAGAAAAATGAAAACACGATTGACATTATGGACAATCCTGATGGCCCTGATTCTATGCGGATCCTTCATCTTCGCAGAAGACACTGCCAATGTCACTGCCATTACAGACTCGACAGAAGGACTCGATTTACAGGCCGTCAGCGAGCTCTTCAAGGAATCAGAAAATCTTGAAGCGTTTGAAAAATCACTCAACGATCCTGAAGTGAGTATCAACAACCTGGATCTGGATGAAAACGGAGAAGTCGATTATATCCGTGTTCTTGAAGAAATCAGCGGAGACGCGCACATTATTATTCTGCAGGCATCACTTGGAGAGGATGAATATCAGGATGTGGCCACCATTGAAGTTGAAAAAAACGAGGACGATTACACCATGCAGGTGGTCGGCAATGAAGACATTTACGGTCCGGATTGCTATATTGTGCCTTCGAATGTGCACATTAAAACCTGGCCCGTCATCGCCTTTATCTACAAACCGGGATACAAGCCCTACCGGTCTGTATACAGATACGGTGTTTATCCCAAATGGTGGAAGCCGTATCATCCTGTTGCCCGTGCAGCCTACCGGAACCGGGTGGTCGTTTATCATAACCGGGCAGGATTTAAATATGCGAAAACAGGACCTGTGCATGTAACCAAACGGATCAAATACAAACCCAGAACATCCGTGCTTGTCAAGCGA
>Ga0272442_10000885_pt1 | contig 46838 bp, 31 predicted proteins | sample SSMForm2O_FD_200262 | JGI IMG/M metagenome (GOLD analysis project Ga0272442, IMG submission 200262) | Marine sediment archaeal communities from Little Sippewissett salt marsh, Falmouth, MA, United States - SSM-Form-2O | ecosystem: Environmental > Aquatic > Marine > Wetlands > Sediment ...
CTCCAATTGCCTGTCGAAACAGAAGGTTTTTCGCAATGATATAATTTTGAAGTAGCCTATGTCCTCCGGTTAAATCTTAACTGAAATTTGTTATTTTTAGGTGAATTCTTTTTTGATAAGCAAGGATATTTTTTTATAAAAGAATTGAGGTTATAATTATAGAAAGATAATTTTTGATGAAAATATTAAGATCAGTTTAAATAAAAGATCAGAAATAGATAATTCATAAGCTTATAAACAAGTTTGAGTTGTGAAAAATTCCTACTTATTTAAAGATTATAGCTTATTCAGTTAATCATAAGCCAGACGGGTTGCTTCGTCAGCCAGTGTAGGTTGTAGAATATCGTACCATTCAGGATCTTCCCAGGTTTTTAAAAGGTCATGCATTTTATAATATTTTTGTGGAATTGGATGTGTTCCGTATATTACGTTGATATCGTATCTTGTTTTGATAAATTTCTGAAAGTAGGTTAAATAAGGACAAGGTGGGTAACCTACGATCAAACCAGTTGCAAGGTGAACGATTGTAGCGCCGTTTTTCTTCATTTCTTCAACTGCATATTCGATGTTACCACCGGGGCAACCATCACAGGTTGTGTAACCCACAACTTCGACTTCTTTATCTTTATAGCGGTTGAAAGCTCCTTCTCTGTTACGTAAGGAACGGAAACATTTTCCACCGGCACATCTTCGATAACGATCACAGATAATTATACCTATTCTTATTTTTTCTTCCATAGTCAACTCCCTTTTAAATCTCCAAGCTAGATTTCAAAAGATTACATAGTAATAGCAAGGCTTTTTTCGAATATCCGTCAGGCAAAGCCTGTGCTGAGCCATTTTGCCCAGTCCGATCTACCATTTTTAAGAGCTTCATCAGCAGCAGTATACCAATCATAATCTATTGAGCGCTGATTGCACTTCCAACCCAGTTCTGTTCTTTCCAAGATCGTGTATCTCGCATGGGGAGTACCTGTTTCCATTACATGGGGATAAGGTTTATTGTCACTAAAAGCAGGACAACCAACGCTACCAGGATTTACTATCATCTTTCCTCCGGGTAATGTCACTGTATTCTGGATATGATCATGCCCACAAATAACCAGAGAAGCAGGAATAGATCTCAAAACAGCCAAAATAACTTCAGGATCTCTATGTATAACACCGGTAGGTTTAACCTCATGTAGAAGATAATTCGTGTCGTTGCCCGGTTCACCGTGAAATAAAATTATGTCATTTAGGGTAAGGGTAGGTTTGAAAGTTTTTAACCAGTCTAGATGAGTAGGCTGAAGCACATCCCTGACAAATTCAAGTGTCTTGCTAACATCTGAAGATTCATCTAAAATGAGTCGATCTTCATTCCCTTGCACAGTTGGGATGTTTTTTCCAATCAACAGATTTGCCGTTCCTGCCGGATCTAAGGGACCGTAAAGCACATCTCCAAGATTAACAATTTCTTTTACTCCATTCTTTCTTATATCTTCTAGAACTGCTTCAAGTGCCCAGCGATTACCATGGATATCTGAAATAACTGCCAGTAAATTTTTTTTCATTTTCATTTTGATCTGGTTTGAAAATAGATTTCAAGAGATATAATTAAATAAAAAATGATAGTTGAAATTAACGGAATTATTTTCCTCATAAGAATTTTCCTAGTTATTATTTCTGAATCGAATTTCAACCAGATCTATCCCACCTATATTGATACTTTTCCTTCCACCATCAGGTTTAAACCCAGCTTTTTCATAGAAGCGTATCGTACGTTTGTTTTTTTCCAGGACCCAGAGGGTAATTGTAGTTAATCCTTTTTTCTTAAGGTGTTCAATGGCAAAAAAGATCAGTTCTTGCCCATATCCCTTCCCCCAATAGTCTGAATCCAGATAGATAGCATATAATTCACCATATCCAACCCCATCTTTATCTCGACTAGGTCCAAAAAAAGCCCAGCCAATAACTTGTTCATCTTCAGTAACAGCTACAATGGTGTTACCAATAGACTGGGTGAGTGTATTCTCCCAGTGTTTTTGCAATCTTTCCAAAGAAAGACTGTTAAGATGACTGTTGGGTACAATTCCAGCATAGGCAATCCGCCAAGTATTAAGATGGATAAGGGCTATATCTGCAGCATCTTTAACCTTTGCATCTCGAATTCTCATGATTAATCCCGCATTATCTCCTCAGACGATTTACTAAATTGATTGATTTCGGTGTAAAGCAATTATTTTGCTTAATCTATTCTTAATCAGCGGGAAAAGTTATTTTTATTTCCTTTTCCTCTGGTCAGAAGTTGGATTTCACTTGTTTAACTCTAACAAGTATTATGTGATATACTTATTTTTCAATATTCCTTATCTATAGTACATCTGCGAATATAACTTTTTTTTTGATTTAGGTTCAATATTCTCTTTTCTGTAAGACTTCTAGTTGCTCAATAGTTTTTTCGGTTACTTTTTTATTCTTAGTAAAAAAGCGTATCAAACGTTCGATAAGTTGTTTCTGTTTTTCCCTATCATCGAGGTAATATTCATGACCCAGTAACTTTTTAACCCAAACTAAATTTGATTTCACTTCCTCAGGGATTCGTTCACCATCATGACGAACTGCATCATTAGGACAAACATCATGACAAATGCCACATCGTATGCACTCGTCTTCTTTAATGATTGCTTTGTTTTTTTCGATCGAAATTGCACCAACACTACATTCAGCAACGCATATTTGGCATCCTGTACACATTTCTTTATTAATCCATGGCATCTTAGTTTAACTCCTTTTTATTTTTTACTTTTTAAGAAATTTTGGTTAACAGCAATTATTCATTTACTAATTAGTTTTAGCAATCGACAGCTATTAATTTTTCAAAATTTTAAATAACACTCAACAATATTGCTAATCCCAGAAATATAAAGCAAAGTTTTTTATTTAAAATAGATAGTTTTTTCTCATCCATATTCCTTAGTTTATAGATATAGTTTACAATCCAGATAGCAGCAAATACAAAAAACAAAGCGATTGCAATACCTGCCAGAACATCGCTTAAAAAGTGTTTTTGAAGAGCAATCCTTGAATAGCAGACCAATATTGCCAATAAAAATGTTAAAATCTTGAATATTATGGTTTTGGCATCCTTATTTAGAGCCATTATAACAAAAGGTAAAACTAATCCCATACTTTTAGTTGCATGTCCTGAGGGGAATGATGATGTATCAGAAAGTTCGGTCTGTAAAATTATTCCAGACAATTCAATTGCCGGTCTAGCTCTTTCAATAATTTCTTTGAGTAAATCTCCGATTATACTTCCAAGGGCAAAAGAAAAAAGAACAAACAAAAACAACGACCTGTTTTGTTTTAAGTCTTTTATTTTAAACGAGATAATTATCAAAAAACTATACAATAAGGATATAATTCCCATACCAAAATGTGATATATATTCAAAGAATTGAAGATATAATTTATTTTCAAAAATAATGTTATTTTTTATCGTGATATTGTAATCGATTTCTTGTTGTTTCCAAAGAATTATTGCAATTAGAAACATTAGTATAGATAATACAAGTATTGTGATCATCTTTTTAGTTGATATTTTTATAGATATTGATTTTTCTTTGTCATTCATACAATCATTCTCCTAATTATTAAGCATAATGGCCAGCGTTAGTTCTCAAACATTACAAGTAGTGTGAGCTGTGATTAGACCGACTTTTGGCTTTATTAGTTATTAAGATTTCTTTCATTTTAAGTCCTCAGTGTTCCTATGAGTAATATTTTTTTAATTCTGTCAACACTAGCAATTACTCACATAAAGAGTTTACTTATTTGTTGGTAGTCTTCAGCCTTTGGTTTAGCTCCCAATGAGCATTGCGATTGCTGTCCTATTTAAGCATAGTGTGTGCCTGATCATAGGAAACCCATTGAAACTCTGTATGTTCATCCGAAAGTATAATGACACTGGTGGCTATATTAACAGCGAAGCAATACTGGGGAATCACAAAGATATCGTCTTCCCAGGAATCAGCAGCAGCAAAGCAAGATTTGGGAACCGTGGAAAACGAATCCAATGGGATAAGAGGAGCGGAGATGCCGATTTCTTCTACTGTCTCACTCTGTGCTGCTTGCTCCGATGTTTCACTATCCTCTCCACCACCTGAGACGAATTGCCAGCAGGTTGTATCTCTTCGCTTGAGAACAGCAAATTCCAAGCCTTCCATTGTCTTACGAAACGGGATAACGAGTATCTGAAATTGTGCTCTCATGTTTTTTTTATTTGTTCTGCAGTATTTAATTCAGTGGTATCGTCGAGATGGCATAGCTACTTGATTATATAATTTCTATAGTATAATGACGTTGCTTTTGCTATAACCGATGTTGGTTAGATACCAAATTCTCAAAACGCTTTTACATTATAGAATAAATATAGCCTGTCAACATATTGAGTCCATTAGATAGTTGATAAAAATAATTACTCTCCTCTAAATAATTATGGTAAATCAATAAATTTAGATAATATCTTATATACAGTTATTTTTGTTGAATATCAATAGTACCTTATTACCGTTAAACAAATATACATTTTTAATGCACTCATTCAATTCTTTGAATAATATCTGTGTCGGTATATTTATTTGTTGTCTCTGCATGAGATACTTCCTATTGATTTCATTAAATTTTTTATAAGATATATAAATAAAAATATTTCAAACGCATAACATTTGAAAAAGACTGAAAATCATAATACTGTTTGAAAACATTATTTTGTGCATATAACATTTATGTAATCTACTTGGTGGTTTGTTTAGAACCATCCAGTCTAGAATGTTCAATCGCAAAATTAAATAGCATGAAACATCGTAACAAAAAAGTCAGGGTGACCCAGGGGTTATTAGCAAATTTACAAATAAATCTATAAGACTTCATAATTACTGCTCATAGAAGAAGGCTTGCGGAGTATTAAGGATTTTTTCCTAGATGTTCAGATTTTGCTCAACTACGGAATCCATATAACAAACCACAAGATATTCTCGCAAAATAAATAAAAGCACTAATTTTTTTCTTTATCGATTTTTGCATTTATGGTAAAGTATTCAAAAAGTGATTCGATAGTATCGATCAAATCAAAATGCCGGTACCAACTGAAATCAGTTTCAAATAGATTGCAATCCATACTAAATTTTGTGTTAACGGTTGTGTTTTTTATCTTTATTTCAGGCTGATTACCTTTAGTGTATTTCGGTGCTGTTTTTACAATCATTTGGGCAATTTTTAACAAGGTATAAGGCTTTGAAGGGCCAATATTATATATTGGTTTCCAATTCCGGGAATTAGATTTCATAATTGCAATCAGAGCTGAGATTGTATCTCGAATATCTAATCTTTCTACAATTTGAGAGCCATCAATTACAGTGATTGTCTTTCCTAAATAAGCTAGTTTAACCATTTTGTACAAAAAGTCTGTTTCAGATACAACCATTTCCCCGCCATAGCCACTTATTGAACTCAAACGCAATGAACTGCAATCTATATGATTGTGTAATGTCTTTAAGCTGCGTAAAAATAATTCAGAAGCGTATTTGGCTTGTCCATATACGGTCAGAGGTTCAACAGGGGTGTTTTCAATCCAAGGGATTATCTTGTTCTGCCCATATACACTTTGCGATGACACATTAATTATTCTTGGTATATGGTGTTGTACAGCAAGTGTGAATAATTCTTGGGTAAAATTTAAGCTATCTGCAATTTGCTGGTTTCCTTTATATGGGCGAGCAAAGCCTAAATGCAATAAGGTATCAATATGCCCTAATGAAAATCGACCACTTCGTAAATCATCAATAGAAACAAAATCAGTTCTAAATTCTAGGTCTTTTTTCCTATTTCGTTTTAATATCCAAGTTTCGAATTCACTACGATGATTTCGTATAAGCTCCGCAACCAGATTGCGACCAATATACCCGGTTGAACCTGTGATCAGTAAGATCTGTTTTCGGTCTAATGATTTCAGATTAACTTTTTTTTGTAGACCTTTTACTTTTTCTTCCCGTTTGATTTCTAAAGATTTTTCGGTAGTCTGTCGAATCCCAAATCGGCCATTATTAATTGTTAGACTATTCTTTCCCGCATCAATTTTGAGCCATTCTTTTACACAAGCTTCAACTTCATTAAAACCCATAAGAGCGCGAAGAGCTGTTATGCCTGTAAAACGTGGGTTCATCTCGAATATTTTAAAGCCCTTTTCGGTCAATCGACCTTGGATATTAATGGGACCCTTTAATCCAAGTTCAAGTAAGTAAGGTGATAATCTATCAATTACATCCCAAATATCTAAGCGGTCAATGGGTACAATTTCAATAGGTATTCCACACCTTAATGTGTTATAAGAGGACATACGCCCTATCAACATCCTCTCTTGATTATATACAAGCTGAACAGATATTTCCGATACTTGTAAATTTTGTTTTCTAGCTAAATTCTTGATATACAAATTATAATTAATGTCGGTTTTTTGAGGGAAAGCAATTTCTTGAATAATATAATCATCTGAAAGGTTATTCAAATCATCCTGATTTTCTAGAATTTTTATTCCACGAGATGCACATCCACTATTTGGCTTGGCGATTAGAGGAAAAGTGATTTCTGTTGAAAGATGTTTTTTTTGAAGATTGGTAATATTTTGACTCTTTACAAAAATATCGCTGATTTTACCATAGCGACCACTCATTCCTTTTTTATCTCGACAAAAAGCGACCAAGGGTTCATCTGAACATAATGTTTTTATGCCTGCTTCCGCAAATTTGTTAGCGTTTTGAGCATATAACAAAACTTCATCATCTAGCCCAGGAATGAGTAAATCTATCTTATGGCTTAGACAAATGCTAATCAGGTTTTCGAGAAAACCTTTGTCATAAATACTCGGTGTGTAATCATATAAATCACAATCATAAGCTCCATATGCAAAAGGATTATTACCAAAACCAATTGTCTGAAAAGGTAGCCTCGATAAACGTAGAGAGTTAACTACTGATTGCCCAACACCACTTCCTATACATGAAATTCCTATATTGTATTTTCTACCTGCCATTTATACCCCATTTTTACACATTTTCAAACATTAACTCTGGACCAGTTTTCGGGGAGAAGGTCACATCGTCCATCTCCTTTCTTGAAGCTAATATAGTGATATACGGAAATAATTCTTGATAAAACTTTTATAGATACATTCAATATTTCTCTTTATTAACATTTTTGTGTCAAATTTTTTATCAAGGAATTAAAGAATCTATCTTGATATCATATTCGGTCAAAACGTATAATACAATAAAAATAAGAGAGTTGCAAAAATAGCTGAATGCATGATTGAGAAAAAATTGTAATATAGAACTTCAGAAATATTAATAGAAAGGAATTAACTTAAATTTTATCTACCGGATGTAACAATTTTATTGTTATCACAAAAAAAAAATCCTTTGGTTTAAGAGATTAGAAAGAAAATTATTTTGAAATCTGTATAAAAAACTTGACACTATTATTAACTTAATAATATATGCCACCAAGCAATAAAAGCTGATAAATAATAGTTCATTGTAATTGCATAACATGAAGAGTTGGTGAGATTTTTATTCTGAACTTTAGGTATTGTGGGTTTTATGTCATTCCGCTAATCGAATCGGAAAGATTAAAAACTGTTCTTGAAGTGATGTAACTAATTATTTATTCGATTTACTTTTTGAGGTCAGTTCGAGAATAAAATCAGATTGCCCGAGGAATGAATAAGGAAAACTAATCAGGATAAATATTTTTATCTGGTAATTCTCAACGTCTAACCTCTTCGGTCTTCTTCGGCAACCAACGATAATGATAAATTAACCATCTAACCAACTAACCGATCAACAATAAAAAGGAGGTATATAATTGGATGAGTTTAATGAAATCAACAAAAAATTCCGAAAAGAATTGAGTGCGGGTACAACTGCTCTGGTTTTGCTAAGCATCATGTCTAAAGCTGAAGAGCCAATGTATGGTTATCGTATAGCAAAGGAGCTGGAAACCCAGACCGAGAAATTGCTGATGATGAAGCAGGGAGCATTGTATCCGGTCTTGCGGTCACTGGAAAACTATCACCTGCTGGAGAGCCATGTAGATCCCTCGGTCTCAGGACCTCCCCGTAAATATTACCGGATTACTGACGAAGGAAGACAGATTCTGATGGGATGGATCGAGATTTGGCGGGAAACCAGAATTTTTATCGATAATATTTTGGGAGGTGATGAAGATGATAACTAGTGTAGAGGAATATATCATGTTGTTGAAAAAGGAATTGAAGGGATGTGACAGGGCTTGCATCCAGGATGCACTTTCTAACAGTGAGGAGCATTTGCATACTGCAATGAAAAAAAGGATGGAAGAAGAACCGGAATCAGACAGTAATGAAGTATTAACTGAAGTTATTGATGAATTCGGTGATCCTGCCGAAGTTGCCGGGGAGTATAGGAAAATGGAACAAGAGTGGCGACCGATGTTCCCTTCAGTAGAAGCGAAAGACTCAATCCCATTCTGGAAAAAATTCTTAAATATCATCGGTGATGTTCGAGCCTGGAGTGCCTGTCTCTATATGCTTATCTCGATTGTAACAGGAATAATCTACGGAACATGGATTATGGTACTGTTACCGGTTACCCTGAGTCTTTTAATCTTCATCATCGGTATACCTCTAGCAGGTCTATTCATGTTGTCCTTGCGGGGTGCAGCCTTGATTGAGGGTAGGATCGTAGAAGCATTGTTGGGTACTAGAATGCCTCGAAAACCGATCTTCATGAAAGGAGACAGGAGCTGGTGGGCTAAATTCAAGGCTCTTGTTTCACAAGGTGTAACCTGGAAAGCTATGGCTTATATGTTGTTACATATGGCTTTGGGGATAATCTATTTCACTCTGATTATAAGTCTTTTCTCTACAGCTCTGGCTTGTATTGCTGCACCTGTGGTAGAATTAATAACTCATAATTCGGTTGAATACAATAGTGATAATCTCCCGGGTTGGGTAATTCCTTTGCTACCGATATTGGGAGCTTTAATTTTGCTGGGAACATTGCACTTGGCTAAATTCATCGGAAAATGGCATGGAAAATACGCCAAAATAATGTTGGTACGGAGATAATATTTCCCTCTATTTTTGTTTTAATGGGGGAATGAGTAAATAAGGTTTCTCTCTAAACCTCGATTTATTTTCCCCCTTAAAAGCTCATTCCCTCTTCTGTATAAAATCCTGTTATTATTGAAATATATTATTTAAGTTTTGAGATAATATTAATCCCTGAAACATAATGCTCTGATGATCTGCTGGTAAAATAACTTTTGATTGACTTTATCATTTGAGGAATTTTATTATACCCCAGCTGGATTTAGTTGGTTCTGATGGGAGGATTAATGAAAAAAGGTTATCTATTGGGTTTGTTTCTGGGCTGTTTATTGGTTTCCAGCCTGGTTTCTGATGAGATCACTGATGCTATCGACAAAGGTTTGATTTTTTACAAGCAAGGTGAATACAGCAATGCATTGGAAAGTTTGAGTTACGCCAACCAGCTAATCCGGCAGAAAAAAGGGGATAGCCTTGAATCTATTTTACCTCAACCTTTTTCAGGTTGGGGAGCGGATAAACCCAGTTCCACAGTAGCTTCAGATGATTTGCTCGGGGGTGGTATTTCCGTAGAAAGGCATTATTACAAAGATGAGAGTAATGTAGATATCATTTTTCTTAGTGATACTCCCCTTATGCAGAGTATTTTAATGCTACTGTCAAATCCCGTTTTTGCTACTTCAGAAGGCAGCGAGATCCAAACGATCTCCAGTCAGCAAGCGATAGTGAATTACGATGAAAAAGACAGATCTGGTGATGTCAATATAGTAGTTGCTGACAAATACTTGGTTCAGATCAATGGTTTAGGGATCTCTAAACAGATTCTGATTGATTATACCGAAGCGATAGACTTCGCTAAATTGAAAGCCTTGAAATAAAACTGATTGAGATTACAGGTTTGCAAGTGAACAATCTGGATAATGAATTATGAAATACTTAAAATTAGATGATCTAAACATCAAAAGAATATTCTGTATTGGAAGAAATTATGCTGCTCATGCTAGGGAATTGGAAAGTGAGATTCCCAGCCAACCTGTTATTTTCATGAAACCTTCCTCCTGCCTGGTGAAAGAAGGAACGAAAATACCCTTTCCTCAGCATGGCGAGGTCCTACATCAAGAGGCAGAGCTTGTTATCCTTATCGGAAAGGAAGGCAGAGCGAATGATCAGAAACAAGCGGAAAGTTTTATCAGGGGCTTGAGTTTAGGCCTGGACCTTACGTTGCGGGATGTACAGGATGATTTAAAAGACAAGGGATTGCCTTGGGAGATTTCCAAGAGTTTTGATTACAGTACTCCGATCGGTGGTTTTATCACTTATGATGAAAGTATCGATCTGAAAAGCATAACCTTCACTTGTACAATTAATGATAGGATCAGGCAAAATGGTAATACAGCCAGAATGCTCTTCTCTGTCCCAGAATTAATTCTTGCTGTCAGCAAAATTTGGAAACTTTATCCGGGCGATCTGATCTACACTGGCACACCTGCCGGTGTAGGTCCGATAAATCCAGGTGACAGGATCACAATTTCCGGTGAATTGTTTGGGAGCTTTTCCTGGCAGCTGGTCTGATAAAAAGCAATAATAAATTTATCATAATAAAAACTAACAACATCTGAATTAATTTCATTAAACTTTTCTTTGTCCGCAATGGTACAAAAATTGTACGATTACGAACATAAATTCTAGATTCCACAATCATTCTCTGATCTTATAACCATATTTTACAGTAGGTTATGTCCATGGTACATAATTTGCACATTTCAAATCAATTATTTTAACGGAGAAACAAAGTAAGAATGAAGAAAATATTATCTAATGATTATCTTGATGAATTCAAAAAAAAGTTATGAAATCTGAAATTAAATAACAATACACTGAGGAGAAAAGAATGCTTAATCTTAATGGTATTTTCAAGTATTATGCTAATAAGTTCCTTCGCACTTATGTCCTGCGGGACGTTTCCCTGGAAATAGAAGAAGGAGAATTCGTTACTGTTATGGGACCATCGGGAGCTGGTAAATCAACTCTACTTTATATTCTTGGTATGCTCGAGAGTATTGATGACGGAGAGTATTTCTACAAGGAGAATCCGGTTCACAAATTCAATGAAAAGAAGCGTACGGATTTGCATAAACATGAGATCGGCTTTGTCTTTCAGCAGTATCATCTCATTGATGAACTGACTGTTTACGAAAATATTGAAATGCCACTTCTTTATCAGAAGATCAAGGGATCAGACCGCAAATCCATGGTTTGTGATATGCTGGACAGGTTTAATATTGTTGGTAAAAAAGATCTTTTCCCTAATCAACTCTCAGGTGGACAGCAACAGCTTGTTGGTATTGCCCGGGCAATAATCGGTAAACCAAGCCTTCTACTGGCTGATGAGCCGACTGGCAATCTTAATTCGGAACAAGGTAGAGAGATCATGGAACTCTTTACAAAATTAAATAAGAATGGAACAACAATCGTCCAGGTTACCCACTCCGAGGAAAAGGCTGCTTATGGCAGACGGATAATCAAGCTTCTGGACGGCAGGATTGTCGATTGATCGGTGAACCCGGAACGAGAAATCAAAACTTTTAACCCTAATCTATACTGCTTGTAAAGGAGCCGTCGTGAGGTACTGGTTCAAGATCCTGATGCGCGTCATCAAGCGAGACAAGTTGCATTCGCTGCTTGTTATCCTGGGGCTTGCAGTTGGTTTTGCCAGCGCTATAATTGTATTTCTGTTTGCCAGGGATCAGTTTACTTACGAAAAATTCAATCTTAAATATGAACGGACCTATCGTTACGGCGTCGGCATGACCATCGGAGGTGTCAGCAACAGGCAGATATCTTCCAATGCAGCTGTCGGACCTTTGTTAAAAGAGAATCTAACCGGGATAGAATCTTATGCCCGGTTTGCGCCTGTTGATGAGATCCTGGTCAAGATCGGAGAAAACTCCTATAATGAGAGTGATTTTCTCTGGGCCGATAACGATATTCTGAGTATTTTCACTGTCTCTTTCCTGGCTGGTGATCCTAAAATAGCTTTGCAGGAGCCTTATTCGATCGTACTTACTAGATCACTTGCCCTGAAATATTTCGGATCTACTGATATCGTAAATAAAGAGATAATGACTGAAAATGCCGGGATCGTAAGAGTAACTGCTGTTATAGAAGATTATCCTGCCAACAGCCACCTAAGTTTCACTGCCCTTATATCTTTAAGAACATTGGAAGCCACGGGGTTCATTCGCTCGGATCCTGCTCCCTCGGATCTGGGTAGCGGGATGTTCCTGGGTTTGTATCTTCTGTTCAGGGAAAATTACTCTCCCCGGATGTTTTATGACGAGTTCCATAATTACTATGATAAGCACCTCAAACATCTGGACATGATGCAATATGAACCCATCATCGAACCAATCGGGGATATTCTTCTTAATTCGATGATCCAGCCTGATCTGGCTGCGACGAACAGAAGATTTCTTTATGCGATCTGTTCCATAGGTATCTTCATCATGCTGCTGGCCTGTATAAATTATATAAATCTGGCTACGGCAAGATCGGCAGGAAGGGCAAGGGAAATCGGTTTGAAGAAGGTTATCGGGGCGGGTATCAGACAACTCAGAATGCAATTCCTCTATGAATCGGTTTTCTTCTCTGTTGCTGCCCTTTTCCTGAGTTTTGTCTTCATAGAGATTGTTCTAACGTTCACTTCCCTCAATCGGATAGTTGGTGCCGATTTGAAACTCGATCTGGCTGGAGAACCATCGCTGTTCTTTATTTCGCTGCTGTTTGCAATATTTATTGGAATGATCTCCGGTTTTTATCCTGCCATATATCTGGCAGCACTTTCGCCGTTGAAGGTTTTCAGGAGTGATGCAAGGAAAGAGGGAACCGGGATCTATCTCAGAAATATCCTCGTTGTTCTGCAGTTCATGATTTCAATCGGAGCGATTACTCTTACCTTACTCATGAATTCACAGATAGATTTTCTCCGCAGGCATAACCTTGGCTTCGACCAGGAAAATGTGGCAGTGATCCGGACACAGGACGAGCATTTGATTTCCAGATTACCTGTGCTGAAAAACGAGATCAGCAAACATCACTTCATCCAATCTGCAGCTCTATCCAGTACAACTCCCGGATTCAGATTTACCGGTTGGGCATTTGAATGGGAGAGTAGCAGTGGAAAAATGGAAACCCATGCTTTCCGGCAATTAATTGCGGAGCCGGATTATTTCAGGACTTTGGGCATCAGTTTCAGTTCAGGCCGCAATTTTTTATCCGAAACCCATGCCGATAACCGGGAAGTTGTCGTTAACCAGTCTCTGGTGGATGAAATGGGCTGGGATGATCCGATCGGGAAAATATGCAGGTATGGTGAAGTGGTAGGAGTGGCCGAAAATTTCAACTACTCCTCCCTGCATGGTGAGATATTACCCCTTTATATATTGAACCAGCCCGAGTATGCTACCATGATCAATATCAGGATAAAATCTGAGCATGCTGAACAGGCGGTAAAATTTTTGAAAGATACCTGGAAGAAATTTGCCGGGAATACCCCTCTCAATCTTTCCTTCCTGGATGAAAGGTTCAATGCTTTCTATCGACAGGATGAGCAACAGAAGAAAATGATCCAGATCTTTTCCTTAGTCTGTATCCTGATCTCGATCATCGGTTTTCTGGGTCTTACCTCCTATACCATGCTGCAGAAGACAAAAGAGGTTGCCATCCGCAAGATCCACGGTGCTCAGGTCGTTAATATCATGTATATGCTTTATAAAAGAGTAATCTTCATTGTTGCCCTGTCCTGTCTCATCGCTTTTCCGCTGACCTGGATTATTTTCCGCTCCTGGCAGAATCATTACGCTTATCGTATCGAGATCGGGATATTGCATTTTATAGTCAGTTTTATGATAATAATGCTGTTAGGTTTACTGATCTCGGGATATCATACTCTGCGAATTGCAGTTATCAACCCTGTTAAGATCATGAGGTTTGAATGAAACAGGATCCCTGGGTTTTAAGATGATCGGAACATATTTTAAAACAGCCTTCAGGAACATGAAGAAACATTTGTCCTATGCGATTATCAATGTAATAGGTCTGGCATTGGGGCTGACAGTCTGTTTTCTGATCATTATCTGGGTCATCGACGAATTGAGCTATGATGATTTTCACGGGAACGGGGACAGGATCTTCAGGGTAGTCCTGGAGCAGAACCTCAATGAGAACAGGAGTTACATAGCTGCTACGCCTGGAGCCCTGGGAGAGGAACTGGCGGCTGTATATCCTGAGATCGAATCATACTGCCGTCTCGATAATAAGGGGGGGTGGCAATTCAGATATGGTGAGGGTGAATTCATTGTAGGAGAAAGTGCCTTGGTCGATCCCGGTTTTTTTGATTTCTTCAGCTTTGAGTGGATCTCGGGAAGTATCGAAAAAGCCTTCAGTTCTCCTCGAAACATAATCCTGACCCAAGAATATTCCCGGAAACTTTTCGGTGAAATCGACCCACTTGGGAAGACAATCGAAATGAAAGTTCTGGGAAATTTTACAGTTGCCGGGATTATGGAGGATGTTGACCGTTCCCATCTTGAACTTGATTTTATCCTGCCCTTTGAATTTCTGGGGAAATTGGGTATAGAGATACCCCCCCTTGAAAGAAGCAACCTGGAATATATGACTTATCTCAAGCTCAGAGAAAATATCGATCCTGTAGAATTCTCGACTAAGATTAGGCATTTCCTGGATGGTAAGATAGGACAGGGAATATTTAGCCTGATCCTGCAACCTTTGCCTGATATCTATCTTAAAGGTCGATGTGGATATGATTCTGCTCTGACTAGCGAGATCAAGTATGTCTATATTTTCTCATTCATTGCCTTCATGGTGCTGCTTATTGCATCTATCAATTTTATTAATCTGGCTACAGCTAGGTCGATGGTCAGAGCTAAAGAGATTGGGATACGTAAGGTTGCCGGGGCTTACAGATCACATCTGATCATCCAATTCCTGGGAGAATCTGTTATCACTGCCTTCTTAGCCATGCTGTTTGCCCTGATTCTGGTCGAGTTGCTTCTGCCCGGATTCAACACAATATCCGGTAAAAATATCGGTATCAATACTATCCTCGTGTCTGGTTTCTGGCTCTGGAGCTTAGGATTGGTTCTGGTTACGGGTTTGGTCGCGGGTCTATATCCCTCCCTATACCTGACCTCATTTCATCCGATCGAGGTTTTAAAGGGGCAATTGACCCAAGGTAGTAAAGGATTTTTTTCCCGTCAGTTTCTCGTTACAGGTCAGTTTGCTGTATCGATCATCCTGATGATAATTGCTCTGACGATATCTGCTCAAATCAATTATATTACCAAAAAGGATCTTGGCTTCGACCGTGAACTCTTGGCCCATGTCAGAATTACGAGATCGATGCGTGATAACATGGATTTACTTAAGGAGAGGATATCCAATCTCCCAGGAGTATCGGGAATTTCTGCTGTTGCCCAAATTCCCGCTGGAGGTAATTCTTCCACTCCTGTTCTGGATTGGGATGGCAACAATGGGGAAGAGATGTTCAGAATCTTTATTTCCTGGACTGATCCTGGTTTTCTTGAGACATTCGGGGTTAAATTGATCTCTGGGGAGAATTTTGCAGATCTTGAAACCACAGAAGTCCCCAGCTATGTCTTGGTCAACGAAACAGCTCTCAAAGAAATGGATATTGAACAGCCATTGGGCAAGAGACTTCTAATCTCGGCTCGTTATTACGAGATCAGGGGTGTTATTGAAGATTTCAACATAAACACTTTGCATCAGGATATGGCTCCTCTGGCTTTGATCCATGACAGCAATAGGGCACGCCACCTTTTTGTCAGACTAACTCCGGTTGCTTTACCTGAAATTATTAAGAATTTGAATAAAGTGGTCAAAGAAATAGATTCCACTGCTATTGAGTCATTTCAAATCTTCGACGAAACCTTGGCTACCAGGTACGAGACTGAATCAAGAACCAGCAGGATCGTAAGCTATTTTACCATTCTTGCTATATTCATATCCGGACTTGGTCTTTTCGGACTGGCTGCATATGCATCGGAACAAAGATTACATGAGATCTGTATCAGGAAAATTTTGGGTGCAGGTTCAACTCGTCTTCTCCTGTTCCTGTCAGGAGACTTCATGCGCTGGATATTGCTGGCCAATATAATTGCCTGGCCCCTGGCGTGGTATATAGGAAATAAATGGCTGCAGAACTTTGCATTTAGGATGGAATTTAATTTTCTGAACATGATTTATGCCGGTTTGATCTCGGTACTTATAGCGATCGTGACTATAATATCAAAAACCCTGACTACAGTAAACCGGAATCCTGTCAATGTGCTGAGATATGAATAGGAAAATTATATGACAATCTGGAATAACTATTTTAAAACAGCTCTCAGGAATATTGTCCGTTACAAGCTTTATTCACTGATCAATTTAATCGGACTAGCCCTGGGTATAGCCTGTTTTATCCTTATTTTCACCATCCTGTCCGAGGAAAGAGCATTCAACAATTACAACGAACATGCAGATCGGATATACAGGATCAACAAGTGTTATACGATGAAAGGAGAGACTAGTATCAACCTGTCTACGCCTTATCCTCTGCGCGACGCGGTCAAGGAGAAATTCCCGGAAGTGCAAGCTTCAACCCATATATCTCCTCTCAGGGCAAATATATCCTATGGTGATCAGAGTTTCAGGGAGAGGGATCTCTGGCTGGTATCTCCATCTGTTTTCGATGTTTTCAGTTTTGAATTCCTGGCCGGAGATGCTGCCGAAGTGCTTTCGGACCTTAATTCGATTGCTATCTCTGAAAGCATGACCCGTAAATATTTCGGAACTGATGATCCAATTGGGAAAGTCTTGATCCTTGATAATGAAGACCAATTGACTGTTAAAGCTGTTTATAGGGATACTCCCGTTCTGAGTGATTACAGATTCAATTTTCTGATCAATCTAAACAGGGTATGTATTGAGGAAGATTTTGATAACTGGTACGATCACTGGATGGAGACCTTTGTCTTGGTGAGGAAGGATACAGATATAAACGAACTTGAAGGCAAGATTGACAGTCTTATGAAAGCAAATCTTGAAGAGCAGTCTGGAGCTAGGTTGCAGAACCTTCGAGATATTCACCTTTACTCTGTTGAAGGAAATCCTACTGTTCAGAAATATGTATATATCTTTGGAAGTATAGCGATACTGATTCTCCTGGTTGCCTGTATCAATTTCATGAATCTTGCCACAGCCCAGGCTGTAAAAAGAGCGCGGGAAGTGGGGATCAGGAAGCTTGTCGGAGCCAGGAAAAGAGCCTTGATTCTCCAATTTGTGGGGGAAGCGATCGTATATGCTGCTATTGCTGGTTTCCTTGCCCTGTTGGTAGTTGAGCTTTTTCTACCTCTGTTGGAAAGAGTAATGGAAAGATCTATCGAAATTAGATCAATAAGTTTACGTAATGTTGTGAGTTTCCTTACACTCCTGATCCTGGTCGGTATGTTATCCGGGATCTACCCAGCAGTTATTCTCTCATCATACTCACCTGTCAAAGTGCTGAAGACAAGTCTGGGGGGAAACAGGAAAAAAGCAGGTCTTCGTACTCTGATTGTAGTAGTCCAGTTTACATTGGCTGTTACCCTATTGATCGGGACCGGCATTATTTATTCTCAGCTCCGTTTCATGGAAAACAAGGATCTAGGATTTGATCAGGAAAACCTGATCTACATGAGGTTGAATTCCAGTCTGAATGATAGATTCGAATATTTCGCTCAAAGTTGTGAACAGATACCGGGTATTATTTCAGTCAGCAGAACCTCGAGTCTTCCCAACATGGTCTGGAATATAATGCGGGGGATCACCTGGGAGGGTAATCCATCCGAGGAAGGTTCAGCCTTTTCTTTCCTGTCCACTGATCGCAACATAGTCCGAACCTTGGATCTGAAACTGATCATGGGAAGAGATTTTTTGTCAGACCTAATCAGCGACGAAAACGCAGTTATTATCAACCGGGAAGCAGTAAAAATGATGGGAGTGGAAGATCCTGTCGGTATCACTCTGGGTGATGATGAAATGGAGATAATCGGGGTGATAGAAGATTTCAATTCACTACCTCTCAACTTCGGGATTGAACCACTCTTTATAACTCTTATCCACGATTATTACTATTACATATTGATAAAAATGTCTGGTACGGATATGGAAAAAACCATTTCAGACTTAGAGGAAATTTGGATGGAATTTAACCCGGAGTTTCCTTTCAAGTTCGACTTTATAGACAGTACTTTTGACCGACTCTACCGAACCGAGATCAAGGCCGGGATACTGTTCAGGATATTTGCTGGACTTGGTATTCTTATCGCCTGTCTTGGTTTGTTTGGGCTGGCTTCTTATATGGTTGAACAGAAGCAGCGGGAAATTGGTATCCGGAAGGTAATGGGATCCAATTCCACTGGTATTGTCTGGATGTTCATCAGACAGTTTCTACCCTGGATACTACTGGCCAATGTGATCGCCTGGCCTCTAACAACATACTTCATGACAAAATGGCTAGCAGGTTTTGAATATCAAACTTCTATAAATCCGCTGATCTACCTTGCAGCCGGACTTCTTACATTAACAATTGCCTTTTTAAGTATAGGTGTGAGAACCATTAAGGTAGCTGGTATGAATCCAGCCGATGTGCTCAAATACGAATAAATTATTATGTTGGTGATATAACGTTCATTTCCGGGATTCCGGATAGCGCGAGGAGGTAAAATGTGGAAAAATTATTTCAGGACAGCTATAAGAAACCTGATCCGTAATAAAGGATACAGTCTAATAAATATCATCGGACTGGCAGTAGGCATAGCTGTCTGCCTGCTTATATTTATCTATATAAGATATGAACTGGAATATAACAAGTTCAATGAAAATATCGACAATATCTACAGGATACTGACAAAGCATTACTACGGATCACAGCAGAGCTGGTCAACCGGTTCACCTCCTGCTCTGGGTCCTTATCTCAAAGAAAATTTCCCCGAGATCGATAATTCCTGCCGGTTTATTAACGGTACGGTAAACTTAGCAATAAAATATCAGGATAAACTTTTTTACGAGGATATTCAATTTGCCGATCCGAGTGTGTTCGATATCTTCTCTTTTCCTTTTATTTTAGGTTCTCATGAAAAGGCGAAAGATAATATTTATACCATTGTTTTATCAGAAAAAGCTGCTGTTAAATATTTTGGTAAAGAAAATCCAGTGGGAAGATTCCTGCTTGTGAACAATCAATATGAACTGGAAGTGATTGGTGTAATACAAAATATTCCAGCAAATTCATCCGAAAGATTTGATTACATGGTTCCAATTGAATTTACCAATCTAATCTGGAACGAAAACAATACCAAAACTTGGTATAATTGTAGTTTTAATACATACGTTCTTCTCTCAGGAAATGTTGTTCCTGAAACTCTGGACGACAAAATAATTAATTTAATCAGGAATCATTCTCCTGAAGCTGATACTGAAACATTTCTTTACTCCTTCAACAAATTATATTTAAAACTCTACGGAAATATGCAGAGGGTAGTCACAGTAGGTTTGATAGCCTGTCTGATCCTACTGATTGCCTGCATTAACTTTGTTAACCTAACAACATCCCGGGCTATCCAGAGAACCAAGGAAATCGGTATAAGGAAAATAACTGGCTCTACCAGGAAACTGCTCATCCTGCAATTCATGACCGAGTTCCTGTTGCTGATTTTCCTTTCCATAATGCTGGCTTTGGTAATATCAGAAATCTTGCTGCCAGTTTTTAACGGGATTACCGGCACAAAGATTGATTCTAGTATAATTACAAACAAGGAAATACTGATTTTCCTACCAATTCTCTGGCTGTTAACAGGTATTTTCTCCGGTATCTATCCAGCAATTATGCTGTCTTCGTTTAATCCCATTAATGCATTTAAAAGGTCAACAAACAGATTCGGAGTTAAATCAAGCCTTCGCAAAGTACTTGTAACCTTGCAATTTGGTTTATCAATAGCCTTGATCATTATAACACTTTTTGTAATTAAACAGACTAAATATATGAGATCGAAAGATATTGGTTATGATCGGGAAAACATTGTCTACGTTAACTTGGAAGGAAAAATCAAAGAATCACCGGAGATTTTACGAAGAGAGCTTCTGGATGAGCCTGGAGTTTTAGAAGTAACTTTCTTGGGCAGAGATCCCACCTCTGTCTGGACCAATGGTTCAGGTTGGGATTGGGAAGGCAGACCGGAAGAGATAGATCCCTTCGTAACCTATCAGGGTGTGGATTATAATTATCTTAATACATTCGAAATCAAAATGGCCTATGGAAGTTTTTATACTCCTGAAACTTCCGGGGTGGAATACATGGTTATAAACGAGAGTTTTGCTGAAAAAATGGGTATTGAAGATCCGACTGGGATGAAATTATATTACGATGGGGAAGAAGCAGTGATCCTGGGAGTTGTAAAGGATTTCAATTATAAGTCCAATCATCATGATATCGGTCCGCTTATTTTATTTTTGAACAATGAAAATATTTATCAGTTCATAAGTTTCCAATATGCTTATATGAGGATAAGATCTGATGACATGGCTAAAACCTTAAGAAATATAGCTAAGATAACCAGGGAACTATCACCTGATTATCCAATTGAGGTCAAATTTTTAGAAGCCGACATCGAAAGGCTTTACCGATATGAAAGCCAGACAGAAAAAATCGTTACCAGCTTTTCGGTTCTAGCTGTTTTTATATCCTGCCTGGGTCTATTCGGACTAGCTACTTTTCTAACCATAATCCGTACTAAAGAAATCGGGATCAGAAAAGTGCTTGGTTCCTCATTATTGGGATTAATTAACTTATTGACGATGAATTTTATCAAATGGGTAGTGGTTGCAAATCTCATTGCCTGGCCGCTGGCTTATTTCTTTGTTAAAAAATGGCTGGAGAATTATCCCTATAGGATCGATATCGGGATAACAAATTTTATACTAGCTGGTATGGGAACTCTTATCATAGCAATTTCTACAGTTATTTACCAGACCCTGAGGGCTGCAGGTTCAAATCCGGTTAATTCTCTTAGATATGAATAAGTTTTGGTTTGTTAGTAAAACCAGCAGAGCATTTTAAAAAAGGAGATAAAGATGCTCAAAAAGAATTTCATTGTTGCTTTGAGAAACATCGGCAGGTCAAGAATTCATTCTCTAATAAATATCGTGGGACTTGCTATAGGTATAGCAGCATGTCTACTTATCCTCTTATATATAAGGTATGAATTCTCCTATGAGCGAATGTTCAGCAATGCTGATAGGATCTATCGGGTATTGACCATCGACAAGGCACTGGGAACCAACAAACAGCGAGTTGGGATCACGATGCCGGCAGTAGGACCTGCCTTAGCGGAAAACTTCCCTGAAGTCGAAGCAGGTTTGCGGGTAACAGGAGGAGGAAGGTTCCTGCTTCAACATGAGGATAACGAAGGTATATATGCCCAGACCATGAAAGGAGCAGATAGCAATTTCTTTGATTTTTTTGATTACAGGTTTCTGCAGGGAGATAGAGAAACAGCTTTGCTGGAACCATTTTCAATAGTACTTACCGAATCCATGAAAAACATGATGTTCTCTGATCTTGATCCCATGGGAAAAGCACTTAAATCCGGTTTTGGAGAGGAACTTACAGTTACCGGGATCATAGAGGATCCCCCGAAAAATTCTTTTATGCAGTTTAATGTGTTGGTATCAATGTCAACTTATGAGACTCTGGCCAAGCGAAATCAACCTCCCGATGCTGCAGCACCCATCTGGCTGGAAAGCTGGGGCCTGATAGCAATGCCAACTTATCTGATGCTCAAAGAAGGTGCGGAACCTGAAGATCTGGATCTTAGAATAACACAACTTTGCAGAGATAATGATGTTACAGACAATTTTGACATCACCCTACAACCGATCCTGGATGTCCATCTTTATTCAACAGACATGATCTTTGATCCAATTACCAATAAGGGCGATGTGAAGAATATCTTTATTTTTGGAGCTATAGCGGTTCTTATCCTTGTAATTGCAGCTGTTAATTATATGAACCTTTCCACAGCAAGAAGCTTGCATCGGGCTAGGGAAGTGGGAATGAGGAAGATTGTTGGTTCATCCCTGAATCAATTACGATTTCAGTTCATTGGTGAATCTCTGTTGATCAGCTTTCTGGCAATGATTCTTGCCTTTCCGCTGATTGAACTGGCTCTACCGGTGCTTAACAACCTGGCAGGGACAAATATCGCTATTGCAGGATCGGAACTGAAGATTGTAATTATAACCATGATTGTTCTCTGGCTTATTGTAGGAGCCGGTGCTGGATTTTATCCAGCTATCGTACTATCATCCTACAAACCTATTAATATGCTTCAAGGATCATTTAAAGCAAGCAGAAGCGGAATTCTGATCAGGAAAATAATGGTAGTAATCCAATTTGTACTTTCGGTTGCTTTGATCGGTATGTCCGTTATCATCCAACAGCAGATGTATTACATCACTCACAGGGATATTGGTTATGAAAAGCAGCAGATCATTATCTTCGATGTTCTGGACAGAGAAATAGGAAAAGATTTGGAAGTGTATAAAAAGGAGTTGGTTGCTTTCAGCTCAATAATATCGGTAGCAGAAGGTACTAATGTCCCGGGAAGAACTTTCAGCAGGGGTGGTGTTATTCCGGAAGGAAGTAGTCCCGATGATATCTGGATCTGGAACCAACTTGCAGTTGATAACAATTATTTTGAAACTCTGGGAATGAATGTTGTAAAAGGTAAAAATTTTTATGCAGAGGAAGAAGGTAATAACGAAAATTATGTGATGATAAATCAAACAGCTGCAGAACAGCTTAACTGGAAAAACCCTGTTGGGAAGAAAATCTATCTTGATGAAACCGATTCCCTTGGAGTGGAAGTTCTGGGAGTAGTTAAGGATTTTCATTTTATGACTCTGCATCAGAATATCGAACCGGTAATAATATATCCTCTAAATCTTGGTGGGGCGAGAATGCTTCTGGCTAAGATCCAACCTGGGCAGATTCCCCAGACATTGGAATATGCAGAATCAAAATGGAAAGAGATCTACCCGAATCATCCCTTCAATTTCATTTTTCTGGATGAGGAATTCGATGCCCTTTATAGGCGCGACATGAATTCAAGTAAAGTTGTTAATATTTTTACAGGCTTGGCAATTTTCGTCGCATGCCTGGGTTTGCTTGGTCTTACCAGTCATTCGACGATTCAGAGAACCAGGGAGATCGGGGTCAGGAAAGTTTTGGGAGCATCAGTTGGTGGCATTGTCAGATTACTTATATTCGATTTTTTACGCTGGGTCATATTGGCTAACTTAATCGCCCTGCCTTTGATCTGGATAATCAGTAAACAATGGCTCCAGAGCTTTGCTTATAGAATAGATCTAAACCTGTTAAGTTTTCTCTATGCTGCTCTTATCTCTATACTAACTGCCGTTATTACGATCGGTTCATTGACTTTTAAAGCTGCTCACTCCAATCCCGCTGAAGCTTTGAAATATGAATGACAATGTTTTGAATTACTTAAACCAGTATAATAGAAGTTTCAATATTGTTTTCAACTTAGTAGACATTGATCTTACGCACATCATTAGAGGAGAAATCAATGTGGTTCAATTACCTTAAAGTAGCATTCCGAAATATTCGGCGAAGTAAACTGATCGCGGTTATAAACACTACGGGTTTGGCATTAGGTATAACTGTCAGCCTACTTCTTATGTTCTGGGTGAGGGATGAACTTATTTACGACAGATTCCACGATAATCATGAGAACATATACCAGATTTCCATGATCTTCGAAGATAAAAATCCCGTAAGTGGCGGAAGAACAATTCCTTATATGCTTGTTCCGATATTAAGAGACAGATATTCCGAAGTAAAAAATGCTACCCGGATAAAATATACCGGTGATATCGTTCTCAAATATGAAGATAAAACATTTCGTGAAGATAATTTTCTGCTTGCGGAAACGCAGTTTACGGAAATGTTTGATTTCCCCTTTCTTGAAGGTGATCCTCAGACAGCGTTGATTGAACCTTTTTCTATTGTTCTTACCAGAAGTTCGGCAGAAAAGTTTTTTCCCAGTAATGATGTTCTTGGGAAAACTCTTACTGTTAACAACAACCTAGTTTTTACCGTAACTGGAATAGTTGAAGATTGCCCTGTTAATTCAAGTATCTACTTCGAATATATCGTACCTTTCAGTCTGCTGGGGGATAGAGCGGAAACATGGAGCTGGGAATGTTCGGGATTTGTTGAATTGTATGATAATATCGATATCGATGAATTCAGAGAAAAAGCCAAAACCGCCCTGTTAGTCAATAGTCCTCGTGACATAGATAAAGATATGATTTATCTCCAGCCACTGTCCAGAGTGCATCTTTTTTCACCCATAGACAAACCGGAAGGTATGGTCCTTGTCCTTGTTTTCAGCGCTATCAGCGTTATCATTTTGTTGATTGCCTGCATTAATTTCATCAATCTAACAACTGCCAGGTCAATTAAAAGAGCCCGGGAGGTGGGGATCAGAAAAGTCATCGGAGCTATTCGATCTCAGCTTGTTTATCAGTTTATGATGGAGTCGTTCCTGATGGTGTTTATGGCATTGATCTTTGCTCTCATCCTGATTGAATTTCTTTTGCCTGGTTTTAATCAGTTGACCGGGAAATCTATAAATTTATTTTTAAAGGATAATCTCATCCTTTTTGGATTCCCTTTGGTGTTGTTGATAACCGGATTAATCGCGGGTATATTTCCAGCTTTGTTCATGTCTTCCTATAATCCGCTCAAAGTTCTCAGGCTGCATTTCAATACAAGGTCAATGAATAATTTCCGTAAAGTGCTGGTCGTTTTCCAGTTTACCATATCTATATCTCTTATTATTCTTACCTTCATTATAGTCCGCCAACTAAGTTTCATCAGCAACAAGGATCTCGGTCTTAAACAGGATCACATAATCTCGATGCCTTTCTACGAAGAATATGCCCAAAAATTTGAAACCATAAAAGAAGAATTACTTAAGAATTCCAATATTGTTAATATTTCAGCAGCTAATACTCACCCTGCCTCAGTAGGAAACATTAATCCGGTAACTTGGCAAGGAAAGCAAGATGACGAAAGAGTAATCTTCAATTGTTTGTATGCAGATAAAGCATATCTGGAAGTGTTCGAAATACCTTTTGTAGCGGGTGGCAATTTTTTACAGGATAGAGCGGAAAGCCCCAATATCGAGTATGTTGTTAACGAAACTGCTGTTAGGCTGATGGGGCTGGAAGATCCGGTTGGCAAGAAGTTCAGCATGTTCGGTAATGATGGTTATATAGTAGGTGTGGTGCAAGATTTTCATAATAAACCTCTGACCCAGACGATCCAACCCCAACTGATTTCCCAGCTCGATTGGTTCAGGAGCACAATATTCATAAGTATCATACCCCAGGAAGTAAGGAAAACCCTCGAATATATTGAAACCAAACTCGAGGATATTGTACCAGGATATCCTTTCACATATACTTACCTTGATGAAGATATAAGTGATCAATACCAGCATGTTCGGAGATCTCGCAAGATCATGAGCTACTTTGCTTTTCTTGCCGCTTTTATCTCGGGATTGGGTTTGTTCGGGCTTTCTTCCTATCTAACTGAGCAGAAATCAAAAGAAATTAGTATCAGGAAGGTTTTTGGGTCTTCAATTGAGAAGATCGTGGGTTTATTAACTAGAAAATTCCTGATCTTGGTATGTATTGCTACTCTGTTTTCAATACCGATCTCATGGTATTTATCCGAGTTATTCCTAAAAAGATTTGCTTATCGCATCGAGCTTTCTGTGATATATTTTATGTTACCGATCCTGGCTCAATTCGTCTTTGCTTTTATGGCAGTTGGTTATTATACTCTTAAAACTGCTTTTTCCAATCCTGCAGATGCATTGAAATATGAATGATAAGAGAATTTGAATTTCGGGTGATTATTTCAGTTTTAAGAATAACTAGAATAATAAGCAGTAAAAAATGTAAATTTGAGTAGGCAAGAAAATGTTTAAAAATTATTTGAAAATAGTCTGGAGGAATGTACTCAAACACAAACTCTATTCAATAATCAACATTCTAGGACTTGCAATAGGAATGGCTGTATGTATGATAATAATGCAGTATGTTGCTTATGAGAAAAGTTATGATAAGTTCCATGAAAATTATGAAAATATCTATCGGGTTAAATTCAATATCTATAAACATGGTCAATTAAAAGTTGAATGTGCAGCTGCTGTCCCAGCAGTAGGCCCTGCAATGAAGGATAATTTCCCGGAGGTGCTTGAATATTGCCGGGCATTTCCAGCCTCAGGTATAATGTCTAACGGAGAGATAAGTTTCAGGGAAGAAAGATTGCAGGTTGTAAGCCCATCATTCCTTACCATGTTAACCTTTCCAATGATAATTGGTGATCCTGAATCTGCGCTGGATGGTCCTTATAAAACAGTTATTACCGAATCTACCGCCAGGAAGTACTTCGGTGATGATGATCCCCTGGGAAAAACTGTAACCTGGGATGGTGAAATTGATTTTGAAATAACGGGTGTGTGTAGGGATGTACCGGATAATTCTCATATTAAATTTTCATTTCTTATTTCTCATGACACCATCCGTGAATTCTGGGGTGAAGAAGTGGACACTGCCTGGGGATGGTATGATTTCAATACGTATGTACTTCTTGAGTATGCTACGGATTATAAACATTTTAACAAAAAGTTTGATGAATGGTTGCTAAAGGAAAAGGGAAAAGATTGGGAAAAAAGGGAGGTTAGGTTTGAATTCCCGTTGCAACCTTTAACCAGCATTCATTTGTATTCAAACCTTCTTCAAGAATCAGAACCAGCAGAAAACGGAGACGGTACAGCGGTAAAGTTTCTGTTCATTATTTCACTTTTCATCCTGTTAATAGCCTGGGTGAATTTTATAAATCTTTCAACATCCAGGGCTGTGGAAAGATCAAAGGAAATTGGGATTAGAAAAGTTTCGGGTGCAGATAGAAAAGAGCTGATAAGTCAATTCCTTCAGGAATCATTTATAGTAAATATCATTGCTTTGATAATGGCTTTTATCTTAGTATATTTATCCACACCCTTTTTCAGAGATCTAACCGGTTCCCAGATGAAACCGGATTTTCTGGTTTCATCCGGATTGTGGCTCTGGTTGCTTCTGATCTTTATTGTCGGTTCTTTTTTATCTGGTCTTTATCCTGCCTTTGTTCTATCCGCTTTTAAACCTGTACTGGTCCTCAAAGGTGATAACTGTAAAGGAATACAGGGAAATCTTTTGAGAAAGATTTTGGTTGTTTTTCAATTCGTTGTCTCAGTTATTTTAATAGCGGGGTTGATAATAGTTTTTAATCAGTTAAGATTTCTCAGAAGTCAGAATCTGGGAATAGATATCGAACAAACTTTGGTCATTAAAGGTCCCGGAATTTTCAGTGATGAATCATTAAAAAACATTGCTATGGATTCATTCAAGCAGGAGATAGATAATCTGCCCGTTATAAATTCTTTATCGGTTTCTACCAATGTGCCTGGAGTAGAGATATTCTGGGGGCAGGGAAGTTTTAGCGAAGATCAAACACCGGAAGACGCAGAGGTAATGTATCTCGTTGGAATAGATCAAAATTTCATATCAAATTTTGGTCTAAAGCTTCTAGCAGGTTCCAATTTCACAACCGATTTGGCAGGAAACATGAAGGAAGCAATTGTGAACCACTCTGCAGTGAAAAGGTATGGCTATGCCAAACCTGAAGATATTATTGATAAGAAAATCTTCATCAGCAGAGATACTCTTCTGGTTAAAGGTGTGATTGAAAATTTCAATCAAATGTCATTGAAGTCCGATATTATACCTCTGGCTTTTCCCTTGATTAAAGAATTTAATAGTGATGCTTTCTTTTCCATGAAAATTGCTAACACTGGAATTAAAGAGACCATAAATCAGGTCAAAGATATTTGGGATCATCTATTTCCGGGAAATCCTTTCGATTACTTCTTTCTTGATGAACACTTCGATAATCAATATCGTAAAGATATTCAATTTGGCGTTGTTTTCGGTATCTTTACCGGGCTGGCAATATTTATAGCTTGCCTGGGATTGTTTGCTCTCACTTCCTATAGTGCCACTCAAAGAACCAAGGAAATTGGAATTCGTAAAGTGATGGGTGCATCTGTAAACAACATCTTAAAACTGCTGGTATTTGACTTCTTAGGATTGATCATCCTTTCCATGTTGATAGCTTTACCAATTGTTTACTTGGTAATGGATTCCTGGCTGAATAATTTTGCCTATCGGATAAGTATATCCGGATGGACTTTTCTAACAACTTGTGTGATTGTTATTCTCATAACCCTAATAACAATAGCATATCAGACTATTAGAACTGCTTTATCAAATCCCGCGGAAGCTCTTAAATATGAATGAAGTTATTAAATTAGATAACAATATGATTCTTGGAATCTGATACTGCTTCGTGATTCAGATTATTACACCGAAGGAGCGAATACCGATATTAGAAATAAAAGTGGATTCAACTCTTTGCATTGGGTGGCTTACTTTGGGGATGGAGAGCTGGCTGAGTTTGTGATCTGAAATGGTGCAGAATTGAATGCTCAAAATTGCGAGGGCTAGACTCCTTTGCACCTGGTGGGTAAACAGGGTAACTACCCGATAGCAAAATCGCTTATCGAGAATGGATCTGGATGAAAATGTCTATTTCGGTTCAAGAAAGTGAGATGGTTACGGGCAGAATGATATCTACTGCTATCGCAAATCTGGAGAGGATTACCTGCCGGCTGAAAACCTTGGTCCTTCGATTAATACTGAAGAAGCAAAATTTAATCCAATTTTAAACAGGGAGGGAATATCATGATCTTAACTCGAATGGGTTTTGATAAAAGTGGTCTGTTTATTACTTCCAGGAAAGAAGATGGGTCATTGTCGGAGCCGTGAAGTCTTGATTATCTTAATAACATTGAAGCTATGTGTACCCTGTTCTTTCCTGATGAGAACTACATATTCTTCCTGGGTAGGGAAAATGGGAACTAGGCAATATCCGGGGTAAAAATCGGTGAATATATAGATCGATATTTCAAATAAAGGTTTTAGGATGCTGAGATTTATTCAACCTATCTACAAAGTAAACGTGATAAATAAATTCCGTATTTGCATGTGTACTATCTCCTCAACTTGGCACTGATAATGAAGAAAATTCCCATCAGGATTATGACTAGAGCCACAAAGAAAACAAACTCGAACAAATCATTCCAGATGCTGAAGAAGATACTTGCCGCAATTCCGAACAGGATGATCAATATACCACCGGTCAACTCTTTTTTCCAGGCAATGATGACAATGATTAGCAATATCAACCAGGGCAATGCATTGGGGCTATTATTAATGAGTCCCTTCAATCCGCCTTCCTGCTCTACTCCCGAGGACAGAGCAAAAAGCAGGATCAGAACGGATGCTATAAGCATGAAATATCGGGCAAAGTACCTGAATATATTTGCCAGGGTAATGTTCTTTGACATAAGACCTCCTACAACTCAACCGGTTAACAGAATCAGTTTTCTAGATTATTCCGGAGGGTTCCGATATCCGGGATCTGCATTATTGTTCAATGATTAAACAAAATATGCATCTGGCAATAAAAAAATTCATCAGGAATGCATTGATATCTCTCTACCAAACTTAAAGGAAAACATCGGGAGACGAAAGGGTATGACAGAAATCTGACCTAAAATTTTACCAACGGTAATATTTTTCTTGACCTGAATCTTGGAATCTTCCATAGTGGTACTATAAAGAAACACTACAATGGTGGTGAAATGAAAATCAAACCGGAAGATCTGGAATTGCTGCTTGGAATGGGTTTAACCAGGCTAGAGGCAGTGGTATATTGTACCTTGCTTGAGGAATCCGCTTTGTCAGGTTACCAGATCGCCAAGTTAACTTCTAAATCACGTTCAAATGTTTACCAGGCCCTGCGGTCTCTGGAAAGATCCGGCGCAGTGGTAAGATTGCAGGGATGTCCGACCAGAAGCTATCGGGCAACACCTGTTGACGAATTCCTGAAACTGAAGGAACGGGAATTTGATCAGCGCCGGGAGAAGATAAGCCAGGTCTTCAGAGATCTTGACCGGGTAACGGAACAGGAGGAGATCTACGGCCTGGGGTCAATGAGCCAGGTTTATACGAAAGCAAATGAGATCATTGAAAGCACCGAAAAGATCATTTTTGTAGAAACGCAGCTGATACATTTCGGGAAGATCCGTAAAAGTCTGCAGGGGGCAGTAAAAAGGGGCGTCAAGGTAATCATTTATTCCTCCGATGTCGAGAATGCTCCCGGTTGTGATATTATCAGGATCGAGCAGATTACACCTGCAGGAATGGAATATGAACCCTGGTCGGTCAACTGGTTTTGCCTTGCTGCTGACGGCAGCCAATTTCTGATATCGACGACCCGTAAACAAAAAGAAGAACTTATCAATGCCCTCTACAGCAGTAATCGGTACATTGCAGGATGGATCTTCAGTGATATGCTCTATCAGATAGGATTCAATCATATTGTCAGTATGTTCGGGGAAGGGCTTTCCAGGGAAGAGATCTGGCAGTGGATTGGTGAATATATCAACAGCTATGTAAATATTGCTCCCGGCATTCTCAAAATGAGAAATGGATTCAAGGAGGATGCCGAGGAAATTTAATAAGAAATCAAGGAGAGAATTAAGATGAAGAAACTCAACAATCCGACAATTGTTTCTCGAGTTTACAGAACAGTTTTATTGGCTGGCATGTTCTTAACTGTTCTGGCGGGACAGCTTGAGGCCGATGCCATGTTCGAAGAACACACGATCTTCGAAAACACGAACGGCGCCTGCGCCCTGGCAGCAGCCGATTTCAACCTGGATCAACATCAGGATATCGTCTATACCTGTTTTCAGAGCAATCATATCAAGTGGCTGGAAAATGACGGGAATCTTGGTTTCACTCCACATACGGTTATCGAAAATTTCCTGGATGCCAAAGCGATTGATACCGGAGATATCAACCAGGACGGTTGGCCTGATTTTGTAGCAACAGCACACTCTGGGAATAAAATTTCCTACTTTTTCAATAACGGTAATGGAACCTTCACGGAACAGGTCCTGACTGAAACTTGGATCAATCCAGGCTGGGTTCTGGTCACAGATCCGGTCAGCGGGAATCTGATTGATATCAACTCGGATGGACATGTTGATGTCCTTGCCACAGCCTGTATCTCAGGGCGATTGGGCTGGTTTGAGAACGATGGTGAAGGGAATTTCATCGAACACATTGTAAAAGATGGCTGGACCAGGGTTAGCGGAGCAGTTGCTGTTGACCTGGATAATGATGAAGACACCGATATACTCGCCGCTGCTCAGGCAGGCGGCATAGTCTGGTTTGAGAATACAGGAGCCGGCGAAAGTTTCGTGGAACATTTACTTTTCGATGAATGGGATAAGGCTAACTGGATCCAGGCTGGGGATATCAACAACGACGGATTCCTGGATTTTGCTGCCACATCCTGTGGGAATAGTGATACCATTGCTTGGTTCGAGAATGACGGCCAACAGAATTTCACCTGTCATCCCCTCAGAGAAAATTATAATGGAGCCCGTTGTCCTGTGATTTCCGATATCGATGCCGACGGCGACATGGATATTTTCGGCATGGCATGGCAGGGAGCAGTAGCCTCGTTCTTCGACAATGACGGTCAGGAGAATTTCACCGAATATATCATCAGCAACGATGCCTTTGATCTGCTGAAATACTATGTCGTCAACCTTGATGGTGACGGTGATCTCGATCTGATCGGTTCAACAGCTGTTTACGGCAACCATCATCTGCGCTGGTGGGAAAATATCGACGAGTTCATAATGGTCGATTTTGAGCTGGACCAGGATTCGGGCCACCTGCCCTTGACTGTGAATTTTTCCCAGAATACTTACAGCAATCCTGTCGTAGTTTCCTGGAACTGGGACTTCGATAGCGATGGGTATATTGACTCCACAGATCCTGATCCTACTTTCATCTATGAAGCAGTTGGAAATTATAATGTCAGCCTGACCGTATCGAACGGTGCCATCATCGAAGAAATTGTAAAAGAAGATCTGGTGCGAGTTTTTGACGGTGAAAGTGCGGTGGAATTCATCTCTGACCTGAGTAGTATCTCTATTCCTGCTTCCCCTGGTCTGAATTTGACTGGACCCTTTACCCTGGAGACCTGGTTCAAGGCTTATGATTTCGGATTTCATCCCAGTTTTGGGAATGGGATGATATTCTTCAAGGATAAGATCTCAGTTTACATCAATAATGGATTCCCCGTCTACAACGAACACAGCCTGATCATAAAATTGAGTCATGCTGATGGTTCTCAGAGTACGGTCGCTACCCCGCCGGGTTCAATTGAACTCAACAGGGGCAGACATTTTGCTATGACCTACGATGGTGTATCGGAACTGCAGGTTTATATCAACGGTTGCCCACAGGTATTGACCGTATATTTTCCGATTGGTGGTGCAGTAGAAGATAATACCGATATAGATTTGATACTGGGCAACAATGATGAGCTTAATTCCGGTTTCAAGGGTGTTCTGGATGAAGTGCGCATCTGGGATGAAGTGAGATTGCAAACAGAGATCTTAATTGGGATGGAGCAATATCTCAATGAAAACCAACCTGGTCTGAAAGCCTACTGGCAAATAAATGAAGGTTTCGGTGACACGATTTTTGATCTTACTCCCAACCTCAATGACGGTAACATAGGAAACTGTAGATGGCATCTCGGCACACCTTTCGATCTAACTCAGGTCACAGAAGATCTTATTCAGGTCTGCCCGGCTGAAATCACCAACTACCCGAATCCGTTCAATCCTGAAACTACCGTTCGCTTTGTTACAACTCAACTCTATACACAGCCTGTTATAAAGATCTACAATCTGAAAGGGCAGAAGGTCAGAAACCTGCCTCTACAACATACATCTGGTGAGATAGAGAACGGTTTGAGATATTATTCGGTGGTCTGGGACGGTCGTGATGAGAGGGGGAAAAGTCTTCCCGGAGGTGTTTACTTTGCCGATTTTGATGCAGGCGGATTTCACGTTTCCCGAAAGCTACTGATGATGAAATAAGCGAGAGGGAAAAATGACCAAAAAAGTACTCAAAGCTGTTGAGAAGGTGATAAGAGATTCCATCGGCTGGGCTAAGACAAAGGATTTTAATCTCCTTTACAAACTGAATTCTGGAGATAATAGATATCTTGAAGTTCACCCGGAAGATCGAGTAATAGTTGGATTCTCTGAATTTAAAAAAATGGAGCAGTTTTGGAGAAGTGAGGATTTCAAGGCTATTAATTTCACTATCTATGACCTCAGGATAAACCTTTCCCGAAACAGGGATGTTGCCTGGTGGTTCTGCCGCCTGGATGATATCAACGAATGGAAAGGACAGGACTGCAGCTGGAGAAATGTCCGCTGGACCGGTGTGATGGAAAAAAGAAATGGAGAATGGAAGATATTACAGATGCACTTTTCCTATCCCGAAAAGCAAACTAAAACCGTTTAGATTTTTGTCCGCAAGCGTACACAGTTCGTCTAAGAACGGACGTTAAAATTGTGATTCATATTCTGTAACTTCAATCATGTCTACTAATTAGGGTTATGGCATATCTTTTGCAATCAATTTATCATTTTAAGATGAGAGGAATAAATTTGATATCTTGAATAATGAAATAGCATTCATTTTTGATATTGTAAGTAGTTTGATTTATAAGATATTTGCTGATTAAAGTTGAAATTATCGGGAGTTTTTATGTTTAAGAACTATTTAAAAATTTCCTGGCGAAATATAAAGAAGCACAAACTAAACAGTATTATTAACATAAGTGGATTAGCTCTAGGCATTGCTTGCAGTCTTCTTATCCTTTTTTTCCTGAAATCTGAGATCAGTTACGACAGGTTTTATCCTAAAGGGGATAGGATTTACCGTCTTACTAACGAAGTTTTGGATGAAAACAGTTTGCATTGGGCAGTGGTGTCTCCCCTTCATGCTCTTGAGATTCGTAAGGATATTCCTGAAATTGAATCAGTGGGCAGAATGTTCTATTGTTACAACCAGGTCTTCAGTTACGGTGAAGATCAGAATATCAAGAAATTCCAAGAGGCGAATGGCTATTTTGTTGATCCGGAAATCGTAGATATCTTTGACATTGAATTTTTGAAAGGTAATCCCCAAACCGCCTTTAATGATTTGAATTCAATAGTGATAACTAAATCATTTGCCAAAAGGTATTTTGAGGAAGAGGATCCCTTGGGGAAGACCTTGAAAGATGAACAGGGTGGCAGGATATTTCAGGTCAATGGAGTGATCAGGGACCTTCCCTTCAATACTCATTTGAACTATGAATACCTGGTTTCTATGGTAACGCTTTACGACGAAATGGAGTTACGGGGTGCAGCCGACTGGATGCAGTCTCGGGGATGGGCTCATTTTTACACTTACGCTCTGATGTATGAGAATTCTGATCTGGCTTCAGCCCGGGTTAAATTGAGAACGTTTACTGAGAATTTCTATACCGGCTGGTACGAACCTGGAGAGATACATGAACATAACAAGCTTCATTTTCAACCGCTTACGGACATTCATCTAAAATCACATCTGGAACAGGAAATGTCAGCAAACAGCAATATCGTCTATGTCTATGTCTTTGCCCTCATTGTGGTACTTGTCCTGTTGCTGGCAGGGGTCAATTTCGTCAACCTTTCCACAGCCAGGGCATTTAGCAGGTTGCGTGAAGTCGGTTTAAGAAAAGTTGTGGGAGCAGACCGTTCCAAACTGATCCGTCAGTTCCTGACAGAAGCAGTGATACTGGCCTTTATCTCGGCCCTGATCGCTTTCATCGTCATAGAGCTATCCAGTTCTTTTTACAGCTCCGTTACCGGACTTGATTTTTCCATCATCGACATTTTCTCCTGGGAAAACCTGGTAATTACCCTGAGCCTGATCCTATTATCAGGATTGCTTTCAGGATTATATCCGGCTCTCTTCATGTCAGGTTTCAACGTGATCAATTGTCTCAAAGGTCATCGTCAGCAGGGGACTTCCGTGACCCACATCAGGAACGGCCTGGTGATATTCCAGTTCATCATATCCGTTTTCATGATCTTCAGCACGATAATTATTTACAGCCAGATGAGCTATTTTCAGAAAAAGAACCTGGGTTTTGATACAGACCAGGTTGTTGCTGTCGATATTTACGGTGATTTACGAGTAGCCATCGGCAATAATCCGGAAACATTCAAATCTGAACTTCTGAGCCACAATGCGATAGAACATGTTGCTATGTCATCCAACTTACCCGGTGAACGTTTCAGCGTTGAAGATATACATCATGAAAACATCCCCGAGGATTTAGAAATCCCGCCAATCCGCTATATAAGGGTCGACGGAGATTTCATCGAAACACTGGGCATAAAGATGATCGCTGGCAAGAGTTTTTCCGACTGGAGTAGCGATAATCCTGCTTTCATCCTCAATGAGAAGGCTGTTAGTTCGATCCGGCTTCAGGATCCGATTGGAAAGATCGCTACCAATTTCCGGGGAACCGAAGCCGAAATCGTAGGTATTGTTGAAAACTTCAATTTCGAGTCCCTGCATAGTACAATAAGTCCATTGGTAATTGAATTTAATCCCCGCTGGTCGTCCAAATTACTGGTAAAAATTTCCGGGGATAACATACCTCAGGTAATGTCATTCCTAAGAGAAAAAATAGATCAACTCAGTCCAGGTTCCCTTTTTAATTATACTTTTCTTGATGATAAACTGGATACACTATATACAAATGAACAGCGCTTGAACAGGATCTTCCGCACCTTTTCAGTGCTGGCGATCATAATTTCCTGCCTGGGACTATTTGGACTCTCTGCTTACTATGCCGAATTAAGAACCAAAGAGATAGGTGTTCGAAAAGTAATGGGAGCAGGGATTCTGAATATTGTCAGACTACTTTCCACAAAGTTCATCATCTGGGTCATCGTTGCTAACTCAATTGCTCTTCCCCTGAGCTGGTTCTTCATGAAAAAATGGTTGCAGAACTTTGCCTACAGGGTTGAAATATCTCCTTTAGTTTTTCTATTCTCCTTTGTAATTTCTGTATTGATCGCTGTTTTTACTATCAGTTTCAAGACTTTCAAGGCAGCAAGAGCTAATCCGGTAAAAGCTCTGCAATACGAGTAACATGATTTCCAAAAGATTGGTAATTCTTACTTCAGGTAGGCAATTGAGTGATTAAAAGATCGAAGATTAATAAAACGGTCACCTCTGTATCATATCTGAGCAAAATCTAGTTGTGGATGCGGAGTTGAGATCAGGTAAGCAGCCTAATTGTGTGTTGTAGTATTCATTCAAACAGATGGATGATAACCGATGAGAAGAAGGAAAATATTAGATCTAAGTAAGTTCAGGATAGCTTTACATTACCGCTAATGGTAACTTTTTTTACTTTTCATGAGGTGAACGTGGTGAAGTTCAAATATCTTGGGATTAAGCTAAGATTAAAGAATTAGAAAAGAAAAATAAAATATTGGAGTGATCAAAATGAAAAGAACACTAATAATACTCTTCCTGATTTATACATTTCCAGGACATTTCTTGTATTCCCAAACTGCGCCAGATACACTCTGGACACAACATTTTGGCGACATCCACGAAGAAAGCTCCACATGCATCCGACAAACAAGCGACGGCAATTTCATTATTATCGGAGTTACAGATCAAACCAGTAGTGGTAGGAATGATATCTGGTTGATCAAAGCCGATGAAAATGGGATTATGATATGGGATAGGACTTTTGGCGGTAATCAGAATGATTTTTCCATCGTGGGACATCAGACAGCAGATGGAGGATTCATTATAGCTGGAACAACAGAATCTTTTGGTAATGGAATGCAGGATTTCTGGCTGATAAAAACTGATGCCGATGGCAATGAAGAATGGAATCAAACCTTTGGAACAGCAGAAAATGACAGAACACAATATGTAAAACAAACGTTTGACGGTGGCTATATAATCACAGGTGGTACAGGAAATTTTGAAACTAGCAACCAGGATGCCTGGCTGATCAAAACAGATGAAAACGGAAACCTTGAATGGCAGCAGACCTATGGTGGGAATGGGAATGAAAAAATGTACACAGTCCACCAGGAAACTGATGGTAGCTATATTTTGGCGGGGTTAACATCTTCATACGGAAATGGGACTTATGATGCGTATCTCATCAAAACTGATAGCTTGGGTAATGAAATCTGGTCTCAAACTTTTGGAGGATCGGAAATCGAAAATGCATATTCCATGCAGATTTTGCCTGGAGAGGGTTATATATTGGCTGGTAGTACAAAGTCATTTGGGGCTGGTGATTTTGATGTCTGGTTGATTAAGACAGATCAACAGGGCAATGAAATCTGGTCTTATGTTTATGGAACAGAAGTTCTTGAATATTGCTATTCCTTAGATATTACTTCAGATGGCAATTTTATTTTGGGTGGATTAACCAATGCCACTGTAAACGGAGATATTGATGTGCTTGTGATGAAAATATCAGATTCAGGGGACGAGATTTGGACAAAAAAAGTGGGTTTGGATGGTGATGAACCTTCGTTTTTTGTAGAACAATCAGAAGACGAAGGATATGTTTTAGCAGGTTATTCAAATTCTTTTGGGAATGGCGATAATGATGTTTATATTGTGAAACTTGCTCCAGATGGAAGCACTGATACCGAAAATATCATCGATCAGCCTTCCGGTCATAAACTTTGGAATTACCCCAATCCATTTAATCCGAGTACGGAAATCAAATTTCAAATCTCAGATTATTCCACAATTAAACATCATAAATTATCAATATATAATTTAAGAGGTCAAATAATTAAGCAGTATCTAATTCAGGATCCTCAATCTTCAGTTACTTGGAATGGAAAGAATGAATATAATATTCCTGTTTCATCAGGAATTTATTTTTGCAGATTGAACATTCCCGAGTCACCGATTAAGAAAATGGTGTTACTAAAATAAAGTAGAAATGATGAAACAATGTTTAACTATATTTATTGTTTTCTTAAATATATTTTATGTTTCTGCGCAAATTAATTTCGAAGGTGTTATCTCATTTTCTTCTGATAGAGATGGAGACAACGAGATATATTTGATGCATCCGAACAGCACAGAATTAATTAAATTAACAGACAATGTGTGGGATGATGTTGGTCATGGCTGGTCTCCAGATGGAAGTCAAATTGCCTTTTCATCAAATCGGGATGGGAATTATGAAATCTATGTAATGAATGCAGATGGCAGCGATCAAACCCGTAAAACATTCTTACCTTATAGTTATGATTTTCAACCTCGCTGGTCACCTGATGGTTCAAAGCTTGTATTCACAGGTGAAGATTCTAATAATGCGCAGATATTTGAACTAGATTTAACTACATTAGAAGTTATTCAGTTAACGAACTTTCCTGTGTATCATGCCAGTCCAGGATATTCTCCCGATGGAAATTTTATTGTTTTTGATTCGCAAAGAACGGGTCATGCAGATATTTATATCATGGAAGCTGACGGTACAAATATTCAGAATTATTCAAATACTTTGGGAATTCATGAAATTTCTCCAATGTGGTCACCGGTTGAAAACAAAATTGCTTTCCAAAAAGAGGTAGGAGAATTCTGGGAAATAGTGATATTAGATTTGAATAATAATACAATTGGGCAATTAACTCAAATTAATGCTGATAATCAACAACCCGCCTGGTCAAATGACGGATCTCAAATTGTATTCATGACAAGACAAGATCCTGGTCCAAATCACGAAATATCAATTATTGATACGACAGGGAATAATCTGTATCAATTAACAAATAATACAGCACAAGACTGGTATCCCGCATTTCAAGCGGACAGTGCTACAGATGTAGAACAAATTCTAACCAATCCGATAATCCATTTGTTTAATTATCCCAATCCTTTTAATTCAAGCACTACATTATATTTCGAAACCACGAATTTACTAGAATCTGCACAAATTGAAATTTACAATCTAAAAGGTCGAAAAGTAAGAACCTTTTCAAATCATCAGATCACACATTCACTGAATCACCAAACAATCTGGAACGGAACTGACCAAAATAACAAATCTGTCTCATCCGGAGTGTATTATGTAATCTTAAAACAAAATAATACAATCCTGGCTTCAAAGAAGATGATTTTAATGAAATAAGGAAATAAAATGAAAAAACTAATTTGTATTTTTTTTAGTTTGCTGATTACAGTAACAAATATTATTGCTCAGGACCAGCTACCAGATCTTTGGCAAAAGGACCTTGATTATCTTGTGAAAAGAATAGAGATCATGCATCCAAATCCATACGCTTTTATTTCCAGAGAAGATTTTTATAAGCTTGAAAAAGAATTATATGGTAAAATCCCTGATTTGAATGATGCTGAGATAGTAATATCAATCTCCGAATTGCTTGCAACACTGCAGGATGGCCATACCCAATGGGCTTTGGATAAATCAGATCCGCAGTGGCTGCAACAAAACTTTCACTTATTGCCCGTTATTCAGTACGATTTCAAAGATGGAATATATATCATGTCCGCGTTGCAACCGTATGAGAATTTAGTGGGTTTAAAAGTTTTACAAATCGGAGAATTGCCTGTTGAAGAAATTACTTCGAAACTATCTACTTTAATGAGTCATGACAATTCGGCTGGAGAAAGGAAATACCTTTACTATTCATTGTGTATGGCTGAAATGCTTAAAATGATAGGAGCTGTGGAAGATATCAATGAAATTGAAATGATCCTACAGGATGATAAGAATGAGGTATCTACCGTACAAATTCCAACAGTAGATTTATTCAGTATGGTGTCCTATCTAGCATCTTCCTGGTATCCACAGTCAGGAAACGGTCTTGTTGCTATGAATTTGTCATCGGAAAATCCTTTACCTTTGTGGCTGAAAAACCCCGATGATAAATTCTGGTTTGAATACATACCGGAAGTTAAAACCATGTACCTTCAAATCAATTCACTTAATTTTTCTCATGGAAACGGGAAAGAACAGAGTCCATTTGCTATACTATGCGACCAGTTTTTCGATTTCTTCGATCAAAGCGGGGCGGAAAAGCTGGTGATCGATATCCGGACCAATACAGGAGGCAATCATGTAGAGCTGCCGCTTTTGGAAGGAATAATGGCAAGACCTCAACTTAATAAAGCTGACCGGTTGTTTCTTATCACCGGAAGAGTTACGTTTTCCGCTGCGGTACATCTAACAACTATTCTAAAACGCTACACAAACATTACCCATATTGGAGAACCCCCTTCCGGCAGACCTAACCACTTTGGTGCCAACAGGACCTTCAGTCTGCCCAATCACCCTGAGATCAAGATCGATTGCTCTATAGATTACTATCAGGATTCTCAGCCTTATGATTTCAATGTCATACACGGTCCTGATATCCATGCAGGGATGTCTGCGAAGGATTACCATAATAATATCGATCCCGCCATGCAGGCGGTCATGAATTGTGAGCGTATTACCAATGAAGTAAGAGAATTAAAAGCAAAACTGGAAGAGGTTTATTATAACAGTGGATTTTCTGGTTTGAAAGAAACATATTTTTCCAATAAAAACGCATTGATTGAAAGCTCTTATAACCTGGAAAAATTCTTTAAAGATTTTTATTTCAGTTGCTTAGCGAGAAGCGAGATAAGTGAAAATGATCCTATTGATTTTCTGGTCTTTGCTCTCACGGAATGCCCGGAATCAATTGACCTGAATTATCTTCTGGCTTGGCAGCTAGAATTCGAAGGACGATTGGAAGAGGCAAAACAGAATTATAAACGATGTCTTGAGCTGAATACTTCTCATCATTATGCCCGGATGAAGTATGGACTTCTAGAATTAAACTAGAGGAATAAAACATGGAAAAAAAAATATTTTTAAGATTTCTCCTTATTTATATCTTTTCATCAATCTCTGGGCTTTCTGCTCAACAAAAAGATTTTCCTGAACTCACCGGACCTTATTTGGGTCAGAAACCGCCGGGGATTCAGCCCGAGATATTTGCCCCTGGGATTATATCCACAGGTATGAGTGAATCCGCAATTGCTGTGGCACCCGACGGTAAAGAGATATTTTACACAATCCACGCCGGGAACAGCGAAACCATTGTAACGACCAGACTGGTAAATGGTTACTGGACCGCCCCGGAAGTGGCTCCTTTCTCCGGGAAGTATCTGGATGGTTTCCCTGCTATGCATCCTGACGGCTCCAAACTATATTTTCATTCCTACAGACCCTTTGATAATGATTCACTAATTGCAGATGTGGTTAACATTTGGTTTGTTGAAAAGAAAAAGGACGGATGGAGTGAACCCAAACCCATCGGTCCACCCATTAATGGTGATGGATTTGTATGCTGTCCTTCTGTCACCAGATCCGGAACATTGTATTATTCCAAAAAAACCAAGGATGGTGGTGAGAAAATTTATCGCTCAAGATTTGTAAATGGAAAATATATGGAACCTGAAGAGCTTCCACAGCAGGTAAACAGGGAGAAAGAACAATTCCATGCGGTGATTTCACCGGATGAAGGGTACTTGATATTACCTCGTGAAAATTATTTAGTTTCCTTTAGAAATGAATATGATCAATGGAGTGATTTGATTGATATCGGTGACGTTGTCAATAGCATGGGATCCGGATGGTGTCCATCAATCTCTTCCGATGGAAAATATTTTTTCTATGCTGCTTATCCCCAGGTAAAATGGAATAAATACTTTGACGAACCTCATAATTTCAAGGATCTTCAGGAAATAACCCTTCAGAATCCGGCTCCCGAAAGAACTGATATTTTCTGGGTGGATGCAAAAATTATTGAAGATTTGAAACCGGAAAAACTTAAATAAAGAAAGCAAAAATGAAAAAACACATTTGTATCGTAAGTCTAATGTTGGTTAAAACAACAAGTGCTTCTACTCAACAAAAAGATACTCATTTTTTTTATGTCGACTCGCTAGAATCGCGAAAATAAGGTTCAAGGAGATAGATGGACTTATAAGAGATTCAAAATTAGTCATAACTTGCCTGAGAACGGCAATCCGGATATTTTCTAGGTGGAGGTAAATGTCATTGAAAAATCAAAAAAAAACAAGAAATCACAAAAAGAAGGGTTAACAAAATGATTAAATCAATTTATTACATAGCTATTTTATTGATGTTTTTCCCGAATACTGTCTCATCAGGACAATCTGAGATTGTTGTTCCCATAGATTTAAGTTTGAACAGGCCTGTGATCGAAATATTTATTAATCAAAGCGGACCTTATCAATTTATTTTTGATACGGGTGCCAGTGGACATGTCATCGATCAAGATCTGGCATCCCGTTTGGATTTAAAAGAAACCGGAAAGGTCGAAATTGGAGCACCAGGCAGTGATCAAAAATTATCTGCATTTCAGGTGCTTGTCTCAGAAATGAAAGTGTCCGACCAATCATTTACTGCTATCAGCATGGTGGCAATGCCTCTGAGGAAAATGATTCCTGTTGACGGTATTATTTCGTTTAAAGCATTTTCCGATTTTATCATAAATATTAATTATCTGGACAAAAAGATCATTCTGACAGAAGGAAAACTGTCGAAAGGTCATGAAAATGTAATTGATTTGATGACCGATTGCGAAATCCTGACAGTGCAGATCAAAACAGATGCATGCACATGGAAAGCTCATCTGGATACCGGGGCTCCCTTTTCGTTCTCTTTTCCCTATGCGCTCAAAGATCTTTTGAAATTTAAAGAACCTCCTATTCCGTTGGACGCTCAATCACAAACCATCGGAGGCACGCATCAAATTTGGAAGGCTGAACTCGACGACAATATTAAATTAGCGGATATCATTTTTGATTCTCCAGATATTATTCTGTCGGATAATAATAATGAAGATGTCAATATCGGATATCCAATATTGAAAAATCTTATAATGACCATCGATCAAAGGAACAATCTCATTCAATTCATAAAAAACGAAGCAAGGGATACCGATAAAGAAATAATGAAGAAAAATGATTCTAAAGGAATCACGGGACGTTACGGCAATATCAGAAGCATAACACTTGAAAATGGTTTATATTATTCGCAACGGGATGGAAGTATCAAATTGAAGCTTATCGAAGTCGGTTATGACCTGTATGAAATTATTTTGCCTGAAGGTTTTAAGGCGATGAATGAACTGCCAAAAATCAGATTTGAACGGGATGACAGTGATCGAGTAATCGGATTAAGTTTAATTCATCCAGACGGAAAAGAAGAATTTTGTGAAAAGAATGATGTGTTGAAATAAAATTTGTGAACATCCGATAATTCATCATATCATTTTTTAAAACATATAGTGTTTGGATACCTTGATGATTAGATAATTAAAAAGCGGAAACTATTGGGGTTATAACCTATATGATGCTATTCCTTGCTCAAGGTGAGAACTGGGAAAAATAAAATACATGAAACAAAAGTCATGCTGAGAATCTCGCTAAACTCAATGGAACCTTTTTCAGATCATATTTCTAAAGTTATTCATTTTTTTCAGATAAGCCACACCCTTCGACGGAAGTTAACCCTGAGTTTAACGAAGGGCTTAGGGTGAGGTAAGAAATGAAATTAGTAGTTTACTTGTTGCTGTTTGATTGAAATTGGGTACTGATAAGTTGGTGTAAAAAGCAAGTTGTTGATAAGCCAAAATAAATGTACAATTAATCCATCTTTACGTTTGTCAAGCCCTATCCGGCATTTGCCGGATGAAGCGGCAATCTCTATGAAAGATTAAAAGAAATTATCCTTCGTAAGGTTTTTAATCCTTGCGAAGGTTTATCTAGGCTAAGAATAAAACATTCCGAAGAATTATTGTCTTACTAAGAGAAACCCGAGATCGGATCACTGATTTCAACATAAATAAAAAAACCTGCTATTATTAGCAGGCTTTTTTTAATTTTTTTGATTTTCAACTATTCATTATAAACCGGTAATTCAACTAGGTTACCTCCGGTTGCCAAGGCTACCCAGAGACCGAAGGAAGGGCCGTTACTATTATTAGCTGGTGTCAGGAAACCCGAAGCTACCACAGAGATGGCAGCACCGTCCAAGCCAAGAGTAGCAAGAGGAGCTTCGTAAGCCGCGACAGTATTCATACCTGTTTCATCCTGTATTTCTAGCACATAATCTAAAGTGCCAAGTTCAAGGTAACCGTCAAAATCGCCATAAGCTAGATTATCAATAATTGTTCCAGCTCCGACACCGACTTCGACGACATCGACAACAGGGGCATCGGTGGCACCATGAAAGACCAGTACATCAGTATTACCCATGTTTGAGGCTTCTTCTCTGCCCATGTCGTATACGTAAATGTCAAAAGGCTGGACCGGATCATAACCTGCACCACTTACAATACCGTTTGCTACCAGGATGTAGGTCTCGCCATTGGTAAGAGTATAGTTCTGAGACCAGATCGGATTATCAGGATCCATGCTGTCGGGAGCTTTAATTGAAATTGTGAATTCAATTCCCGCAGGTGCGTCCACAAAGGGAGAAGCCTGTCTGAAACCGAAATTGTCCAGCAGAAGCGTATCATCAAGCCAGACATCAACAACTTCAGCAGCAGCATCGGCTGAGTTGTGAATAACCTGAACACGGGCTGTCTGTTCTTCCTCGTAAACGGGGAGTTCAACCAGATCACCTCCTGAGGCAAGTGCTACCCAGAGTCCGAATCCAGGTCCATTACTATTGTTGGCAGGATTGAGGAACCCCGAAGCCAATACTGTAATAGCGGCACCATCAAGACCGAGTGTTCCCAGCGAGGCCTCATAAGCCGCTACGGTGGTCATCCCAGTTTCATCGCGGATTTCCAGGATGTAGTCCATAGTTCCCAGTTCCAGATAACCGTCGAAATCTGTATAGGCCAGATCATCCACGATAGTGCCTGCACCAACACCAACTTCCACAACATCAACTACAGGAGCATCTGTGGCTCCATGGAAGACGAGGACATCAGTATTGTCATTATTGCTGGCCACCTCTCTTCCCATATTATACACATATACGTCGAATGGCTGCTCAGGATCATATCCATCTTCACTAACAATTCCATTGGCAACCAGGATATATGTTTCATCTTCTTCAAGAGTATAATTCATTGTCCAGATCGGATCGTCACGTCTTCCTGAATCCGGTGCTTTAATCTCGATTGTAATCTCTTCACCGGCAGGTGCATCGACAAATGGTGAAGAGGTTCTAAAAGCAAAGTCATCCAAGAGCATTTCGCCATTCAACCAGACGTCGACAACAGCAGCAGCTGCATCTGCAGAATTGTGAATGACCTGAACTCTAGCCATTTCCTGTTCATCAGGACCTGTGGAAGATTCGTCATCGCAAGAAACCATAAAAATTCCTATCGTAACAATCATCCCAAATAAAATTAATCTTCTTAGCATTTTTCATCTCCTTTACTTTAATTTCAAGCTAGAACAATATCAATGTAATGTTAAATTACATATAGGCAAATATTAATTATATTTAATTGTCAGATTATTTAATATATTTTATGAAGAACTAAACACATAAGCAAAATATCAATACTATTAACTGGTAATAAATATTTTCTTTGAGTAGACTTGCCCAATTCAACCGGTAGTTACGAGACAATCTATGATAAAGGTGTTGGTATAAAATTCCTTTCGAAAGTTTTTGAATTCTTGCGAAGGATTGAAAACCTGCTGAAGAGAAAAAGAGTTTTCATAAATATGCGAAATCTAATATCTTAATACTGGTTTCTGAAAAGCTGAAATCATATACCTGACTGCTGGACACCGATAACTGAATCTTTCCTTCTGTCCGAATCCGCACACAAACAGTTCTCAGACGTACATTTTCTCTCTCAAAGAATGGGATTAATTCCCTCAAAAGTAGTGAGTTAGATGTTTGGCATAATGCTTGCTTCCTGTTCAGATGTATAAATGTCAGAGGTTTGTATTTGAACTGGTTTTTCTTTAATATCAACTAGAGAGGTTATCATGATAATCAGAGTTTTTATCTTTATTTCTCTGTTATTTTCCGGTTACCTAAAAGCGGAAATTATTTTCGAGAATGGCAGCAATGCAATGGGAATACCTTTCAAAAACATTAATGACAAAATGTATTTGGAAATCACGATCAATGATACTTTAGACAAAGAAGTAATGTTCGATACCGGTATGGGTTTTCGAGGTGTTCTTTGCCTTGATCCCCAAGTGGGAACTGAGCTTGGTCTTATTTACCAAAGCAGTTTCGAACTTGGTGGTGCCGGAGAAGATGAGGGACCATTGATTGCTAATGTGTCAATGGGTAATTACATCTCAGTACCAGGGGTAAAGATTTCGGATCAAATGTTACTGGTAATGACCAAGGAAAGAGAAAACATTTATAACTGGCCGGCAAATGCAATCCTGGGGATATCATTTTTTGATTCTATTGTAG
>Ga0272442_10000886_pt1 | contig 46820 bp, 41 predicted proteins | sample SSMForm2O_FD_200262 | JGI IMG/M metagenome (GOLD analysis project Ga0272442, IMG submission 200262) | Marine sediment archaeal communities from Little Sippewissett salt marsh, Falmouth, MA, United States - SSM-Form-2O | ecosystem: Environmental > Aquatic > Marine > Wetlands > Sediment ...
CTCGGGTAAACGTTACCTCAACATGGAACCCTTAACTCAGGAAGATAGCTCTCAAGATCAGAACCCTGTTACTCCTGTATCTCTAACTCTTAAACCAATTTTACAGAACTTTTAGGACTTGACTCAGTTACTGGTTAGAAATAGAACTCCATCGTATTTTATTACTATTCTAAAAGCTTCTTGATTCGATCATGAAACCAGTTCCCGAAAACGACAGGTTTCCAATCGGCTCCCAACTTAGCGACGACCTCCGCTAAGTAACCCGAGGCACTACCGGCCGCCCCACCAACTGCGGCGCCAAGTGGTCCGGCAATGGATGCACCGATCACCGAACCTGCAGCTCCGCCCCCAATAACACCGAATATATTGAAGGCCCTTCGGCTTGCGGTGATAATGCCAAGTTCTCGCGCTGTCTCGTTGTGGTATGCGATGATTGCATCACGGTCACGATCGGCCTCATCTTGGAGCCAATCTCGGAACTTCCGGGCCTTGTTGCGTATTCTTAGAACCTCTTCGAACCCAATTTTTCCTGAGTTAACAAGGGCCCGAATGTCTGGAAATTCCACCTTTACTTTAAGCTCCTCAATTACTGAACCAGCCTTTGCAATACGTTCGGTGGATTCGTACAGCTTGTCCCCGACTAGCATTCCCATGGGTTGGCCTAAGTACAAATCGCAGGATAGTTGTGCAGCAGACCAGATGAGTCTATTTGAATGTGCACCTGCCGTAAGGGGTGTACCTGCATGAAAGTTAAGCTTCGAGCCAGCTATTCGGGCGAGTTTAGAGAAATTTATATTCCAAGTTATTCGATGCTTCGTGCCCGCCTCGGAATTATGCACAGAGGCTGTAACTTGTGGCGGCCGACCAAGGCCACGAATACGATAGAGTTCGTCGACGAAGGCTTGTAGAATGAGGGAGTTCCGCCGGGGATCATTGTAGTCCTGGCGTGCATTCTCGATTAGACTATCGAAGTTCGATGCTTTGACCTCGATGACATGACCCCGAAACGCCTCGTAAAGGCGCTTGCGCTGCCGAGCTTTGGGAAAGAGCACCTCTACAGAATCATGGTACAGAAATCGCCTTTCGAAAGTGTGTGGCTGGGCCTGTATAGTGTCTTGTATGTTGATAATTGAATATGTACCAGCTCTTTTGTCTTGTATTGCGGTAGTCATGAATGCGTAGTCATACATCTGAACGGCGCCATCTCGAACTAGAGCCAGCAAATCATCTAAACGGTCTCTCACGTTGAACCATTTTAAGAACTCAGCGAACTGCCTTTGGTTCCAGATATTGACAGCTACGGTTTCATAGTAAATCAATGCCTCAGCAAAAAGACCTAGGTCTACAGATTTTCCTTCGGCACGGAGATCGGGACTTGAGTAGCACCATGATGCGATCGGGACAATCGCTCTCTTGTGATCAGACATAAATTTACTCTTTTGGTTTAACTGTTTGTATTCTCATGTCTCCGCCGCCGTCTCTGACCTGTCAGCTCGAGACCTTTGAAAAAACAACAGAAGTATGGAAGGATTTTGCAGCAATCTGATTGGTGACACACCCCGCCCGCTGTCGCGGGCACCCCTCTCGAGAGGGGAATTTGCCGCCCCCCCACCCCCCCGCCACTTTCCGGGGCGAATCTGCCGGCGGGGGTGGCCGGGAGCAGTCCCCTCTATCAAGAGGGGAGACAGGGGTGTGTCAGACTTCCAATATTGAATCCTCTGTCGGGAGATTCAACAAACCTCCCAACGGCGAACAATTATTTCTTTATCAGGTTTTTTTAAAAAGTCTCAGCTTATGAAAAGATCGTTCGTATAAAAATCGGGATCGCTTGTCAGGTTCACCCCCAGTTTTCTCAGGCCTGCTGCATCGCCGGGCGTGGGAATATGGGTCATATGGACCTCACAGCCATTCAGCTCCTGCAATTTTTCCACGGCTATCTGGGCCACAGGGTTGGCTGCCGCGCTGATACTGAGCACGATCAGGGTTTCCCCGAGATCGAGACTCGCCATTTTGCCTTTGAGGATATCTTTCTTAAACCGGTTCACCGACTCTATTATACTCAGAGGCAGCAGGTCAATGTCCCTGGGAATCTTAGCCAGATGTTTCGTGGCGTTCAGGATGAGGCTGGAGGCTGAGTGCATCAGAAGAGAATTCCCGCCGGTAATAATCGTGCCGTCTTTGAGCTCTATTGCCGCGCCGCAATAAATCCCCTTGTTTCCCTTTCCCTTTTTCTGCGTTTCCAGGGCCGCCTCTCTTGCAGGCACGACAACCTTTCTGTCCTCGATCTTGATATTAAGGTCTTTCATCAGAAGCTCGATACGCTGAACAGTCTCCTTGTTAACCAGGCCCATTGCGTATTCGCAGGCGTATCGAAAATACCTCCTTATTATCTCCTGGACAGCAGCTTCCCTGACGAGTTCATCATCCGTGATGCTGAACCCCGCCTTATTCACCCCCATATCCGTGGGCGACTTATAAAATGAAGATGCCTTCGTAATTTTTTCTATTATTCTTTTGAGCAGTGGGAAAGCTTCGATATCGCGGTTGTAGTTAACTGCGACCTTATTGTATGTTTCCAGGTGAAAGTTATCTATCAGGTTGGCGTCTTTCAGCTCGGCTGTTGCAGCCTCATACGCCACGTTGACCGGATGCTTGATCGGCAGGTTCCAGATGGGAAAGGTCTCAAACTTTGCATACTTGGCTTTAACGCCGCGCCTGTACTCGTGATATAACTGAGAAAGGCAGGTAGCCAGTTTACCGCTTCCCGGGCCGGGACCGGTTACGATAACAATGGGCTTTTTTGTCTCAATAAACCCATTTGCCCCGTATCCCTCTTCACTGACAACCGTGTCCACATCCGTGGGATACCCTTTGGTAAACTTATGTGTATAAACTTTTATATTCCGCCTTTCCAGCTTGTTGATAAATGCCACGGCAGCGGGCTGGTTGTCAAAGCGTGTCACCACCACAGCCAGCACTCCTATTCCCCATTCATTCAGATCATCGATCATCTTCAAGGCATCGGAATCATAAGTAATGCCAAAATCCGCCCGGACCTTTCTCTTTGCAATATCACCGGCATAAATACAAAGGATCAGATCCGCCTTGTCCTTGAGCTGTTGTAAAAGTCTCATTTTAACATTGGGATCGAAACCCGGCAGAACTCTGGCAGCGTGATAATCGAACAGGACTTTCCCGCCGAACTCGAGGTACAGCTTGCTTGAATTGTCCACTCTTTCGAGAATAGCCGATGTCTGTTCCCTGATATACTTCTCGTTATCAAAGCCTGTTTTTTCTGTCATTGTCCCTGCCTTTCGCTGTTGAACTGATCTAATTATGCTTTTCCAGGCTGGCCGGGCCCTGTATAACCGGCGTCAAGCACACGTAAAACCTGATCCAAGGTAGCTTGTATGGTTGCGCAAAGCAAGGACGGAGCAGGAAAAACCGGCCCGCTTTGCGTCCGTGTAGTTGCGGTTTTTATCAGCCAACTATATTTTGTGCGTACAAGATAGCAATGTATCCTCCGGCCCGGGCGCACCTGTGCCGCTTCGATTCAACACATGGGCGTATCTTGGGAAAGGCGGTCTACCTGGCGAAATCTCCCACCTGGGGCTGGGCGAGTTTTTTAAAGTCGGCGAATTTGAGGCGAATCGCCTCGAAATGGCTTCCGGCGTTGAAAGTGATCGTCTCGTCCTTTTCCAGGGTCTTGTCCACGAACACCTTGATATCATAGAGGTTGCCGAAAGGCGGCATTGCCCCCGGCTCGCAGTCCGGGAAAATTTCACGCAGGCGATCCTCGCTGGCAAGGTGGGGTTTTTTCATCCCGGAAAGAGCGGCGAACTTTTGCAGGTCCACCTGGTGCGGAGCATCCACTACAGCCATTACGTACTCTGAGCCATCTGTTACCACCACGGTCTTGGCAACTTCCCTGCCCGGTGTGTGAACGCTTGCGGCTGTCTCCTGGGCCGTATAGGAAACCGTGTGCGGCAGCACCTCGTATTCCACGCCTTTGTCTTTGAGAAACTGGACCAATTTCACTGAGACTGACATGGTTAACCCCTTTCTGCTGGTTTGGCAGGATTCCCTTCGAACAAGAGCGGAGTACCCAGCTCATCGAAATGGAAAAGGCGGAAAGCTCTCTGGCCGTTATAATCCAGAATCCTTAAATCGTCACTTTCGCGCAAATCTCTGGTCACCACGTCGAAATGTCCCCCGTAGCGCTCCCTTACTCTGTCCAGGGGGATTTCGCAGGCGATGAACTTATCGATACCCTTGCCGGCTAGCTTGTCAATCAATTCCGGGTCTGACAGCGATTCGTAAGAGGTGAGGATGACCAACGGGCTGTTGCCCGTAAAAAGCAACGCCGCTTTCATGGCGCTCTACCTCCTTTGAAGGTGGGGATGGGGAGCGGGAAGTTATTTCTCTGCGAGCCGGGACAGGAGGCCTTTGTGCAATCCCGGACAAACGGCACCGGATTTTTCCCCGTGCCGAAAAATTTCCTTGTTTCATTTTATGTAAATCGAGTTTAAACTTCAAGAGAGCGAGCGCTATTTTTTCAGACAATACGGGCCAAGAGCTGCATTCAGCAGCCGTATTTAACGGCAGGAGTGTTTGCTTTTTAACCTTTCCATGCGATATTATCCGCTGGAAAAGGCCGACCCGTGTCCGGTAAAAACCTTATTCGCAAACAACGGGCCCAGGCAGGAGACCCGGCTTACCCGATCCAGCGCAGCCGGGGGCGAACCGTAAAAGAGACAGGGTGTGCGTTATGCGCAATTTAAAATCTTTCCTGGTCGGCGGCAGTATCGGCACGCTCGGGGGGCTGATGGGGCTGGGAGGGGCTGAGTACCGGCTCCCGGTGCTGGTTGCAGCTTTCAGGTTCGGCACCCTGCAGGCGATAATCCTCAACCTGGTAATCAGCCTGGTGACTGTTTTTTTCTCGTTTATCTTCCGCACCAGCAGCATCTCCCTCGAAACCGTATTATCCAGCGGATTCCTCGTGCTGAACCTTCTCGCAGGCTCATTGATCGGCTCCTACACAGGTGCGCACTATGCGAGCAAAATCAAAGAGGGGGCGCTCAACTACGTGGTGATGGTCCTTCTGGTCTTTCTGTCTTTTCTGGTGATGAGCGAACATTATTTTTCTTTTTCCAGCGAACCGCTGTTCGCTGATAGCCGCCTGATGTTTTCCACCGGGGCGCTGGCCGGTTTTTTTATCGGCGTTGTAAGCAGTGTGCTGGGTGTTGCAGGCGGTGAGCTTCTGATTCCGGCGTTCATGCTGCTCTACGGGGTGGAGATAAAGCTGGCAGGCAGCCTGGCCCTGGCTGTCAGTTTCCCGACCGTGCTCGTGGGGATCATGAAATACAGAACGACCGCCGCTTTCAAGGTGGTTCATCTGGAAAAACCTTTTATCGCGTATATGGCCTCAGGCTCGGTTATCGGGGCATACTGCGGCAGCCTGCTGCTGGGGATTGTACCCTCCTCGGCTTTGAGCCTCCTGCTGGGGATCATCCTGCTGATCTCTGCGGTGAAAATCTTCCGCAGCAGTTCGAAAACAAAATAATGTCACCTGCAGGGCGCAATAAAATAAATTTGTTTTATCTTTGACCAACTCACTTCGCGGGCGAACCCATGTGTTCGCCCCTACGTAAAACCGCGGTGAAATTACACCGCAACAAAGCCTCGAGGAATTTTTACCGGCTAAGCCAGGGCCAGGAGCCTGGAGGCCTCCAGCAGGTTGCTCCTGGTGGGCAGGCCGTGCGGGCAACGCTTCTCGCAGGGAGCATCACAGTTGCCGCAGGCCAGCGGCCTGGCGCTGGCGGGAAATTCAGCGTAGCGGGCCATGGCCTCTTTCTCGAAACCGTAATACTTGAAATACATCCCGTAGCGCATCACGCTGGCCACGTCCACTCCCCGGGGGCATCTTTCGGCGCAGATCCCGCAGCTTCTGCAGTAGCTGCTGTCGAAAGCCCGGCGGTAGTCTTCCAGGATACGGCTGTCGTTGAGGGAAAATTTCCTGCTCACCGCCTCCAGGCTGTTCTCCACTGCGGTAAAATTGCTTAAATGAGCGCATACGGAAGTTACGTGGGGATTGGAAAGGGCCCAGCGCAGGCGGGCGTAGAAAAGTTCGAGCCCTTGCTGCTGAAGTTTTTTCACCTCTGATTCGCGCGCCCCTGCCCTGATCTTGAACACGACAACCCCGATGCCGTTCCTGGCGGCCCGTTCGAAAATTTTCATCTGGGTTTTGTATTCCATGAAATTGTACTTGCAGAGAATGATATCAAAATAGCCCAGCTCGATCGCCCGGTTCAGCATGGGCTCGAGCTGGCCGCTGTGAGTAGAGATACCGAGGAAACGCGCTTTGCCGCTGCTTTTCATTTTCTCGAAGGCTTTCGGGATGGCCGGGTTGGTGATGTTTTCCATGGTGTCTGCCTGGTGAGGCACGTACAGGTCGAGATGATCGGTTCCCAGGTTCTCGAGGCTTTTGTCCAGCTTTTCGAGCATCTCCTGCTCGCCCGGGTCATTCATGCAGTCGATCCCGCTGAGCAGGACAAGCCGGTCCCGGTGTTTGGCCACGGCCGGAGCGATTGCCCGCTCGGCGGCCCCGTTCTGGTAGTCTGCGCAGGTAGAGATAAAATTGACTCCCGCCTCGACCGCCATTTCCAGGACCTGAGTGTTCTGCCAGCCGTAGGTGCCGAAACAAACCTCGCTGACCTCGAGGCCTGTCTTTCCCAGGGTGCGGTATTTCATCACAGGCTTGCTTTCGGCAGCCGCAGTCTTTTCATCTGCAGAAGCTTTCCCGCCTGCCAGGGTCAAGCCGCCTGCGGCGAACAAACTTTTTCCGAGAAATTTCCGGCGATCCATTTGCAGTCTCCTTTCACCCGGCGGGCCAGGGGGATTTTATAACCGAAAAGCCAGAGGTGTTGGTCGGGATCAGGCAAATCATATCTCAATAATTATAAGAAAGAAAGAACGATAAGTAAATTGCGGGACCCGCACTATTTGTATGCATAGTAAAAATCTCTTGCAAAAGAGGAACCTATTTACTAAGAATTTAAACCTTAATACTATTGACGGAATCACCTCCGGCCCCCCTGCCGGCAGCCTTTATCGGTTCGATTGCCGAATACGGCTGAATTGCTATTTATCAGGTCTCTCCTGGAGGACGTCATGGTTTTTTCCAGTGCCAAAGCCCGTTTTAACTCGTTCTGCTTTCTCTCGTTCTTTGTTCTCTGTGGAGCACTTCAAGCAGCAGTTGTCACTGTTGACGCCGATGTTATCAGGGACAAGATCAAGGGAGGCTGGGTCGGCCAGGTTGCCGGCTGTACTTACGGCGGCCCGACCGAGTTCGGTTGGCTGGGCACCTGGATCCAGGACTATGTGCCGATCCGCTGGGATGAAAACCTGATGATCGAGTACTACGAAAACTCACCCGGCCTTTATGACGATATTTACATGGATCTGGCCTTCCTGGCCGTACTGGATAAAAAGGGCGTGGATGCACCGGTGAGCGAGATGGCGCTCAAGTACGCTAACGCCGGTTTCCGTCTCTGGCACGCCAACCAGGCCGGGCGCTGGAACATTCTCAACGGGATCATGCCCCCGGAGTCGGGACACTGGAAGAACAACCCCCACGCCGATGACATCGATTTCCAGATCGAGAGCGACTTCATTGGGCTGATCAATCCCGGGATGCCAGCCACAGCGCTGGAATACGCTTTAAAAGTCGGCCATATAATGAACTACGGCGACGGAGTTTACGGCGGGGTGTTCGTTTCCGCAATGTACACCCACGCGTTCGTGGAAAACGACATTGTCACCGTGGTGCAAAAAGCTCTTCAGAGCCTGCCCGCTCAGAGCAAATACCACCAGTGTATCAGCGATGTTCTCGCCTGGTGGAACCAGTGGCCGGACGACTGGAAACGCACATGGTTCGAAGTGCAGAAAAAATGGTCGGCCGATGTCGGCTGCCCCCACGGCGCACTCCACCCTTTCAACATAGATGCCACGATCAACGGCGCCTACATTGTTATCGGGCTGCTTTACGGCGGCGGTGATTTCGGCCGGACAGTGGATATCGCCACCCGCTGCGGCCAGGATTCGGACTGCAATCCGTCCAATGCCGCGGGTGTGCTGGGCACGATGCTCGGGTTCGAGAAAATCCCCCAGCGCTGGAAACTGGGCCTGGACAAGGTGGAGCACCTCAAGTTCAGCTACTCGGACTACAGCCTGAAAGATGTTTATGAAGTCAACTACCGGCTGGCTGAGGAGCTGGTCAAGAGAGGCGGCGGCAGCGTGGATCAGCTCACCTGGACGATCAACGTGCAGCAGCCTGAAGCGCCGGCAGAAGCCGAGGCCGGATTCGAGGGGCTCTATCCGGTGCGCAAGGTGAACCTGCGGCAAGCTCACGAGATCGGCAAGCCGTTTACAACCACGTTCAATGGGCGCGCTTTCGTGATTGATGGCCGTATGACTGACGACAGGGGTGTGGCCAGATGCGAGGTGCTGGTGGACGGCCGCCCGACTGAAACCGTCACCCTGAAGGGCGATTACCACGACCGGCGAACTCCGCTTTTCTGGAATTTCGACCTGGATGACGGCGAGCACACGGTGGAGGTCAGAAAGCTGGGCGGCAACGGTGTGCTGAGAATCAACACGGTCTTGATTTACCACTGATCAAATCAAGGAGCAAGCCGACGAAAACCAGACTTCATGTTACATTTTCCCCTTTTTGCCGGTTAAATCAAAACAAGCTCCGCCGGTTTTTTGCATCCGCCACGGTGTTGCCAAGATGGCCGCACGCGGCTATCTTTAAATTAACCATAGAGAGCACAACCACGCGAAACGACTATGAGCTATCTTGTACTTGCACGAAAATACCGGCCCCTGGTTTTCACAGACCTTGTGGCCCAGGAGCACGTGACCAGGACCCTGGTCAACGCGATCGCAGCGGAGCGGATCAGCCACGCCTATCTTTTTTCCGGGCCGCGCGGAGTAGGCAAAACCACCACTGCGAGAATCCTCGCCCGTGCCGTGAACTGTCCCGACCGCCGGGGCGCCGATCCCTGCAACGAATGCGATTTCTGCCGCTCGATAATCCGCGGACAGTCGCTGGACGTGCTCGAGATCGACGGGGCTTCCAACCGCGGGATCGACGAAATCCGCGACCTTCGCGAGCGGGTCTGCTACGCACCGAGCAGCAACAAGTACAAGATTTATATTATCGATGAAGTTCACATGCTCACCACGGAGGCTTTCAACGCGCTGTTGAAAACCCTGGAGGAGCCTCCTTCACACGTGATTTTCATTTTCGCCACCACTGCTGCTCACAAGGTGCCGCCCACAATCCTTTCCCGCTGCCAGCGTTTTGATTTCAAAGCCATTCCCACTGCGGCCATTGTCTCGCAGCTGGAAAAAGTGCTGGAATCGGAAGGGATCAAAATCGGCGCTGAAATGATCGAAATGATTGCCCGCAAGGCCGACGGAGCGATGCGCGATGCGTTGAGTCTCTGCGACCAGGTAATAGCGTTCTGCGACGGCGACTACACGGTGGAAAAGGGCTCGCAGGTGCTGGGAGTGCTGGATGCCGAACTGTTTTTCGAGTTGACAGAACTGGTGAAGGAGCGCAATACTCTGGAGGTAGTGCGATTCGTGGACCGCCTGGTGGACAGCGGAGTGGACCTCGAGGAATTCTACGCCGAACTGGCCCGCCATTACAGGAATATGGTCATTTTCAAGCTCGGGGCTGAGGATCCCTCCGCGCTGGATATCCCACTGAACCAAGCCGGGCGCTACAGCGAGCTGGCCGGGTTTTTCGAGGCGGAGGACCTTATCCGCAGTCTCCAACTGGTGCTTCGTTTCGAGGAGATAATCAAATTCAGCGGGCAACAGAAAATATCCATCGAGCTGCTGCTCATCCGATTGACATTACTGGAGAAAAGCGTTAATATTAGCGACCTTTTAGCCGGCCTCGAGCAAGGAGCGCAGGTCGGCCCTGCCAAATCGCAGACCGAGGCCCGGACAGCGGATAAACCTGCCGCCGGGGTGAAACCTGCGGTTTCAACCGGCGGGCAATCCACAGGCTCCTACCGGAAACGGGATGAAAAAAAAGCGGAACTCAGGGCCACCTCAGACATTAAGCGCCCGGGAAATGATCTATCGGCAGCCGAACCGGCCGACAGCGAACAGCCTCCTGCGGCGGAGGCAAAGACAGATCTGAGGGCTGATGACGTGGATCTCGAGCTGGTGAAAAAACATTGGCCCGAGATTATCAAGAAAATCAGAGCTTCCAGCAGCTTTTTAGCTACAGTACTCAGCTCGGCCCAGCCGGAACGATTCGAAAACAATACGCTGACTCTGAAAGCAAACAACGATCCCTACAATGTGGAAAGACTGAATGAGGTTGTCGCAAGGAAGATGCTTTGCAAAGCGATAGTCGACGTTCTCGGTGTTAAATCGGTTACCCTGGAAATCGTACCGGTTGAAGAGAAGGCGGCCGGAAAGCCGAACCTTGAGCCAAGGAGTTCGGACCCCGCTTCAGAGTCTTTCGAACAGCTTTGCCGAAGTAATTCGCTGATGGGTAAAATCAGGGAGCTTTTCGATCCCGAGCTGATTTTCTAGGCCCCGCCAGCGGAAACGAAGTTTTTCAGTTATGGGAACAAGTTCCGTGCAAAAGGCGGAAATTATCAAAGGAAATGAAAATGAACAATATATCTCAATTGTTTCAGCAGGCGCAGAAAATCCAAAGCAGATTCAAGGAAATGCAGCTCGAATTAGAGAAGAAAAAGGTTGAGGCGACCAGCGGGGGCGGAATGGTTTGCGCGGTGGTCAACGGCAAGCAGGAGCTGCTGGAATTGAAAATCGAGCCGGAAATAGTGAATCCCAAGGACGTGGAAATGCTGGAGGAGCTTATCTGCGCCGCGGTAAACAAGGCCATGGAAAAGAGCCGCGAGATAGTGGGCCAGGAAATGAGCAAGATTACAGGAGGGATAAGCCTCCCCGGGTTCCTTTCCAATATTCTCAGCAGTTAAAGTCCAATGTCGCCAAGCGTGGAAAAGCTGATCAAGGCTTTCAGTCGTCTGCCGGGAATCGGGGAAAAGACCGCGGGAAGGCTCACCTATTACCTGTTAAAGACACCTGCGGAACAGGCGAACCAGCTTGCGGATGCGATCCGCGAGCTGAAGGAGAAGGTGATTTTCTGCTCTGTGTGCCGCAACATCACAGAGCAGGACACATGTGAAATCTGCCGCAATCCGCGCCGGGACCGGAGCGTGATCTGTGTGGTGGAGGAGCCTAGCGATATCCAGGCGATCGAGGCCGCCGGCTCTTTCCGGGGGCTTTACCACGTGCTGGGAGGGAGACTGAGCCCTCTGGACGGAGTAGGCCCGGACGACCTCTCGCTGGAGTTGTTCCTTCAGAGGATCGAGCAATCCGATCCCGCGATAAGCGAGGTGATAGTGGCCACCAACCCGAGCGTGGAGGGGGATGCAACCGCGCTTTACATCCAGCGCCTGCTCGCGGATAAAGATGTCAGTGTGAGCCGAATCGCCTGCGGCCTTCCCGCCGGAGGGCATCTCGAATACATGGATTCATTCACTATCAGCCAGGCGCTTCAAGGGCGGCACAGCCTTTGAGCAGACGAGCCGGCTGACGGATGAAACATTCACCAGGTTTCCGGCCCGGAGTCCGGAAACGGCCGGGGAGAAAGAACTCTGAAATTGCGCCACCTGCCCAACAGCTTGACAGTGCTGAGAATCCTTTTAACCCCGATTCTCTTTTACCTGATCCTCGATGCCAGCAGTTTCAGCGACTACATAGTGATCTATTACCTATTCGTGATCGCCGGACTGACTGATATCTATGACGGGAAACTGGCCCGCAGCCAGAAAAATATAACCACTTTCGGTAAGTTCGTTGACCCGATAGCCGATAAGCTCCTTCTGGCCGCCACGCTGATTCCTTTTTACATGCTGAGCGACTATGTGTCAATCTGCCGGTGGGTTACGCTGCCGATCCTGCTGATCCTGCTCGGCAGGGAAGCGCTGGTCACGCTGCTGCGCTACTACTCCATGGGGATCGGGTCAATATTCAGCGCCAGCCGGCTGGCAAAGTTCAAAACCGCTTTCCAGATGCTTTTTATCGGCTCGATCCTGGTCCACCTGGCCCACCGCAGAATGATGATCGAGTACCCGGAGCACGCTTTCGGCTGGTTCGACCCGATCCACGACAAGCTGAACGCGGTAGTAATCGCCATTGTCGTGGTGCTTTCGATCGCCTCGGCGCTGGAATACATAATCAAAAACCTGCCTGTAATCCTCAAGCATTCACGCGCATGAACTTCCTGATTAAATTGATCGCTTCCGGGGTGGGTGCCGGGTACTTTCCCGTTGCCCCCGGGACCGCCGGTTCGGCTCTGGCCGCAGCCGTTGCTTTATGCCTCAGGCCATGGTGGAATCCGGCCACCGCCCTAGCGCTCTGTTTTGTGTGCTTTCTGGCTGGAGTCTACTGCACCAACAGGGCGACACTGCTCTGGGGCCATGACAGCGGGAAGATGGTGATTGACGAGATCGCGGGCATGTTTCTCTCGCTTGCTTTGGTCCCGCTGACTTGGACGAACCTGGCCGTGGCATTTTTCATCTTCCGGCTGTTCGATATTGTCAAGCCTCCCCCGGCGCGGCAACTGGAGCGCCTGAGGGCCGGGTGGGGTGTGATGGCCGATGACATTGCCGCCGGAGCTTATACGGCAATTCTGATGGTGGGAATCGAAAAATGGATGTGATCCTGCTCTCTATCGGCACGGAAATCCTGAAAGGCAGTATCGTAAACACCAATTCCTACTATCTGGCCGGCCGTTTGTATGCGGCCGGATTCAACGTTAGCGGAATCCGTGTCATCTCCGATGTTCAAGCCACTATTATCGATACGCTGAAAGAGTGTTTCGACCAGGCTGATATCGTGATCTCCACCGGCGGGCTGGGGCCCACCAGGGACGACGTGACCAAAAGTGCGGCATGCCAGTTTTTCAACAGGCAGCTCGTGTTCGACCAAAAAATCTATGACAAGCTGGAAAAATTTTTTCTCAGGGCCGGCTATAAAAGTTTTCCCCAGCTAAGCCGGAACCAGGCTCTCGTGCCGGAAGGCGCGCATGTGATGCCCAATCTGCGCGGCACCGCCCCCGGCCTGCTGATCGAGCAGGACGCTAAGCTGCTGTTTCTTCTGCCCGGCGTTCCCACAGAGATGAAAGCCCTGTTCGACGATCACGTGCTGCCTTTTCTGCTGGGGCGTTTCCGGCAGGGAGCGCCCGAATCTGCGCTGGTGCGCACGGTGGGACTGGGCGAAAGCGTGATCGCCGAGCGAATCGAGGAGGGCTTGAGCGAAGAGGAGATTTCGCTGCTCAATTACTACCCCCACGGCGGTTTCGTGGATATCGTAATCGCCGAAACCGGTACGGGAGGCAAAGTCGACGCACCCACTGTGGACCGGATTGCCGGGCATGTGGCAGGAGTGCTGAGCGGGAATGTTTACACCAGGGACGAAAGAAGCCTTCTGCAGGTGATCGCCGGGATGCTCACCGACGGCGGTGAAAAACTGGCTGTGGCCGAAAGCTGCACCGGCGGCCTTCTTGCAAAAAAAATCACCGCCCTGCCCGGGGCGAGCGATTGGTTCACCGCCGGGGTAGTGAGCTATTCGAACCAGTCGAAAACGAGATTGCTCGATGTGCCCGAGGTCCTGATCACCTCCCACGGCGCGGTAAGCCGGGAGGCCGCCGAATCCATGGCCCGGGGTGCGGAAAAAAACTGCCAGGCGGACTATGCGCTGGCTATCACCGGAATCGCCGGGCCCTCGGGCGGAAGCGAGGAAAAACCTGTCGGTACGGTCTATATCGCTCTGGCCTCGGCCGGATCGACCGAGGTCAGCCGGTTCAATTTCAACGGGGACCGCGAACAGATCAGGCACCGCAGCGTGGTCAAGGCATGCGAAATTCTCTGGCGCAGGCTCGAAGAAAAACGCAGGCCTTGAACCAGGATAAATCCCTTTACTTTCAAGAGATTTGGTGATAATTTTAACCTGTCCGGCAGTAAAGCTTTAAGTGCTTTCGAAAATACAAGAACCACAATTAATAATAGCCGGCCCGCAAGGCCGGTTATGAAGGAGGATCGATGATCGGCAATCTGGGTTATGGTGAAATGATATTGATCGGCTTCCTGGTCCTGCTCCTGTTCGGAGCCAAGAGACTGCCCGAGATAGGAACCTCGCTGGGCAAGAGCATTCGCATGTTCAAGAAGAGTGTCAAAGACATCCAGGAAGAGCTGCCCTCGCAGGATGATCTCAGCGCAGATGAAGAAGAAAGCCGGCCGAAACCGCAGAGTAAATCCTATACTCAGGATTCACCCCCGAGCGGAGAAGAGGACTGACTCAGCTATTTCGGTGAAATCAAAACCCGCCGTTCGCGCCGCCGGGTCAGGGAAACGATAATGTCCGGCTAGTGTTGCAGTTCCCGGCCCGGCGTTTACCATCCAGTATTAAACAGCAAGCCACCCCGTTGCTTTTGCGTTTATCTGGCTGAACCATGAAAATCGGATTGATTGGCTACCCTCTCTCCGGGAAAACCACTGTATTCAACACCTTGACCGGCCTTCACGCCCGTGTCGACAGTTTCATCTCCAGCGGCAAGGAGGCCAATGTCGGCCTGATCAGGGTGCCGGACAACCGTCTGGACCTGCTGAGCGAAATCTACCAGCCCAAGAAAACTACCCACGCAGAAATCAGCTTTGTCGACCTGGCCGGAGTTACCAGCACCTCAGGCGGCGGTTTCGACGCCAACACGCTCGCCCTGATGCGCCAGGTGGAGGCCTTCACTTATGTGGTGCGGGATTTCACCAGCGAGGCGGTGAACCATCCCCTGGGCCGGATCGATCCGGCAGGCGATATCAGCGGACTGGACCAGGAGACGGACCTGGCCGACCTGATCGTGATCGAGAAACGCCAGGCGCGCCTGGAGAAGGAAGGCAATAAGCACTTGCCCGAATACGCTCTCCTGGACCGCTGCCGCGAGGCGCTTGAAAACAGCACCCCGCTGCGCCAGGCCGGCCTGTCCGCAGAAGAGCTGAAAGCTCTTTCCGGGTTCGGCTTCCTTTCGCTCAAGCCCAGGCTGATCCTTCTCAACACGGGCGAGGAAAACATGGCCGGAGAGCCGGCTGTGGCCGAGCGTTTCGACAGCGTGCTCGCTTTCTGCGCCAGCGTGGAGCAGCAGATCACCGAGCTGGAAGCCGGCGAGCAGGAGGAATTCCTCGAGGCACTGGAGATCGAGGAGCCTGCCCGGGATAAATTCATCCACGCAGCCTACGGCCTCCTCGAGCTGATTTGTTTTTTCACCGTGGGGAGCGACGAGGTCAAAGCCTGGACGATCAAAAGGGGAACCGAGGCCGTGTGTGCGGCAGGAAAGATCCACTCCGATATCGAGCGAGGCTTTATCCGCGCGGAGGTGGTCAATTTCGAGGATTTTGTCAAAGAGCCGAGCATGGCCAGGATGAAAGAGCGTGGCAAACTGCGGCTGGAAGGTAAAAATTATATCGTGCAGGACGGCGATATTATCAATTTCAGGTTCAACGTTTAGGGAAACTCTTCACCGGATACAACAAACCCTATCAAGGAGCCGGGCATGGCAGGCGAGACCAAAACCTGGATCTGCGCAGTATGCGGCTACCGCCACGATGGAGAAGAGCCCCCCGAGGTCTGCCCGGACTGCGGGGCGCCTAAAGACCAGTTCGTGGAGCTGTAGGAAAATTCGAAAAATGAAGGCAGGATTTGTACGGGGATACATGGCGGGCCGGCATCTTTTTTGCGGAACTCCATTTTTTATTTGCCTGCCGGAGGTGTTTTAGCAAAAAAGATGCCGGCCCGCCCGCCTTTACAGCGACACGTACCTGTCTTTCAATAACCTCGCATCCTCCTCCAGGCTGGGGCTTTCGCAGACCAGGGTCCCCCCTACCTTGAAATCTTTCAGCGCCCTGAGCAACTCTTCGTACGCCAGGTCGCTCTCGTCCAGGTTCAGATGGTTTCTTTCACCCTTGGCCGTGTAATTGATCCCTGCCACATGCATGTGAAGCTCTTCGAGAGCTTGCCTGCCGAGCGTTTTCTCTATCCTCTCCAGGGTCTGGCAGAACTCCTCGTAGCTGTTCTGCGCCCCCCCGGTGCGGGCGTGGTAATGGGCAAAATCGATACAGGGATGGATGTTTTCCACCTCGGATGAGAGCCGCAGCAGCTCATCCAGGCTGCCGAACTGGGTCTCCTTGCCTGTGAGCTCCGGGCTTACCCGCACATCCAACCCCTGCTGAGCCACGGCTTCCGTGATCCGGGCCAGTGTTTCTTTGATCACGCCGTAGACCTGCTCCCTGTCCTGTTTCAGGAAAAACCCGGCGTGGAACGTGATACTTTTCGCACCCAGCCACCCGGCGGCCCTGACTGTGTCCAGGATACGCCTGATCGAGGCCTCTTTCTTTTCCGGCTCCACGGCGTTAAGGTTGATATAGTAAGGCCCGTGGCAGGTGAGTCTCACTCCGAGCTCTGCCGCGGTGCGGCCTGCCTGCTCTGCTTTCTCCTTTGCTATCCGCACTCCGTGGACGAACTCCACCTCCATGCAGTCAAGGTCAAGTTCCCGGATCCTGCGCACGCCTGCCATCACGCTGCGGTCTGAAGCGGAATGCGGCACGCCCCCGGTGCCGAAAAGAAGTTCAGCCATTTCCACTACCTCCTTGGTTCAGCTTTTCCCGGATCAGATACAGCCCGGCGAACAGGGCCACGCTCAGGTAGCCGAGCGAAAAACGCCAGGCGGCCCCAGGGGCGACCCGGTCGATGAACTGGCCTGCGGTGATCGAGCCTGAATGGATCAGCCCGAAATAGGCGAAAACCGCGGCTGTGCAGCACCAGAGGATCACCCGGAGGAAGTCTTTCTCGATAAAATATACGGTGATCGAAGTGAGAAATACAGCCGAAAAGAGGAATCCCCCGGAGAGGTCCATCAGCCCCTTGAGCTCGAAATCGAGCATGGCCTTGAATTTTTCGGCAATCTGCAGATCGAACTGCCCCGCCGTTGCCACAGTGAGCGAAAAGCCCACCAGGAGCAGGCCCCAGGCGGCGATCCCCGGGATGATCCCCACGCAGACCGCCGGATAGTGCGCTCTGGGCGTGGCCTCGAACGCCTGGGTGCAGATAATGATTCCGATATAGAGCAGGATCGGAAAGGCTGCCTGCACGGGCACCAGGCTGACCAGCACTCCGATAGCGCCGGAGAGGCAGAGAACAGTGACCGCCACCCCGTTGAGCATGGAGTAGCCGCTGCGCGCGCCCAGGGCTTTCCAGCCCGGGTGGCCGATATAAACCGTGGTCGGGAAACAACTGCCGAAAAGCGCGCCCAGAATCGTACCCGTACCGTTGACAGACATGGTGCTGGCCACGGGGTAGCTGTCGCCCGCAGCCTCGGCGGACTCGATATTCAGCAGGGTGCCGAAAGCGTTGAGCAGACCCATCGGGATGATTATCGGCAGGGCGTTGACCAGAACGCCCGGGTCGATATTTCTGAGCATGTCGCCCGCCATGAATTCGGGCCATTTGATACCGAGCTGGCTCACTGCGGAGCCCACGGCAGCAGGCTCCATCACGCCGCCCGCCCAGGCCAGGGCCGCTCCCGCAGCTACAGCCGCCAGTCCGCCCGGAATGCCCAGCGGCAGGCGCAGGCGTCCGAAATAGGTCGCCAGCACGATTGCCAGGGGCAGGAAAGACAGCAGGGGGCTGGCGAACATGTGGATCACGAACGGCATCGAGATCAGCGAGATAGCGATTCCGGCCAGGGTGGCCAGAAGAGCGGCCCGCGGAGTGACACGCCTGATCCAGGAGCCCACGACAGCGCCGGAGAGCTCGAGCAGGCCGCTGGCGAAACTGGCCGCCAGGCAGATATGCCAGGCAAGCACAGCGGCACCGGCATCCCCGAGCTGCTGCCTGTTAGCCGACCACACCGGGCCGATAATCAGAAAGACAAAGGCGTACATCGAGGGGGTATTGATACCGTAGGGCAGCGCGCAGACATCGCTTCGGCCCTCGCGGATCGCGAGCCGCCGGGCCTGCCAGGTGTAGTAGAGGTTGCCCAGCAGAAGCGACAGCGCGGCCCCGGGAAAAATCCTGCCGTAAACTATCCCGGCAGGCATGCCGTAGATTCCGACCAGCAGGCTGCTGACCACCAGGAACTGAACCATGTTGTCAAGGAACAGCCCGAAAAAACCGTCGATATCGCCGCGCACGAAATAGGGCGGCTTGAAATTTTTCTGCTGATTCATCGGCAAAAGCCCCGTTTTCAGAGTTCCCGACAGAGGTTTCCCTCCCAATTTAGCGGCGTCCCCTGCCCGGCGGCAAGAGTTTAAAAGGGCTTTCGTTCGTAAAATATTTTGACAAAGCACCCAGGCTGTTTAAATTGTTGGACTAGACCGGCGATTCTTCAAATCTCCGGAGCCTTTTTCCACTGCAACCGCTAAATCTCATCCGCCATATGCCAGGGAGGAGAATCGATGCATTTCAACAATTTGGACTGGACAATTTTTATCGGCTATTTTGTGATCATCCTGATAATCTGCTTTTACTTCGCCCGGCGCGCAGGCCGCAGCGTGCAGGATTTCTTTCTCACCGGGCGCAACCTTCCCTGGTATATCGCCGGCACCTCGATGATCGCCACCACGTTCGCCGCGGACACCCCGCTGGCGGTCACCGAGCTGGTGGCCAAGAACGGGCTGGCCGGCAACTGGTTCTGGTGGAATTTCATCCTGGGCACAGTGCTCACCGTGTTCTTTTTCAGCCGCCTGTGGCGCCGAAGCGGCATAATCACTGATATCGAATTCATCGAGCTGCGCTACAGCGGCAAGCCTGCGGCTTTCCTGCGGGGTTTCCGCTCCATTTATCTCGGGATATTTGTCAACTGCGTGATCATGGCCTGGGTCAACCTGGCGATGTTCAAGATTCTCAAGATCACCATGGGCTGGGACAACATGCTGCTGGTGGTCACTCTCTGCATGGCGATAGTCACGCTCTACAGCGCGGTGAGCGGGCTTTGGGGAGCTGCGGCTGCGGACGCCCTTCATTTTCTCACCGCAATGGTCGGCTGTATCATTCTGGCCGTACTGGCTGTAGGCCTTCCGGATATCGGCGGAATCGACGGACTGAAAGCAAAGCTCGCACCGGAAACGCTGAAATTTCTGCCCAGTATCGGCGAAACGGCGGGAGACAGCGAGGTATTGGGACTGCTAAAGCTCACTGTTCCGGCCCTTCTGGCGTACGTGGGCATGCAGTGGTGGGCCTCCTGGTACCCGGGAGCCGAGCCCGGCGGCGGGGGCTACATCGCCCAGCGGATGATGTCTGCCAAGGACGAGAAGAACAGCCTGTTCGCCACTCTCTGGTTCAATATCGGCCATTACTGCGTGCGGCCCTGGCCCTGGATCCTGGTGGCCCTGGTCTCGCTGGTGCTTTACCCGGACCTGGGAGCGGACCAGAAAGCCGACGGGTTCGTGCTGATCATGCGCGACCACCTTCCGGCCGGCCTGCGCGGCCTGCTGATCGCCGCGTTCTTTGCAGCCTACATGTCCACTATCGCCACGCAGCTTAACCTGGGCACGAGCTACCTGATCAATGACTTTTACAGCCGGTTCATCCACAAGGGGGCCGATCAGCGCCACTACGTGCTTGCCAGCCGGGTCACCACGGTGCTGATGATGGCGGTTGCGCTTTTTATCACCACCCTGCTTGAGACAATCACCGGGGCCTGGCAGTTCCTGATCGAGTGCGGCGCCGGAGTGGGCCTGGTGTTCCTTCTGCGCTGGTTCTGGTGGCGGGTCAATGCGTGGAGCGAGATATTTGCGCTGATCGCGCCGTTTCTGGCATATTCCTATATATTATTTTTCACGGACATCCAGTTCCCCTATTCCCTGTATTACATCGTGCCTTTCACCACAGTAGTCTGGCTCGTGGGCACCATGCTGACCAGCCCGGTGTCAATGGAGCATCTGAAAGCGTTTTACAAAAGGGTGCACCCGGGCGGGATCGGCTGGAAGCGGATCGCAGCCGAATGCCCGGAGGTGAAAGGAGACAGCGGCTACTGGTCCATGTTCTGGTGCTGGCTGGCCAGCGCGGCGATGATCTACGGGGTGCTGTTCGGCGTGGGCAAGATCATTCTCAAAGAGACTGCCGCAGGGTTCGGCTGGCTGGGCCTGGCGGCTGTGATGGCCTATGTGCTCTACAGGATCCTCTCCCGTGTGGGCTGGGAGCAGGTGATAGACTAGGTTCAATTTTTTACACTAACAACAGCAGGGGCACGGCTCGCCGTGCCCCTACGCTCTTTTGAAATAATATTTCGGTTTACTTTAAAACTAGCTGATCCCTTTCAGACACGCGCAATCCGCTTTCAGGGCCTCCACCTTTTCCTCGTAAGTCTGCCCCCGCACGAACTCGACCTCGAAATAGCCCTTGAACCCGAAAGGTTTCAGGATGCTGTAAATCTTGCTGAAATCCACCGTTCCCTCGCATACCAGCGGCTGGCCGCGCCCGGCGCTTTCGTTCTGCGCGTGCACCATCACCACATGGGGCGCTGCTATTCGCGCGCGCTCGTAGGGGTCCTCGCTGTTGTTCAGTATCTGGTAGTTCAGCTTGAGAGCCGGGCTGCCCACCCGCTCGATCAGCTCTACCGCGGCAGAGGCCTTGTCGGTCACGCTGTTGGAGTGCATCTCGATTGCCAGCAGGACGCCTTCGTCCTCGGCCCTGGCGCAGAACCTTCTGCCGTCATCGACCATCAGTTTCCATTCATCCTCGCTCAACAGCTCGCTGTTCTTGGTCCCGGCCCAGATCCGGCAGATATTCGTGTCCAGAAGCCTGGTGATCCTGATTGCCCTGTCCATATCTTTGTCTTTATCTTCCACGGCCTGGCCGTCACCCAGGCGCACGTAGCAGCCGTAATGGCTGGTCTCGATACCCAGCCCGGCGATCCTGTCCCTGATTGCTTTTACTTCATCATCCGTGCGGGTAAGCGGAAGGTGGTCCGGCTTGCCCCAGGGCTCCACGCCATCGAAACCGACCTCGGCAGCCAGCTCGAGCACCTCGGTCAGGGGCCGCTCCTGGAAAGCGATTGTGCAGAGTCCGGCTTTGGGGCCGCTGGCCAGAGGTCCCGGCTTTTCTTCCGGCTCTGACCTAGCGAGCGCCCTGTTATCCGAGCCGGAGCGCGCCTGTTCGCTGTCCTGCCCGCAGCCTGTTGCGCCCAGGCCGAAAGCCAGGCCTGTCAGGCCGAGCTGATTGAGAAAATCGCGGCGGGGGATTCGATTCTTTCCCATTTTTTCCTCCGGTTCATACGTTCGCTGAAAAAACTTTCAATCTTCAGGATTTGCAATTTTAACAGTCAATATAGCGCCTCGATCCCGGCGAAACAATCCGCGGCAGGCTGCCGGGCGTTTCAGCCCCTGCCGTAATCGGGGATCTGATAGGTTTTCCCGCCCTCCAGAGCGGATTTATGAGCGTAGAAGCCGGGAATGGTATAGGCCAGCGCCTCGTAGACATCGACTTCAGGCCGCCTTTTTTCAACAATCGACATGACGAATTCGTGGGTCAGAAAGCTATGGGAGCCCCCGTGGCCTGTAGGGTGGCGCAGCGGCTCGGGCAGCATCTCCCGGTGATCGGGCTGGCTGTATTTTTCCGTTATTATCCTGCTCTCCACGTATTTATTCTTGACCACTGTGCCTTTCTCGCGCCGCGCGGCCATGGCGGGGGTACCGTCGGGCCGGGGCATGTAGTAGGACATCTCGGTACCGAAGAACTGGCCCCGCTCGGCCCCACCGGAGGCCACTCTGCGGAAAACGGAGATACGCGATGCGTGTCCTTTGCCGGTTTTAAAAAGGCCGGCTTCATTCCAGAAAGGATTATCGTATTGATTGGGGCTCTGAATCTCTGCACCGTCTCCCCAGCCGATAGCAGTGACCTCGACCAGGCGCTCCCCGGTGACCGGAACGACCATACCGGTGGCGTGCGTGGGATAGTGAAGCGGGGGCAGCCCGTGGCGCCAGGTCAGGGTCCCGTCATCGTTGAACCAGTAGGCCTCTATGCCGTCATGATGGTATTCCGCCTCGGAGTAAACTATTTCACCGAATTTTTTCTCCGCGGCCCACTGGCGGCAGGTGATTATCTCAGGGCGGTAGTAGCTGGTTTCAGCCATCATGTAAATCGCCCCTGTCCTTTTCACTGTCTCCAGCAGCCGCACGCACTCCTGCTCGTTCATTCCTGCGGCAACCGCGCTGATCACGTGCTTGCCGGCTTCCATTGCAGCCACGGCCATGGGCACGTGAAGGGGCAGCGGGGTGAACACCCCCACTGCATCCACGTTCTTGTCGGCGATAAGCTGTCTGTAATCCTTGTATGCCGTATCACAGCGGTAGGTTTGCTTGAGCCGCTCGATCCGATCGTCGCGGAGGTCGCAGACAGCGGTGACCTGGCTGTGCGGGTGTTCGTGCCACTGGAATTCACAGCCGAAACGCCCCCCGATCACTCCGATCCTGACAAGCCTGTCCGACTTCCTGAATTCTTCGCCTTTGCTCTGCGCGATAACCGAGGGAGCGGCGGCAAGCACCGCGGCCGCGCCTGAAATCCCGGTAACGAACCGACGGCGGCTGATAGTCTTTCTCTCCCGGGAGCCACTCATCGCTACACCTCCTGAAGACATATTAATTGATTTAAAGAAACATGGTTGACGGAAAAATCCGAGATTCGACCTGTTTTGAATTCATTTCATGTCCCGTTTGGCCCGGGCGATATTGCGCTCGAGGCTTTTTCTCTCCAGCTCTCTTCTCTCGCGGATGTGGCGCTCCCTGTACTGGGCGGCCCTTTCCCTGCCGATTTCTCTCTGCAGGGCGACAATCAGGCTGCTCACCTGGTCCCGGTGTGTGAGGATCGTGCCGGAGTCCTTGGTGTAGTGGGTCAGGTCCCTGACCACCGCATCCGGAATATCGGCAAGCTCGCGGGCGCGCCGTACGAGTCCGGCCATTTTCTCATTCCGGTCAAGGCCCAGCTCGCAGGCCGTGCGTGCCAGGTCCTCGGCCAGCCAGAGCGCCTCCCAGTCCTCGATACCGTCCCGGTTCGCAGCCAGGCGCACCGAGGCCCAGGGCAGGCCCCCGGGGCCGGGATAGCAGAGCTGGCCGTCCCCGTTGGTGTGGTCGTAAGCGTAGCTGTTCCACTCGATATCCGGCCAGCGCGGATTTCCAGCAGGCATGATATTTTTCTCCCAGAACGTGTAGCCCCAGTATTCGTAGCCCATGATATCATATTTGTATGTCATCCAGAAAAGCGAGCGCGAATCCACCAGGGGATCCTCCATCTGCACGTTCGGATAGGGCGGGTGCGGAGCGATACAGACATACCAGAGCACCTCCTCGCCCCTGGCCAGGGCCTGGCGGCAGCTCTGTTCAGTGAACCCGTACACCCCGCCGGGCCTCATGATCGGGTCCCAGACATCGATATAGCCGATCAGCTCCGGGCGCGGGATACTTCCGCCGATCATCACTTTCACCCCCGGGTAGCGGGTGTGGATCACATCGGCTTTGGTGCGCATCAGCTCAAAATTGGAGGTCTCATCCCCGATATAGACATAGCTGTAGTCGAGCCAGCCGTTGTCTGTAATGAAGCTGTAAACGCTGTCCAGGGCTGCCCGGTCGACCTCTCCCGCGCCGGAGAATCCGCCGAGATTGATCGTTTTCAGGCCCCTTTCCAGGCAGAACGGGATAAGCTCCGGCTCAGGAGTGAGATAGCTGGAATACTGCCCGACCGGGTCGAAACGGTAATCGAGCCAGAACGAGTACCAGTCTTTCAGCCACCCGGTATCCATTTTCCTGTTGTAGAAATTCTCCACGTGCTCGATCGAAAAATGGCCCTGGGTGCGGAACATGCCCCGGCGCGGGATCTCGAAGTCCCAGACAGTGACCTGAACCAGCACGGTGGTGGCGTGGCTGTTGCGGGGCTCCACGGTCAGCTTGCCGCTGTATGTGCCCGCAGGGGTTCCCGCAGGGGCGTACACGCTGATCCAGAGCGGTATTTCGCCCTCCGGGGGAATGTCGAAACTGTCTCCGTCCTCCAGAGGCGCGATCACGTCCGGAACCCAGCCCAGGTCTTCGCCGTTGGAGTGGGGGGACAACTGGGTGCGCACAGGGAGCAGGCGGCCGACTGTAATATTCGAGCGGTCGATTCGCCCTGCGCCGCATGCCAGATCGGACACTGAAACACGCACGTCCCGCAAGAAACAGTCGAAAGGCAGGATCACCAACTGGAACGCCTCGTGCTCGTTGGCTGCAAGCCCGATTTCAGGCTCTGCCGGAACCTGGCCTCTGAAACGCAGGCGGGGGTTCAGGTGGGTGACGCGGCGCAGTGAAGATTCGGCTCCCACGCAGTAATCGAGCTTTTCAAGATTCGGCGCGCTTCGCGCTGCAGTCTCGTAGTAATCCGCCATCCGGCCGGCAGCGTCTGTCACTGCAGCAAGCCTGCCGGTAAACTCTTTCAGGCGCTGTTGCCGGTCAGCGGGAAGGCTCAGCGAGACACCGGCTATTTCCTCTAGGCGCGTTTCAAAACGCTCCCTGCTGTTTTTCAGAGATTCCGGAATTTTTTCTATGGCGCTGCGGGCCTGCTCCAGAGCGCTCTCGTAACGCTGGCGGTGGACCTGCCCGGTGAGGCTGTACACAGTGATCCGGCCCACTGCGAGTCTGGCCGGGATTTTTTCAGCCAGCGAAAACTCGAGGGCCAGCCGCTGGATACGATCACCCGGTTTCAGGCTGCTGTAATCGCCGGCCCGCCAGTGGTAATTGTGGAAATTTCCCTCCACCGGAATGTCTACATTGCACGGTTCCCCAGGGCTGAAATGCGTAATCATGACACTTTTCGGGTTCTGCTGGCTGTCCGTCCAGGCAAGCAGGCGCAGGCGCTGGTAACCGGCGCAGGTGAACTGGAAATTGATGAAATTTTCTTCTTCGAGAGTGAAACCGGCCTCGCGCTCGAACCGGACCGTATCTGCGAAACCGACCGGCACAAGCACCCGGCCGCTCAGCCCGAATCCGGCTCCATCGACCGCTTTCGCACCCTTCCATTCGGGCTGCTGGAAAGCGTCCTCGAAAAGGATACGCGCCCCGGCGGGAACGTGCGTATTCCGGGCGAAAAGCGGGGAGAAAACCAGCAGAACAACTGTCAGAAGACCAGAGATCAGGCGAATGAAACCCTTGGGTGATGAGCGCATCCATACCTCCCGGGCAGAGCGGCGCAGGGACGCCGAAACCGTTAAGTTGTGCCGGCCGTAACATATCCGGCGTTGGATAAAGTCTTACTTTTCAAATATTCCCTCCCGGAATATTTAAAGCCTTCACTGTTAAAGCAAGAGGATAAATGCTTTCAGCTTGGTATTTAAAATCAATGGCAGGCTCGAAAATTCAGCCCCTCTGCCGTTCTTGATTTAATCCATGGAAAACATTAACTTTATTTTGTTTTACCCGTTATGATCGATAGCATAGATAACTTAACTCTTTTCCCCTTGATCCGTAACACGAAACGTGCGAGTGAAAATGGTGCGAAACATTCTTGCCATCATACTGATTGCAGCCGCCGGGCTTGCCGCAGGCTGCAATCAATCAGCGAATCGGGATGAAGCCGGTGACGACTCCCAAATCCAGGCGTCTGCCGAACCGGCTGAGGTAGAGGTTCAACAGGAAGAGGAAAAAGAGTTCAACCTGATGGACTACTCTGCGCTGGATACGACCTCGGGTGTTTTCGTGGGCGAGTACGAAGAGGAAGTGAACGACGAGATTACGGTCCGGGTGGCCCTGCGGGTGAAACTGGAAGAGGGCAGGATCACGGAGATCGAGTTTATCGATACGGCCTGGGTGCACCGGGTGGCTGCGCAGGAGATACCGCAGCGCATAATCGAAAGCCAGCGCCTGCCTGTGGAGGCTGTATCCGGGGCCTCTGTGGCCAGCTGGTCGATCATGACCGCCACGGCGCTCGCCCTGCAGATCGACCTGACAGAGCTTGACGATTTCTCTTCTATCGAGCAGTAATACAGATAAATGGATTGAATTCCGGATTAAATTTTCCATTCAAAAGGGGCTCGGAAAACTATGGATGCTAAAAGCCAGGAAAGCGGCGATAAAATCACCAGGAGAGATTTTATCAGGATCGGAGCGGCGGGAGCCGCCATGGTCGGGGCCGGAGGCTCGGCCTGCTCCAAAGCCGAAAAGGCTGAGAAACCGGTGGGCGAGGCTGTAGTGCCCAAAAAGAAGCTCGGCAAGACCCAGATGTTCGCCTCGATTCTGGCCATGGGCGGCGGCAGCGCGCTGTCGATGGTCAAGAACGACGATGACGCGATCGCACTGATCGACCTGGCCCGCCGCAAGGGGATCAATTATTTCGACACCGGCGCGAGCTACGGTGAAGGCAAGAGCGAGGAGCGTTTCGGCATGGCCCTGGCGCCCTACCGCAAGGAAATCTATCTGAGCACGAAATACGGCCCGGAAGAGACCCCGGACGAGCTGATGAGAAGGTTCGAGACCTCTCTGAAACGCTTCCGCACCGACTATATCGACAACGCCAATATGCACGGGCTGACCAAGCCTGAGGATGCTGAAACGATGTTCAGCTCAGGAGCGCTGGAGACCCTGGTAAAGCTCAAGGAGCAGGGCGTGCTGAAAAATATCGGCGCAAGCGCTCACCGCCCTGAGCCGGTGGTTGCGGCAATTAAACGTTTTCAGTTCGACGTTTTACTGGTGGCTACCAACGCCTCCAGGTCTCCCTGGGTCGAGGAGTTCGAGGGACCGGCCATAAGCAGTTTCGAGGACGAGGCAATCGCGCAGGCCAACGAGCAGGGAGTGGGTCTCTGGGCTTTCAAGGTGACCGGCCAGAGAAGGCTGATCCAGAGGCAGGACGAGCCGCACAAGGCCCCGGGCAGCGAGCTGATCCGCTACGGTTTCAGCCTGCCGGTGCACGGGGTCGTCCTGGGTATGAGCACCCCGGAGCACGTGGCCAGCGCCTGCGAGATAGCCGCCGGTTTCACTCCGATGACAGAGGAGGAGATGCGCTACTGGAACGAGAGGCTCGCCCCGAGCGCTACAGCGGCCACTCTCGACTACCTTCGCCCGGGTTACGTGGACGACGGCGGCTGGCGGGCGCACCTGGCTTAGCTTACAAGTACAATCTGCAAAACAAAAAGGGCGCTGGAGCAATCCGGCGCCTTTTTTCTGTAAAATGAACTAGCCTGCTGTAAGCCAAAACAGGGTTTTTCTACTGGGTATCGCCTCCAGATCACTGGAAGTAATCAATCATGCATAATTCCTTTCCCGTAGGGGCGTGCGGCCGCACGCCCCCTGCAGAAAACAAAACATTTTCATCATTTCCGCATGAGCCAGCAGATCACGCCAAAGCAAAACCTTGAGAAATTCCTTTCCGAAATAAAGAAATTCCTGGAAATCGACTATCCCAGCGGCAGTGTCGCGAGGTATCACAAGGTAGAATTTGTCCTCAACTCACCCAACGGGCGGACACATGGGTCCGCCCCTACGATAAATCCCGGCGACCTTGCACCGAAACAGACCTTCGGGGAATTTTTTCGACTATAATACTTTTATTATATCGCTCTACTCTTAGCTCAAGCATGCCTTGACAGCTATCCTCATAGCCAGACGAGCACTCCGGGGAGCCTTGGGGGTAAAAATCAGCTCTGCTTTATTATCTGCGTTAAGCACATCGAAAAAGTGCTGGACACTGAAATTATCCACGACGTCTTTTGCTGTTCGCTCTACCCCTTTTTCGTCGTTGAATTTCACAGTAACAAGATAATAACTGCGCGCACCCATTCGGGCAGGAAGAGATCTGATCCGTGTAACTGCTCCCTCATACAGCTGGCCCCAGGCCAGAATAACTTTCGTCTTATATATCGAGTAGATGCCCCAGACCAATCCGCATGCAAGTGGAGAATATATGATCAGCGCCTTAGTCCAGGAAAAGTTTTTTAACGTGATGAAAAAAATGGGAGCCTGGACACCAAGAAAAATCAAACCCAGCACGATTAGTAATATCGCAATGGGATTCAGAGAGAGCTTCCAAATGCTAATGGGAACAGGCCTGGGTGCTGGATGCGCGAGCATTGCCCTGAGTTGTTCCAGAGCCTCTTCTATTTTACTGCTTCTGGCAAATTCCATTCGTCGGCAACCTCGTAAATAATTGAAAGAGTATAGTGTTTATAGTGGTATTTAATAGTGCGAAAGTGTTCAGTAAAGTACTGAAATGTTTTTCTGCCAGATGAACAGCCGCTGACTGCATGGTCAATTGATTGCGATCAATTGTAAATCGGGCGGCCGAACAGCCTGTCCTTTATTATGTCAAACCATCCCGGTTTTTCAATCCGGCCAAAAGTTTCGAGCAGTTCGGGCACGAAATCGTCGAATGATGGATAGCGGTCCCGGTTACTTTCGTATTCCCGGATTTTTTCCTCCAGGGCCGGCAGGTAAATAAATTTCCGGCCCTTTACGTATCTGTCCCTTAGCCTGCCGGCCCGTTCCGGGTCGCCCAGAGCGTAGGCAATACGTATCTCCCCCAGCCTGACGATATGTTCGGTAACGCAGGTCCACCACCCAGGATAACCCTGTTTCTTCATCACCTTCCTGACCGCCTCGAACAGATAGGAATACTTCTCTATTATCGCCCGGTTTTCCTCGGTTTCCGTACAGGGATTGACAAAGGAATGGCCGAATTCGTGCACGCACAACTCGTTTATCGACCCGGGAGAGTCGTAACCGAACCTGAATTCAGCTTTATTCCTGGCGCTCACCTGCGGACCAAAGATGTTAAATACCTTCTGCCCGTTTTCCGTCTGCAGACGAGGACCGAACCCGTTGGAAAAAGGCAAAAGGGGTGAGGGTACAAGCGTGTAGCTCAGGTTTTCCTTCCGGTAGTAACGCTCCATAATACAGATCAGCTTATTGTCCGGAAGATTTTTTCTGACTTCAGCCAGCACCCCCTGGTAAATCGAATCGTTTGCGGCCAGGTATTTTTCCACTTCCGCGTCCACGTAAAAGCGGTTCAAGGCATCGATAAACCGGCCTACCAGCTCTCTGCCCTCTGCGACTCCTTTGCCGCCGGAAGCGCGGATATAGTAACCATCACCCGGATCAAGAACCAGTCCGGCGGATGGGAACGGAGTGCAGTAAATAGGTATCATGTTCATTGCATCCAGCCAGAAACCGTTTTTCAACAGGTCTCTGGCCGTTTCGACTGCATCGTGCTGCTGATAATCCGTAAACTTATCATTTGTCTCTTTACGATACGGATGATCGTTGGGCAGGCCGACCGGAATACTAATGCCGGTTAGGTTAAATACGATGGCGACAGTTTCGATACCTTTATCCATCCGGACTTCGATGTTTTTGTGGCAGCCGAGGGTGTCCGGTAGAGGATTCAAAAGATCAGCGGCTGGTTCAGCGGATGATGAGGTGTGCTTTTCTGTCGAGTAAGACAGCTTGAAGTTCAATCTATCCAAATCGAAATATGAACTGCCCAGTACCACAATCAGGAATATGAGGGCTGCAACGAAAACTACGGTTAAAATACGGACAAGAAAGGAGTTTTTTCTGCGAATAACAGGCACTGGCGCCTCTCAATTCTGCCGGAGTGGCGGAAGGGACTCAGGAAAAATATTTCAACCAATATTCTCCATATCAAAGTTAACAGACGTTATCTAAGCCTTCTTTTTCAATTCCGGGCGAAATGCTTCGTCCTTCTCAACTTGAATCATGAGATTCCTATCCTTATATGTTACAATTTAGTTGTTGCTCTCATTAGTATCAAGATTATCTTGATCAAAACTTGAAAGATATGGGGAATGCGGATTATAAACGATCCTCGAATGGCCGGTGGGTCAGGGTGCCATACCCTGCGCCTGTGGGGTGGGAATTTCTGATACCGCTGATCACGTAATCGCGCGCCAGGGCCACAGCCTGCTCGAGCGGCGCTCCCCCTGCCAGCGCTGCGGCAGCCGCGGCGCTCAGCGTACAGCCCGTGCCGTGGGTGTGCCTGGTTTTGATCCGCTGCCCCTCGAAGAGCCTGCTTTCACCGCCGGGAAAAACGAGAAGGTCCAGCAGTTGGTCTCCGGGCAGGTGGCCGCCCTTGAGCAGCACGGCGGCTGCGCCCATGTCCTGAAGAGCGCCTGCGGCTCTGTGCATACTCTCCAGGCCGGTTACCGGAAAGCCGACCAGCCTTTCGGCTTCGGGTGTGTTGGGAGTGATCAGGGATGCCCGGGGGAACAGCTTTTCGACCATCACCTCCACCGCCCGGTCTTCGAGCAGGGGGTCGCCGCTTTTGGCCACCAGCACCGTGTCCAGAACCAGCGGTACATCCGGCCAACGGGAGAGCACCTCTGCCACTACGCCGACAATTTCCGCATCCGCCAGCATCCCGCACTTGAGAGCGTCCACTCCGATGTCGCTGAAAACCGATTCAAGCTGGAGAGTAACGAAATCCGGCGGGACCTTGTGCACTCCCTGCACCCCGACAGAGTTCTGAGCGGTGAGCGCGGTGATCACGCTCATGCCGAAACAGCCGAAAGACTGGAAAGTTTTCAGATCCGCCTGAATTCCGGCCCCACCGCCGCTGTCGCTCCCCGCCACGGTCAGCGCCCGCGGGGGGCATCTGTTATCTTTCATATGCCAGTATTTCTGCTGTGAGCTTTATATAATCCCGGGCCCCGTGGCTCGAGATGTCGTATTCAAAGATGGATTTTCCGAAGGCGGGAGACTCCCTGAGCCTCGTATTGACATGGATCACGGTCTTGAACATTTCCTTGGGAAAAAGCTTGCTCAAAACACCGTAAATCTCCCGGCTGATCCTGGTGCGCGTGTCGAACTGGGTCGCCAGGATTCCCATCAGCCGGACCTGGTGGTTGGTCTGCCGGCAGACATCCTTGATCAGCTCGAAAGTCTGTTTCAGCCCGCTGATCGAGAAATAGTCCATGCCCACAGGCACGATAACCATGTCGGCAAAGACAAGCGCGTTGATGTTGACCAGGTTCATCGAGCTGCTGCAATCCAGGATAGCATAATCGCAGTTGGAAAGGTCTTCCAGGGCGATACTGAGCAGCTTCTCCCTTTCCTTGCTGCCAGCTATCTCCCATTCAGCCTCCAGCAGCTTGCGTCCGCCCGAGGGAATCAGGAACAGGTTTCTTCGCACCTCGCACATATAGGCCCGTTTGCCCATCAACAAAGCGTTGACTCCGTCCTCGCCCTCCAGATCATAGATATCGGCGAGATTGCTCTGGGGGTCGCAGTCCAGAAGGATCACGCGTTTGCCGTTGAGCGAAAGCCCGTGGCCGACATTAAACGAGGTAGTGGTTTTACCGACTCCGCCCTTGGTGGATATGATGGCGATTTTTTTCATCGTGCTCCCTGAGTCCTGAATTGCTGTCTTTCGATTTGAGCTTATCATAACCGGACTTGTTTTTCAAGCAATATTGAACATTTTCTCACCCGGCTGCCTGCTGCGTTCTTCCAGCACCAAAACCCGGAAGACGTACATCATGCAACACAAGCTCACAGGCACATAAGCTGATGAACCCGCCCGGCCCCCTGCCGGGGATCATGATAAAGATGAATCCGATCGAACTAAATCCCCCGCCGGGGGGGGTGGGGGGTAGGGGGTGGGGGGTGAATATACAAGGAAATCTCCCTGTGTCACTCTTTACCAAAGAGGGTCCGGAGATTGATCCTCCTTTGCGTAGATCAAACAGATGTCGATCTACGGAGGGATCAGCTATAGCAGGGTTCAGGGGAGATTTCCAGCGGTTTAAGCGGGACGATTTTTAAAGTATTTTTTCAATCTGCCGATAAATCTATAGACCCGTAAGGGTCACTGCACAAACAGCTTCATCGTTACCGACCCCCCGGTAATGACTTCTTCGCGGAAGTCTCTGTGCAGTCAGGGCTTTGGGAATTGCAGTTCCCAAAGCCCTTTTTTTGCCCCGGTCGGATGGAGTGATAAAAAACCCCCGCAAACAAAAGCTCCTTTGTCTGCGGGGGTTTTTATAGTCGACCGTTCAGCTACGGGAGGCTCCAGGTCAGTCTTTTTCTTTTTCTTTCTCTTCCTTGCTCTCCTGGATAATCTTCTCAGTCAGTTCTCTGGGAACCTCCTCATAGTGTGAAAATTCGCTCTTGAAAACTCCTCTTCCCTGAGTAATGGAGCGCAGGCTGGTGGAATATTTATAAAGCTCGGCTGAAGGGACCTGGGCGGATACTTTCTGGAAGTTGCCTTCAGAGGCCATACCCTGAATACGGCCACGCCTGCTGTTAAGATCCCCGATCACATCCCCCATGTACTCTTCGGGAACCAGCACCTCGATATTCTGGATCGGTTCGAGAATGACAGGGCCGGCCTCGATGGCCACTTTCTGGAAAGCGAGGCTACCGGCGACCTGGAAAGCGACATCCGAGGAGTCGACACTGTGGTAGCTGCCGTCATAGCACTCGGCCTTGAAATCCTGGAGCGGGTAGCCGGCGAGCACTCCCTTGGAGGCGGCTTCCCTGACCCCTTTCTCCACTGAGGGCACGAACCTGCCGGGAATCGCTCCACCGACTATCTTATTCACGAATTCTACGCCTGCACCGCTTTCCATAGGCGACAGGCGGATCCGGCAATCTCCATACTGACCCCGGCCGCCGCTCTGTTTCTTGTATTTTCCCTGACCTTCCGCAGTTTTACGGATCGTTTCCCTGTAAGGGATCTGCGGTTTGACATATTCGGCATCCACGTTGAACTTACGTTTCAGCTTGGCCAGAATCACTTCGAGGTGAAGTTCTCCCATTCCCCAGACCATCATCTGGTGCAGGTCGGAGTCGAAATAGCTGTGAAATGTCTGGTCTTCCTCCTGGAGTTTTTTCAGACCGGTGGAAATCTTATCCTCGTCGCCGCGGGCCTTGGGTTCGATCCCCATGTTCATCACCGGCTCAGGAAATTTTATCTCGGGCAGGATTGCCGAGTTTGTTTTTGAAGACAGGGAATTGCCGGTGTGGGTTTTCTTGAGCTTGGCCACTACTCCGATGTCCCCGGCAGCGAGTTCCTCCACCTCCATGCGCTCCCGACCCTGCATGATACTCAGGTGTCCCAGGCGCTCGACATGACCGCCATTGGCGTTGACCGCCTCTCCGCCGCTTTTCAGGATCCCGGAAAAAACACGAAAATAACTCAATTCACCCACGTGCGGCTCGGTGATTGTTTTGAAAACCAGAGCGACAAGCTTTCCGTCCGAGGCGGGGGCGATCTCGACCTCTTCCTTTTTGCCGGCAAGCTGAGCCTTCAGCGGCGGGAATATAGACGGGTCGGGCATAGTGTTCACGATCCCGTCCAGCAGCTGCTTGATCCCGAAAGTGGAAATCGAACCGCCGCAGAAAACCGGGATGAACTCACGGCTGAGCACTCCCTTGCGCAGTGCTGCGGAGATCTCATCCTCGGTCAATTCCTCATCCGCGAAATATTTCTCCATCAACTCTTCGTCCTGCTCCACCACATCCTCGATAAACCTTCGATAAGCCTCCTCGACTTCGCCGGCCATCTCAGCCGGTACGTCCTCGGTCTTGAAATCGCCTTTGCTGGTTTTCGGCACACCGATACAGGCTTTTTTCCTGGTCAGGTCGATCACCCCTTTGAAATTTTCGCCCTCTCCAACCGGCAGGGTCAGCGGCACGATATGACCTTCAAAGCTGTTTTTCAACTGCTCGAAAACCTTCTTGAAACCGGCGTGCTCCTTGTCCATCATGTTGACAAAAAAAGCCACCGGCATATTCAGCTCGGAGGCCAGGCGCCACATCATCTCGGTACCGATTTCCACCCCGTTCACCGCGTGGACGACAATCAGGGCGCAGTCGGCACCTCGCAGAGCAGCATGGGCATCACCCACGAAATCCAGGTAGCCGGGACAGTCAATAAGGTTCACTTTCACTTTGTTCCATTCAGCGTAGGCCAGGGCCAGGTTGATCGAGATATGACGCTCGGTCTCATCCTGGCTGAAATCGGTCAGGCTGTTGCCCTCATCCACACTTCCAAGACGTTTCGAAGAGCCTGCGGCAAAACAGAGTGCACCGGTGAGCGTGGTTTTGCCGCAGCTACCGTGGCCTACAACGGCAATGTTCCTGATATCCTTGCTGTCATATTTGTTCATCTGTGACTCCAGGGAAAAAGCATCGAATTATTTGTTTTGGCAGAGGCAACTTATATAAACAACCTCAGCCGGAGTGTCAAGGAGGAAGTCTGATAAATCCCCGGCGGATACGGGATTCTGCTGATCGCCCGAGAGAGAGTATCGATAATGCCTTCATTTTTCTGTCTCTCAGCAGTCAACGATCCGGCATCCGGTGATATCAATTCACCGCTCAAATCAACGTTTCCTTCTTTGTTCGAAATACTTGAAAAATGACGACTATGTTACGAACTTTTACAGCGTGTTCTCTTGAAGGCTTGTATCCTTTCTGTCAGCTATTGTCTGATTCAAACCATCAAAGGGCTAACTGCCCTTGATGAATGATTTCCGGCTCCCTCAGTTAAATTTTACCGGGTACGGGATTTCTCTTCATGTCACCTTCGCAGAAAAAGTCACTGGGCAGGAAAATATTACTCCTGCTTGTCTCTACGTTTTTCAGCCTGGCAGTTGTCGAACTGAGCCTGTGGCTTTTCGCACCGGTGCATTTCCACGAATGGCTGCAATGGCAAGCGGACGGCCATATCAAGGGCCGCGGCGTTCCCGGAACAGTTATCACTACTGCCGACTCAGTAAGGGTGAGAATCAACAAACTGGGGTTCCGCGGTCCTGAGAGCGACTGGCACCCTGCTCGCGGAACACTGCGGATCCTAACTTTTGGCGGTTCTTCAACTTTCAATTACTATCTTGCAGAGCAAGACACCTGGCCCGGGGTGCTGCAGGCTGAACTGTCCAAAGCCCTGAACAGACCGGTGGAAGTGATAAACATGTCGCTTCCCGGATTTTCCACCGTGGAGTCATGTATCAATTATATGACAAGCGGCAGGCAGCTTCATCCTCATCTGGCCCTGCTTTATCAAAGCTGGAACGACATCAAGTTTTTCCGTTCGCTGGAGAAAAGCCCCCGTGTCGCGGTCTTTGCCAGAGTAGTACCGAACAGGCCGCTGTGGCAGAAAATCGCCCGCAGGTTTCAGATCTGCCGCCGGCTAAAAATCATTTACCAAAGCTACTGCCGCCGCAAGAAAGAAAACTTTTACACATCTCTGGAGCAGGCCGGAGAAGCGGCAGACAGGATGCCGGACGAATCTGTTTTCGCCTGGGCTGAGAGAAATTTCCGGGATTTCGCGCGCCTTGTTCGGGGAGATGACGTCCTGCCGGTGCTCGTGAGCCAGGCCACACTGGCCGTGCCGGAGAACCTGGACAATGAAAAATGCCGTGTCGCCGTGCTAAACGACCTGGCAGGCATGACCATGCCCGTGCTTGTCAACTGCTTCCTGCGTATGCGAAACACGCTCCGTCTCGTTGCAGAAACCGAAGGTGCAGTTTATATAGACGGCTATTCTGCTGTTGACCCTACACTGGACAACCTGCAAGACCACGTTCATTTCAAGCACGACGGGGCACGGAAACTGGGAAGGAAGATAGCTGAGGATTTGCTGGCTGACCCAGGATTCCTAGAATTGGTCGAGAATATCAGGTAAGTGCTCTGTATAGTCTGCAAACTATCTTTTCGGCCCCCGCAATCACCTCATGAGAGGCCGAGAATCTTATCGTAGATTTCCACTATCTTTTCCGCAGTGCGGTCTGCAGTGAACGTGTCTCTGACTTTTTTGCTGTTGTTCCGGCCCATACGAAGGCGCAGCTCAGGATCATCGAGCAAACGGACCAACGCCCGGGCCAGACTCTCCACGTCCCGGGGAGGGACCAGCAGGCCATTTTCCTCATCCGTCACCAGCTCCGGGACACCGCCCACACGGCTGGCTACCACCGGCAGGCCCGAGGCCATGGCCTCAAGCATCGAGACAGGCAGGCCCTCGGAATACGAGGGCAGGACGAATATGGCGCTGCTTCGGCAGTATCCTGCTACTTCCCCGGGAGTAACTTCACCCCCCAGCTCCACTCCCTGGATTCCCTCTTTGGATATAAAACACCGCACCCTGTCCACCGTACCAGGGACCTGTTCACCTCCCAACAGCAAAACCCGGTTATGATGGCCCAGCTTGCGAATGAGCTTGACTGCCTGAAGAAGCTCGAAAATCCCTTTAGCCGGATTAATGTACCCGAGGAAGAGAATATCCCTGCGCTGCTGCTGTGGCAGCGGCTCCGAATCAAAAAAGATGGGCGACACGCAGTTGGGCACCTGGAAAACCTGCGACTTGCAGGTCTGCCGGAAAAACTGCCTGGTCTCCCTGGAAACGGCTATTATGGCAGTGGCGCGGTTGAGCAGGAAACGCACGAGGAACCTACAGCGGGATTGTTCATAGAAACCGGGGAAGCGTCCGGTATGGATGTGCATCACGGTGCGGGCGGCGAAAAACCGGCAGCAGAGCATGAAGGCGGATTTTTCGTAAAAGGACAGCCTGTCAGAACAATGAATGTGTACCAGGCGGTAGCGAAAAGTGAGCAGTTTCGCCAACAGGCCCGCCAGGGAGCGCAATGTCAGGAGAATCCGGCACTTTTCCGCCCTGAGGTTATCAGGGATATCATTGTCCAGGAAATCCACCCCGTAATCCGGCAAGACCGGCGACTGTCTCAAAGCGTAGAGAAAACTCCTGATCCCGCCGGTAAAAGGCGGCGGAGGCATGGGCCCGGCCATCAGGATTTTCGCCCTTTTTTTCTGCATTGGACTCGCGCTTCTGTTGACGGTTGATATGAATCACTGCCGCAGCATCGACCTCCGCCTCGGGGAAAAAGATGCAGATAGCGGCTGGGGAGAGCCTCAGGCGGCGGACATACCGTTTATTTGAGCTGTTCCAGGATGTAGTGCACCCAGCCTTCCCGCACCCCGCCGGCAGGCACGACCTGCAGGTTGGATTCTTCCGCCAGACCCCGGGCGTAAAGGTTGTGCGCATCCGTGGAGCAGGTCTGGTTCTCTACGCAGAAAAACGCATTCTGCGGCTGGATGTAGACCACCATGTGGGTGAACTCTCCTGATGCGGCCAGTTGGAGCCTGATACCCTCCTGGCGGTACTCGATCCAGGCTGGGTTCTCGGGCCGCATGCCGAAATAAACGTCATCCAGCACCAGGTTCGGAACAGGTGTGGGCTGACGGATATCAAAGGCGGCGCCGTCGAGTTTTTCCAGCTTGCCGGTGGGCATCAGGTTCACCGCTTCCATGTGCCACTGGGCGGGAACACAGAGAATGGCGCTTTCGCGTGCGCCCAGGAAATTGAAATAGGGATGCACGGCGATACCGTAAGGCAACTGGCGGCTGTCGCGGTTTTCCACTTTATAGCTGATCTTGAGCCCTTTTTGATCCAGCTCGTAGGTCAGGCTCAGCCGGTGGTCGAAACCGAATTTCCCGTATTGTTCGGTGCCCGGGGCGAAATCGATCCAGCAGGTAACCGAGGCGGAGCTCTCCGAGGCCTGGGGTTCGCTGTACTCCCAGGCTGCGTCCCGGACCAGGCCGTGAAGGAACCGGTCGCCGTCGTTGGTGCCGAAATCGAATGTCCTGCCCTCGAAAGTGAACTTGCCCCCTGCAATCCGGTTCGGTGTGGGATAAAGCACCGGTGTCCCGGAGGAGCGACCCGTGAATTCAGCGAGGTTACCGGTTTCCGGGCAGTACAGGAGCTCTTTCCCCTGATAAACCAGACTGAACAGATTCGCCCCGGCATGCGGCGCTATTTTAGCTGTCATTGGATCGGCTCCGCCCCGCTCGAGTACGACTACAGGCTGTGAGCTGATTGACTTATCGTGTTCCACTCCGAACCAGGGCTCGGGCTTCTGCATCGGAGCCTCCTCCTTTTTACCGCAACCGGTGAGAAAAGTGGCAAAAAACAAGACTGTGCACAGGGTGAAAAAACAGACCCATCCAGCTCGGGTCAGCCGGCAAACAGACACTGACAAGGGTGAGAATTGCATGATCGGCTCCTGAAAAAAATTCAACAATTTTTATAAAAACCTGTCCTCAGCAAAAGATACAATCAATGGCTGAGCGCCGACTGCGAGCCAATCGAATGGCCTGGAAAAGCCGGTCAGGCACTCATTTTTTCTTCCGCGCGGCGGCACGTTTCGGCTCTTTTCCGCCCGGACGAGGGGTGCGTATGTGCAGTTTGTTCTGACGATTTGCGATCTTGCCGGTTTTCTTGGACATTCTTTCAGCAGGAGTTTGATTGTCGTTTTTTCCACCGGATCAAACCAGCAGTTTCGGTAAGTTATGCTTTCTCTTGCCCGATAGTCCGGTACGCGATTACTTTGTTAACAAAGAACCATGCATCTTGTCAAGGTTAATCGAAACCATGGCCCTGGTAAAAAGCATATCTCTGGGATTTATCTCTGTGGCGGCCGTGCTGCTTGTGATGGCAGTTCTTGTACGGCTGCTCGAAGACTGGATTACGTTTCACCCGTGGCGCGAGCTGGAATTCGGGCCTGAGAATTTCGGCCTGCTTGCCGAGGAACTGCGCATTCGTTCCGGGCAGGCCGATACGATTCACGGCTGGTATTTCAGGCCGGGCAGGGTTGATGCGCCGGTAATAGTATTTTTCCACGGCAACGCAGGCAACATCTCTCACCGGCTCGAACTGGTCGCTCCGTTTGTCAGGCGCGGGCTCGGCGTTCTTCTTTTCGACTACCGGGGTTTCGGCCGCTCCACAGGCAAGCCGGGCGAAAAAGCCTTTCAACAGGACGCCCTGGCTGTCTGGGACTATCTGACAGGAGTGAAAGGCATTGCCGCCGGGCGGCTGGTTTCATTCGGGCGCTCGCTCGGGGGCGCGCCGGCCGCTTACCTGGCTGCCGAAAGGCAGGTGGGCAGGCTCGTGCTGGAGGGTTCTTTTACCAGCGGCCGCGACATGGCACGACAGATATTCGGTTTTCTGCCGGTGTACCTGGTAATGAAAAACAACTGGGAGGTGAGCCGGATCCTGAAACGGGTGCATGTCCCGGTGATGATCATTCACGGCAGGCTGGACGGGGTGGTGCCTTTCAGTCTCGGGGAAAAACTGGCCCGGGAAGGCTCAGCCGGCCAGGTAGTTTTCTGGGCAGTGGAGGGCGGGGGCCATCTCGACCTGTACGCAGTGGCAGGGGAATCCTACTACGAGCGTATTGAAAAATTTCTCGGCAGCAGGTGAAGAAGAGAAAGATTACAATTTTTTCAGCTTGGGGAGCAGGTTTTTCAGCCAGTGCACCTCGGCCCCAAGCTTGTAAAGCCTGTATTCACGGATAAAAAAGGCCCAAGAGGGTTCATCCTTCGGGGGCTGCTCGGCCAGAGCGTTCTCGTATCGCTTACTGAGTGTTTTGTAACGCCCGGCCAGGATATCCTGGACATCCCCGGCTGGAAGGTTATCCATAAAATGCAGTCCGACCTCGACCGCGTGCAGCGGCGAATCAGGCTCCATAAGACTTCGCCGGATAAGTTTCACCAGCTCACTGCGGCCTTTGGTGGTAATCCTGTAAATCGAGCGCTCAGGGCTGCCTTTTCCCGGTTCATCCCGTATATGATCCACAAAACCGTTGACCGTCAGTGTTTTCAAGCCGTAATATATGGAGCCGAAATTAATGTCTGCAGCCTCGCCCAAGGCGTTACGGATGCGTTTTTTTATCTCGTATCCGTGTTTCTGACCTTCTGCGAGCATCCCCAAGATAATCGACCTGGTTATGTCGCCTGAACCTTTAAATTTGGGCATTTGGATACGGGCTCCTCAAATTAGTTTATAAAACGTATAACTCTATGTGCCTCTTTTATCATAGTTAAGATAACGGAAAAAATCAACCGCTTATTCCAGACAGGGCTGGATAATAGTCCGCGGGAGGATTATTATTTAAGTTGTAGTGGGCCGTTTTCTTTCTTTTCCGGCATTTGCCGTAACATATAATCTGCGAGTTTTCTGCGAGTAACTCTAATGCAGCACAGTATGAATGACATGGATAACAAGGCTGGATTCAGCCTTCTGACTTTCTTTTTTCTGCTGGTCCTGATCCTGAATGCAGTTATAATCGCCGACCTGTTCCTTTCGATCCTGCGCTCGCCCCTGACCCTGGTGCTTTTCAGGGTGGTGCTCATGTTCACCGTGCTGACTTTTCTGCTGGCCAACAGCGCGCGCCACCGCGAGATAAGGGGCAGGGGCTGGTATTTCATCCTGACCGGTTTCAGCCTGATACTTTTGGAATCGCTCACCGACCTGTTTTCGACCTTTCCCATGACTAGCGGCATTTTCATGAATACAGCCCCCTCCACGCTCCGTCTTTTCCAGGACATTATCTGCCGTCTTTTCGGGTTTTTCTGCCTGGCCTACGGTTTCTTCCTCTGGATTCCATCGATCATCGAAGCCCGCCGCAGGGCGGAGCATACTGCGGGCCTGCTCGAACAGAAAGTGGCCGAGCGCACGCGGAGTCTGGCCGAATCCAACCAGGAGCTCCGCCGCAGCAAGATAAAGCTCGAGCAGGCCGCACGGCTCAAAAACGAGTTCCTTGCCTCATTCTCCCACGAACTGAAAACCCCCCTGAACTCGATCCTGGGTTTCTGCAGGCTCCTGCGCGAGAAGCGCCAGGGTGCGCTGAATGACAAGCAGCTTAAAAGCATAGATATTATCCACAGCAACAGCAAGTACCTGCTGGAAAGAATCAGCATGATACTTGATTTCGCCAAGCTCGAGTTCGAGAAGGTGACCCCGGAGCTCAAGCCGGTCAAGGTGGCCGACCTGCTCAAGGAATCGGCCTCGGTTTTCGAGCCGTTTCTCAAAGGGACGGATGTCGGCCTGGTGGTGGAAACCGACAGGGAGCTGGCCGAGGTCAACACGGACACCAAGATAATCGGCCAGCTTCTGATAGCCACTCTGGACAACGCTGTTAAATTCACCGAGAAAGGCACGGTAAAGCTGAGCGCCGGCCTGGACAGGGCGGGGCGGAACTGGTGGATCAGGGTGAGCGACACGGGCGAGGGGATTGCCTCCGATGAGCTCCCGCACATTTTCGACGCTTTCCGCCAGGGCGACGGCTCACTGAGCAGAAGTCACGGAGGCACCGGGCTCGGCCTGACAATCGCCCAGAGGCTGTGTCGGCTGCTGGAAGGCGATATTGAAGTAGACAGCGCAGTGGGCAGCGGCTCGACTTTCACGTTCAGATTCCCGTTTAATCTCAAGGGCTCGCCCTCTCTGCCGACCGGCAGAGAGGGCGACAGCCCCGGTGAAAATGAAAAATCAAAAGTCTAAGGAGGAATTGATGAAATTCTTTTCCCTGCCCGAATCCAGGCGCACGATCACTCTCATGCTTTGCACGGGCGTGCTGGCGTTGACCTTTGCCCGGCAGGCGAGCTGTGCAATCCCGCCCGAGGATGCCTACTGGCAGCTTCTGAAAAGCCGCTATGACACTTCAAGCGAAAATTACGCAACAGCGCTTACCGAGGAATTCGAAGTCTTTCGCAGCCTTTATCCGCATTCGGCCAGAAGCGACAGCCTGGAATACATGGCCGCCACGGTCTACGAACACCGCAAAGACGAGGCCGCTTCAATCGCAAGCTTCCTCAAGCTGGCTTTCGTTTACCCCTCCAGCCCGCTGATCCCGCAGGCCAGGGAGAATCTCAAGCGGCTCGCCGAAAGCAAGAAGCGCGGCATCACGGCCATTTTCGGCGATGACAACCTCTCTCTTCTCAAGCGCCACGTGCTGAAAATGCTGGACGAGGGGCAGACTTTCCCCGGCGAGGAACGCGGCTACCTGGACTGGCTTCAACTGCTGGCCGACGCCGGAATCGACGGGCTCAGCCGCTACCTGATCAACGAGTGCCGGCACTACCTCTACCGCTTGAACTATGAGCTTCAGCCCGACCGCGTCTGCCTGATCATGGGCAACATGTACAGGCTGGAGAAAAAGTGGCGCAACGCGCTGATCGCCTACCGCACCGCCGAGGCGATCAAGCCTTACGGAGACGGTGTGGGCCAGGCGCTGACAGCCGCGGCAGAGGTCTATTTACGCGAACTGAAAAACTATGAAATGGCCAGGCGGGTCTACCTCGAGGTGCTGGACAAGTTCCCGGCCGAGCTGGTGGCGGGCCGCGCCTCGGTGCTGATCTCCGAGGTGGACGAGGCAGAGGAGAACTATGCCCAGGCGGTGGTCCAGCTCGAGGACACGGCAAAAAGGTTTCCCTTCGCTGAAATCCGGATGGAATGCTACGGGAGAACCGGCAGGATATACCTTGACCGGCTGGACAACGTGCAGAAAGCCCTGGAATCTTACGAGCGCCTGGTAAGCGAGTTCCCGGGCGAAACCAGGGCTGCGGAGGCGCTGGTTAAAATCGGGGGAATCCACGAGCAGAAGACAAAGAATTACACCGAAGCGGTCTCTGCTTACCGGCGGATCGCCGAGCTTAGCCCGGACAGCCCCCTGGCCCCGCGCTACCTTGACCGGGCCGCCGGGCTGGCCGAGGACAAAGTGAAGGATGAAGAGCTGGCGAGGTCTGTTTACAGGCAGCTCGCTGAAAAATACCCCCAGACCGAATTCGGCAAAAAAGCGTCAAAAAAAATACGCTGAATAAGGCGTGAAAATTTTTTGAATAAGCGCTCCAGGCGGGCGTCTAATAAGTCAATAGGTGGAGAGTGCCCGAAACCAAGGTGCAACAGCCGGAAGATGACAAACAGCTGGTCTTGCAGGCGGTGGCCGGAAGCCAGAGCGCTTTCCGCAAGCTCTACGACCATTACCAGAAAAAAATCAGCCGTCTCGTCGGCTCGATGGTCGGCTCGCCGGAAGATGCCAACGATATCGTGCAGGAAGTTTTTATCAGGGCTTTCCGTTCCCTGGACAGTTTCAAGGGAGCGAGCTCTTTTTACACCTGGCTTTACCGGATAGCGCTGAACGCCACCACGGATTTCAGGCGCAAGCAGGCCAGGCGTTTCCAGAGCGCGCCCGAGAAGCCCCTGAGTGAAATCGAACAGGGAGCCAGGCAGCTGGCCGCTCCGGTTGAGCAAAGCCCGGAGGGAGAGCTTTACCGCAAGGAGCTGGCGCAGCTGGTGCGCAGGGCGCTCGACACACTGGGCAGGGAACACAGGGAGGTGATGGTGCTGCGCGAGATCAGCGGCCTGAGCTACGCCGAGATCGCCGAGATCACCGGCGTCACTATCGGCACGGTGATGAGCCGGCTGCACTATGCGCGCAAGAAAGTCGCCGAGACTCTTCAACGCTGGAATGTGGTGGACTAAAGGGAGACGAACATGGCAGAGGACAAGTTCGAGCTTACCGAGGAAATCATTCAGAGGTACTATGACGGTGAAGTTGACAGCCGGCAGCGCTCGCGGATCGAGCAGGCGCTGGCCGCAGATAGCGCCTCTGAAGAGAAACTGGCGCGCTACGGGCGCGTGAGCGAGCTGATGCAGCTCGTCGGGGAGACGGGCGAGGCGGACGAGCTAACCGCGCAACGCAACTGGAAAAAGGTCTCGCGCAGCCTGGAAGAAACCCGCCCGCTGCTTCGCCGGCCCCGGTTCTGGGTCAGCGTGGCTGCTGCGGCTGCGTTCTGGCTGCTTTTCTACAGCCCGTTCGGAAAAATCCAGAGCAACGAGCTGGTAATCGAATCCATCGACTGCACCTATGCCAGTTTCATGCTGATTCAGCCCGAGGCGGAAACCGGGCGCACGATTATCTGGCTCAGCGACCCGGGCGGCAGCCAACAATAAACAACATCCAAAAGAGCGACAGGCAGAAATGAAGCAGAACAATCCCCCCCTCCCGAGAGCCTGCATCTCGAGCTTTTTTCCCACTTTACTCTTCATGCTCTTTCTCTGTCCCTATTCCGCTCACAGCCAGCAATGGCAGGGCCAGTGCGAGATCACCATTCGCGAGATCGTGGCGGACAACTCGGAGACCGGCGTGGCCGCCGAGCTCGAGGACCTGGAAAAGGACCTGAAAAAGCTTACCTACTCGGCCTACCGGCTGGAGCACACTTACAGCCGCACAGTGCGCCAGGGAGAAACCAGGCAGTTCGACCTGATGGGCGACAACCACGTATCTGTCACCCTGGACGGGTACGAGGAGGGCAAGATCAAGCTGAAAGTGAAAATCTCCACCGGCGAGTCAGGCAAGCGCGCATTTGAGTCCACCATGCGGATCGTAGCGGGCGGCACGTTCCTGATTGCCGGGCCGACCTACATGGAGGGCGTGCTGATTTTGGCTTTTACCGCCAAGCTGTAAAGACATTCCGGTTCATATCTCAAATTTCACAACTGGAAAGCAGTCACAACAAAATCACTTTTATTTTTCTTAAAATGAAGCCTGGAAAATGAGTAAAACATATGCAAAAGTATTTGCAACTTGGCTACTCTGCTTTTCGCTAATCTTTATTACGACAGGAATATCTCATGCCCGGCTTTCTTCTTCCCCTGCGGGAAAAAGCGTCGGTTTTTCTTTTCAAGCTGATAACTCGATCTACTTTGCCAGAGAATATGGTGCGGAATTAAAAAAAATATTCTCTGGAGGAAATAATTTAACAATCCGTTCTCACAAGATTGCTGCAAGTGGTCTTCATATTGCCATTGAGGCAAGAAACTCGGACAGGAAACTCGTTTATGATCGCGCAGATGAAGTACGTTTCGGAGAGGATTTGTTAATTATAAATATCGATGGGGAACTTCTCCATAAATTCGAAACCGATAAATTGGTAGATTATTCCTGGGCTCCGGAAGGAGACCGTTTTATTTATGTTACAGGAGTCCATAAAAGAGCCGATGACCAAAGCGATTTTACATCGGGCGAAGTTTTAAATATCTTTGACCTTAAAAAAGGAGAACAACAAACAGTTGTGGCAGATTCAAATGAGGTTTTCGTAAACGTTTCCTGGACGCTATTTGACGGTAACATTTATTTATGGAAAAGAGTATTTAAGAAATACAGAGCATACGATGGTGTATTTAAATATGATTTTAATTCTGACAAGCTAAATCCAACGACTTTCAAATCGGTCGATTTATCTCCTGACGGGAAATATTACTTTATTGATAGTTATCCTGGGAGTATTGGAGCAGAATTATATCTTGCAAGTTCTGGAAAGAAGGTAGAGCTGATTACGCCTGAAAAAATGAAACAAAGTTGGATAGACTACCCGGATATGATGTTTGATTCGTCATTAAAACTTCTTGATTGGATAATAGTCGGGAACAAGTCTTTTGCAATTATTTGCAATCAAGGTATAGATGGTGCCCTAAATAGGCTTAAAATTTCTGGATTCTGGAAATTGGATTGTGATACCGGGCGTTCTATAGAGTTGCCGGCTCCAAACGGCATTTCACCTACTCATCAACTTCCGGCAGGTTTAAAAGATGGTAAGCTTGTCTGGGCTGCTCCAGATGCCAAAGGAGTATATAGAACTGCTATAATCGATCAATAACCTATCGTCTAATAATTTGAAATCTGCTAGGTTTTTTGAAAAATCAGGTTCAAACAACTTGCTTCGCTTCTTAAAAAGAAATTAATGTATAATTCTTCTATTTTCCCTATTCATTTTCAAGTCTGGATGAATAGGTTTTTTTCTATAAAATTAATTGCCCCTTCTATACGGTGATTTTAAATTATACATACGTTATTTGTTATTTGATTTTATAAAAATTTGAATCAATCTTTTCAATGGTCAGAGGGCAATCGAATCAATGCCTAGACAGAAAAAGAAGAGGACGATTTATCTCTGCGGGCCGATCATGGACTGCGAGCATGAGGAGAGCACCACCTGGCGCGAGCGGGCCAAAGAGCTTTTCCCGGAGCGGTTCACCCTGCTCGATCCGATGCGGCGCAATTTCAAGGACCGCGAGGTGGACTCGGCCAACGAGATAGTCAGTTTCGACCTGCAGGACATCGCAGACTGCGACATCGTGCTGGCCAACTACAGCAAACCCTCGATCGGCACTGCCATGGAGGTGTTCCACGCCTCCTACAACCTGGGCAAGTTCGTGATCGCGTTCAGCCCCCTGCCGTATAAGGAATGCAACCCCTGGATGGTGCGTTTCTGCACCAAGATCCTCAAAGACCTCGAGGCGGCGGTGGTATATATCGACGAGCATTTTTAGGGATCGATCACATTGCAGGAGCTTCAAATTATGCACAGGGCACGGAGCAGCGTGCCTTTTCGTTTTTATGAAGAAAAAATCTATCCGGGCGGATCAATGCCACCTGATATCGCACCGGTATTTCAGGTTCGGTTTTCCGGTGGCAACAGTTTGCAATATACTGTAAAAAATTGTAACCATATTCTCCGTAGCGGTGTATATTTATCAGTCATTCGTTTCTTGCGACCGAAGATCAGAGAGTTAGAAAATTCAGATGAGACGAGGTAAAAAAAATTGTCTAAGTGCACGCGTTTAATTTTAGCTGTTCTGGCAGTAGCGGGTTTGGCCCTTTCCGGTGCAGGCTGCTCCTCTGATGCGGAGGGCACGAACGGGAACCAGCGCCGCGCATCCACGGCCAACCAGTGGGAAAGAAACGGCCTGGGCAACCGCGGCATGCGGGAGGCGATCCCGGTGGAGGCCGGCACTCCGTGGCGGGCCGACCTGGCGAGCTATGTTTTCGGCAACGCCAATATCGAGGCATTGCGCGAGGTGGAGATAGTGGCCCGGGCAAACGGCATGCTGCA
>Ga0272442_10000887_pt1 | contig 46816 bp, 34 predicted proteins | sample SSMForm2O_FD_200262 | JGI IMG/M metagenome (GOLD analysis project Ga0272442, IMG submission 200262) | Marine sediment archaeal communities from Little Sippewissett salt marsh, Falmouth, MA, United States - SSM-Form-2O | ecosystem: Environmental > Aquatic > Marine > Wetlands > Sediment ...
ACCTCACAGACTTCGCAAGGAGAAAAGCATGGCGTACAAGATCACCGATGACTGCACCAAGTGCGGGTCGTGCAAGGATGTCTGCCCGGCCGAGGCGATCTCCGAGGGCGATCCGAAGTTCGTCATCGACCCCGATCTGTGCATTGACTGCGGCGCATGCGTGGACACGTGCCCGGCCGGCGCGATCGTCGAGGCCGAATAGCGCCGCAAGCCGTCGCAGGAAACCGGACGATAGAGGGCAGGTCGGGCGCTGCCGGCCTGCCCTTTTGCGCGCGCCGAGCGAAGCCCGGCGAAATGCGTGAACTTCCGGTCCGTTCGAGCGTTTAAGATGGAGCGGGAGGGACCGCGCGGAGAGCTTTGACCAAGAGCATTCGACATCTCGCGGCCGCTGTGACGCTGGCGCTGAGCCTCGCGGTCGGGCCGGCCGGCGGGCTGCGCTGCTTCGCGCAGGAGACGCGACCGGCCGAGGGCGCGGCCCGGACACGCCCTGCGGAGCGTCCCCGCCCGGCGACTCGCCCGGTGCCAGAGGCGGACACGCGCCCGACGACGCGCCCGGCCGGCTTGGAGGATGCGCGCGAGCTGTTCATGCGTGGCAAGTACGCCGCGGCCGCGAGGGGGTATGAGAAACTCGCATCGCAGGAGGCGCTGCAGGTCGCCGCGTCGGTGGGTCTCGCCGAGACGCTGGCGATGCAGGGCAAGTACGGCGAGGCGATGGGGGCGCTCGACGCCGTCGGCGAGGAGGCGGAAACAAGCGCCGAGTGGCACCTCGTCCGCTCGCAGGTCCTGCGGGCGGTCGGGCGATACGAAGACGCCCTGGCGGCGGCCGTCGCGGCGAATCGCCTGCGGCCGGATTGGGCGCCGACGATCCTGGCGTGCGGGACTGCCCTGGAAACGCTCGGCCGCAAGAAGGACGCCATCGCCGCATACGAGTCGATGGAGCGGGTGGTTTCCGGCGACGCGTATCGCAAGGACGCGCGTTCGCTGACGGCGTTGGGGCAGGTCCTCGACCGCTACGCCGTGCTGACCGGGCGGCGGGCGAGCGAGCAGGCGGCCAACATTCTGCACAACTACTTCCAGCTCGCGTACCAGGAGGTGGATCGCGACTACTGGCCGGCGAACGTGGCCGCCGGGGTGTTCCTGTTGTCGAAGCACAAGCCCAAGGCGGCGATGGAGGAGTTCAAGCTGGCGGCGAAGGCCAACCCGCGCGTGCCCGATGTCCACGTCGGCGTGGGGGTGATCCAGTTGGGCGAGTGGAACTTCGAGACGTGCCTGCGAGCGGCCGACATGGCCCTCAAGTTCAACCCGAAGCACGCCGACGCGCTGCTGCTCAAGGCGTACTGCCTCATGCAATGGCGCAAGTACGAGCAGGTCCCGGCTGTCCTTGAGCGGATCCTTAAGACGAATCCGAATCACCTCGACGCGCTGAGTCTGGCGGCCGCGAGGCACATCCGCCTCGCCGAACCGGACAAGGCCGAGCCGTACATCGAGCGCGTCAGGCAGGTGGACCCGACGTATGCCGGCCTGCCCGAGGCCGTCGCCGAATGGCTGGCGGCCGCGAGGCAGTTTGACGAGGCCGAGCGGTACTACAAGCGGGCCATCGAGCTTGCGCCCGAGGCGGCCGGCCCGGTCGCTGGCCTGGGGCTGCTGCACATGCAGACGGGCGACGAGGACCAGGCCCGTGAGGTGCTCGCCAAGGCGCGGCGGATCGACGATTTCCGGGAGGATGTGTTCAACTACCTGCGGCTGCTCGAGCGGCTGGAGGAGTTCGCCGTCCGGGAGACGGAGCACTTCATCATCCGCGTCCATCCGGAGCACGACGCCGTGCTGCTCAACCAGGTGGCGCGGTACGCGGAAGAGATGTACGTGGAGGTCTGTGGCGACTTCGACCACGAGCCGGACGAGAGGACGATCATCGAGGTCTTCCCGACGCATTCGCAGTTCTCGGTGCGGATCTCGGGCAAGGGGTGGATCGGCACGGTCGGCGCCTCGACGGGGCGGGTGATCGTGATGGTCGCGCCCCACCGCGAGCGCAGTCAGTTCGGCACGTACAACTGGGCGACGGTCATCCGCCACGAGTTCGCCCACACGGTGACGCTGTCGGCCACGCGCAACCGCATCCCGCACTGGTTCACCGAGGCGTGCGCCGTGTGGGAGCAACCCGACCGCCGAAACTACGAGGCCGTGCAGGTGCTCGTCGCCGCCACGCAGCACGGCAAGCTGTTCCCCGTCCGCCGGCTCGACTGGGGCTTCATCCGCCCGAAGCGCCGGGCGGACCGGTCGCTCGCCTACGCGCAGGCGGAGTGGATTCTCGAATACCTCATCGCCAGGGGGCCCAAGGGCTACGCCACCGTCGGCGAGATGCTCCGCGGCTTCCGCGACGGGCTTACGCAGGACGAAGTGTTCAAGAAGGTCCTCGGCATGACCGAGGCCGAGTTCGACAAGGGGTTCCGCGCCTGGGCCAGAGAGCAGATCGCGGCCTGGGGCTACCCCGACGAGCCGCCACCGGACCTGCGCAAGGCGAGGGCGGCGGCGAAGAAGCATCCGGAAGACGCCGAAGTGCAGGCCAGGCTCGCGGCCGCGTACTACTACCGCGGCGGGCTCGGCCCCGCCGAGGAGGCGGCGCGGGCTACCCTCGAACTCGACGAGACGAACACGATGGCGCTGGCGGTGCTCGCCCGCGTGCTGACGAAACAGGATAAACACGACGAGGCGATTCGCCGCGCGAAGCGACTGGAGGAGCTTGACCACACGTCGCGGACGGCGCCGGAGGTGCTCTCGCGCTGCTACCTCGCGACGCAGCGTTACGCCGAGGCCATCGACGCGCTGGAGACGCTCAAGGCCCGCAAGCCGTTCGACCCGTACCCGTACGAGCAGCTCGCCAAGCTCTACACGCAACTTGGGCAGCCGAAGCTCGCGGCGCCCAACCTGATCGAACTGCACCGCCGCACGATGACCGACCCCCAATATGCCCGCCAGGCGGCCGAGATCCACCGCGACCAGTTGAACCTGCCGGAGCGGTCGCTGGAGTATTGGCGGCAGGTGGCGTACGTGAATCCGTACGAGGCGAGCGCCTACCGGGCGGCGACGGGCGTGTGCATCAACCTGGGGCGGTTCGAGCAGGCCGTCGAGGCGGCCGAGAACATGACGCTCGTTCAGGGCGACTCGCCGGAATCGTGGTCGTATCTGGCGGTGGCGAAGTACCACTGGGGACGTTCGTCGGAGGACCGCGCACTGTTGTTGGAGGCCCGGGAGGCGGCCGACAAGGCGCTGGAGATCCAGCGCGACTTCTCGACGGCGCTCCGCGTCAAGCGGCAGATCGACCGGGCGCTGGGCGAGGACGGCGAGTGACGGTCAGGTGATTCGCGTGAGGAGCGGCACATGACGATTCGGGAATTCCAGGACTTCATCCGTCGCCAGTACTATGCCCGAGACAGCGAGCGCGGCACGCCGGGCACGTTCCTGTGGTTCGCGGAGGAGGTGGGCGAGCTGGCCTCGGCGCTGGCCGGCGACGACGCGGCGAACAAGGCCGAAGAATTCGCCGACGTCTTCGCGTGGTTGTGCACGCTGGCGAACATTAACGATGTCGATCTCGAGGCGGCGATTGAGAAGTACACGGTGAGGGGAGTCAACGGCTTCAAGTGACGAATGAGGAAGCCCGAATGAGGAATCAATGACGAATCGCCAAGCCGCCTTCGGCGCCCATTTGCCATTCGGACTTCTTCATTGATTCGGCATTCGCCATTCACGTTAGACAGCCGCAACGGTTCCGAGGATACTTTCACGCATGGGAATCCTTCTCGACGGCCTCTATGCGCTCGGCTTGGTCGGCACGAGCCCCGTGTGGCTCTACCGCATGGTGCGCCACGGGCGCTATCGCGAGGACCTCGGCCAGCGGTTCGGGGCCGTGCCGGTGCGGTACGGGCTCCAGCCGACGATCTGGGTCCACGCCGTCAGCCTCGGCGAGGTCAACGCCGCCCGCACGCTCGTCCGCGAGCTGCACGGGCAGTTGCCCGACTTCCGGGTGGTGATCTCGACGACGACCGACACCGGCATGGCGGCCGCCCGGCGGCTCTACTCGCCCGACCACATGGTCTTCCGCTTCCCGCTCGATTTCACCTTCGCCGTCCGCCGGGCGATCAGCCGCATCCGCCCCGCGATCGTCGTCCTGATGGAAGGCGAAATCTGGCCGAACTTCCTCGCCGCGTGCAACCGCCGCGACGTGCCCGTCGTCGTCGTCAACGGGCGGATGAGCGCCGATAGGGGCTACCCCGGCTACAAGCGGCTGGGGCCTGTCGCCGGGCGGCTGTTCAACCGCCTGACCGCGATCGGCGTTCAGGACGAGTCGTATGCCGAGCGGTTCCGCTCGCTGGGCACCCGGCCGGAGAAACTGCACGTGACGGGGATGATGAAGTTCGACACGGCCGAGATCGCCGACCGGCTGGACGGTCAGGACGAGCTGGCGGCCGCGATGGGCGTCTCAGAGGAAGATCGACTCATTGTCGCCGGCGGGACGGGGCCGGGCGAGGAGGCGATGCTGCTCGATGTGTACGGACAGCTGCGGCAGAAGCACGGGGCCGCGCGGCTGGCGATCGTGCCGCGTAAGCCGGAGCGGTTCGAGGAGGCGGCGAAGCTCACCTCCGCCCGGGGCTTCAAGGTTGTTCGCCGGAGCGAATGTTCGGACGATGATGCACGCCTTGCGAGCAAGGCGGGGCACCCAGCAAGTGCTGGTCCGCGAGCGGCGACCGCGAGCCTGCCCCTGAGGGGGGAGCGGGATGCCGTTCTCCTCGGCGACACGATGGGCGAGCTGCGCAAGTTCTACGCACTGGCCGCGTGCATCTTCGTCGGGCGGTCGCTCGTGCCCATGGGCGGCTCGGACATGATCGAGGCGGCCGCCCTCGGCAAACCCGCCTGCTTTGGCCCGCACACGTTCAACTTCCCGCAGGCGGATGCGCTCGCCGAGCACGGCTGCGAGCGTGTGGCCGACCCGGCCGGCCTGGAGCGGCAGCTTGACGCGTGGCTTTCCGACCCGTCCGCAGCCCGCGAGGCCGGGCGGCGGGCCCAGCAATACGTCCGAAGCCAACAGGGCGCCTCCCGCCGCAACGTCGAGATGATCTGTCGCGTGCTGGGGCGAGTGCCGGCCGCGTCGTCGGGCGGCATCGCTACCGACCAGGTGCCGAAGACGGGAAGCATTTGACAGGATTACAGGATTCACGGGATGATTCGGGGCGACCGGGGGCGGAGATACAGGAAGTGCCGGATAGAGCTGTCAGACAGGAGATCCTCAGCGCGGCCCGTCGCGTCGTGGTGAAGGTCGGCACGAACGGCCTGTGCGACGACGCGGGCCGGCCGGACGACGGGCAGATTGCCGATATCGCCCGGCAGCTTGTCGCCCTGCGCGAGCGCGGCGTATCCGTCACGCTCGTCGCCAGCGGCGCCATCGGCGCGGGGATCGGCGAACTGGCGCTGCCGGAGCGCCCCAGGACGATGCCGCAGCTTCAGGCGACGGCCGCCGTGGGGCAGGGGCAGCTCATGCGGGCCTTCCACGACGCCTTCGCCGCCCACGGCGTCCGCGTGGGCCAGGTGCTGCTCACGCGCGACGATTTCGAGGACCGCACGCGGTACCTGAACATCCGCAACACGCTGCGGGCGCTCGAGGAATACGGCGCCGTCGCCATCGTCAACGAGAACGACACCATCGCCGTCGATGAGATTCGCTTCGGGGAGAACGACGTGCTCGCGGCCCTCGTCGCGAGCGTCACCGGCGCTGACGCCCTGATCCTGCTGAGTACCGTCGAGGGCGTTCTGAAGAACGGGGAGGCGCTGGACGTGATCGAGCAGGTCGACGAAGCGGCCTGGGCGCTTGACAGCGGCGCGCGCAGCCGGTTCGGCTCCGGCGGCATGGCCAGCAAGCTCGAGGCCGCCCGCATCGTCACCCGCGCCGGCGAGGTCGCCGTCATCGCCGGCGCCCGCACGCCGGACGTGCTGCTGAGGCTGCTGGCCGGCGAGCGCGTGGGCACCGTGTTCCTGCCCGCGAAGCGGCGCCTCTCCAGCCGCCGGCGATGGATCGGCCACGCCGCGCGCCCGGCCGGCAAGCTGTTCGTCGATGAAGGCGCGGCGAAGGCCGTGCTCGAACGCGGCAAGAGCCTGTTGCCCAGCGGCGTCACGGCTGTCGCGGGACGGTTTGCCAAGGGCGCGACGGTTTCGGTCGTTGCCCCGGACGGTAAGGAGATCGCACGGGGGTTGTCGAACTACTCGGCCGAGCAGGTGGAGCGAATCAAGGGATTGCGCAGTTCGCAGATCGCCAAGGCCCTTGGTGACAAGCCGTACGACGAGGTCATCCACAGGGATTACATGACGCTCGCGTGACTGTCGATTTACGAATGACGATTGGCTAGACGGATTGTTGCGGTTGGCCGCCCACTGGGCGGCAAAAGGCCGCCTATGTAGGGAAGGAGATGCAGATGCGATGGCGCGCACAGCCTATCCCAGACCCGGAATATGTCGCCCTTGTTCGCCAGGGGCGTGATAGGCTGACCCGTCGGAGGCATTTGGGGTGGCGGCTGGTAAGCCTGGGATTTGGGGTATTGCTGCTCGCCGGTTTCGTTGGCGGCGTGTGGGTTGCCAGGCCACTCGTGCGCTGGCTGTCTTCGGCTTCCGGTTCGTGGTTCCGACCATCTATTCGTGAAACAGCTTTATATGGCGCCATGCTGGGGGTGTTGTTGGCCGGGGGAGTAGCTTCCATTGCGCGGGCTGTCTTCCCGCCCCGACGCCCCCGGGCCATGGACCTCATGGTGAAGTACCACGACCTGCTCGTGCAGAACGGGGTCTTGGTGGGTGGTTAGAACCGCCGGTTCCCCGCAATCGGGCCTCTGCGCGTTGGCGCGATAGCGCACAACCTACTCCCTATTCCTCGGCAATGTGGTACTCGCCGGTCGCGCTGTCGCCGGCCGCCGGCTGCTCGGCGTCCCCTTCCGGCTCGTCGGCCTCGGACGACAGCATCGTGTCGTCGTCTTCCTCGCTCTCGGTCGTCCAGGCCGACACGCCAAGGGCGTTGAGGTAGGCGTCCAGCCGCCCGGCCGCGTCGAGCAGCCGCCGACTCTCGTCGGCATCGCCTTCCTGCGGGCTCTCGGCCATGACGCGGAGCCGGGCCTGCACGCGCATCAGCCGCAGGGCGAGCTCCTTGCGTTCTCGTTGACCCAGGGCTTCCAACCGTTCGGGCGGGGTATCCTGAAACACCTGGGTCAGGCGCTTCAGGTCCTTGCGGATGTGGGCGAGTTTCCGAAGTGCCACGGCCTTTTGCAGCTCGGAGGGCGCCAGGTCGGCGTCGGCCCAGCCGGTGCCGCGGCAGAAGCCGCAGGGCGAAACGCCCAGCCCGTCGCAGTGCGGGCAGGGGCGTCCCTCCTCGATGTACCCGCTGCCGGCGCACGAATCGCATGTGATCACCCCCTCTTTGCACATGAAGCATTTGCGGTGGACATAGGCCGAAACGACCAAGTCCATCGCGGCCTCGCCCAGCACCTGCCGAATCCGCTCGAACACCTCGCGGAGCTTCGCGCCGCGCAGCACCTTCCGAAGCGTCTGGTAGGCGGTGCAGATCTCCTCGGGGTTGCGCTTGACGGCCGCCTTGCGCAAGTCGGCCAGCGCCCGCGCTGTCGGGTCGCCGACCGGCGGCTGCCGCCCGTCACCGTTTCCGCCCTCGGGGCCGGGCTGCGCGGGTGGAGCGGGCTCGGGAACAAACGCGGAGGCCTGGATTACGGCGGGGGCTTCGACGGGGTCGGCCGTTTCCGTGCGCATAGCACACCATCCTTACGTCAGCGGGGCTGCGGATCGGTTGGCGCGCACGCCCATTCGCGCATACACAGCGCCGAAGCAAGAAGCACTCTTGGTGCGGCGTTCGCGCCTGTCGGAGATGACGGAAGGATGAATTCGGTTCCGTGGCGCGAAGCCCGCCAGGGCCTCACATGACCTACCTGTATGATAGCTCCGGCCGCCCCCGGCCACAAGCGAAATCCCGCTTCCGTTCCCGAATCCGGGCCTTCGCCACTCGAAAATCGGCCCGGAGCGGAACCCGATTACCGGCGATGCGTCTAACGTAGGGCGTCCGAGCGCCGCCCGGCTTGTTCCGGCAAGGGCCCGCTGATAGGATGGACGCGTTCGGCCCCGAACGGCGGCCGTCTGGACCGTGGGATCGCGGTTCTTCCGGGGCCGGGGACTGGGTGCACACAGAGGCCGAGGAGAGAGCACTGTCCTCGAAGACCGTCAACGCGATGCCGGCAGCCATGGGCGGGGCAGTGCGCCGCGCAGTGCGGTGCGTGGCGGGCTGCCTGGCCTGGGCGACCTTGCTCGTCCCGGTGCAGCCCGGGTCGGCGGATCGCGTTGTCGTGCGGAATGGGCAGGTGGTCTTTATCCAGCGGGGGGGGCCGCAAGAGACGGGAGACGCGCGGAAGCAGGCCGATCCCAAGCCGCTTCCTCTAGTGGAGGCGGACGAGGAACTGGCGGGCTACCTGGCCCAGGCCGAACGCTTGATCGAGCAGGGGGTGCACGATCAGGCCATCGAGATCCTCCAGGCGCTGATCCAGCGCGGCCGCGGGGGGTTCGTCTCCGTCGGCGAGAACCGCTACGTGGGGTTGGGTATCCGGGCTGCCCGCGTCATCGCCGGCCTGCCTCCGGAGGGGCTGCGGCTCTACCGGGGGCTGTATGAGGGCGAGGCCGAGCGGCTCTACGAGCGGGCCCGCCGGTTCGGGAAGCTCCCTCTCCTGCAGCAAGTGGCGTATCAGTATTTGAACACGGCCCATGGCGAGCGGGCCGTTTGGGACCTGGCGGCCGCCCACTACGACCGCGCGCGGTTCGCCCAGGCGGCGTACTGGTGGCGGCAGGCCCTGGAACTCGCCGAGGCGCCGCAGCGCCGGGCGGAACTGCTGGCACGGATCGCGACGGCCTGTCACCTCGGGGGCGATGCTGTGGGTGCGGAGCGGGCGCTGGGGGAGTTGCGGAGCCGGCTGCCCGAGTCCTCCGCCCGGCTGGGGGGGCGGCAGCGCGGCGTCGTCCGGTTCGTGGAGGAGATGCTGAAGGCCGAGCCCCCGGCCGCCGTCGCCCGACGGGGGATCTGGCCCGGATGGGGCGGCGTGCCCGACGGGCGCGCGGTGATGGACGATTGCGGCGGGATCGTGCTTTCCGCGCGATGGCGCCGACCCGACGAGGAGACCCGCGGCGGGTCCGGCTTTTCGCCGAAGCTCATCGCCGCCGGATCGCTCGACTTGTTCCGTCGCGGCGGGAATGCCTGGGCGGTGCCCAAGCTCCAGAAGGGGCTGGTGGTTGCGGAGTGGTTCCAGCGAGGCAGTTCCGAGGGGCGGTGCCTGCTGGCCCCGGCGGTCCATCCTGTCGTCCTCGACGGGCAGGTCATCTACCGCGATGACGAGGGCGTGACGGCATGTGACCTGCTGACCGGCGTCGAACTCTGGCGTCAGGATTCGCTGCCGATCAAACGGAGCATCGCCGTGCCGGATGGCGGCGCGTACTTCGGCTCGGTGTACCGGGGGGCGAGCCTGCCCGTCATCAGCGACGCGGGCAGATATCACGTCACCGCCGGCGGGGGGCGGCTGTACCTGCGGTACGACTTCGCCCCGACGATCCCGAACCGCGCCTATCTTCTGCGCCGCGACTCGAAGCTCGGCAAACTGCTGGTGGACGATTCGGGCCTGGCCGCTCTGTCGCTGTCCAGGGATCGCCCCGGCCATGTCGTATGGCGCGCGGGGCGCGGACGCGGCGAGGACGATGTCATTCGGGCCGGCAAGTTCGTTTCCCCGCCGACCTACCAGGACGGGCGTCTGTACGTGATCGTGCTTCACGTCGAGCGGTACTACCTCGCCTGCCTCGACGCCGCCACCGGCGAACTGCTGTGGAAGACGCCCGTCTGTCAGCCGCCGCCGGTGTCCGGCGGGTCGGGGTATGAATCGCTCGAATGGCTGTTCGACCGGGCAAGCCCGCCCGCCGTCGCCGACGGACGGGTCTTCGTCCTGCCGAACGTCGGGGCGCTCGTGGCGTTCCAGGCCGGGACCGGTCGGCCGCTGTGGGCGTATCACTATGCCAGCGACCGCGGCGTTGGCGGACGCTCCCGGCCGAGCGGACCGCTGGATTCCGTCAACCCGATTATCGTTTCCCGCGGACGGGTGTTCTGTCTGCCGGCCGATTCGTCCCAGCTCGTGGCCGTGGCGGCCGATTCGGGACGGCCCGTCTGGGGCCGCATGCCGGATCGACAGGGGCAGTCCGACCTGGCGCTCATCGACGAGGACCGGCTGCTGCTCAGTGCCCCCGGATTGGTCGTGCGGTCATCGGGCGACGGAAAGGTGGTGCACCGCGCGATGGGGGCGACCAGCGTGATCGGCCGCCCGGCCGTGACGCCGACACGCGTGTTGGCGTGCGGCGAGGGCGTGCTGTTCGAGCTCGACCTGGCCGACTACGCGCTCCGTCGGACGCCGGATGCGCGCGGGCTGCTGGGCAACCTGGTGAGCGCCGACGACGTGCTGGTGGCGGCGAATTCGGCCGGCGTCTGCGCGTATTTCGACTTCGAGACGGCACGGTCGAAGTTCGACGAGCGGATGGCGTCGGCCGGCGACGAGCAACGCGCCCGCCTGCTGTTCGGCCGCGCGCAGTTGGCTTTCCAAGCCGAGCAGTACGACCTGGCCCTGAAGGACTTGCGGGCGTGTGCGCCGCTGGCGCAGACCGGCGGTCTGCATGTGCTCGCCGGGCAGGTGCGAACATGGACGTACGCGACGTACATCGCGCTGGGCAACGCCGCCGATGACGCGGAGGCCATGTGGGCGATGTTCGACAAGGCGGCCGCGCTTGCCCAAACCGACCAGGAGCGGGCGCACATGGCGATTCGGCTGGCGAAGTGCGCGGCCCGGGGCGGCGACTATGCCCGGGCGGCGGCCCTGGCGCAGGAGATCAGCGAGACGTACGGCGGCGAGGAGTTGGTCGATCCCCCCATCGGCGCGGATGCCGACGGGACCGTTCGGTTCGAGGCTGACGCCCCGCGCGAGACGGGCTACCGCCGGGGGCAGGACCTGATCCGGCAGCTCATCGAGCGGCACGGACGCGACGTGTACGCCAGGTTCGACGGCGAAGCCGAATCGGCCCTCGCCAACGCGGTGGCGGCGGACGATCCGGATGCGATGTGCGGCGTCCATGACCGTTGGCCCAACGCCGCGGCGGCTGACGAGGCGCTCTACAGGGCGGCCGAAGCCCGTTACGTTCGGTCGCGACGGGCCGACGGCGACGAGGCCGTTCAGCATCTCACCCGGGCGCGCGAACAGCTTTCCCTGCTGGCCGAGATGCGTCACAGCCCGCTGCGACTGGCGGCGAACGCGGTGCTGGCGCTGCTGTACGCGCAGGAAGGCAAGCTCGTCTTCGCCGGTGACCGTTGTGCCCGCGTGCGGACCGATGCCGACTACGCCCCCCGGGCGCGGGTGCGATTCGCGGACGTGGACGACGCGTTCGAGAACCTGCTGGACCGCGCCGAGCGTGAAGGGGTGCGGCCGCTGGACCGTGGTGGTCACCCGGCGGCGTCGCTGCGTTTGCCGCTGAAGAAGCGGTTCTCGGTGGACGGGCAGGAGGTGCTGCTGCTGCGCGATCAGGAGGGTCGTCCCGTGCGGGTGGGCGGACGGCTGCTGGTGCTGCGCGACGATCGAATTCTCTGCCTCGATCCCGGGGCGGACACGCTGTCCGACGCCATCGTGTGGATCGGGGCCTCGCCGGTCCGCGCAAGGGAGGCGTTCTCGTCGGGCCCGGTGGGCGCGGGGTACCACATCATCGCGGGCGTGAGCGACGACGGCGGTACCGTCGCGGTCGGCGGGCGCAAGGAGCTGCGGGGCTTCGACGCGGAGACCGGGCGGGTGGTTTGGCGAACCGACCTGAAGGCGGCCGGGATCGAAAACGTCTTCAGCCTGGGCGGCGGAGAGGGTGTCATCGCGATCTGCAGCACCGACGGCACGTTCCGATGCCTGGAGATCGACACGGGGGCGTTTCGCGAGTGGACGGCGAGGCTGCGGGGCCCGGGGCGAAGCGGTGTTCCGCCGCCGGTGCTGAGGGCGGGCTTGGCCGCCTTTCTGCATCATTCCGAGCGACGTCTGAGCTGTTTTGACCTCGAGACCGGCAGGCTGCTGCTCCATCGGCAGGCGAACGGGCGGATCCAGGCTCGCCTGACGGATGCGGGGCTGCTCGTGACGATTCGCAAGGGAACGCTCTTCGTCCGCGAGGCCCTGCGCGGCGAAGACGGGCGAATCCGGCTTCCCCAGCCCCTTTGGGCGCGAAGGATCGGGAACCGCGAGGGCGCCGCTATCCTCGACGTTGCCCACGGACGCATCGTGATCGCGCCGGAATCCGGGCCGAAGCTTGAGGTGTGTTCGCTCTCCGGCGACGGCAAGCCGCTGGCGACCGTCCGGGTGCGGGGGTTCGGCCAGTCGGACGGCGTGCCCGTGGATGCGCGGCTGGCCCCCGACGGGCTATACGTCGTCTGCTCGATACAGCGCGCGGGCACGCCCGGGGCGACGTTCGGTCGGCAGTGCATGTCGCGCGGGCTCAGCGTGCAGAAGATCGATCTGCCCTCGGGGCGCGCGGCGTGGACGCGCGTCATTGATAACGATTCCCGCGGTTACCATCATTGTCTTCCCCTCGTGATGAGCGACGATCATGTGATCGTGAGCATTCGGCGGGGCGCGCGCGAAATCGCTTCGACGGCGCACGTTCTCGAACGGCCGACCGGCCGCCCGGCGGCCGAAGCGATCGACCTGATCGGCGAGGGACGTCAGCCGGAGGAGGCCGCCAGACGCCTCCAGTCGATCGGGGCGGCCGTCGTGACGGAAGGGCGCCTGTGCGTGGAGTCCTGCGAGGGGTTCCTGGTTCTGGGCGGAGACTGAGATGCATCGAGCAGTGACGGGAACGGTGATCATCGCGGCGATGATGGGCGTGTGCGCGCCTGCGGCACGCGGGCAGGACGCGCAGGACGGCGCTCGGGCGAAGCTGCCGGACATGGTCACGCCGAAAACCGTGGCGGCCGTGCAGCTCGGGCTGAAGTACCTGGCCAACATGCAGCGGGCGGACGGGGGGTGGCTGAGCAACGGACGCTTCGGGACCTACCCGTCGGCGATGACGGGGCTGTCCGGCCTGGCGATGCTATCGGCGGGCTCCACGCCCGAGGAAGGTCCGCACGCGCGCCATGTTCGCAAGGCCGTGACGTTCCTTGTCCGGGCGGCGCAGGTGCACGACGACGGTCTGATCGCGACCGGCGGCAGCGAAGGGCGCAGCATGCACGGGCACGGCTTCGCCATGCTGTTCCTGGGCCAGTGCTACGGGATGGTCGCCGACCGCGAGCAGAACCGCGAACTCCGCGACGTGCTGACCAAGGCGGCGGAGCTGACCAGCGCATCGCAATCCGACCTGACGCGCAAGATGAACGACCCCTCGCTGCGCCACGCCGGCGGATGGTACTACTCGCCCACCGGCAATAACGACGAGGGAAGCGTCACCGTCACGCAGTTGCAGGCCCTTCGTGCCTGCCGAAATGCCGGCATCAAGGTCAGCAAGAACACCATCGAGCGTGCCGTGCTGTATCTCAAGTACTGTCAGCAGAGCGACGGGGGGATCTGCTACTCGGCGAGAAGTCGTGGGTCGAGCCGGCCCGCGATTTCGGCGGCCGCCATCGCGTGCTTCTACGCCGCCGGGGTGTATGACCGGGCGACCGGCGGGCAGGGGGAGGAGGCCGAGATGGTCGAGCGGCTGGTTCGCTACTGCAAGAAGGCGGTCGGCACAAATCTCGGCGGCAGCGGACATTGGTTCTACACGCAGTTCTACTACGTGCAGGCGATGTACCAGCGCGGCGGCAAGGACTGGGAAGACTACTACCCCCGGCTGCGGGACCGGTTGCTGAAGATGCAGGCCCCGGACGGGAGCTGGAACGGCGACGGCGTGGGCACCGTGTACGGGACGGCGATGGCGATCGTGTCGCTCCAACTTCCGTACGGGCACCTGCCCATCTATCAGCGTTAAGTATTGCAGCGGCGGCCGGGGCTGACCTCGGGCAGCGCCAAGGAGCGAGACGTGACTGACAAGACCCTCCCACAGGACCTGGGTCGGGAAGACATCCAGGCGGTCGAGCAGTTGACCAAGGCCTACGAGACGATCCGCGGCGAAATGGCCAAGGCCATCGTCGGGCAGGAGGAGGTGCTCGAGCAGTTGCTCACGTGCATCTTCGCACGGGGTCACGCGATTCTCGAGGGTGTGCCGGGGCTCGCCAAGACCATGATGGTCTCGTCGCTGGCGCAGTGCCTGGACCTGAAGTTCGCGCGGATCCAGTTCACGCCGGACCTGATGCCCTCCGACATCACCGGCACGGAGGTCATCCAGGAGGACCGTTCCAGCGGCGACCGCGAGTTCAAGTTCCTCCAGGGCCCGATCTTCAACAACGTCATCCTCGCCGACGAAATCAACCGCACGCCGCCCAAGACCCAGGCCGCGCTGCTCGAGGCCATGCAGGAGCGGCAGGTCTCCGCCGGCGGACGGCGCATGCCCGTGCCCGACCCGTTCTTCGTCCTCGCGACGCAGAACCCCATCGAGCAGGAGGGCACCTACCCGCTGCCCGAGGCCCAGCAGGACCGCTTCATGTTCAAAATCTTCGTCAAGTACCCCACGTGGGACGAGGAATTCGATGTGGTCCGGCTCACCACGGCCGTGCAGCAGATCGAGCTGACGCCCGTGCTGGACGGCCCGGCCATCCTGCGGCTGCAGGAGATCATCCGCCGCGTGCCGGCGGCCGACCATGTGATCCAGTACGCCATGCGGCTGGTGCGGGCGACGCGGGTGAACGAGGCCGCCCCGGACGGCACGGGCCCGGACGGGGCGAAGCTGCCGGACGTGGTGCGCGATTACGTTTCGTGGGGCGCCGGGCCGCGGGCGTGCCAGTACCTCATCCTCGGCGGCAAGGTGCGGGCGGTGCTGCACGGGCATTACCACGTATCGACGGACGATATTCAGGCGGTGGCCCGGCCGGTGCTGCGGCATCGCATCGTGACGAACTTCAACGCCGACGCGGAGGGCTTCACGGCCGACCGCATCGTCGAGGCGTTGCTGGCGCTGGTGCCCGCACACGACAGCGCGATCGCCTCGGACCCGGCGACGGGCAAAGCCGTCGAGGGGTGACGTCGTGAACGCGTGCGTGCGGCCCCGCGCGGGGACGGGGTCGGCGAATCCGCGAGCTCAGGCGCCCGGGCATTAACGGACAGACGGTGCGATGGCTGACGAGCTTCAGAGATATCTCGACCCGAAGGTGCTGGCGAAGATCGCGCGGCTCGATCTCCAGGCCCGGCTGGTGGTGGAGGGATTCATCTCGGGCCTGCACCGCAGCCCGTTCCACGGGTTCAGCGTGGAATTCGCCAGCCACCGCGAGTACGTCCCCGGCGACGACATCAAGCACATCGACTGGAAGGTCCAGGCCCGCACCGACCGCTGGTACATCAAGCAGTACGAGGAGGAGACGAACCTCAAGGCCACCTTCCTGCTCGACTGCAGCGAGTCGATGCATTACCCGTCGGGCAAGGCGACCAACGGGCGGATGAGCAAGTACGGCTACGCCGGGGCCGTGGCGGCGTCGCTGGCGTTTCTGCTGCTCCAGCAGCAGGATGCGGTGGGGCTCGCCCTGTTCGACGATCAGCTCCGCAGGCACCTGCTGCCGTCGGCGAGCCAGAACCGGCTCAAGACACTGGTGCACGCCATCGACGTCGGCGCCGGCCGCGAGAAGACCTCGCTCGAGCCCATCTGCCACGCGCTCGCCGAGAAGATTCCGCGCCGCGGGCTGATCTGCCTGGTGAGCGACCTGTTCGTCGATGCCGACGGGCTGCTCCGCGGCCTTCAGCACTTCCGCCACTACGACCACGAGGTGCTGGTCCTGCACGTGATGGACCACGACGAGCTGACGTTCCCGTTCGAGGGCAACACGATGTTCCGCGGGCTGGAAGACACCGGCCGCGTGACCGTCGAGCCGCGGGCGCTGCGCCAGGGATACCTGCAGGCCGTCGAGCGGTTCTGCCGCGACGTGAAGCGCCGGTGCGTGGCGGGCCGGATCGACTACAAGCTGGTCTCGACGGCCGATCACCTGGACGCGGCGCTGTGCGCCTTCCTGGCCGCCCGCGCCGCGGCCGTCCGCAAAGCCGGAGCCAAGCGCTAGACCACAGAGACGCAGAGAACGCAGAGACAAGAAGGTACGGAATGAGATTGCCGGAAGGCGTGACCGAGGTCCGTGGTGCGGAGCGTTCCCGCAGGGAGTATCCGCACAAGGATGTCACCGAGCGCATCATTGGGTGCGCCATCGCGGTGCATCGCGAACTCCGTGCCGGCTACGTCGAGGCGGTGTACGAAAACGCTTTGGCGCACGAGCTGAACAAGCAGGGAATCGGGGTGGAGAGGCAGAAAGTGCTCGTGGTTCACTACGACGGCGTGCCGGTAGGCGAGCACAGAGCGGACCTTCTTGTTGAAGGCAAGACCGTTGTTGAGCTGAAGGCGGTCAGCGAGTTCACGGACCAGCACATGGCTCAGATCATGAGCACGATGCGGGCGGCCAGCGTTCGAGTCGGGCTGCTGATCAACTTCGCGGCGGCGAGGCTGGTGGACGGAGTCAAAAGGGTTGTGATGTGACCTCTGTGTCCTCTGCGTCTCTGTGGTGAGAACAATGCCGTTTGTGCATCCCATAGTGTTCTGGGCGGGGGCCGGGGCGGTGAGCGTGCCGGTGATTATTCACCTGCTCAACCGCCGGCGGTTTCGCACGCGCGACTGGGCCGCCATGCGGTTCCTGCTCGAATCCCTCCGCCAGAACCGCCGCCGCCTCCGTATCGAGGAACTCATCCTGCTCGCCGTCCGCTGCCTCGTCGTGTTCCTGCTCGCCCTGGCGGCCGGGCGGCTCGTCGGATGCACCGCGCTCGAGGCCCTGCCCCTCGGCGGCGCCGAGACCGAGACGGCCGTGTTCATCCTCGACGACAGCTACTCCATGGGCCAGCGAACGCCCGGCGGGAACCTGCACACGTTCGTGGCGGCGGAGATCGTCGAGCAGATCGAGCGCTTGCCCAAGGGCGCTCGCGTCGCCATCGTCCGCACGTCGGGGGCGGCGTCGGGCGGGCCGCCGGCGCTGAAGGCGATCACCGACGTGGCGTCCGTGGAGACGTACCTGAAGGCCCAGCGCCTGTCCGACCGGCGGGCGGACCTCGCGGAGGCGGTCAAGTCCGCCGGCCGGCTGCTCAAGGAGGAACCCGGCGCCAAACGGGTGTACGTGCTCAGCGATTTCCGGCGGCTCGACGTGGCGGAGCCGGCGCGGCGCGATGCCCTGCGCAAGGCTTTCGAATCGCTGGCGGACGACCGCGTGGCCGTTGTCGCGGCCGACTACGGCCGGGTCGCGGAGGACAACCTCACCGTCGAGGGCGTGGAATTGCTCCAGGCCGAGCCGGGTCGGGCCGACGTCGTCCTCGCCGGGCGGGAGATCGCCGTGGGGGTCACCGTCCGCAACCGGGGGCCGGTGCCCGCGAGGGATGTGGAAATCGCCCTTCGTACGGAGTTCGCGGTCGACGCCGAGGCGGGCAGGGCGGGGAGCGGGGAACTGCGGAAGACCATTCCTGAGATCCCGTCCGGCCAGAGCCTGCGGGCGCGGTTCATCGTGTCGGTCGCGTCGGCGGGGCCCGCGGTTCTGAAGGGCGAACTGGTGGGCGAGGACGAGTTGCCCGGCGACGACCGCTCCCTCCTGGCGCTCAACGTGCGCGAGGCGATTCGCGTGCTGCTGGTGGCCGACATGCCCTCGTCGTCAGGCGGACGCCGCGACGAGACGCTCTACCTGATGCCGGCGCTGGATCCGCGCGGCGACGGCTTGTACGGCGTGCGCCCGGTCCTGGCCGCCACCCGCCAGTTGCCCGACCTCGATCTCGACGCGTTTGATGCGGCCATCCTGCTGAACGTCTCGGAATTCCCTGTGGGGAGCGATGCCGAAGGAACGCCCGTCGCCCCGGCCGTCGAGGCGATCGAACGCTTCGTTCGCGAGGGCGGCGGGCTGGCCGTTTTCACCGGCGACCGCGTCGAGCCCACCTTCTACAACCGCTTCCTCTATGCCGGAGGGCAGGGGCTGCTGCCGCTGCCGGTCGGCTCGCCGAAGTCGGCCACTGACCTCCGCGACCCGTTTCACCTGCATCTGGTGGACGACGCGCCCGCGCGATCCGCCGCCGGGAATCTGATGCGGTTCGCCGAAGTCACCCGCTCGGCCGGCGTGTCCGTGGGCGACCTGCTGTCGTTCTACACGTACACGCCCGCGCGCGAGTCGGCGTCCGCGGGCCCGGTGGTGCTGGCTCGCTTCACGGACGCGGAGCGGAGCCCCGCTGTCATCCTCAAGCGGCTCGGCGCGGGCGAGGTGGTCCTCTATTGCACGACCGCCAACACGCAGTGGACCGACTGGCAGCGCGTGAAAGACGGCGACTTCTTCGCCGTCGCCGTCAACGACCTGGTCCGCCATCTGGCGCGTGGCCAGCCGGCGGGACGCAACGGACCGGTCGGCACGCCGGTGGCGTGGCGGGTGCCTGCGGCGCTTCGCGACGGGCGGGGCGCCCTGCGGCGGCTCCACGACGCCCAGCCCCAACACGAATGGCCCGTCGCCGGCGAATGGATCCGTCACGAGGATCTCTGGCGGGCGGGGGCCTACGTAGTTTCCGTTACCGCCTCCGGCGGGCGCGAGGCGGCCGCCGTCTTCGCCCGCAACGCCGACCCCGCCGAGGGCGACCTGACGCCCGGCGGCCGGTCGGCCGTCGAGGCCGTCGCGCCGGAGGGCTTCCTGTACACGCGGCGGAACCCCGACGGCAACCCGCAGGCGCTGTGGACGCGCCCGCGCAAGGAGTACTGGGTGTGGGCCCTGGCGGCGATGCTCGCCATGGTCGGCCTCGAAACCGTCCTCGCCCAGCGGTTTGGGCATTACGAGAGGATCCCGTAACTTCGGATGAGCAATGCTTTCCAGAGACTGTTCGGCCTGAGCGCCGAGGACGCCGCGGCCGGCGACGGGTGGCGCGTGACGTTCGTGGCCGAGTACGGCAACTACGTGAAGCTGGCGATGATCGCCGCGTTCGCGCTGCTGCTGTACCTCGTCGTCCGCAGTTACCGGCGCGAAGGCGACGCGCCGCCCGTGGCGAAGGCGTTCCTGGCGGGCCTGCGCCTGCTGGTGATCGTGCTGGCCTTCCTCGTCCTGCTGCGGCCGGGGCTGGTGCTTTCGTTCACGGAGACGGTGTATCCGACGGTGGCCGTGCTGCTCGACGACAGCGAGTCGATGTCGCAGCGCGATCGGTATGCCGGCGGCGCGGACGCCGCCTATGGCGAGCAGGTCGCCCGGCGGCTGGAGGTCGCCCCCGATACCCTCGCCGAACTGAGCCGGCTCGACTTGGTCCGCCGCTTTCTCCCTGATCGCGAGGGTCTCGCGGGGCTCGCCGATACCAGCAACCTGATCCTCCTGCGATTCGCTCCCGAGGAGTCCCCCCCTGGAGACGCTCGCGGCGTCGACTACGTGCGGCACCTCGCCGATCTGCCGGCCCTCGGAACCGACGCCTCGCCGCGGCAATTCCGCGAGGCCGAGGGCGAGATCCGCAAGGCGCTCGCCGGCCTGTCCGGCGCGGGCGGCCGGACCGACCTTGCCGCGGCCGTCGAGGGTGCCCTCGCCATGACCGTCGGCCAGCGCCTCGCGGCCGTCGTCATCGTCACCGACGGGCAGGTGACGAGCGAGCAGGGGCGCGCGGCCCTCTCGGGCGCCCGCGCCCGCGCGGATGAGCGGCGAGCGGACGTGTACGCGGTGGCCGTCGGCGACACCACTCGCCGTCACCGCAACCTGGGAGTCGGCCCGCTCCGCGCGCCAACCGCCCGGGTCCGCCGGGGGTCGCGCGTGCGGTTCACCGTGCGCCTGCAGCACAGCCTGCTGGACGGACGAACCGTCGTGGTCCAGCTCCAGCGCCGCCGCCCGGGCGAGGAAGCGTGGCGGGACGTGATGCGCAGCGACCCCGTGACGCTGAGCGCAGAGGAATCGGCCGCCGGCGCCGCGGACGCCCCCGGCCCCGGCGACCCGGCGGAGCAGAAGGTGGACCTGCTCGTTCAGCCGGACGTTCTGGGACGCGAGTTGGGCGACTTCGTCTTCCGCGCGGTCGTGGAGCCCGAATCGGGCGAGGCCAACGCTGACGACAACGCGGCCGAGACGGCGCTCCGCGTGTGCGACGACAAAATCCACGTGCTGCTGGTCGGATGCGGCGGGTGGGAGTTCCAGTACCTGCGGAGCTTCCTGCTGCGGGAGCGGCGTGAGGGTCCTGAGGGCGAGGCCGAGGACGTCTTCCGCGTCAGCGTGTGGCAGCAGGACGCGGACCCCGGGCTGAACCTGGACGCCTCGACGGGCATGAAGCTGGCTCACTTGCCCAAGAACCTTGAGGAACTCATCGGGTCGCCGCTCGGGGAGCATCCGGGGTACGACATGGTGATGCTCTACGACCCGCTGCCGACGAAAGACGGCTTTGACGAGCCGTTCATCGACCTGCTCAGGACGTTCGTGCAGGACCACGGCGGGGGGCTGTGCTTCCTCGCCGGGCGGCGGCACACGGAGTCGGCCCTGCTCGACACGCAGGGGATGGGGGGGCTCCGCGACCTACTGCCGGTGGAGATCGCCCGCAACACGCCCGACATCGCCGCCCGCATCCAGCAACGGACGCCCCGGCCCTACCCCGTCCTGTTGACGCCCGCGGGCGTGGACCACCCCGTCATGCGGCTGGGCGCGAGAGGCGCCGTCGCCAGCGCGGCCTGGGATGACCTGCCCGGCCTGTACTGGTCGCACCCCGTGCGACAGGTCAAGCCGCTGGCGCGGGTGCTCGCCATCAATTCCAGCCCCTTCCGCCGCACCGGAACGAAGACGGCCGAGCCGGTCGTCGCGATCCATGCCTCGGGCGCAGGACGCGTGCTGTATATCGGGGCCGACACCACCTGGCGCTGGCGCAGCCTGGAAGATGCCCGGTACTACCGGACGTTCTGGCGCGACGTGATTCGCTTCCTGGCGCCCACGCGGGTGCGCCAGGTGGCGGTGACGGCCGGCGGAGCGGAGCACCAACTGGGGCAGCGGGTTGCGGTCGAGGTTGAGGCGTACGACGAGACGTATGAGCCGGTGACGCGAGAGACATACGACGTGGTCCTGGTGGAGGCGGGTGGGGGGATGCGCGTGCTGCGAACGGTCGGATTGCGGGCCGTCGACCCCGAGCGGCGCCCCGGGCTCTACCGCGGCGCCCTCGATGACCTGCCCGAGGGCAAATATGTCGTCGCGCCGGCCCGGCCGATCCCCGAAGAGCGGGTGGACGTGGCCCGGTTCGAGGTCGTCCGCCGGCGGGCCGAGCAGCGGCGGCCCGAGGCCGACCTGCACACACTGCGTTACCCCACGGGGCTCGCCAGCCGCCCCGAGAGCTTCCTGCGGATCGACGAGGCCGGGCAACTCCCCGAGCGGATCGCGCCCGAGCCGCAGACGTTTGTCTCCGAAAGGACGATCGAACTGCTCGACTCCCGCCCGCTGGCCGGGACCGTGCTCGGGCTGTTCGTCCTGCTGCTCGCCATCGAGTGGATCGTCCGCAAGCGATACAACATGACGTAGCCCCCGGAGAACCAGACACCGTGACCGAAGAACGACGGCGCATGTGGGTGGGCCTGCACGGCCGGCTGAGAGGCCTGCGGCTGGCCCTGCGCGCCCGCCTGGCGGCCGAGGGGTTGGCGTGGCTGGTCCTGGCGGCCGTCGCGGGTGTGTTCGTCACGCTCGCGTTCGATTACGGGCTGCGGCTGGACGATCCGCTTCAGCGCGGGCTCGTGGTGGCGGTGGCGGCCGCGGCGCTGGCGGCGACCCTCTGGCGGCAGCTCACCCGCCCGCTCCTGAGCCGCATGCGGGCCGATGACCTGGCTTTGCTGGTGGAGCGCCGATATCCGCATCTCTCGGACCGGCTGATCAGCGCGATCCAGTTCGCCCGGCGCCCGGGCGACGAGGGCGTCAGTGCCGCGATGGTCGCTCGGATGACCGACGAGGCCGGCGACATGGTGCGATCGCTGCGATTCGGGGCGGTTGTCGAGGCCCGCCGCCTGGCCCGGATGTGCGCGCTGGCCGCCTGCGCCGTGATTGCCCTGACGGGCTTCAGCGTCTGGCAGGGCGACGTGATGTCACTGTGGTTCCGGCGGAACGTGCTGTTCGCCGACGCCGCCTGGCCGCAGCGGACGTATCTCCGCCTGCAGGTGTACGGCGGCGAGGACCTCGCCGCGCCGCTGCCCGGGCCCGACTACGACGTGCTTCGCGGGCAGGATTTGCGGATCGTCGTCATGCCGGTCGAGGGCACCGAGGCGCCGGATGAGGTCTCGCTGCACGTGGGCCTGGCGTCGTTGGGGCGGACATCGGTCAAGCTGCTCACCCGCCCGGCCGACGGGGCGGCGAGATACCAGACCGTCGTCCGCGGCATCAACGAGCCGTTCACGTTCTATGTCACCGGCGGCGACGACCGGACCGACGCCCGCCGCCCGCACCGTGTTCGCGTCATCGAGCCGCCTGCCCTGCGGCGCGTCGAGTTCACCATCGAGTACCCCGCCTACACCGCGCTGCCGCCCCGGTCGTACCGCGGCACGGGCGAGGCCGTCGCCGTGCCGTTCGGCGGCGTGGTGCACGTTTCGGCCGAGGCGAACAAGCCGCTGGCGGCCGCCCGCGCGCTGCTCGACGGCGCGACGCTCTTCGACAGTAAACGGCAGACGCCTGGGGCGGAGTTGACCCTCGACGGCCGGCGGCTGGAGGCGCGATTCGCTCTGCCGGGTGAGAACGAGCCGGGCGGGCGGACGCTCCGCTTCGCTCTGCGCGACGGCGAAGGGCACACCGACCGCGGCGGGCAGGTGTTCCCGATTCAGGTCGTGCCCGACGAACCCCCGCGGGCGGACGCCGCCAAGGACGGCGGTCTGCCCGACCTGTGGACGCTGACGCCGCGGGCGGCGCTGCCCTTGCGCGTGAGCGTGCGCGACGATTACGGAATCGGCGAGCGATCGACGGAGGGTGGCGCTCGGCCGGCCGTGGAGATCGTCGTCTCGCGCGGGGCCGACGTGGTCTTCGCCGACCCGGCGTTCGAGCCGGTGGCTTCCGGGCGGGGCCGACCGCTGCGGCTCGACCGGCGGTGCGAGCTGCGGCTGTCGAGGCGCGTGGAGGCGGGGGACAAGATTCAGGTGTTCCTGCGGGCGGCGGACGCCCGCCCCAAGGCACTGGACGGGCCCGGCGTGAGCGACAGCCGCAAGCTCGAGTTCGCGGTCGTGAAGGCGGAGGAGCTGCGCGAAGAACTCATGCGCCGCCAGCGCCTGGCGTCGGAGAAGCTCGCGCAGGCGCAGAACACGCAGGCGACGGCCTATGCGAAGACCGACGCGGCGGCGGCATCGCAGCCGTTGCAGGCCGGCGTTCTTACGGCCGCCGCCCGCGAAGGGGTGCTCGGCTCCGCCCGCGCTCAGCGGGCCGTCGGCGACGAGTGTACGCGGGCGCGAGACCTGTTCGAGGCCGTCCGGCAGGAGATGGTCCAGAACGGCATCGGCGACGCGAACGAACAGACGGCGATGCGGGTGGGGATTATCGAGCCGCTGGGGCGGCTGTCCACGCGGTGTACGGAAGTGGCCTCGTCGCTGAGCGCCCTTCCGGGCGAGGCGAGCGACGAAGGCACCGCCGATCTCCCGACGCGCCTGGCCCGGCTGGCGGACGAACAGCGGGCGATTCTCGAAGAGATGCGGGCGATCGTCCGGCGGATGGAGAAGCTGCGGAGCCTCCAGGCGATGGCCGAGAAGGTCCAGCGGCTCGTGGGCTGGTTGGAGGAGCTTCAGGAGGAGATCGAGCGGCACCGTGCGGCCGGCATCGGGGAGGTGTTCCAGCCGACGACCGGTCCGGCGACGGAGCCCGAGTGACGGTGTTCTACCCTCAGGCGGCCCGCGGGGTGCGCCGGGAGGCGACGATGGCACGTTCGGTACTGACGGTGATTGCGGCGGCGTGGGCGTTGTGCGCGCCGGCGGCGGCCCAGGAAGTTGCGGCGACGGGCGGGAAGACGGACGAGTTGATCCGGCGGCAGCGGATGAGCAAGCAGGACTTCGAGCGGTTGACGGGCGAAATGCTCAAGCTTGCCGAGGAATTGGCGGCCAAGGAGCCGGACTCGGCGAAGGTGCTTCGCGAGGCGGTGCGGCGGGCGCGCGGGGCGTACGAGATCGCCGACGACATGGACAAGGTGGCGGAGTACCTGACCCAGGGCATGACGGAGCTGGCCTCGCGGACGGAGGCGGACGTGATCGGCAAGCTCCAGAAGATCGTGCAGCTCCTGCGCGAGGGGATCCTCGACACGGACCGACGGATGGAAGAGGTCCGTAAATGGGAGGAGATCCGCGCGCGGATCGAGGACATGATCGACCGCCAGGCGGAGTTGGAGCGGCGTAGCGAGTTGCATCTGAAGGCCGCCGAACTCGAGCGGCAGATGGCGGCGGTCGAGCGGCAGATCGCCGAGATCATCGCCGCGCAGGAGAAGCTCCGCGAACGCACCGGCGAACTGGACGAGCCCGACGCCCCGCTGCGCAAGCTCGCCGAGCTTCGCGACCGGCTGGGCGAGCTGATTGACCGGCAGGAGACGCTCCGCAAGGCGACCGCGTCCGTCGAGGCCCGCAAGCTGCCCGTCGTCGGGCAAATGCAGGGCGACCTGTCGAAGGCGACGGCCGAGACGGGCGAGGCGCTCAAGGGCGCCGGCGATGACCCGAAGGTGCGGCAGGCCCTGAAAGGCGGCGGGGCGGACCCGCAGGCCGCGGCGGCGGCCGCCGAGCAGGTTGCATCGGCCGCCGGCGAGATGCACAAGGCGGCCGCGGCGCTCGGGCAGTCGAAGGCCAACGACGCCTTGCCTGGGCAAGACAAGGCGCTGGAGCAGTTGCGGAAGGCCCACGCGGCGCTTTCGCAGGCCGTGGAGAAAGCGTCGGCGCAGACGCCTGCGGGCAAGCTCGCCGGCGAGCAGAAAGACCTGTCCGACCGGACGGGCGAACTCGCCGAGGCGGCGAAGCAGGCGGCCGAGGCGGGCGCGGGCAAGCCGCCGAACCTGTCCAAGGCGTCCGGCGAGATGGACAAGGCGGCGGGCAAGCTCTCCGGGCAGGACCCCAAGGCGGCGGCCGGGCATCAGGACAAGGCGCTCGAGGAACTCGAGAACAAGCGAGACAAACTCGCCCAGCTCTACCGCAAGACCCGCGAGGAGCTTCGCGAGCCGGTGGACAAGCGGGCGCCGGAGCAGTCGCAGCTTGCTTCGGAGGCGCAGAAGACGGCCGGCGACATGAAGCAGGCCAAGGCCGGCGGCGGGCAGGGCGCGATGGAGCAGGCGTCGCGGTCGATGGGCAAGGCGGCCGGTCAATTGGGCGAGAGCGACGCCGAGGGCGCCAACAGCAGCCAGAACAAGGCCCTGGACGAGCTTCGCCGCGCCCGCGACGAGCTGGACGAGGCCATCGCCCGCGAACGGGAGATGATGCAGGCGGAGTCGCTGGCGAAGATCGACCAGATGCTGGACCTGATCCTGCGTCGGCAGCAGGGGGTGAGCGCCGCGACGCGGGCGAGCTTCGCCCGGCGAAGCGACCGTGGCTACGCGCGCGAGGAGGAACTGAAACTGGCCGAGCTTTCCACCAGCCAGGGGCGGCTGGCCGACGAAGTGAAGAAGGTCAGCGATCTGCTGGCGAAGGAAGGCACGACCGTGGTGTTCCCGGCGATTCTCGAGGAGGTCCGCTCCGACATGGACAACGCGCGGCAGTTGCTCGCCCGGCAGGAGGCCGGGGCGCTCACGCAGACGGTGCAGGAAGGGATCGAGCGGAACCTGCAGGCGATGCTCGATGCGCTGCGGAAAGAGTTGAGCAACCGACGGCGGCAGTCATCCGGCGGCGGCGGAGGTGGCGGCGGCGGAGGCGGCGGAGGCGGCGGGCCGCTCGTGCCGCCCATCGCCGAACTGAAGATGCTCTGGATGCTCCAGAACGACATTCTCGCCCGGACGACCGTGCTCGACGGTCAGAAGGCCCAGAAGGCGCTCGGCCCCGAGGAGATCGCGACGCAACACGCCCGGCTCGCCAAGCGGGAAAAGCAGCTTCAGACCATGACGCAGAAGGTCCGCAAGGCCTTGGGCCCTGCCCTGCGCACGGGAGGCGACCGATGAGACACGTACGAACCATCCCGTGGCTGCTGACGCTGGCGACGGCCGGGGCCTGGCCGGCGGCGTTGCCCGCACAGGATGCCCCGCTGCTGCCGGCCGCGCCCGCCGTTGACCCGGCCGAGGCAGACGAAGCCGCTGAGCTGCAGGAGCTGATCAACCAGTTGACGCCCGAGCAGGTGGACGAGTTGCTCGTTCGGGCGTCGGCGGCGCGGCTCCAGGTCGAGCGCGACACGGCCGCCGCCGAGATTCGCGGCGACCTGCTCTACGAGCCGGTCAGGAAGGATGCGGCGCTGCGAATCCTGAGCGATTCTCCCGCCGACACGCAGGCGGACAATATCGAGCGGATTCTCCGCGCGTTCGCGACGGTGGACGAGGAGTTCGCGGCCGCGCACGCGCCGTTTTCGGCTGGCGATCACGCCAAGGCGGCCGCCGGGGTGAAGGAGAGTCTCGACGTCCGCAACGCGACGTACCGCAGCGCGGCGGCGCACTTCCTCTACGCCGAATCGCTATTCGCGCAGAAGCGCTACGACGAATCGGTGGAGGCGTACCGGGCGATCCTGACGCTGATGCCCGACCGGATCAGCTTCGCCGCGGAGTCGGCAGGGCGGTGCGCGGAGGCGTACGAGCAGCTCGGGCGGCTGTACTACGCGATGGAGATGTACGCCTACACGCTCCAGAACTACGGCCTGACGCTTTCGGACGAGCGCCTGGACGAGATCATCGCTCGGCTGAATGCGCTGCAGGAAATGTATGAGGACCCGCTGGGAACGGTCGCCAGCCACATGGGCGAAGTCCATAGGCTGCTCGGCGCCGGCGACACCGGCGAGGAAACGCGAGAGAAGCAGCAGGTAATCGTCCGCGTACTCGAAGACCTCATCAAGACGGCCGAGGAGAATCAGAGCAGATCGCAGCAGCAAGACTCCGCACAGAACCAGGGGCAGCAGCAGGACCAGAAGAAGGACTCCGGCCAGCAGGGGCAGAACCAGGGCCCGACGGTCGCCGGCGGTCGGGCGGGCGGACCGCCTTCGAGCCCCGCGCAGCGCAGCACGCTGCCGCCCGGGCCGGTCGAGCGCCCCAGCGACTTGCAGGAGGTCCGCGAGACCGCCGGCGGGGACACGTGGTCGCAACTGCCGCCGGAAGTCCGCCGGCGCGCCGAGGAGGAGATGGAGCGGCTGCTGTCCGAGCAGTATCGCGGGCTGATCCGCGACTACCGGCGGCGCCTGTCGGGCGGCGGCGAGGAACGCCGATGAACGGATTCCGCGGGATGGTGTCTGTGCTGGCGGCTGCCCTTGCCGCCCCGGCGGCGGCGGCCGGCCACGTGGACCGGCTGGACGGTGTGCGCCTGTCCGGAACGGTTCGGGCGATCGACGACGAGGCGGTCCGCATCGTCGAGAACGGAGAGCCGGCGACCGTGCCGCTGAAGGACGTTGCGCGGATTCAGTTGGCCCAGGCCCGTGACGCGACGGGGCAGAGGAGCGCCGCCGTTCTGGTGACGGCCGGGGGCGACCCGCTCGCCGCGACCGACCTGACCGTGGTGGACAGGCAGGTTCGCTTCCGCAACCCGTTGCTGGGCTCGGTAGCGCTGCCCATTCGGCAGGCTGGGGCGCTGTACGGCGCGCCCAAGCTGGCGGCCTCGGCGGTACGCGAGAAGTGCCGGGAGATGAACCTGTCACGGGGGGCGGGCGACGTGCTTGTCGTCGAGCAGGAAGGGGGGAACTGGCTGACGATGACCGGTGTGCTGGGGGACGTTGGCAAAGACCAAGTGACGTTCCGCTGGCGAGGGCAGGAGGGGCGGGTCAAGCGGTCGGCCGTTCGGGCGATCCTGTTCGCGCGAGTCGGCGAGCCGCCAGCCGCGACAGGCACGATCACCGGGGTCGACGGTTCGTGTATTGGCTTCACGGGCGTGTCCTTCAGGGACGAGACGTTCCGCGTGGAGATTCCCGGCCTCGGCGAGCGGCGGATCGCCCGCAAGGCCGTGGCGGCCGTCGTCTTTCATTCGTCGCGCGTCGTGCCGCTGGCCGACCTCAAACCGACGAGCGTTCGCGAGTACGGCGTGTTCGAGACGTTCCCGCACCGGGTCGGGCGGAGCGTTGGCGGCGGGCCGCTGCGACTGGGGGGGCGCGAATATGACGCCGGGCTCGGGCTGCACAGCTTCTGCGAACTGACGTACGACCTGTCAGGGGCGTACCAGACGTTCGTCGCAACCGTGGGAATCGACGATGCCGTCCGCCCGCACGGGGGCGCGACGTTGACCATCTCTGGCGATGGAAAGCCGCTCGGTGAGCAGCTCGACCTGAGCGGCCGGACGAAGCCGGTCCGGCTGCGGCTCGGCGTCGCCGGCGTCCGCAGACTTACGATCCGCGTGGGCTTCGGGGCGGACGAACTTGACTACGCCGACCACGTGGATCTGGCGGACGCGAGGCTCATCAAGCCCGCGGCGAAGTAAACGCCGCGCGCGGCGGGCCCGGCCTCAATATTCCTCCACCAGTTCGCGCGCGATCCGCGCCCACTCGTCGAACCGTTCGAGGCGACCGTCGCAGGTGTGCGTGTCCTTGAGAATCATCTCGATCACGCAGCCGCGCGTCGCGTCGAGGGCGTGGCGGATGTATTCGCGCACGGCGTCCGGCCGCCACTCGCCGCACAGGTGGGTGGGGTTTGGCTTCCACGAGAAGATGTACCCGTCGCCCAGCTTCTCTGCGCATTGCTCGACGTCGGCCCACGGCGAGCAGGAAATCCGCCGGATGTGCGGAATCCGCAGCACGTCGTCAAGCTTCCGCGTCAGGTCCTCGCAGCAGCCGTAGCCCGTCAGCCCGAACGGATCCAACAGCCGCTTCTCGTACTGCATCGAGAACTCCTCGTGCATGGCGGGCGAGACCTGCGCGAGTTCCTGCGCCTCGGCCGACGACCACATGTCGCACGGCCGGACGCGGTTAGGGTCGAACCTCTCGGCCGGCAGCTCGTCCGTCCAGCCGTTGCCGCCCGAGGAGTGATACGTGTTGTCGTTGTTGAGGCTGAGCAGATTCTGCTCGACGTGCTGCCGGAGGATGCCGCGGTGGCCCTCTTCGAGGATGCTCATGGCCTCGTGCAGCATGCCGGGGTTCTCGATCATGTCCATCATGACCTCGGCCAGGCCGCGGAGGGATGTGTATTGGGCCATCAGGTGGTAGGAGATATGCGCCGCGCCCTTGAGCCGCACGTCGAGGATGTCGCCAAAAAGGTCCTGCGCCTCAGCCAACCGCCGCTTGGTCTCGTTCTCGTCCTCCCAGATTTTCGGCAGGCGCAGCTTCTTGAGGTCGGCCGGCTCGCGGATGACCGGGTCGAACGCCCGCGCGCCCGTCGGGTCGTCGCTGAATGTCCAATTCGCCTTCACTCCCCAGCCACTGCTGCGAATCGCCTTGTGAACGACCCATTCGCCGACGATCACGCTGTCGTCCGCGAAGTGTTCGTGCGTGTAGATCCGCCGGCGAAGGTCGCCCTCCATCCGCCGGGCCCGATTGTTCTCGCACGCGTAAGACGAGTCCGGAAGCAGTTCGCGCCAACTGCCCTCGGGGAAGAGCAGGATCATCGGTCGGACGCGATGCAGCGAGTTGTGCCGCCGCCACATCTCGACGCGCTCCGCCATCACCGGCTCGGCCGCGATTTCGGCCACGCGCTTGGCGAGGTCGCGCAGGACCGCCCCGTCGCCCGCCGGAATCTCCCTCGCCGCGTCCGCCGCCTTCCTCGTCGTCGTCATTCGCTGGCGCCTCCGGCCGGTCGCGCGCCCCGGTCGTTGGTGGGAATGGGGAACGTCGTCCCGCCGAACGGGAACACGGTGACGCGCTGCGGCCCGCTGCCGGTGAGCCCTTGGGCCGCGGCGATTGCGTCCTCCGTGTGTTCGTACACTTCCAACCCCGGGAACCCGCCGCCCGAGCGGAACAGCGCGGGGGAAACCATGAGGATCGGGTTGCGGTGCAGCGTCTGAAGCGCCATGCGCACGAAGAACGCCGCGTCGCCCGCCAGCCGCGGAATCAGCCGCATCACCAGGGCCCCCAGCGCCTCCGGGCCCAGCCAGCCGACGACTCGCCGCGTCCACTTCGGGCTCATCGGCCAGAAGGGCACCTTCATCCCGCCCAGCGCCGCCTCGCAGCGCGTCAGGCAGACAATCGGGGCGTTCGGGCGGGCCGCCCACCGCGTGTTCGCGATGCATTTGAACGACTGCCACAGGTCGTAGTCGAGCGGGTGCGCGTTCGTGATCAGAACGTCCGCCGGGGCGTCCGTCACGATCCCGCACGAAACCGAGCACTGCTTCGCCAGCATGCGGTGGGTCGCGATCGGCTCGCCGGCCGCGATCGATGTGGGGCGGTTGGAGGCGTCGAGCAGGTACTGGATGGAGAACGTCGTGCCGTGCGCCTCATCGACGAGCCTCCCGGCCGCGTCGATGAAGGTCCGCATGGCGTTGCGTTCGGGTTCGGTGCCGACGAGCTGTCGCGGCACGCGGGCGACGCCGAGCCGGTGCAGTTCGCGGATCGTGTCGAGGTGCGTGGCCCCCGGGAAGAGCATCTTGTATCCGCCGCCGAAGCCGGCCTGGAGGTGCGGCGCTACCGACGAGACCAGGATTCGCAGATCCGCTTCCGCCACCCCGCGGTCGGCGAGGACCTCGACCTTGCCGATGCGCCCGACGCGGACGTACGCGGTGCGGTCGTCCCACGGATTGCCGCGGACGCGGACTCCCTCGGCCGCCGGGCCGAGCTTCTCCGCGATCTGCGCCTCCGTCATCGGCTGGTGCATGCCGAGCGCGAGGAACACCTCCAATTGCTCTTTGGGGATGTTCGCGTGGCGGACCTCGCGCATGACGACGTCGAGGATCTGCGGCAGGGGGCTGTGGCGGGTGATGTCCTCGACGATGAAGGCCACCCGGCCGTTGCGGCGAGCGGCGAGCAGCTTGCCGAGCGGCAGGTGTGTCCCCGGTTGTGCCAGGGCTTCGCCGAGTTGCTCGGGCCAGCTCTCGGCCGCGGGGCGAAGCTGCGGCTCCGCCACCTGCTGTATATTCCAGTGCGCGGGAAGCGAGACGTGTAGCGCGTCATCGCCCCACGGCACGGAGACGTCGGGCATTGGTTGGCCTTTCCGGGGCCGGTCGCGAGGGCTCTACGAGACCTTGCGACCGAGGACGACATGGTACACGCCCAGCGGCTCGGGAATCGAGACGAATTCGCCGATGCCCGTCGGCGACATCAGTTCCATCAGTTCCTGCGGGGTGCGGTGGATCATGTGCAGGCCGAACACGCGCCGGAAGAACCGGTCGTTGCCGTGCGCCTCCGAAATGCTGTTGAATACGATGCCCGAGCCCGGCGGCATGACGCCGGCGGCCGCCTCGATGATCGAGCGGATCTGCTCGTCCGTCAGGTATTCGCAGATGCCGATCATCTTGACGAGGTCCGGCGGCTCGTCGAGCAGTTCATCCACGTCGCGCACGTCGCCGACGATGTACTTCACCTTGTCGGCGACGCCGGCGTCGGCGGCGATCTCGCGGCCGTAGTCGAAGGCGTCGGGGTTGAGGTCCACGAGCGTGGCGTGGGCGTCCTCCGTCGCCCGGCTCAGGGCGTCGATGATGATCCGCCCCGGCCCCGCGCCCAGGCACAGCACGTGGGCGGGCTTGTGCGGGCATTCGTCGATCAGGCGCGCCAGCAGCGCGCCCGCCAGCCGGCGGCGGTTCCGCAGCGCGCGCGACATCGTCCCCGCGCCGACGAGAATCTTGTCGGCGATTTGCCGCGGGCGGCCCTCGTAGCTAATCACCATGCTGCGCCAGCCGCCCGGGTCCGCCCAGTTGCTGGCCGCCAGCTCGCTTTTGCCGAAGCGCAGCAGTGCTCTGAGCATGCCGGGCGGCATGTGGTTGGCGAACGGGTTGATGATCGCCGCCTTGAACGCCCGGCCGACCGGGCCGACTCGCTCGAACTCGATGTCATCGATCCACGACAGATCCATGGTGTCTCCCGAAGTCGCGGACAGTATAGGCGGTGACGGAGCTCGTCCTAAAGTTTTCCGTCGACGCCCGCCGATAACGTCCTTGGCCATGGGGCCGGGCAGGAGTCGCGCGGGCGCGGGCGCGACATGTGGAAGAGGATTCGTTCTATGACCAAGCGGCAGTTGATCGACCAGATCATCGGCATCAACCGGTCGGCCCAGCCGGCGTTCCTGGCTCACTTCAGCGACGAGGAACTGTCCGACTATCTCACGCACCTGAACTCGACGGAGCGGCCGCGGATGCACGGCGACCCCGCTCGTTTCCGGAAGTACTTCGAGAACTGCCCGGTCATTCCTGCGCTCGCAACCCGTTCGACGGCCCCCGCGGACGATGCGGGCGACGGGTTTGCCCAAGAAACCGAAGTTGCCGAGGAGCCCTTCGCCCAAGAGGAACCGGTCGAGAGCCTGCTCGTCTAGCGGCGCTCGGGCCAGGCTCGTGGCGATGCATGATGCTCTGCCCCGGTCCCCCGGTGGGCTGGGGCAGTCCTTTTGCGCGGACGGAGGGGCGGCTTGGGGCGCAGGCGAAGGCGGCCGTTCGGGGAGGGGCGCGGGCCGCGGCCGCACGGGTTGGCACAGTCCGGTAGGGGGCGCGGAATTCGGGCCGAACGTCGATGAACCGCGTTGACATTCGTCCGATAGAATAGGTATAGTGCGTGGCCCGCCGGGCGGCAGCCGGCGGGCGTTGCGGCGAGGGCGCCGCAGCACCTTGAGGCCGTAGCTCAATTGGCTAGAGTACCGGACTGTCGATCCGGTGGTTGCGGGTTCGAATCCCGTCGGCCTCGTCGCTTGGCAGGGCTCGTCAACGAATGACGAGCCTTGCTTATTTGTGGCTTCTGCAAAGGCTTACGCGCCTTGGGGGCTTCGAGGTTTTCAGGTTGGCGCCGTTGCCAGGCGTTGCCCTCCGTCCCCTCGATTTGCCCCCGCGAGACGGCATTTCGCGCGTACTGGGCGCGTACTGGAGCGCGTACTGGAGCGTGGGTGTCGTCGGTTCCGGTGGCCGCCAAGGCACCGCGTTGAGTTTCCTGTCCGCGGAACTGCGGGACGGGCGGCAGCCCCTCCAGCGCCTCCTGCCGGTCTTCCCGGACCGTATGGGTGTACACCCCAAGGGTGAGTTCCAGCTTCGAATGTCGGGCCATCTCCATCACCGTCTTTGGGTGAGCGCCGCTTCTTACCGCACCAGTCACGTAGGTGTGCCGCAGGGCGTGGAAGTCCGCGTAGCGACCCGATGGGTCCTGGTAGGGGATGCCGGCGGCTCGAAGGTCCACGCGAAGCATCATGGCCGATGCCTTGTACGACCACGTGCCGGGCCATAGCGGCTTGTCCTCGGACTTCCCGGCGGCCCACTCCCGCAGGGCCGTGGCGAAGTCCTCCCGCAACTCGATCTCCGCCTCTTCGCGGTTCTTCGTGTAGGCGGCCGCGACTCGGATAAGGTACGGCTCCTCGTCGAGATACAACGAAGTCGGCTTCAGTGACGCCAGTTCGGATACACGCAGCCCTGTGTGGACGGCCGCCGTGTACAGCATGCCGCGATCCTCACCTGAGAGGCCCCGGAAGTCCTCCTCAGATGCTCTGGCCGCCTCGACCAGTGCTACGAATTCGCGGTCGGTCAGCGGCCTGCGTTTGCGCTTCACGTCGCGGCCGGTCTTTACCGCAGAGAGGCCGGCGACGGGGCTCGCTTCAACGCGTCGGTCGCGAACCAGCCAATGGCAAAACGACCTTACGGCCTTGAGATAGTGGTTGCTGGAGGATGCACTCAAGGGCTTGGGCTTGCGATTCGATCCCTCGGGGATGGGCAGGCCCTCGCGGCGGAGCTTGGCGAGGTACTCGCCGACGCGGCCGGGCGTAATGTCGCCGATCACCTTTGCCTTGATCCCATGCATGACTGAACGGACGCGCTGCATTGTGAGCTCTGTGTGTTCAGCCGTGTTGTCTTTGCTCTCCAGGTATTTCTCAAAGTCGCGGAGATGCTCGTCGATGGGCCGTTTCCGCTGCGACTCCAGCGGGTCCGCGAGGCCCGATTGCCCTCGCTCCGCCTTCTTGACGAGCTCCACCATCAGGGCTTGGCTTGCGGTCTTGTCGCGGTAGGCCCGGACCTGCTGCCATTCGCCCGCGCCATCTTCGAGGCCAACCCACCATTCGTCAGATTCGTACACGATCCGTGTGCGCTTCTCATTCAGCGGCACCGTGTAGATCCGTCCGGTCTGCCCTTGGCCCTTCCATCGAGCGCACAGGCGCCCGCGATACCTGACGAACTCCGCGCCCTTCGGCACCGGCTTCGAGGTCCGCTTCTTGAACAGTCGTGGTTTCTTCATCGTCTTTTCCTTCGCTTGGTCAGTTCCATGCCGAGCGCCTCAGCCAGCTTGCCGGCTGTGGACAGATGCAGGCCGCAGAGCTTGCCATCCGCATCGCCCTTGATGAACCGGTAGAGGACCGGGTAAGGCACTCCGGCGTCCCGGGCCAGGATGTAGATGGAGCGTGGGTCGTCCGTGGCGACTTTCCGCAGCACTTCCGTCAAGGATGGTTTCTGGCGGGGCATAGTACGATTCGGTATATACTCTTCACGTCCCAAGTCAAGCCCTTCTTGTCGATTCCTGGTTCCGTGTGGACCGGATGGTTTGCGGCATGGCGCTGGTGAGCTGCCGGGGGACGCTCGCATCGCCGTCGTCAGCAGGCCGCATCGGTTGTCGGCTGTCGTGTCCGCTCTGTCACTCACGGTCTTGCCCTTCCTTGGAATCGCTCATTTCGTCGTATCCTGATGGTCCAGCACCGGCATTCTCTGGGGAGCTACTCAAGGAGGTCCGCGGAGAACCGTCCGCACCGTCCGCATCATTCCGCTGGCCCGACCCGGCTGACCGATCCGGCGGACGTTGGTGTTCGGGGCCTGCCGTCGCTTCGTCCACCGACCGCCCGCCAGAACCATCGTGACTTGGGGCCGGCGCGAGACCGCGGACGGTGCGGACGGTCGTGATCGAGGCCCTTCGGATCGTCAGCACGCGGGTGCGTTGGCGCCCTTCGCGGCTGCGAAGGACCTCGATGCCTGCAGACCGGAGGGCCGGCGTCAACCGCGTCAGCCGCCCCGAAAGGCCACGAGGGGAATTCGGCCAGGACCGGCCGGGCTTCTCGGGTTGGAGGGCATGCAGGAGTTCGGTGGCCGTGCCGCTCCACGCCTCGCCCTCATTCGGGACGAGCTCCAAGATGGCCGTCGCCACCGGATCCGCTTCGAGCACATCCTCGGCGATCCGGCCCGCTTGGGCGGAGTAGAGTCCCAATGCACGGCTGTCCGCACCGTCCGCCGCGTCCAGGGATGCCAGCACACGCGCGAAGTCGGCCATTCGCGGCAGGCCGGGGGTCTGTACGTGGGGCAGCCGCTCGAGCACGTCGGCGACCGTGTCCAGAAGAGCCCCAAGGAGGTACGGCTGCAGATCGGCGTAGTGACGGTCGAGTTCGCTCTCCGTCCTGCGATTCGCTTCGTCAATGGGCTCCAAATCCGCGATCACCAGTCGGTCGCCGAGGTCGCCGCGCAGGGCCCCGGCGTCGATACTGGTCAGAATGACGACTCTCCGGAACGAGACCACCGACAGGTCGCTGTCGGTGTAGAGGCGCCGGCGGATCCAGCCAGCGCCCGTCACAGCCCGGCAAAGCATGTCGCTCCACCAAGCGGAGATTCTCGATACGTTGTCCACGGCAACGATCCAGGAACCGGAGGCCGCCAGCGCCCATGCGCACGAGCGACTCGGCCTGCGAGACTTTCTCGCTGTCGCTGTCCGCCAACTCCTCGGAAGCTGTTCCGCGGTCTGTCTGCGGAGGCGGCGTCCAGGTTGGGGCGGCCTCGGCCATAGCAATCAGGGCTTCGGCCAGGTCCACCGGTTCCTTCGAGTCGTGGGCGTCCAGCCAGTCCGTTACGTCCTTGATTGGCCGGCCCTCGACTTCGCCATCGGGCAGGTCAATGATCTTGACGACAGCGGCCTTGCCGTACTGCCGGCTGGCCACGTCTGTTGCGTGTTCGCCGCCGCGCGGATCCTTGTCTGCCGGGATCGCCACGCGCCGACCGTGGAGCACCGAATCGTCATCGAGTCTGCTCCACTTGCGCGCGCCGCCGGGATTCGTGGTGGCGGTAAGCCCGATGGCGACGAGGTTGTCGGCATCCTTTTCGCCTTCGCAGACGAAGACCCAGTCGTTCTCGTCGGCGGCCAGGAGCTCAGGAAGCCGATAGAGCACGCGCGGCGTACCGTTGAGCTTCCATATCCAGCCGCCGTTGCCATCCGGCCGACGTTGACGGAAATCCTTCGGCTCATACCGGAGGACCTGATAGAGGAGCCTGCCCTCAGCATCCACGTAGTCATATGTCGCCTTGAGCCAGCCCTTGCTTCGCGCCTTCCTCTTGCCGCCGTTGATCGGCGCGGGTCGGCTCAGCGTGCCACGCCGCGGGAAGAGATCGGCCTCTCGCCAGCCGATGGCGCCCAGCACGTCAGAGAGAGTGCAGCCGCCTTGGCAGTGGACCAGCGCTCGCCCATCCTTACCCCGTGCGATGCTCAGGCTCGGCTTGTGGCCGTTCGGCGGGTTCTCGTGGAACGGGCAAAACGCCTGCCACCTGGCCTCGCCGGCCCGCTTGATGCCGGTAAGACAGCCAAGCAGGGCTTGAACCGGGTCGCCGTTCGGTGTAGCCTTGTATCTCAAAGGACGCACTGATGGATCGGCCCGTCCGGCGGCGGCCCCCGCCGGGCGGGCTCTTCGTTTGTCGCTCATGCTCGCACCGCCTTTCCGACCGGCCTGCAGCCTTGCTTGATCCAAGTCTGGATCGCAGCGCGATCCCACCGGCACAAAGCCCCGATCTTGTGCGGCCGCGGCATGCGCCCCGTGTCCGACATCCGCCAGACGTGCCTCGGGCTGCATTGGAGCAGGGCGGCGACGCCGTGTACGTCGATCAGGAGGGACATCTCGGCCGGTGTCCGTTCCGGCCCGCCGGTGGTCGCTCCGACGGAAGCGGTCGCTCGGTCGCTCGCCATTCTTGCATCCCTTCTGGCCAATGGCCTGTAATCGCCGGAGGACGCTCCTCGTCCTCCCGTGCAAGGACCGACGCAATTTGACCATTCCCGTCTTCTTGGGAATCGCTGGGGAAACGGTTCGCTTGGCGATCCGGGTCAAATGCAGGCAATCACTGGCGGGAAGCGGCAGCAGAGGGAAGTGCTCGGGAAGTGGTTGGGAAGTCGGACCTGCCTATCTCGGGACGCGGGGGACGACCGGAGTTACGTCATCCGAACGACAAGTGGGGCACCGGTCCTCGGCAGGGCGGTCTACGAAGACTGTCTTGCAGTTTCGGCAAATCCAGTGCATCTGCTTGGCGACGGCGGACAGACTGTCGTCAAGACGCTTCTTCTCGGCCTCCAGATATGCCTCCCAACGACCCAGATGGACCCCAAGCCTGAATCGCTTCTTGTCTTGGGGCTGGGGCCTCCATCTCCAGATCTCCGGATGGTCATCAAGGATCTTCCCCAGTTCCTTGTTCTTGTTGCTGACGGAACGAAGAGGCGGGACCGGCCAGTGATTCTTGATGATCTGGCTGGCCCCAAAGTATGCGCTCTTGTCCTTCGGATTCTTGACGAAGCCCTCTTCGTCAGGCACGTCCTCCTCGTCCTGTGATGGGGGCGGCTTAGGCTTGTGCATCGGCTCCTGCGGCTGAGTTTCGGCGGGTTCCTGCGGCGCAATTGACGGGGCGCCCACGGCTCGTGGGATGTCGTTGAGGAAGGTTTCCTCGTCCATGAACCGCGTCGGCCAAGCGGACAAGCGGTCTGGGGCATCAGGGCTGTCTGTGTTGACGCTCCCGGTGGCCACCGCGCCGTGGACTCTGTTGAGCATCCCCCGCAGACCTGCCGCTCGCTGCGCCGCCTCATCTCCCTTGAACGGGCGAACGTACTCGACTAGGCCCGCGTCTGCTTGATCCGCGACGGCCGTGGCCATGTGCATCAGTTCGTGTCGTGCCTCGTCCGCCCGCCTCTGGTAGTACATCGTCGCGAATCGCAGACCGACAGAGGGCGGGGGCTTGGGGGCGTCGCGCAGGGTCTGCTTCCATGGGCCGTTCCACTTCGTCGCACGCGAACCCGTCGTGAAGCCCTCGTAGCCTTCGCTGGCGAAAGCGAACTCCTGCTGGAGTCGTTCGAGTTCATCTGCCTTGAAGCGAACGGCCCGCAGCATTGCTGCCATCGCCGAGGCTGGGCCTCCGTCGCTGGCCGGCGGCGTCCAGACAAAGGCGGCCTTGGTACACCACTCCCTCACATCCCCCAGCGCATCATCTGGACGGGGCACGCGGGGCGGCAGCACAGGCAAATCGGGCCTGCGTGCGCGAAGGTGGAGCGCGCGCTCTCGGGCTGCGCAGACGAACTGCTCTGCCCACGCAATGCGAGATTCGATACCTGCAGCTTGCGCCATGTCGAGGATGTTGAGCCGCCCCTTGATCCAGTCGAGGAGTTTCTTCGGGTCGTCCGTATCTTGCTCGGCCAGGCCGTGCTTCTCCCTCAGCGCAGCCTGTTTCCGCAGGATCGGCTCCAGCGCCTTTTCCCGCTCGTGGATGAGCTGGAGACGTTCCTGCTGCTCCTTCCCCGGCAGTTCTCGGAACATCTTCCCCTGCCAGCGTTGCCGCTTCACCTCGTATTCCTCGGCGATGCGGTTGTGCTCCGCCTCAAGCTTCGCGTATTCGGGATCCTCGTGGATCGCTTGCCAGGCGGGGTCGTTCGTCCATTCCTCCTCCAGCTGCTGGGCTTCCTCCTGTTCGTGCTTGGCCAGGTCCTCGACGAACTCGGAGAGTTGCCCTTGGTATGCATCCTCTGACGGGTCTGACGGGTCGGGCATCGGTTCTCCTCCCTCGTTAGAGATCGCGGGCGCGGCGCCGTCACAGGATGGTTCCTCGGGCGTGCCCGCGGCCGCGCCCTTGCCGCCGCTGACCTCGCCCGTGTGCATTGCGTCCGCCTTGGCTTTGAGTCGTTTGACGATTTCGGCCCATTGCGTTCGCACTTCCAGCTCGTAGCGGCCTAGCCTGCGACCTATCCCTTGGCAGATTTCGCCAAGCTTGCCGAGCATGTCATCGCATGCCTTCTCGGCCCCTTGAGGCGGCGCGGGACATGCCATCAGGTATTGCTGTACCCGCGAGACGAAGTCTTCCACCATTTGCCCGCAGAACTCCCAATCAACGTCCGGAAGCGACGACGGGAGGATGTTCGGCACAAGCGGCTCAAACCCTCCCGGGAAATCCGCCACCGCCTCGTTCTCAAGCAGTTGGTGAATGTGTTGGATAACCCACAGGTAATCGCCGTTCAGTTCGTAGTCGACGAAGCCGATCGGGGCACGGATCACCCGAGAGAGAATCTCATGGTATATCTGTGCCATGGCGAACAGCTGCTCAGCCACATAATGTTTCACGCTAACGGAGGGCGTCTTCCCGCCGGGCACGGACCACCTATCTTTCCCTAGCCGTCCCGGCGCGTCTGCCGGACAGGTGAACGGCGGACGCCGCCGGAACGTGTTGTCCGCTGGTGATCAGCCAGCAGCTGCATTCTCCGCGCGACTCCCACTGCTATCAAGATGATCACGGACGTTTTGGTGCAGACATCCGGACCGCGTTTCGCTGGGAAGAGGTGATTGGGCGGCACTTGTCCGTGTCGTCCGGGGCGTCGCCCCGCTTGTGGCCCTCAGGTGCCCCCCGGCCCCGTACGTTGGACTGGCCGAGCCTTCTCCATCACGGCAAGCATTTGCTCACGCCACTCTCGGATGAAGTTGACGAAATCCTGTCGCATATCCTTGTGCATTTCCTCTTCCGGCACCCCGAAGTCCACCACCAACGGCAGAGCCTGCTCGTCGGCGGCCTGCAGGTATTCCTCCGCCAAATACTCGGCAGCCTGCCCATCCCTGTCAGAAAGGCCCAGCAGGGAGTCCAGGTCATCTCCGGGGAAGAACTCCTGCAACCTCCATCGGAACTCCACCGCCCAACTCGGATCGACCGCCAACGGCTCGGGCCAGTCGGATGGCCACAGGAACAGAAGCATATCTTCGAGCGTCTCTTCCTCCTCATTGGCCTGGCGGATGCGTTCAAGTACCGTCCGCGACATCCCGGATAGGGCCGAGTCCTGTTCGCATGGGCCCATCGCACGAAACGCGCGTAGAAGCCGGACCTCGTCGGGCTGGAGTCCAGTCAGCGTCATATCCATCGATATGCCTCCTTTTTTTTGAACCGTCTTGATGCGGAGGCAGAGCAGCTACCACCACGCTAGGCTATCCATGCCGTTCTCGATCCACTCAAACGCTTGCATCTTCTCGGCCGTCGGGTCGTTCAGGATGTCCCTCGCGATGGCGTCCGGGAGCCGCTGCCCCCAGCGCCAGGCTCTCATCCGCTGCCGCTCGTCCCACCACAGGTCGTCCTCGTGGTCATCATCCATGGCATCCTCGGACTCCATCAACCTGGCTTCGTTTATGAGGTGAATCGCGTAGAGACTCAGGAACATGCCCGTCGTGTCCTTCTCATGCCGCAAAAGGGCATCGCGGACGGCAAGGCGTTGCCCCTCCACCAGTTCCCCGAGAAGTCTGTCCATCTCAGCCTCCGTCGGCTCGTCGTCTTCGCTGCGCGGCGGCTCTCCACCGGCTAGACGCATCAGGGCTTCGTCATCCAGACCCAGAGCATGCGCCCAGTCGCTGAGCACCGGCTCCTGCTTCTCGTCGAACGCGAGTCGGCAGAACTCGCGGAACAGGACGCCAAGCACCATCAGGCGGATCAGGCACCGGGCGCGGCCCAGGTCGTCGCTGTAGGAGGTCAGGCCGCTCTCTCTGAGGATGCCCCAGGCATACTCCGCCCAATCCAGCTCGGCTCCGCCCATGAAGACGCAGAACATCTCAGCCTCAGCGGCGTCCTTGACCTGTTCCCACAAGACCTGCCGGGCCGGCGCCTTCTGTGCGGATCGCGGGCTGTCCATGCTTTGCCCCTTCGGCCCCGAGTCGTCCGGCGGGAAAGAAAAGGGAGCCGCCAGCTACTACTCGACAGGAGGCCCACGACGGCCCACGGACGAGGTTCGCCGGCAGGCTCCCAGACGGGGAACCCACCAGCGTTCGTCTCGTCCGTTGCGGCAGTGTCGTGGTTTCCTGTCGGACCGAACGCTCGGCAAGCCAAGCTCAGGTTGTCCGCTCCTATTGTACGTCCGCCCGGCGCGGCGGGGAAGGGGCCTTGGTTGCGCGCCGTTGCCCGGGCGCGCCGGGACCGGCCCCCGCCTGCCCGAAGTGCGGCGAGGCCATGGTCCTGCGGACGGCCCGGCGCGGAAAGCAGGCGGGCAAGGAGTTCTGGGGCTATTCCAGATACCCGCGGTGCCGGGGCAGCGTGGACACGTGACGCTTCCCGAGAACCCGAAGGACGGATCCACAGGAATAAAGAAGAACGTGCTGCCAGGAGAGGAGGGGCACACCAAATGGTTCCGGCGGCTCAATGCGTTCGAGCAGCAGGAGACGCTCCGGCAGGTCGCGTGGAAGCGCAAGCACTGGCCGGACCCGCCCGACGGCGAATGGACCAAGCGGAAGGGGTACACGTGCCCGCACATCCTGCCGGACGCGAATAGGTCCCTCGCTCTCAGCTCTGCCTTTGGCCTCAATCGCGCAATCACCCCACAAGCTTGCCCGGCGCCGCGTTGTTGATAGACTTGTCAGGAAGGCCGATGGCCGTCGTCGGCTGGAGCCCATCTGGGGAATCCCGGCTGATAGAGACGAATGAAGGGAGAAACCGGATGCCCCGTTTGATAGCTGCCCTCGCGGCGATCCTGTTCTCCGCCGGCGCTCTGGCCGATGTCCCGAAGCTCGCGAACCCGCGGGATGTCTTCCCTGAGGGCGTGCCAGCCTACAAGAGCGAAAGTACCAACTATGTATTCTCGATGCGACTGGCTCCATCCGGGAAGCGGATACTCTACAGCCGCCCGGTGAAGAACGCCGAGGTCGGGGACCGCACGCCTGGCCGGTATGAGCTTGTGCTGCGCGAACTCGCTGGAGGCAAGGAGACCGTCCTGCCGGTCGGACCGATCCTCGGCGGCAGGCGCTATCAGCCGATACGGTTCGACCCCTTCGACTCTACGGGCGCCCGCATCCTCCTTCCCAGTGTCACATATGAAGCTCGGAAGAGGGCCGGGCGGACAGAAACGGTCATCAGCAGCGCCAAGTGGCTGATCTACGATGTCGCCGCCGCCAAGGTGAGGAGTACCAGCCTCAGTGAAAAGAACCTGCGCCCGACGAAGTTCGCGCCGGGGGGCAACGCACTGCTCTTCACGACGACGGGCGAGTCGAACCGCTTCGCCACGAAGGTCCTCTCTTTGGAGGATCCGAACGCCGAGCCGAAGCCATTGTCCGTGGAGGGCCGGCTTCAGAGCGTGTGCCCCGCGGGGAACGTTGCCGTGATCCATGTGCCACGCCCACTGCCCTCCTCAACCCGGGCGGAGATGAACGAGCAGGACAGTCGGCGGCCGGATCGCCTGGTCCTGTACGACCTCAAGGCAAATAAGGAACTCGTGCGACTCCCCTCGCACTCGTCCAGGAACAGCTCGCTGGGGTTCCGCGAGACCCAATGGACGGCCGACGGCAGGTATCTGTACTATCGTGATGTCGAAGAAGTGCCCTACTTCAGGCAGCCGGAACTCGGGCAGCAGATGACCCAGGTGGTCACACGGGTCTGGGACCGCCAGGCCGGCAAGCTGGTTGGCCAGATATACCACGCCGAGCCCGTCGGCCCCGGCCCCGGGCCGTCGCTGATGGTGCTGTCGAAGTGGATGTGGCCGGACAACGGCGGATTCCTGCTCCACGATCTCGCGACCGGTAGCGAGTTCCCCCTCGGCGGTAACGGCGAGTACCTGATCCATGCCCACGCGGGCAAGGTCCTCTACGCTCAGAAGAGCGGGGACTCGGGCTTCGAGAAGATCCTGGTGGCGGACCTTGTGATGCCCAAGCCAGAGGACAGCGCTTCCCCGGCTGGGGCGCCGAACCCGGCCAGATAGGGCATGGGAAGTCCGGGGACAGGAAGTCCGGGGAAAGCATGCGCTGAATGACTAACGCGGAGTGGGCGGCAGATAGCAACACCTCGCCATTCTGCCCTGCATGCGGCTGACGGTTCTCCCCCGATAGTCGGTCCCTCTTCTGCGTGCCGCTCGATCCCACGGGCTCCTCTCTGCGGGGGCCTCCGGCAGGCCCACGGCCATGCCCCTGTTATCAGGACAGCTAATCCATAGTGCCACAGGAATTATCCAGGATAATTCTCTTGATTGATCCGTCGCGGGCGCCGATATATAGAGTAGCGCAAACAAAGCCCTAACGTAGAGACCGGAAGATGCCCGAAAGCATCTACCGACGCGACGGAACGATCCTCTCGCCGGCGGAGTCCGTCGAGGAAGACGAGGCCCATTCGTCGGGCGACCGGCTCGCGGCCGTCGGTGCCGTCCGCAAGGACACGCCGGGCAGCCTGAGCGGCCGGCTGCGAGGAGAGCACAATGAACGCGACGGATAAACAAATGGCGAGAAAACGGCGCCCCAAGCGGGGCGCGGGCGGGAAGTTCGTCTCCGGCGGCGGGGGCGGACCCGGCCGGCCGAAGGGCACGCCCAACCACCTGACGGCCGAGGTCAAGGCGGTGATCTACGAGGCGTTTGAGCGCAAGGGCGGCGTGAAGTACCTGGTGGGGCTCGACGACGCCGTCTTCTGCCGTCTGCTGGCGCTGCTGATCCCGAGAGCCCAGGAGCACACGGGCGAGGACGGCGGGCCGATGCAGATCACCGTGAACGTGACCAAGCACTATGATGCGGACGCAGGCGCCGCCGAGGACGGCCAAGCCCCTGAGGCCGCCAGGCGGGGGAGCTGAGATGGCCAGGATCGCCCGCAAGAAGCTGACGGACAAGGAAAGCCGCTTCGTGGCCGCGTACCTGCGCCACTTCAACGCCGCGCGGGCGGCGCGGGAGGCGGGCTACAGCGTCAAGACGGCCCGGCAGACCGGCCACGAGAACCTGACAAAACCTGACATCCGGGCGGCCATCCGGAAGGCCCTCGACGAAGAGGGGATCACGGCCGAGCGGGTGAAGGTGGAAGCCGCGTCCATCGCGTTCGGCGGCGACATCGGCGAGGTCGAGGAGTTCATTCGGTCGGGCAAGAGCCTGCGTGAGCTTGCCGAGGGCGGCGCGAACATCGGCCTGGTGAAGTCGATCAGCGTGACGCCGAACCAGCACGGCGAGAGCCGGAGCCTGACGCTGCACAGCAAGCTGGAGGCCCTGAAGCTGCTGGCGCAATGTCTCGCCATGCTGTCGGCGAAGGTGGAGCACGGCGGCGAGATCACGGTGGTCCGGCGGGACTTCTCGAAGCTGAAGCCGCGAGAGGGCGCGTGCGGGGCCTGCCAATGCCGCCAGGAAGCCGCCGAGGACGGGAGAAACGGTCATGGTTGACTCCGCCGACAGCCTGAAATCGCCACCGTCACCTACGGGGCGTAACGGTCGGGACCGGCGGGGCCGATTTGCGGCCGGGAACAAGGCCGCAAAGGGCAATCCGCACCAGCAGGCGACGCAGCGGTTCCGGGCCACCCTGATGGAGACGGTGAAGCCGGCGGACCTCAAGGCGGTCGTGCGGCAGCTCGTGGCGAAGGCGAAGGCCGGCGAGCCGTGGGCGGTCAAGGAACTGCTGGACCGGAGCGTCGGCCGCCCCGTGTCGGCCGATGTCGTCGAGCAGGAAGAGAAGCCACCCTACATCGTCAGGATTATCAAGTTCGGCAAGGATGCGCACGAAGAGGGCGAGGCCGCCTCTTGACTGCAATGCACCAGCGACGGTCGCTTCTACTACCCCGGCATCATGACGATGGTAAGCAGTAGCCAGAAGTCAGAGTGACGGAGGCCAGTTCGGTGGCTTCTCCGCCTACCCCAGGAAATCGGTAAGGGACCCACATTCGCTATTCGCTCAGAATGGACGGCTTGTCCCTCAGGAATCGGGGGCCTCTGCCCGCTGCCATCTCCCTCTTGTCGCTGATGAGCCCCACCTGTTGAAGCAGCGCCCACGCGCTGTTATGCCAGCCCATCTGGTAGCCCCTCTGGTGAGCCTCCTTCTCCATCCTCAGGCGCAGGTTTTCGTTGAAGACCACCAGGTCAAGGGCCCTGGCCATCTGCTCGACCGAAGCCTCTCCAGGATCGACCAAGATGCCCCGGGCATACCTACCGATGACCACGCCGCTCGGGCAGGGCTTGTTGGAGTGAATCAGTTCCAGCGCGCAGCGGAACTTCGTCGCTATCGCGATCCTGCCGCAGCCCAGGGTCTCGGCCAGTATGCCGCTGGAGATCTGAGACGGGTCGAGATACGGAAGCACGACGGCGTTGGCGGCGCCGTAGATCTCCAGGAAGCTCACTTCGTCCAAGAAGGCCTCGAGAAAGACGACGTCATGCCCACTGAAATCCACGCCCCCGAGATCGTCGACCTTGCACCACCGCAGTTCATGCTGCCCAAGCGCCTCCGTGAGCTGGGCTTGGTACTCCCGGTACAGTCGCCCCCCTTCTGCCCGCATGAAGCCCGGGTGAGCCTCGCCCGCGATGAGGTACACGATCCTCTGCCTCTGCTCCTGGGTGCAGGACTCCGTCAGGAATCGACCGTAGGCCCGAATGCCATACTGGATTCCCTTGCCCGGAGAGACCATTCCCAGTGTCGTAACAAGGAAGATGTCTTCGAGGCCGTACTTCTTCTTGACCGCTAGGCGGTCGTACTCGGACGGATGATGCATCCTGATGCCATGATCGATGTGGGTAAGCTTCCAGCGATCGATCCCGTAGACGGAGGATTCCAGTGTCTCCATCGCGTTTTCGGTCGTGACGATCAGGCCATCGCCGCAGCCCGCCAATTGCTGCAGGACTCGCTGTTGGTGCGAATCGGGATGGTCGAGTACCGTGTGAAGGTAGGCGAAGGTGCTCAGTCCTTCCTGAGCGAATGCTCTCGTCATATCCACGAAGTTCGTGCCTTTGCCATCTCGTCCGTTCTCGTCGGGGTCCAGGCCGTATTCGTGCTGGAGCACGACGACCGTCGGATTCGCACGGGCTTTGGCTCTCGCTATCACGTCTTCGGTGGCCTGGCGCCAGGATTCGGGGCTGTACTGGTCGATGACTACGTCCACAGGGGTGCTGTACGGACCGCTTCGGTCGTCGATCGCTGCCACATCCACTCGAGATACTTCTTCTGCGAAATGCCGGAGCGCATCGGTCAGGTCGCGCGAGAACGTGGCGATCCCGCATCGTCTCGGTGGATACGTGCCCACAATCCGGATGTCCAGCTTGCGGTCTCTCATGTGCGTGTAATTTGATCGGCGCGCCGAAGCAGCGCTCTGCCGAGCATGCGCGACCGAACGACGGAAACGGTACTGCCTTGACAGCTCCAGACAATTCAGAACGTCAGAACGCCAGCTGGTCGTACCGGGCTCTTCCCGGGCCGAGCCACCACTCCCGGGCGGTCTGGACGCCCTGGGCATCGGGGGTAAACGGCTTGCCGATGATCCGTCCGAGGGCCTCAGCGGCGGCGTACCGTAGGGCCGCGGAGTTGATCTCGTCTT